>WNGK01001646.1_pt1 | contig 25408 bp, 38 predicted proteins | sample 5400601 | NCBI WGS metagenome assembly WNGK01 (sample SAMN13153376, study PRJNA577476) | soil metagenome | isolation source: 60 cm soil or saprolite under Garry oak tree replicate 1 | place: USA:California | collected 2016-06-15
GGGTTCGATGACCACGTGCGGCTGGATCGACACGCGTTCTCCGAGCTGGGCGCTTGGATCGATAATTGCGCTGGGATGAATCCCCGGCGCAAATGTAATCGCCCTCGGTGCCAGCTTGAGCACCAGTTGCTCGAAGGCTTTGGCCGGATTTGAGACGCGAATTTGGGCGGCAGCGCTTGTCGCTTCGGCGAAATCAGCCGGCACGAAAACGGCCGAAGCCCGCGTTTTGCGCAGGGGACCAACATATTTTCGATCTGCAAAAAAGCTGATTTCGCCCGGAACGGCTTCCGCGAGCGAGGCGGCGCCGGTAATTTCAAGCGCCGGCTCGCCGACCAATTCACCGCCGCACATTGTTGCCAGTTCTTGAAGAGTGAAAGGCACGTTAAGGTGTTGAAGCGTTAAATCGTTGAAGAGTCGAATCAATATCAAATCCCCTAGTCGCTTTCGTCCCAGCGCGGCTTGCGTTTGTCGATAAACGCCTGCACGCCTTCGAGCGCGACCTCATCCATCATGTTGCAAGCCATGCTTTGCGCAGCAGTTTTGTAGGCCGCGGCGATGTCCAATTCAGCTTGGCGGTAAAAAAGTTCCTTGCCCATTGCCACAGCAATGCGTGGTTTGGCGACGATGGTAGCCACAAGTTTTTCGATCTCGGCGTCGAGTTGCTCGGGTTCGGCAACGCGGTTGACCAATCCGCGCGCTCTTGCCTCCTGAGCGCTGATGAATTGTCCGGTTACAAGCATCTCGAACGCCGCCTTGCGCAGAATATTCCGGGAAAGCGCGACACCCGGCGCGGAGCAGAAGAGACCCAGGTTTACACCGCTAACGGCGAATTTCGCCGTGCTCGACGCGACGGCCAGATCGCACATCGCCACCAATTGACAACCCGCCGCAGTGGCGATCCCTTGAACGCGCGCAATCACAGGCACCGGCAATCGTTGGATGCCAAGCATCATTTCAGCGCAGTGCGCGAACAGCTGCTGATAATACTCGAGTGACGGCGCGGCGCGCATTTCTTTCAAGTCGTGGCCGGCACAGAATGCTTTGCCCTCAGCGGCGAGAACGACCACGCGCACAGATTCGTCTTGGGCGATCATGTCGAACTCACGCTGCAATGCTGCAAGCATCGCCTCCGATAGAGCATTGAACGCCGTCGGCCGATTTAATATTAGCGTGATTACGCCGCGCACGTCCCGGCTGCGCAGGACGACTGGTTCTTTAGCATCAAGGGCTTTCGGGGCCGATGCAGGTTCAACCGACGCTGAAGCAACTTTCATGGCTGGAACGCTCCCATATTATCTACTGCGGAAATTCCAAATCTGAAATCCGAAAAATTTCGTTTCCGTTTCGGCACGACCGGCAACATCATCTGGCGAACCCCTCAGACCCGAGAGAATGCGCAGCACTGACTGATTGTTTTCAGCATTATGAAAATCGTCGCGATCGCTAACCAAAAAGGCGGCGTCGGCAAAACGACCACGGCCGTCAATCTCGGTTCCGCGCTCGCGGAATTGGGCCATCGCATCTTGCTTATCGATCTTGATCCACAAGCCAACGCCACCAGTTCATTCGGCCTGCAAGGGGTGGAGGAAACGAGCCTTTATGAGCCGTTGCTCGGCGGCGCGTCCGTTGCGGAAAAGATTTTCCCCACGCAGCGTGATCGACTGTTTATTATACCTGCCGATCTCGATCTGGCTGGAGTCGAAGTCGAGATCGCCCGGATGCCGGATCATCTCACGCGCCTGGCAGAAACGCTCAAGCCGTTGCAGTCAGATGAGACATTTGATTTCGTTTTGCTGGATTGTCCGCCGTCGCTTGGAATCCTGATGAGCAATGCGCTCGCCGCCGCCGATGAACTCTTGACCCCAATCCAATGCGAGTATTTCGCGCTGGAGGGATTGGTAAAAATTGTCCGGCTGGTCGAGCAGGTGCGCGATTCAGGCGCGAACAAGCGGCTTGAGCTCGCCGGTATTGTCATGACCATGTTCGATGCCCGGACAAACCTTAGTGAGCAGGTTGTGGCGGAAGTACGTCAGCACTTCGGCGCACGCGTTTATGAAACTGTAATTCCGCGAAGTGTTCGGTTGAGCGAAGCGCCGAGCTTCGGAAAATCAATCCTAGAGTACGCCCCAAATGGAGCTGCCGCCCAAGCTTATCGCGCTCTTGCGCGCGAGTTCATGCAGCGTCGTGCGCCGCCAGCCACTCCGCCCGAGTAATCGCAAAAACGAGCGTGGGAATCCGCGAAAAACGGTTTCTTTTGCATCTTCATTCCATTTTTCTCAACGACGTAGAGTCAAGCCGTCAGGCGGCTTTGCCGCATTTATCGTCAACACGTTGAGGACAACACGTTCCACCCAAGTCGGCCATCGCAACATGCAATTCACTGTCGATTTTCGATTCGTTAATGGATATGCCAGCAAAGACTGAGGAATACGCCCGACCAGCTACGCCGCCGGATACATCGAGTTTAACCAAAGTGCGCGAAGCGTCCCGCGAATGCACGGCGTGTCATCTTTACAAGCGCGCTACGCAAACTGTATTTGGTGAAGGCCCCAAGGGCGCACCGATCATGATGGTCGGCGAGCAACCAGGCGATTACGAAGACGTCGCTGGTAAGCCGTTCGTTGGACCGGCCGGAAAAATTATGGACCGGGCGCTCGAGGAAGCTGGAATTGATCGGGCCCACGTATACGTCACGAACGCGGTGAAACATTTTAAGTGGGAGCCTCGCGGCAAACGTCGAATTCATCAGAAACCAAATTCGCGCGAAATCGCAGCCTGCCGGCCGTGGCTGGAAGCAGAGCTGCGTTTGGTTAAGCCAAAGTTGCTGGTCTGTCTCGGCGCGACGGCAGCGCAGGCCATCTTCGGTCCATCATTCCGTGTTACGCGCGAGCGAGGCAAAGTTTTATCATCGAAGCTTGCACCGAAAGTTCTTGCCACTGTTCACCCATCATCTCTGCTTCGACAACCCGACGAGGAATCACGGCAACGCGAGTATGGGCGATTCGTTGTCGATCTTCGCGCAGCTTTACGCGCAGCGGGCGAAAAATAAAAGATCCGGCCGATGTGCGACGGCGCTGTGCGCTGCCGAGACACTATAAGGCTTGTTTAGTTTTCAAATCACGGTTTTGGCGAAGTCGAAGCCGCGGATGCCCGAGTTCATCATTCGACCGCCGCGGCATCTCGGGTCTTATACTCCGCTACGAATGCCTTGCGAAACTGATCGAATGTTCCCCTTTCGATTTCGATACGCGCTCGGTTCATCAGGTTCAAATAAGAATGCAAATTGTGCAGCGTGATCAGGCGAAGCCCCAGAATCTCTTCCGCCTTGATGAGGTGACGAACGTAACCACGCGAAAATTCGCTGCAGGCATGGCAGACGCAGTTTTTTTCAATTGGCCGTTTATCTCGCGCGAATTCTGCGTTTTTTAAATTGAGCGTGCCTGTTGCGGTAAACGCCGTTCCATTGCGCGCCAGGCGTGTCGGTAGCACGCAATCGAACATGTCCATCCCGCGCGCAATCATCTCCAGCATTTGCGGCGGCGTGCCCAGCCCCATCGCGTAATGTGGTTTGTCCTCGGGCAGAAATGGCTCGGCCGATTCTACCGCTCGCATCATTTCCTCTTCTGGCTCGCCCACGCTCACCCCGCCAATCGCGTAACCATCGAAATCAAGATCCACAATTGCCTGTGCACTCGCTTTGCGCAGATCATCAAACGTCGCGCCTTGGACGATGCCGAAAAGCAGAGAATTCGTAGTTGCTGGTTGATATTTGATGGACTCTGCCGTTCGACGTTGGATGTTCGGCGTTGGGCGTTCGGAGTTTTCTTCTTTCCATTGCCTGCAGCGCTTCGCCCACCGCGTTGTCATTTCCGCGCTTTGCGCTGCATAATCGTACTCGCACGGATATGGAACGCATTCATCGAGCGCCATCGTGATGTCGCTGCCGAGTACAAGCTGAATTTCCATCGCAATCTCCGGAGAAATGAACGCTCGCGCCCCATCGATGTGATTTTGAAATTCGACGCCTTCCTCGGTGATTTTGCGTAATTTCGCGAGCGAAAAAATCTGAAACCCGCCGCTGTCGGTCAGAATCGGCCCATCCCAATTCATGAAGTTGTGCAGGCCGCCAAAATGTTTAATCACGTCAAGTCCCGGCCTAACGAACAAATGATACGTATTTCCGAGAACGATTTGGGCATTCAAGCCGCGCAGCTCCCGTGGGCTGACGCCCTTCACCGAACCTTGCGTTCCCACCGGCATGAACGCAGGGGTATGGATCACGCCGCGCGCAGTTGCTAGCCGTCCATGCCGCGCTTTCGATTGTCGATCTTGCGAGAGAAGTTCGAACATCTTTTACGAGCTTGTACCTGCGCGATGACGACGAATTATTATGTCTTCGTCGACGAAGATTAGCGAATGGCATGTCTGCGGGTCGGCGATGGCACCAGAAGTAAATGAATCCTTCTTGAGATGGCAGGGTCGGAGAATCAGTGGAAGCAGATTGCCGAGAAATGAGTCGAGCTTTTCAGTGATGCGACCTGCTTCCGCATAAAGCTTTCGAATTGCGACGCGGGCTCTTGCTTGATTCCAGGACTTCATTTCATTCTTGCCGACTTCATCGGCTGTGGCAATCAGAGCAACATTCCGAACGCCCTCGGCGACCGAATAGAACGTGTTTATGGAACGCTCTGAACTAACGAAATGAAATTCGTCAGATGTGGGAAGCTCATCAAGAATGCGGGGCAAGTATCCAACCTCGTAATGCGAAGCGAAGTGATCACGAATAGTGCCAACGAGATTTTTTCCACTAAAGTATCTGCGTAGATCGTCGAAAGCCTTCTTACCTTTCGAAAGCTTTGGATAAAATTTCTTACCGAGCCGCTGACCACTCCATCCAGACACGAGAACGTTCCAAGCTTCATTGAGAATCGCGTACCACTGGCGTAATCCGAAAATCATCTGGTGCAGTGCAATTTCCTGCTCGACGCCGCTGTATTCTTTGGTGGCTTGGGTTCCCGTGACTGTGAGCAGCTGAACATGAAGGAGGTCATTCGCGATGTTCGCAAGACGTACGAAGAATACTCTCTCTGCCTTCGGTAGATTCGAAAAATGTGCAGCTGTGAATGAATATTTTTGGAATGTCATATATTTTTTCGTCCACCTCGCAAACATGTCTAATCACGTCTCCGAGGCGCTTATGTCATGCGGCTGACTATTTGGCTTGGCGTTTGAAACAAACGCCGCTACAACTTGGCCTGTACTTCGCAAACGCTCGCGCAAAATATTCTTTGCAGATCGCGGTCTTCCCTCTATATTCGCCGCTTCCGCATCAGGCGCGTCAGAGAGTTTGTTGGGCGGCCTGGGGCGGGTTTTTTGTCGCCTGAAGCACGAAGTTTTTGGCGGCGCTTTGCTTTTACGATTTGGAAAAATGCCCACGATTAATCAGTTGATCCGGAAAGGACGCCGGAAAGTATCGGTGAAATCGAAATCGCCGGCACTGGCCGATTGTCCCCAACGGCGTGGAGTGTGCGTGCAGGTGATGACGCGTACGCCCAAGAAGCCGAATTCTGCCTTGCGCAAGGTGGCGAAGGTGCGGTTGACGAATGGCCAAGAAGTGATTGCCTACATCCCAGGCGAGGGGCATAATTTACAGGAGCACTCCATCGTGCTTGTGCGCGGTGGCCGGGTGAAGGATTTGCCAGGCGTGCGCTATCACATTGTGCGCGGAACGCTCGACGCGTTAGGCGTGGATGGACGCCGGCGCGGTCGCTCCAAATATGGGGCGAAGCGCCCGAAAGCTGGTGCCGGCGGAGGTGGCGCAGCCAGGGAGGCGGCCCCTAAAGCGGAAGGGAAGGAAAGCGCAGCCGTAAAGAAATAATTTTGGATAGGAAGATCGACAATGTCGCGACGGAGGAGAGTTTACAAAAAGGAAGAGCACGTCGATTCCCGCTATGGGAGTCCGGCGGTGGAGCGCCTCATTACCACCGTGATGAAGCGCGGGAAGAAGTCGCTGGCGGAGCGGATCGTTTACAAAGCGATCGATAAATCGCGCGAGGGTTCTGATTCCGTCGATCCGCTTGAAGTCGTAAATAAAGCGATCGAAAATGTTCGCCCGCGACTGGAAGTAAAATCGCGCCGGGTCGGTGGGGCAACCTATCAGGTGCCGATGGAAGTTACGGCCGCGCGACAAATTTCTCTCGCCACTCGCTGGATCGTCCAATACGCGGACAACCGTAAGGGAATGCCAATGGCCGACGCGTTGGCGCAGGAGATAAAAGACGCCGCGGCCGGCCAGGGGAATGCGATCAAGAAACGCGAAGATACTCATAAAATGGCGCAAGCGAACCGTGCGTTTGCGCATTTCCGTTGGTAAAAGCCATGCCTGCTACACTCGAACAGAAAAAAACCCCCGCAGCAGGCGCGAAAAATCCTAACTCGCCGAATCGCAAGTTTCCGCTGGAGCGAACGCGAAACATCGGCATCGCAGCGCACATCGACGCCGGCAAGACGACCATCACCGAGCGGGTGCTTTTTTACACCGGCATGATTCACAAGATGGGCGAGGTGCACGAAGGCACCACGGTCACCGATTGGATGGACCAGGAGCGCGAACGGGGCATCACGATTACCTCGGCAGCGACGACGTGCAGTTGGGCGCAACGCAAGGAAGAGGGCGTTTACAAAATTTTTGAAGGCATCAAGCAACGGATCAACATTATTGACACGCCGGGACACGTCGATTTTACGGCGGAAGTGGAGCGCTCATTGCGCGTGCTCGATGGCGCGATTGCAGTTTTCGACGGTGTGGCCGGCGTGCAGCCGCAATCGGAAACAGTCTGGCGCCAGGCCACGAAGTACAACGTGCCGCGTCTGGCGTTCATCAACAAAATGGACCGCGTCGGCGCCAACTTCGAAATGTCGGTGGATAGCATCCATAAGAAACTTGGAGCGAACGCGTGGCCGGTCTTGTTGCCTCTCGGCAAGGAGGATCAGCTCAAAGGTCAGCTCGACGTCATTAATAAGAAGGCGGTTATCTACTCAGATAGCGATCAACTGGGATCGACGTACGAAGTCACCGATGTGCCGAAGGAATATGTCATTCTTGTTGAGAAGACTTACAACGAGCTGGTCCAACAAGTTTCCAATATCGATGACGAGGTTGCTGAGGCTGTCATCCATGAAAAACCGGTGACCCCGGAGCTACTGAAGGCTGGAATTCGCCGGCAAACGATCGCCAATAAGTTTGTGCCGGTCATCGGTGGCTCAGCGTTAAAGAACATTGGCGTGCAGTACCTGGTCGATGCAGTGGTCGATTATTTGCCCAGCCCGCTCGACATTCCGCCGGCGAGAGGTCAGGACCCCGATACCGGCGAGCCAATAGAAGCGCCGACTGATGACAACGGCAACTTTTGCTCGCTGGCCTTCAAGCTTTGGAGCGATCCGTTTGTCGGGAAGCTTGTTTTCTTCCGTGTTTATTCCGGCACTTTGAGCAAAGGAGACACGGTTTACAACCCTCGGACGAACAAGCGCGAGCGCATTTCGCGTTTGATCCAGATCCAGGCGGACAAACGCGAAGACATCGGCACGTGTTACTCTGGCGATATCGCGGCGATCGTTGGCATTAGGAATATCACTACCGGCGACACATTGTGCGATGAGGACCACCCGATCCTTCTCGAACCACCGTCTTTTCCCGATCCTGTGATTTCGATGGCGATTGAGCCAAAGACAAAATTGGATCAGGAAAAAATGGCGACTGCGCTGCAGCGACTCGCCGAAGAAGACCCGACCTTCCGCGTCTATACGCACGAAGACACCGGCCAAACGATCATCGCCGGCATGGGCGAGCTGCATCTGGAAATCATTCGCGACCGGATGTTCCGCGAATTTAAAGTGGACGCAAACGCGGGTAAGCCCCAGATCGCGTACCGCGAAACGATTACCTCCAACGCGCACGGCGTCGGCAAGTTGATTAAACAATCAGGCGGCCGTGGCCAGTATGGGCACGTGGAAGTGGACGTGCGTCCAGCCGAACGCAGCAAGGGTTTGGTCGTCGAGAACAAAATTGTCGGCGGCATCATTCCGCGCGAATACATTCCTGCCGTCAAAAAAGGTATCGAAGAAGCCGTGCTCAACGGCGTGCTAGGCGGTTATCCTGTTGTCGATGTTGAGGTCGATATCGTTTACGGTTCGTTTCACGAAGTCGATTCCAGCGAGCTTGCGTTTAAAATGGCGGCAATCTTCGCGATGAAAGATGGATTTAGACAGGGCAAGCCGATTCTGCTGGAGCCGATCATGAAGGTCGAAAACATCACCCCGGACGAGTTTCAGGGAGACATTTGCGGCGACTTGAGCCGGCGTCGTGGCAGCATTAACAACATCGAGACGCGGGGCAATCTCGCTATTATTCACGCCGAGGTCCCACTAGCCGAGCTGTTCGGTTACGCGACTGCTATTCGTTCGCTTTCGAAAGGTCGTTCCAGTTATTCGATGGAGCCATCGCATTTCCAACCAGTGCCGGCGAACCTGGTGCCGGCCATTCTCGACCAGAAAGAGGCCAAATGAGTAATGGCCAGCGCATTCGGATTCGGTTGAAAGCGTTCGATCATCGCATGCTCGATCAATCGGCGGTGGATATTGTGGAGACTGCCAAACGCACCGGGGCGCGCGTGGCCGGGCCGATTCCGCTGCCGACATTAATCGAGAAATTTACGGTGAATCGTTCCCCGCATGTCGATAAAAAGTCGATGGAACAATTTGAAATTCGCACCCACAAACGGCTGCTCGACATCATTGAACCAACCGCGAAGACGGTGGATGAATTAAAGAAACTGAATTTGCCTGCGGGCGTTGACATTACGATTAAGATTTAAGCGGAGGCGCCTCTGAAACATTTGCAATCGCGCGGTTATGAGCATCGGACTTCTTGGACAAAAAATCGGTATGACCAGCGTTTACGACGCCAAGGGCCGATTGTGTCCCGTGACCGTGATCGCAGCCGGCGATAACCTTTTGCTGCGTCGCTTGACCGAAGAAAACGAGGGCTATTCGGCCGTACAGGTTGGGTTCCGCGCGCAGAAGGAATCGCGCGTGACCAAACCGCTGCTTGGCGAATTCAAAAAAGCCGGCGTCGAGCCGCAAAAATTTGTGCGCGAGTTTCGCCTGACAAGCGATCTTCCTGAAGGCGAGATCAACTTAAGCGTTACGCAATTTCAAGCAGGCGACTATGTCGATGTGATTGGCCGATCGAAAGGAAAAGGGTTTCAGGGTGTGATGAAGAAGCACAACTTTCATGGACAAGGCGCGGCGCACGGTTCGAAAACGCACCGGCGCATCGGCGCAGTCGGCAATCGTTCCACTCCGGGACGCATTTGGAAAAACCAGGGCATGCCGGGCCATCTCGGCGATGAACGCGTGACCGTGCAGAATCTTCAGGTCATGCAGGTGCGCGAAACTGAAAAAATCATTTTGATCAGTGGCGCCGTTCCGGGCGCGAGTGGAAGCTACGTTGTCGTTCGCCCGGCGATCAAGAAACCGGCAGCAAACAAGGAAAAGAAATGAGTGCAAAAGTTTTAACGAAAACCGCTGCCAAGGAAGCCAGAATTGAGATGATTGAAGGCGGATACGGTACGCAGGCCGTTCATGAGACGGTTGTTGCCATGCGCGCGGCGCGTCGTTCTGGTTCGGCCAATACCAAAACCAAAGCGGAAGTAGATCTGTCCGGCGCAAAACCCTGGCGACAGAAAGGGACCGGCCGCGCACGGGCCGGTTACAGATCATCGCCCATCTGGCGTGGTGGTGGCGTCGTTTTCGGACCAAAGCCGCGTGATTATTCCAAAAAGATCTCCAAATCCGTGCGGCGTCTCGCCTTTCGAAAGGCGCTGAGCGAGCGCATCAATGAAGGCGCCGTCTTAACGATCGACAAATTCGTCGTGCCAGAGGTGAAGACGAAGTCATTTGTGGCGCTATTGAAAAAACAAACAGACGCCCGAAAAGTTTTGTTGATCTCAGATGCATTTGATGAAACGACCTTCAAGTCAGCGCGCAACGTCAAACCGGTGACGCTCGCGGCCGCTTCTGATGTAAACGCAGAGCAATTGCTCGCCTTCGAGAAAATTCTCGTCACCCAAAAGGCGCTGGAAAAATTAGCGGAGAGAACCCGTCCAGTGGGCAGCCACCGGGCTACGGAGTGACGCAATGAACGAGCCGCACGAGATTATTCAGACTGCCTCGTTGACTGAAAAGTCAACCTTGATGAGCGAGAAGCAGAATAAGTATGTTTTTCGCGTCAGTCCGCGGGCGAACAAAATTCAGATCAAGAACGCAATTGAACGCCTGTTTCAAAAGAAGGTGGTCGATGTGAACACCTGTAATTACGCGGGCAAGAAGAAACGCGTGCGCGGACCGTTGGGACGACGCCCGCACTGGAAGAAAGCCATCGTGACCTTAAAGGAAGGCGAGAAGATCGATTTGGTATGATCATGCATCGTTTAAACAACAACAACGCGGTCATCCTGAGCGAAGCGAAGGACCTCTCCAATCATCCTGGATCACACACGAAAGCATGGGTGCCGCAATCTTCGGCTGTGAGGTTCCTCGCTTCGCTCGGAATGACAATCTAGCTATGGCATTGAAAGAATTTCGCCCACTAACGCCGACGCTGCGTTTCAAGTCGCTGCCGGGCTTCGATGAAATCACGAAGTGGCGCCCTGCCAGGAGGCTTGTTGAGCCGAAGAAAAAAACCGGCGGTCGCAATAACTATGGCCGGCTCACCTCACGGCACATCGGGGGTGGTCACAAACAGAAATATCGCAAGGTCGATTTTAAACGGCGGAAGCGCGGTGTCCCCGCAGAGGTTATCGGCATCGAGTACGACCCGAACCGTTCTGCGCGCATTGCTCTCATCAAATACACGGATGGCGAGCTAAGTTACATTCTCGCGCCGAACGGACTTCGAGTGGGATCGACGGTCGCAGCCGGAGATGATGCTGCCCCTGACTTGGGAAATGCGCTGCCGCTTCGCGCGATTCCGCTTGGCGCTAACATTCATAATATTGAATTGAGTCCAGGTCGCGGTGGTCAGGTTGCGCGCAGCGCTGGGCAACAGGCCACTCTAACAAATATCGAAGGCAGTTACGCGTTGGTGAAAATGCCTTCCGGCGAAATTCGACGGATTCACGCAAACTGCTTCGCGACGATCGGCCAGGTGGGAAATGTCGATCACATGAATGTCTCGAGTGGCAAGGCGGGACGGACTCGCTGGCGCGGGCGCCGCTCGCATGTGCGGGGCATGGTCATGAACCCAATCGATCATCCGATGGGCGGCGGCCAGGGCAAATCAAAAGGCGGCGGCGGCCGGCATCATCCGGTCAGTCCGTGGGGACAGCTGGCAAAAGGATTTAAAACGCGGAGCAAACATAAGCCGAGCGATCGTTTTATTTTGGAACGGAGGAAGTCAAAGAAGAAGGCATGAATCGTTAAATCGTGAATCGAATGCGCAACATGCTAAGTCGATTCACAAATCTCGAATCTCGATTCACGTGTCACAAATCACTTGATAATTATGGCTAGATCGTTAAAGAAAGGACCCTTCGTCGAGTTGCATCTTCTGGAGAAGATCGACAAGATGAACAGCGCGGGCGCAAAGAAACCGATCAAAACCTGGTCGCGACGCTCGATGGTGACGCCGGATTTTGTCGGCCACACGTTTTTGGTGCACAACGGAAAGACGTTTACCTCCGTTTTCGTCACTGAGAACATGGTCGGTCACAAGCTCGGTGAATTTTCGCCTACGCGTGTTTTTAAGAAACACGGGTCGCATACGGCGAAGGTGGCGAAATAGTTTTTGGTTGGGAGTTGATAGTTGATGAAAGTGAACCGGTGCATCTTGCCAAGGTGAAACTATCAACAATCAGCTATCGACTGTTGACTTTTTTGCCAGTGGGTTACTTAACGCTGGCTCAAGGGCTGGCGGCAGAAGGGAATAGTTCTTTGTCAGAATCCAACATTGAAAACGCGGGGCACGCGGGCACGGCTGAGGCGTTGCTGGAGCAAAACGAACAACTGCAAAGGCAATTGTCTATTGCGCGGGAATCGCTCAAGACATTGACCAGCAGTCTGGCAGAGTCCAATGCGGAGGCGGAATTGTTTCGCCGCAAGTATTCCGATTTGGAATTGCGAATGGAGGCTCTGGGGCTGGCTTCAGCGAACAAGGACCGGGCGAAGCTGGAACAGCGTTTGCTGGCGGCGGTGAGCGATCTTCAGCTCGCGCACAAGGAGCGCGACGAGTATCGTGACCAGATGTTGCGCCTGAACGAGGCGATGTTGTGTTATTTGAAAACGTCGCAGGGCGGCGAGGCGAAGGCGCGGATGGACGTGGAGACGCAGTTGCGCAGCACAAACAAACTGGTCACAAAATCCGCCAGCGCGCAGGATTTGCCGGAGCCGAGTTTGATGGATGGGAGCGTGATCAGCGTGAAGGACGAGTGGTCATTTGTAGTCGGCAACCTTGGCGAAAAACAAGGTGTAAAGATTGGGATGCCGATGCGGGTGATGCGAGAGGATCGAAAGATTGCGACCCTGCGAGTAGTCGATGTGCGACAGAAGATTTGCGGCGCCGTGATTCAGGAAATGGATTCAAACAAGGAAAAAATACGAGTAGGGGACCGCCTCCAAGTGGATGCACAACCCAGTGTGAGTGTCAGGTGAAGAAAGATTGAAGAGTTGAAGGGTTGAAGCGAAGGAGAATGAGAACTGCTTTAACGCTTCAGCGTTTAAACGAAGGAATGGAAGTCAGATCAATATATAAGTATGCGCGGATTTCGCCGTTTAAGGTGCGCGAAGTCACGCGTGAGATCCAGGGTCTGCCGGTTGCGGCGGCACTGGATCTGCTGGCATTCACTCCAAAAAAAGCGGCATTTCTGATCGCCAAGACACTCAAAAGCGCAATTGCTAACGCTGAGAACAACGCCAACCTCAAACCCGACGGATTGGTGGTAAAGGAAGCGGTTGTGGGTGAAGGCCCCACGCTCAAACGGATCATGGCGCGGGCCCGGGGTAGCGCCAGCCGTATTTTGAAGCGGACCAGTCATATTCGAATTGTGCTTACGGACGAAATTCAAATCGAGACGCGTGAGACGCGAAAAGCGAAACACAAGGCGGAACAGAGGGCGGAGCAAAAGAAGGGCGCCGCGGCCGGAGAGGCGAGCGAAAAGAAGCCACGAGCGAAAAAGGCGACGAAGGCAGCGAGGAAGAAATCTTAACTATGAATGATAATTCTCAGGGGGAGACCGGAGCGATGGAGTGTGGGAGTAGTGGAGTAATGGGTCGCTATTTCGCACTACCTTTTAACATTACTCCATCACTGCATTACACCATTACTCCACAGCTGGCTTATGGGACAAAAAGTTAATCCAATCGGCTTTCGCCTGGGCGTGAACCGCGACTGGCGCTCGCGCTGGTACGCCTCGCCCCAGGAGCTGCCGGCATTTTTGCACAGCGATTTGGAGATTCGCAATTACGTCAAGAAAAAGCTGCTTTACGCCGCCGTCTCCAAAATTGTGATCGAGCGGGCGTGGAACAGCATTCGCGTGACGATTTTCACCGCGCGCCCCGGGATCGTGATCGGGCGCAAAGGCGCGGAGATCGAGAAGATGACGGAAGAGATTTCCAAGATGGCCCAAGGCAAGCAAGTCAAGATCGACATTCAGGAGATCAAGACGCCGGAGCTGGATGCGCAACTGGTGGCGGAGAACGTGGCGCTGCAAATTGAGCGGCGGATTGCTTACCGTCGCGCGATGAAAAAAGCGGTGCAGACCGCAATGGATTTTGGCGCGCAAGGAATTCGCCTGCGTTGTTCGGGGCGGCTCAACGGCGCGGAGATTTCGCGCTCGGAATGGTATCGGGAAGGCAAAGTTCCTCTGCACACGCTGCGGACAGCGGTCGATTATGGATTCGCCGAAGCCAATACGGTTTACGGCAAGATCGGAGTGAAATGTTGGCTCTGTAAAAAGGAAGAACCAGCGCCTCAGCCTGCTACGCCACCACCGGTGGCGCCGGAGCCGGCTGGAGTCTAAGGAGAAAATTTATGCCATTGATGCCAAAACGCGTGAAGTATCGAAAGTCCCAGCGGGGAAGTCGGAAGGGAACCGCTTCGCGCAATCTAAGAATCGATTTTGGCGAGTTTGGTTTACAAACACTCGAACGCGCCTGGATTACCAACACGCAATTGGAAGCCGCGCGGGTCGCGCTCACTCGCAACATGAAACGCAAGGGCAAACTGTGGATTCGCATCTTTCCCGATAAATCGGTGACTGGCCGCCCACCGGAAACGCGCATGGGTAAGGGCAAAGGTCAACCTGAGTACTGGGTCGCTACAGTGCGGCCTGGCAATATTTTATTTGAGCTGGATGGCGTGCCGGAATCGGTCGCGCGCGAATCCCTGCGGCTCGCGGCAGACAAGTTGCCGGTGCGCACAAAATTTCTCACACGACACCATGTTATGGCCGCCTAAGAAACATGAAAATGAAAGAAATCATTGAGCTAAGCGCGGACGAGTTGCTAACCAAGAGACGCGACTTGCGCCAGGAAAGCCTGCATTTGCGTTTGCAACAGCAGAGTGGTCAGCTCGAACAGCCAAGCAGATTGCGCTTGCTGCGGCGCGATGTTGCCCGGATTGAAACAGTGCTATCCCAGCGTGCAAAACAGACTGAGAAAAAGTAAATTATGGCTGAGCAAGACCAACCGTCGTCCCCTGCAGTGCCGCCCGAACTCGCGCCCATCACCCGTGGCTCGCGCAAGACGCGCACCGGGGAAGTGATTTCGAGCAGTATGAACAAGACGATCGTGGTGCGGACAGTCACGCGGGTGCCGCACCCTAAGTTTGGCAAGATTGTCAAACAGATGAAAAGATTTTATGCGCACGACGAAAAGAACCAGGCGAAAACCGGCGACATGGTTCGCATCATGGAGACGCGCCCGCTGAGCAAGCTAAAGCGGTGGCGTCTGGTGGAGGTCATCCAAAAGTAGAGAGAAAAGGAAGAGGTAGAGGAATATCTCGATGGTACAACTTCGATCCAGACTGGATGTGGCAGACAACAGCGGGGCGCGCATGGCCACGATGATCGGCGTGATCGGCAAATCCACGCGTTATGCCAGGATCGGCGATGTGATTACTGCGAACGTGAAGGAAGCAAGCGCGACCGGGACAGTAAAGAAGGGCGAAGTGGTGCGCGCGGTTCTCGTTCGCACGAAACAACCGATCCGGCGCGAGGATGGTTCTCTGCTGCGCTTTGATAACAACGCCATCGTGATTATCGACAAGGATTTGAATCCGCGCGGCACGCGCATTTTTGGGCCGGTTGCCCGGGAATTGCGTGAGCGCAATTTCATGAAAATTGTATCTCTTGCGCCTGAAGTTTTATGAACCGCATGAAATGTCACGTTAGAAAAGGCGACCAGGTCGAAGTCATCTCCGGGAATTTCCGCGGCTCTTCGGGGAAAATCTTGGCGGTGTTTCCACAGAAGCAGCGTGTTTTGGTGGAAGGTGTAAGGATTATCAAGAAGCACCTCCGGAAATCTCAGGACAATCCGAGCGGGAAAATCGCCGAACGCGAGGGTCCCATTCATATTTCCAATGTAAAATTAATCGAGCGGGACGGAAAACCGGCTAAAGGCGCAGAACCCAAAGCGAAAAAGGATAAAAAGAAAAGCTGATTGCCCGCCTGTTGAAAATGGAAAACGAATTTCATCGCGATTACAAAGAGCGTGTGATGCCAGCGCTGCAAAAGCTGCACGGTTACAAAAACGTTCACCAGGTTCCAAAGGTCGAGAAAGTGGTGATTAACACCTCGGTCGGCTCACAATCGGACGTGAAGCAGGCCTTGGAAGAAGCAAAAGCAGAGCTTGCGTTGATCACGGGCCAGCGCCCGGTAGAAACGCTGGCCAAGAAAAGCATTTCCAACTTCAAATTGCGAAAAGATCAGGCCATTGGCGCGAAGGTGACCTTGCGTGGAGAGCGCATGTATGAATTTCTCGAGCGCTTTATCAAAGCCGCGCTCCCGCGCATTCGCGATTTTCGTGGCGTCTCTCCGCGCTGTTTTGATAAAAATGGCAACTATACGCTCGGAGTTTCAGATCAATCGATTTTTCCTGAAGTCGAGCTCGATAAAATCAAGCGCAACATCGGATTTGATGTTACAATTGTCACCACGGCCCGAACCGACGAGGAAGCCAAATCGCTGTTGAGCGAAATGGGAATGCCGTTTAGCGACCGGGCGAAGAAGCCCGCTGCGCAACCCGCCTGATTTTCATGAGCACTGTTACTGATCCAATTGCCGATTTTTTAGCGCGTGTCCGGAACGGCAACCGTGCGCAAAAGCCGGAGATGCTGGTGCCGTACTCTAAAATAAAGGCCGAGCTTGCGCGCATCTTGAAAGATGAAGGTTACATCTCCGATTACTCGATCGATACGAGCGCCGCGCATCCGCGCATTAAGATCACCAACAAGATCGTGAACCGCTCCAGCGCCATTGCAGGCCTGCGGCGGGTGAGCCGGCCGGGACTGCGCCGCTATGTTGGCGCGGATGAAATCCCGCGAGTTCTCGGTGGAATGGGTTTGGCGATTCTTTCGACTTCACGCGGTGTTTTATCGGGGCGCGAAGCGAGAAAGCAAAAAGTGGGCGGCGAACTACTGGCGTACGTTTGGTGACGCTTTAACGTTGTAACGATTTAACGGATCACGAAGTCATGTCACGAATCGGAAATAAAGCGGTCGAGATTCCCGACAAGGTCAAAGTTAACATTGACGATGACGGCGCGGTTTCAGTGGAAGGGCCCAAGGGAAAGCTCCACTGGAACCTCCCGCGCGCGATCAGGGCAAGCGTGAAAGACAATCAAGTATCCGTGGTGCGCGAAGCGGAAACGCGAAGCGCAAAAGCGCTACACGGCCTTTCACGCAGTCTCGTCCACAACATGGTGCAGGGCGTGAGCGAAGGTTTCACCAAACAACTCGAGATCGAAGGAGTCGGTTTCAAGGCAGCCGTGCAGGGGTCAACCCTTAACTTGAGCCTCGGCTTCTCGCATCCGGTTCCATTTTCGATTCCGAAGGACATTAAAGTGACAGTCGCGGACAACACGAAGATTACGGTCCAGGGCATCGATAAAAAATTGGTTGGCCAAGTGGCTGCCGACATCCGTCGCTTTTATCCTCCGGAACCGTACAAAGGCAAAGGCGTCCGTTACGCGGGCGAGCAAATTCGCCGCAAAGAGGGCAAAACCGTTCAATAGTATGGTGAGGACTCGTAAGGCAGCGCGGCAGCGCGTTCATCAAAGGATCAGGAAAAAGGTTGTTGGTACGGCGCAGCGGCCGCGGCTGGCAGTTCATTTCTCTGGCAAACACGTTTACGCCCAGGTGATCGATGACGATTCTGGACGGACACTGGTCGCTGCGTCGACGACGGAGCGTTCTTTGGTCGACAAGAATAAAGCCGCCGCAAACCGGGCTGCGGCGGAACAAATTGGCAAGACGATCGCTGAACGGCTGTTGTCCAAGAAACTTGAGCGAGTCGTTTTTGATCGCGGCGGGTTCTTTTATCACGGAAAAGTGAAGGCATTGGCAGATGCAGCGCGCGCAGGCGGCTTAAAATTTTAATTCATGGCTCAAACAACTTCAGGCAGGCGGCCGGACTCGCGCAGGCAAGACAGGACTCCCGCGGCAAGAGGCGATACGACCGAGAAAGTCGTTTTCATCAACCGCTGCGCGAAAGTCGTAAAGGGCGGACGGCGTTTTAGCTTCAGCGCGTTGATCGTAGCTGGAGACCACGATGGAAAAGTGGGCTGCGGATTTGGCAAGGCCAACGAAGTCTCAGAGGCGATTCGAAAAGCGTCCGAGGCAGCCCGCAAAGCCATGGAAAAAGTTTCATTGCGCGAAAACACGATTCCACACGAAGTGATTGGCGAGTACGATGGCGCGCGAGTGCTGTTGCGTCCCGCGTCGCCGGGAACCGGGGTTATCGCCGGGGGAGGCGTGCGGGCCGTGGCTGAAGCGGCTGGCATTCGCGACGTGCTGGCAAAGTCGCTCGGATCAAGTAATCACGCGAATGTAGTGAAAGCGACGATCGCCGCGTTGCGATCACTTCGGCGGCGCGACGAAATCTTTAAAGTGCGCGGAATTCATTTCGCTGACGGAAAAGGCAACCAACATGATGCGTCTTCATAATTTGCGGCCGCGTCCCGGCTCGCGACATCGTGTCAAGCGTCTGGGTTGCGGTGAAAGTTCAGGCCACGGAAAGACGAGCGGCAAAGGTCACAAAGGGCAAAAGGCGCGCTCCGGCGGGAGTATTCGGCTTGGGTTCGAAGGTGGGCAGATGCCGCTGATTCGGCGATTGCCGAAGCGCGGGTTTAATAACGCCGCCTTTCACAAAAATTATGCGATTTTGAACCTCGATGACCTCAACGCATTCAAGGCGGGAACCGCGGTGAACGAAAAACTGCTGCGTGAGTCAAAGCTCATCCGAGGTCATTTTGCGGGTATAAAAATACTTGGTGACGGCGAATTAAAACATGGCCTGAAGGTAGAAGCCGATAAAGTCAGCGCGACAGCCCGGGAAAAAATCGAGAAGGCCGGGGGAACCATTACGCTGCGTGACGGAGGAGCGCCAAAGGCAGGGCGAGTCCGTGCCGCTGCGGCGCCTGAAATTTCGGCGAAGCAAGCGGCTGCCGACTCTTCGTCACAGGCGACGGGGAAGAAAAAATCGTCGAAGAAGCCTTCGGCGAAGGCGAAGTTGCGGGCAAAAAACAAAACATCGCAGGAGAGCTAGCTTCCCGGCAGGCGATGTTCCAAATTAGCGGATGGTTTCGGCGTTTCTAAACACGGTTAAGATACCGGAATTGCGTCGGCGCATTTTGTTTACGCTGGCGGTGATTGTGGTTGTGCGTTTGGGAGCTGCAATCACGACTCCGGGAGTGAATCAGGGCGTGTTGCAGGAATGGTTTCGCACTTCCTTGAGCCAGCGCACTGGAGGCGGTCTGGCAGCGCTCTTTAACCTATTCAGTGGTGGTGCGCTTGAAAATTGCGCGATCTTCTCGCTGGGCATCATGCCTTACATCAGCGCATCGATCATGATGCAGTTGCTGACCGCGGTGATTCCGCAGCTTGGCAGGATGGCACGCGAAGATGGCGGGCGGCAAAAGATCATGCAGTTGACGCGCTACGCGACACTGGGGCTGTGCCTTTTCCAAGGGTATTTGCTGGCGCTATCCTTCCAGCACCCGGAATCCTATCATACCATGCTGCCGGGGATCACCGACACCATCCGGAACGTCGGGATTCCGCTCGTGGATGACCTTGGCTGGAGATTTCGAATCGTAACCGTGGTTTCCCTGACAACCGGCACACTTTTGTTGATGTGGCTGGGCGATCAAATCACCGAGCGTGGGATTGGCAACGGGATTTCCCTCATCATTACCATTGGCATTGTCGCGCGCCTGCCCGCTGCGCTCGCGCAAGCATGGAAGACTTTTGTGCCTTCGGCGCAAACCGGAACCAGCCAGATGAATCCAATGATCCTGGTGTTGCTCGTCTTGTTCCTGATCCTAACTATCGCGGCGGTGATCACGATTACACAAGGCGTGCGGAAAATCACTGTGCAGTATGCCAAGCGCGTAGTCGGCCGCAAAATGTACGGCGGGCAGACGCAATACATGCCTTTGAAAGTGAATTATGCCGGCGTGATGCCAATCATCTTCGCCTGGGCGCTGCTTCTCTTTCCAGCGACGATTGTCCAGTACGGATTTAGAAACAGTCCTACAGCTGCGCGGATCGCCAGCGCGCTTTCCACTGGCTGGCCCCATTATGTCGCTCTCGCCGCATTGATTTTCTTTTTCAGTTATTTCTGGGTCGCGACGCAGTTTCAGCCGGCGCAAATCGCGGACGATCTGAAGAAATACGGCGGTTACATTCCTGGAGTGCGGCCTGGAAAACCGACTGCCGACTTTCTTGATTTCACGATGACGCGACTCACGTTTGCCGGCGCGATTTTTCTAACGCTGATAGCGGTTTTGCCAAGTCTTCTGAGCCAGGGATTGGGTGTGCCAATGATCACAGCGCAATTTTTTGGCGGCACGAGCTTGTTGATCATTGTGGGCGTCATGCTCGATACCATGCGCCAGGTAGAGACGCACTTGATTCAGCGGCATTACGACGGCTTTTTGCGCAAGGGCCGCATCCGGGGGCGATCGTTTGATCGCGCTGCCTATAGTCGCGGTGAAGCGGCAGCGAGCGGCACGCTGATGTGGCTGTACGTGGGCATCGCCGTAATCGTTATTGCCGGGGTCGCCATTTTCCTTTACGGGCGATAGACTCCTGGAGTGAAAAGGCGGCTCGTTCTTCTCGGCGCGCCCGGTTCCGGCAAAGGAACCCAGGCGGAAATGATCACGCGCCAGTTCGGAATTCCCGTCACTTCACCGGGCGCTATCTTGCGGCGTGAAAGAGACCTCGGGACGCCTTTGGGACAGGAGACCGCCGAAGTTCTGCAAAGCGGCGGACTGGTCTCGGACAAAATCATCATTGAACTGATTGAAGACTGGTTGCGCTTGCACGGCGGTCACGGCTTTGTCTTCGACGGGTTCCCTCGAACGCTGCGACAGGCCGAGAGCTTGATGTCTATCCTGGCGCGGCTGCGCACCGCTTTGGATTTGGCGATCTGGCTCGAAGTGTCGGAAAAGACCGTGCGTGATCGTATTTCCGGCCGGCTCCAATGCGGCGAATGCGGCTTTACCACCAGCTCATCGAGCGCGCAGTTCGCGGAACGTCCCGTTTGTCCCTATTGCGATGGGCCATTAGTGCGTCGCAGCGATGATGATCTGGGCGTATTGCAAACCCGGTTGCAAGAGTTCCGTACGAAGACCGAGCCGCTCGCATCCTTTTATGCAAAGATATCGATCCTGCATCGGATCGACGGCAACCGCGATCGCGAGGCGGTTTTTAGCGATATCTCGCGATTGATTGAGGACAAGGTCGCGGCATGATCCCGATTAAGAACGCGAGGGAAATCGAGAAAATGCGGCAGGCCTGTCGCACAGCGAGTGATATTCTCGATCGGGTTAGCGACTTGGTTCGTCCCGGCATTACAACCAAAGAAGTGGATGAAGCGGCAGCGGACTTCATGAGCGAGGCGCACGTGAAAAGTGCATTTCTCGGTTATCGGCTCGGGCACCGCGTTTTTCCCGGTAACATTTGCATTTCGCTTAATGACGAAGTGGTGCACGGCATCGGAAGCCAGCAACGACGAATTCAATATGGCGATATTGTGAAACTCGACATCGGCATCATTCAGGATGGCTGGGTAGGCGATAACGCCACGACCGTGCCGGCTGGAATCATTGACGAACGCACGGACCAGTTGCTACGCGTGACGGAAAATGCGCTCGCCTGCGCCATCGGTGTCGCCCGCGAAGGTCGGCGCGTCGGCGACATCTGCGCCGAAATTGAGGATGAAGCGCGCCGCTTCGGTTTTTCGGTCGTGCGCGAATTTGTTGGACACGGTGTGGGCCGAAAAATGCACGAGGAACCGCAAATTCCCAATTACGGCAGACGTGGCAGTGGTCCAAAGTTGAAGGCAGGCATGACGTTGGCAATTGAGCCGATGATTAACATCGGCGCTTCCGAAGTCAGATTGCTGGAGGATGGATGGACAGTGCGCACGGCGGATGGAATGCCCTCGGCGCATTTCGAGCACACCGTCCTGATCACGAAGGATGAGCCGGAAATCCTGACATGGCGCGCAAAGACGCAATTGAAGTAGAAGGCACAGTAGTCGAGTTGCTGCCTAATACGATGTTTCGGGTTGAGCTGGCCAATGGCCATCGTGTTCTTGCGCATATCTCCGGGAAAATGCGTTTGCACTTCATTCGCATCTTGCCAGGCGACAAAGTTATGCTAGAGGTTTCACCTTACGATTTGTCGAAAGGGCGAATTACTTATCGCCAAAAATGACAACGCGGAGGCGGCCCCCCGTTTTCCATTTCGCGGATTATGAAAGTACGACCATCAGTAAAAAGACTTTGTGCGAGTTGCAGGATCGTGAAGCGCAAAAATGTAGTGCGCGTGATCTGCAAAAACCCGCGCCATAAGCAGAGACAGGGGTAGAGGTGGAGTGTTGGAGGAGTAATGGAGTGATGGCGATTAACGATTTGACGATTTAACGGATCACGATTTTAAAATACCATGCCCAGATTACTAGGAGTCGAAATTCCAGCAGATAAACGCATCGAGGCGTCTCTCACTTATATCTACGGAATCGGCTTGAACACGGCCAAGCGCATTCTAGAGCAGACTAATATCGACCCGAACTTGCGCGCGAAAAGTCTTACCCCGCAGCAGTTGAACGAAATCATTCACGCGATCACCAATAACAAGATCAAGATCGAAGGCGATTTGCGTCGCGAAGTGCAAGGTAACTTGAAGCGTCTGCAGGCAATCAATTGTTATCGCGGCATCCGCCACCGGAAAGGCTTGCCCGTGCGCGGGCAGCGCACTTCGACAAATGCCCGTACACGCAAAGGACCGCGCAAAACTGTCGGTGTAGTTCGCAACCCGGAAGCCAAAGCCGGCAAAGTTTAATGACTAATTAAAATGGCTGAATCAAACGACCCGACCAACCCAAATCCGGAAGAACCGAAACCGGAGAAGCCGGAATCGATCGCGGCTCCGGCCGATTCCCCCGAAGGCGAAGCTACGACAAAACCCGGTGAAGAGCGTGCAGGTGGTGCCACTTCGAAGGATACGGGCCCCAAAGAGGCAGCTTCAGAGGCCGCAGCCCCGAAAGCTGTCGGGGCCAAAAAAACGGCCAAGAGAAAAAAAGAACAGCCAGCCCCTGCAGTGGGCGCTTCGCAGAACCTCTCGCTTTCGGGCGACGAGGTCGAGAAACCAAAGGTCGTCAAAGCGAAAGGCAGCAAGAACGTTCATTCGGGTATCGCACATGTGCTTTCGACGTTTAATAACACAATCGTGACGATCACCGATATGAAAGGTAACGTGATTGGATGGTCGAGCGCTGGCAAAGTTGGCTTTAAAGGCTCGCGCAAAAGCACCGCCTACGCGGCGCAGATGGTTGCGCAGGATGCGTCCCGGCAGGCGATGGGCCATGGGCTAAAAGAAGTGGAAGTCTTGGTAAAAGGACCGGGAGCAGGACGCGAATCCGCAGTGCGAGCCTTGCAGGCGATCGGGCTCGATCTCACCGTTATCCGCGATGTTACTCCCGTGCCACATAACGGCTGTCGCCCGCCAAAACCACGGCGCGTGTGACGCTCTCGACTCTCAACTAACAACTATCAACTATCAACTATCAACTTTCCGAAATGGGCAGATACACAGGACCAAAAACGAGAGTGAGCCGGCGCTATGGTGTGCCGATTTTCGGTTCCTCTAAGGCATTGGAGCGAAAGAATTATCCACCCGGCATGCATGGTCCCAGAGGTTCGCGGCGCAAACAATCCGATTATGCGATTGCGCTCGGCGAAAAACAGAAGCTGCGCTACCAGTATGGACTTCTGGAGCGGCAGTTCCGGCGTATTTTCGAAAGCGCACTGCGCAAGCGCGGTGTGACGGGTGAAACACTTCTCCAACTACTGGAGACCCGCCTCGACAACGTGGTATATCGCCTTGGCCTCGCTAACACTCGCAGCGCAGCTCGCCAGCTCGTGTCGCACGGTCACGTGTTAGTGAACGGACGCGGCGTGAATATCGCTTCCTACAATGTGAAAGCAGGCGACGAGATCACAATCAAAGATAAACCGAAATCGCGCCAGCTGGTGCTCCGTAATCTCGATCTCACACAAATTGTTCCCGTGCCCGACTGGCTCACGGTCGATCGCGACGCGCTCAGCGGCAAAGTGGCGCACATCCCTTCTCGCGAAGAGATGCAGCCGATCGTCAACGAACAACTCATCGTCGAGTTGTATTCGCGGTAAAAGCGCCTAGACGATGTGTTCCTTTTATCCGGAGCGTTCCCAGGATAAAAGCAGAAATAGGCGAAACGAAGTTTCGTCGAATTCTAGTTAGGCGACTCTACTTATGCGCAAAGTCAATACAACAAAGATGGCAGAGCTCACATGGTCTTCACCGAAGGGAAAGTTCATCGGTGCGGGCAAAGAGATTTCAGAAGCGTTGGGACGCAAGCCCGAGTCCACCGACCTGTGTGCGCTGGAGGCTGGCTTATTCTCGTTGGAGCCCCGATCATAGGATATTTCCTCTCGAAGGGGGTCTGAGTAACACCATATTCATAGTGCCATTCACACGAGGGCCTAACGAAGCGATGCAGCGAACGGCTACCTGCTGCGCGATCACGTTTCCTGATGAAAAGAACACTTCCACTTCGATTGGCGCTCGCTTCTGCCAGCGGTGGCTGATCTTGTTCTCGTTAAGTGATGTCGGCCCATGGCCATGAAAGTACGACTTCTCATCGCATACATTTACGCGCCACTGTTTTGGTCGATGTTCTGCATCCTCCAACGCTTGATGGGGCACTCTCGGTTTCGTGTTGGCACACTGACTTTTTGGGGGCCATCAGAATTTCTCAGTACTTGTCGTGCATCGGTTGAGCGGCTCCACAGCCTCGACCCTGAGCTGCACGAGCGAGTCACCGAGCGCGAGCGACTTTGCTTTTATTACAGTGGGAAGCGATCGGAGCAGGCACTTTTCCCGCGCAGCTCCAGCATCAGCGACGCTTACACCGATTGGCACTCCGATGGCATTATTTCACGGCTAGTTTATGCGGCATTTTTGGCTAACGCGTTTCCTCGCCAGGTCATCACCGCTGCGGAGCGACCAGCGGCAAGAGCGTCGCACCGCGATGTGATGACGCGGACAGGCGCTTGGCTGGCGGCGCGTTCTTTTCCTGAGCCCTTGGTGGCGTGCTTTCAAGAGAACATTTCTGAAAATATATGATGCCGCCTAACAAGTGCGCTGCAGCGAACCGCCGCCCCGCGGAGCAGTCAGGGGTGGCTTGGGAGAACTTCAACGCGACGGTTGCAGCCGGAGGACGTCCCGGCGGCGGTCGCTGAGCTTGAGTCGTTAGATGTAATGCCGAACGGCACGCCTGATTTCCGCGAGAATGCAGAGACTGATTACGATCGGTTCTTCGGACCACTAGCGGGCGAGTTGCACGATTTTGCCGATCGTCATGAGCTAAAGCTTGAGAAGTATTATCATGAGGCCTCAGTTTGGAGTTTCTTGTTTCGGCATCCTCTCGGCGGTGTCGCTAAGATTGATGTGTCTAAGGAATCGGAGGACACGATTAAGCTTTGGAAGTACTGGTGGCAGGACGACTACGACCAGGGCATTCGTTTTCTGCGGCAGGAACAGAGCGCCACTTTTCCATAGCAGTCTGGTGAACTTGCTCCGATGCTT
>WNGK01003343.1_pt1 | contig 25400 bp, 21 predicted proteins | sample 5400601 | NCBI WGS metagenome assembly WNGK01 (sample SAMN13153376, study PRJNA577476) | soil metagenome | isolation source: 60 cm soil or saprolite under Garry oak tree replicate 1 | place: USA:California | collected 2016-06-15
CGCCGATTTCCGTGCTGGTTTATCGTCAGGCGACCTTCCCGATCGAACGTCAAACCATTCGAGCCGGGCTGACCGTACTCCGCAATATCCGCGCCTTCGTAACCGCTTTTCTCGCGGAATACAGCGAGCTGTCCATTTCTCTCCGGCGAATATTTGTAAATCGTGTTGTTGTTTGGATCGCTGAAGAGTAGGAAGCCGCCTTTGCGATCCCAAACCGGCCCTTCCGTGAACTTGAATCCTTCGGCCAATTTGAAAATTTTCGGGTTCGGCGGCACGATTGAGTCGAGCGCTGGATCTTTGCGAATGATTTCGACATTTACCTCGCTCGGTGTGATAGCAACTGGCACCACATCGCCCTTGTAAAACTCGAGCTTCGCCTCACGCATGTAGATGTAATTGGTTGGCGGGTTTGAGAGCGGGCCGTTGATGCCGAAAATCGCGAGCTGAATTTTCTGCCCGGGTTGAACGCTGCGGTTTATGATGAGCCGGTTGGGCGCGTTCCAACCTTTGACGACCGATCCGCCGCTTTGCCCAAGCGCGCGCGACATCTCGCCGTCTACCCAGATTTCGGCATAATCATCAATGGATGTCTCGAAAACGGCGGTCGCGCCCGCAAGTTCGACATCGTTCACTCGGGGTGGGATCGTGATATTGATCCGGTACCAGTTGAAACAAAGCCGGCCGGTCGAGCGCCGTGCATCGAGCGTTGTCGGCTCAATCTTTTCCCACTTTGAGTCGTCGAAGTCCGCGCCGCCAGCGTGTGGTGTGAAGTCGTATGTCATGATCGGTTTGCCGGTCGGTTGCTTGTCTGGTCCAGCAGCCTTGAAATTGACTTGGATGATCTTCGTGTCGCTGTAACGCCATTGTCCTTTGACCAGATCGACACCTTCTTTGGTGGCGAGATCAATCGTCGCGTCTGGCTTTCCACTGGGACCGTCCGCATTTGTCTCTGCGAATGCGCGGCCTGCCAGAAATAGCAGTGCGCCGATGCCAAAGATCGCGGCGAACCGCAAACGGCGAAATGAACCTTCGGTTATTGCGTCGCGATGTCTGCGATTAAACTCCGCCGCCCAGGCGCGCACGAGCGAAGCATCGATGGATAGCGGCGTCATTGAGACCCTTCCTTACGAAGCAGGCGGCTTCTGTTGCGACAACTTTGGCCAGTTGGCGTCGGCCTTCTTCAGATTGCCTTCGACATCCTGGTGCCAAAGTTTCCAGGCTTTCTCGTTGTGCTGCAGAATCAGCCGATCGTGCAGGACCTGGAAATATTGAACTTCGATCGGCGCCAGTTTGTTGATCGAGGCGGCGTAACCGCAGAATCCGCCAAACTGCGGCTCATATTTTGCCGGTGCCGCTTTGAACATGTCGCGGTGCTCCGCCGACGCGAATTGGTACGTGGCGCCGTTGTAGGTGGCGGTGAATTCGGGCGAACCTTTCACCGGTTTTACGTCCGTAAAGTACCCGACCGGATCGTAGCCCTGCAGTGCGAGACCGTTCTTGTCGATGTTAACGACTTCGGCGGCCGGCACCAGAACGGCGAAGACAACGAGCGCTGCGAGATATAGGAGGAATGTTTTCATATTACGGGTTGTTCTTGGGTTGAATTACTGCTGTGGAAGTTGAGCTGTGGCAGCGAGCGCGGTCGGTTTACAAACGAAATAATGCAATTCGCCGGTCACAGTCGTGAACTGGTGCGGGACTCCGTTTGGAATGATGATGATCTCGCCTTTCGTGATGTGATGTTCCTGGCCGCCTTCAATTTTGGTGCCGCGAAGTTCGTTAGGGCCGATTTCCTTTGCATCGATCGCTTTGCCACCTGTGACCAGCGTGGCCGATCCATCGACCACATAGATCACGTCTGTGTCGAGCGTGTGGAGCGGCATACCCTTGGCAAAAGCGGCTGAAACATTCTTTGGATCAATGAACGTGGCAGTTGTAGCCGGAGGCGGTGACCCCGGCTGATTGCCTTCACGCCCGCCGGCCTCACCGCGGCCGGCTACAGCCTTCGCTCCCGCGAGCGCCAGTTCTTCATCTTGGTTTGCGCTCGCCGCGCCGCTGACGCCAACTCCGCCGACAACTTGTCCATCGATCACGATCGGGATTCCACCAATCAAGGGGGTGAATCCATCAACGGCCGTCATCGCAGTTCGTCCTTTATTGATTAGCTCCTCGAAAAAGCGTGTCGGTTTCTTGAAAAGAACGGCAGTGCGCGCTTTGCCGATAGAAATGGTCGCACCCATGGCGAATGTTCCATCGAGGCGCTCAAGCGCCATCAAGTTGCCGCCTTCATCGACCACAGCAATCACGCCGCCAGGGGCGTTGTTTTTCTTCGCGTAATCAACCGCTGCAACGATGGCTTTCTTTGCGCCGTCAAGATTGAGGGACTTTTTTTCCACGACTTGCGCATGGCTCGTGGCACCGAGAGCCAGCATCGCCGCGATCAATGTTCCAGTTTGGATTTTCATAAAAGTTTTGGAGTTGTTGCGGCTGGCCGATCACTCGTTAGGCGCGGCCAGCCGGTGCTGGACATTTATTTAACCGGGTGTTCGAAGGCCGCTTCGCCGAGGTTGGTCTCAGCAAAAGCGCACCACATCTGCACCTTGGCGATGTCAGGGACGGACTCGGGGACGACGATCGATTTCTTGACCTTTTGATCTTTCGTCATGAGGCGGTCCAAGAGGTAGGTTTTCCCATTCGAGTCCACGACTTGCCAATGTGGATCGGGCGTTTGTGGCGGGACGAAGTCATCGGAGAGCGTGAGCATGCTTTTGCCGTTTTGCGTCGTATGGGTGACGAAGCCCTTGTTTGCTTTTGCGCCTTGGAACGGCCCACTCTTGTGGCCGTCCTGGGCAAAGCTGCTCGTCGTAGCAATGACCAGAGCGGTTAAGGAGGCGAGTATCGTTTTATGATTCATGTAATTTTGGTGTTGTTTCACTTGTTCTTTTTACGACCGGATTATTGCCGGCTGCATTTCACCCGATTCGTCGCGATGCGGGCGAAATCCTTACAACGAGCCGCCTCGACGCGCGCTTGCGTTTTGGAGTACGGCAGTGCTCTGCCGCTTTCGATAAAAATAGCGATCCCGGGTATGAGTCGCTTTACCGGCTTTGGCCCGCGAGCTTTTGCTTGATCCGTTCCTTCGCGTCCGGCGGGAATGTAATATCGGATGCCTCGTCAGCGTGTTCCGGAAACTTGCGGGCAGTCTCGTGAATGTAACGAAGATGCTCTTCGTAACGCTGGCACCAGCAGCAGATCAAAAAGTGGAGGCGTTTCTTGATCCGCATTATCAACGGCATCGGTTCGTCCATGGATTGCGATACGATCCGGACCATCTCGCGGCATTTCGGGGTGTGTTTTCCGATAAATTTCACGAGCATGGTTTGCCACCAGTTTCTTCGCGCGAGAACGGACGGGTTGCCGATCGGCGACGGGTTGTATGGTTCTTCCGGCATCAGGCTGTTCCTCCCGCTGGCTTATCGAACCAATTCATCTCGAGACATTCGCGCAGCGCCATACGCGCTCGATGCAGCATGACCCACAAATTGCTATCGGTGATCGACAGAATCGCGCTAATCTCCTTGCTCGGCACATCGTCCATTTCACGCATTGTGAAAACATCACGGACTTTTTGTGGCAGTTTCGCGAGACAATCACGCATCGTCTGCCAGAACTCGGCGCGATGCATCACCTCGTCCGGCTCTGGTTTCCACTCGTGCGGTCCCTTGTCGTGGTCCCAAAAACCCACAGACACGAATTTTTCAGAGAACTCATCGGAAAGAAATTCCATGTCCGTGAACGAAGTCTCCCGACCGAGCTTGCGGAAATGATCGACAATCTTGTTTTTCAAAATCCCAACAAGCCAGCTTCGCTCGGACGAACGGCCTCCGAATTTTTCGTAGCCGCGCACACCAGCGAGAAAGGTTTCCTGCACCAAGTCTTCGGCCACTTCGGGTCTGCGCACACGCACTAAAGCGTATCGGTAGAGGCACTCACCGTTGGCGTCCACCCAGCGCGCTGCTGCTGCCTGAACATCGGGGGTACTCATAGCGGAGTGGTAATCGCTCCAAAGGCCGACCCGCTGCGCGCCCGAAGGGCAGCCAGTTGTTTCAACTGGCTGGGTCGCCCAGCTACTTTTTGCCCCGATTTCGTTAGACTGGTTTCTCTCTTTCGGAAGTAGCTGTCCGCCGAAGGGGGGTTTGGCGACATCGGCCGACTGGCACGAGCCCATCTTGTGAATAGCGTCTTCGTCAGGCGCGCGATTTGGAGGGCGAGAAGCGGGAATAACAACCAGCGCGCAACATACCAATGTCCCTTTCCGGCAATGGATTGATGATAGATGAGCAACGTCGCCGCTACATAAGCGAGACGATGAAGCAACTTCCAATTTCTTCCGCCGAGCGTTCGCACCGACCAATTATTACTCGTTAGGGCTAGGCCGACCAAGATCGATAATCCGGCGATTCCGAACCATATGAATGGCTTCGATAAACTCCGTATCAAACCATCCAGGCCGCCTTCATAAAGGACGTGGAATCCGAAATGCAATAAGCCGTAGACGCAAGCGCTCACACCCACAGCGCGGCGATGCCGATTTAGCGCTCCAACGATTCGCGAGCGCGGCAACAGGACGCGTAACGGACTGAGCGCCAGCACGGCGCCTAGAGTCCAGATTGAGATTTCACCGCTCTGGCGCAGTAGTTTTTCCAGTGGATTTGCGCCGAGTCCGCCAGTGAACGCCGGTACGACGAGCAGCCAGGTGCCAACCCCGACAAGCAAAGCGAGCGCGAAGAATTTGGAACGCAAGAATCCGGTGATTCCATCGAAGAGCTGAGCGCGAAATGCGGAACACGATTGGATATCAGCCAGCTTGGCTGACTCGGCAGGCTGGCAGCCTGCCAGCCGAGTCAGGCTAGGAGCCTGACATCCGTTTGCGGTCATGCGCTTTTCGATCGAGCCGATCCTGATCAAGCTTTTCACTCTAACAACTCGGTTATCAAAAATTCTTCCGCAGATCCATGTCGGCGTACAGATGCGCGACTTGTTTTTCGTAGCCGTTAAATATGAGGGTCGGCTGCTTGCCGGAAAAGAATCCGGCGCCGATGCCTCGCTCGCTCTTCTGACTCCAGCGCGGATGATCGACGTTCGGGTTCACGTTGGCGTAGAACCCGTACTCGTTAGGCGCGAGGTGATTCCAAAGCGTCTTTGGCTGCTCCGCCACAAGCTCGACTTGGCCAACGACTTCGCGCCCTTGAAACCGTACTTCCACGGGACGACGAGCCGGATCGGTGCTCCATTCTGATTGCGTAACGGTTTGCCGTAAAGGCCGACTGCGAGAAACGCCAACTCGTTCGTCGCCTCAGGCAAAGTGAGGCCTTCCGTGTAGGGCCAGGGAAAGCCATTACCGCGCTGCGCCGGACAATTCGCGGGATCAAAAAACGAAGTAAACTTCATATATTTCGCTTCGGGTTTTGGCTGCGCAAGATCGACAAGTTTCGCCAGCGGAAACCCGTCCCAAGGGATCACCATCGACCAAGCCTCGACACAACGATGCCGATAATTACGCCGCTCAATTGGGCCAAGAAGCTGAATCAATTCGTCGATGTCGATCTTGCGCGGGCTGGCGCATAATCCGCCGATCTCGATGGACCATGGGCGCGTTTTCCAACCGCGATTGGCCAGTTCCTTTGGCTGATCCTTCGCGAGGCCCCACTCGTAAAAATTGTTGTAACCGGTGACGAGGTCCTCGGGTGTGAGCTTAATTCCATCGAGCTTAAACGCCGGATTGAACGAATCGCTGGAGGCTATTGATTCAGCACGAATTGTCGGCGGCAAAAAAGCTGACGCAGCGAGACCCAGACCGAACACGCGGAGAAATTCGCGCCGCTGCAAGTAGAACGCTTCGGGCGTAACTGCCGAATCAGGCAAATCCCATGAGCAATGGCCACAGTTCATCCGCGGCTTTTCTCTTTCCACCGTTATATGTCGATCAAAAGCGCGAAACCTTACAAAGCGCACGAAAGATCGACAGCTCTGTAAGGATTCGCCGCCACGCGCGACGCATCTGCAAAACCTATGATCACGCTCCGCTCATCCAAAGCTCGCTCCGAAGTGGCGCTGATTTGTCTCGAGGTCACTTTAACGACGCCGCGCAGTGTTTACACAATTTTCTCGGAAGGCCCGATGACCGATTTAGGATCATCTTTTGATGGCGCTCGTTTCGGCGCTATCTCCTGGCCAATTTCGTGCTTTCGTCTCGCAGACGGAGTGCTGATCGAACAGCAAATGTTCTTACCTCATGATGGATCAGCCGTCGCACTATCTTGGACGCTCCAGGGCAACACAGGTATTGCCGCGCAGCTTGTGGTGCGACCCTTCTTTTGCGAACCGATGGTCGTCTGCTCAATTCAAAATTCGAAGCGGCGAACGAGGTGGCCTGTTCTTTCGTCTCAAAAAACGCGCGCTTAGTTTGCCCTCCTCGCGGTAGTTGATCACGTACTTGAGGTGTGGGCGGTTGTCATCGCGGTATGGCCTAAGCTTAAATTACGTGTTTCCACGACCTATTTGTTGCCACATTGTTGCCGAATTTATAAGGAAAATGCGTTAAAACGAGTTTTCTCGTCGGAATGAGTCGGACAGGAGAAGACACAAACAGCCCCTGATTTTCCCTATGGGAACTACGTTTTCAGAGGGTGCGCGCCCGGAAGGACTCGAACCCTCGACCTACGGATTAGAAATCCGTTGCTCTATCCAGCTGAGCTACGGGCGCAGAAGCTGTGCAATATGTCGCCTTTGAGTTTGGAAAAATCCAGAATGAATGCCGAGTGGCTAAAGGTTAGAAAGTTGCAAGGCCGATTTGGCCTCAAGATTGACCAATCGCTTCGGCGGTTATCAACTGGCAGTCAGGCGCGCGACCTACTGCTGCTTGGCGCGTTCTTCGATGTATTTGACGACATCACCGACGGTTTGGAGTTTTTCGGCGTCTTCATCAGGCAGGCACCTCGGTTGACCTCGTTCGGGCATAAGATCTCGACTTTGATCATGTGGCTCAAGTTCATATCGAGCCGCTCAAAGCTACCCCTTCGCCACGGTTGGTGTCCTAATTTGTAGGGATAAGTCCTAATGTGTCGTGAAAAGTCCTTTGAATTGTCAGCAAAACCCTCCTAGCGTACTAAACTATGTTCCCCAGATCACTTGTTCTTAGCTTCATTGGCTTACTGCTCGCAACGTTCAGCGTCTGGGCTGGGACGTCGGCTCTTGAAGGGGTTGTGAAGGATCCCGCCGGACATCCCGTCAAAGACGCCGATGTCCGGATTGAAGCAACAAACGGAAGTAGTTTTGCCAGAATTGTTAAGACCGATGCCGCCGGCCATTACACTTCAGGTGGCCTCGCAGTTGGCATTTATAAAGTCACTCTCATTGTCAATGGAGCGGTCAAGGCGTCTATCCCTAACGCATATACGCAGTCTGCCAAACCCACTCAGCTCAACTTTGAGCTGACAACAAAAACAAAGCTCGTCAAGACACACAGGGTTTTCATTCCCCCCGACACCGGGACTCATATCGGCAGCGGTACATGGGTCGACGTGGATGATAACGGCAATATCGTTAGCCCTGGCGGAGCCAACAATAGTGGAGCGAGTAGCATCTACAAATTTGGGGGAATGCAACCCACCATTCGCACAGGGCGTCCCCCGGGTCAATGACCCAGGCATTGTCCTAAGTGAATTAAGATCTAGGGTCCTGGTTACGCAGGAGCAAGCCTTCTCAGTTCACCGCGCGACGAGTAGTTTGCGATGGTCAAAGCGAAAAGGTACAGGCTGACGACCTCACGCGCAGCTGGTGCTAGAGAAGCGGGACGGGCTTGATCGGTTCCTTTAGATGCCATGACAATGAATCAGACCGACAGCTCAAAACATCGCCTCCTCCGATAGATATGCCGCCATCAGCGCACGCGCTGAAATCGCAATGAGCACCTCAAGTGCTGAACCTTCAGTACCGATCGCGAGTCGAAGTAAAAAGTCAACCTTCATCGGAACCCCAAAGAAAGTGACCTATAACCTTTGCGGGGCCGTGAACTGCGATGCGACTCATGCGGCCAAAAGATAACAAATTTCCCCTTGCAAGGACCAAACAACTGGCCTGGTCGCTTCGGATAATATCAACCGGCAGTCAGCTGTGCGACCTACTGCTGCTTGGCGCGTTCTTCGATGTATTTAACGACGTCGCCGACCGTTTGCAGTTTTTCGGCGTCTTCATCCGGCACTTCGACACCGAACTCTTCTTCAAAGGCCATCACCAACTCGACAATGTCCAGCGAGTCCGCTCCCAAATCCTCGATAAAGGACGCCTGCGGCGTGACCTGCTCAGGGTTCACACCGAGCTGCTCGACGATGATGTCCTTGACCTTTTCTTCGATTGATTTTTCGGCCATAAAATTCGTTGGTTTCGTGCAGCCTTAAACGGCTCGGCACAGCAACGCAAGTAAAACAATTAGGCTGCTTGTCAATCAATTTCGGGACGGTAGCAATATCGCGCTGTCCCGCATGCGCGGGGAGACAGCGCAGTGCGTTATCTCTATGCGATTCTTCACATTTACATCCCTTATCAATCGAGTACATGGAAACGATGTCCTCTTCCGTTGTCGAGCCCGTTGATTTGCTCGAGCTAAAGTTGCTGCCTGCCTGGGTAAAAGAAGCCGATGAGGCGACCAACTACGCGTGTTACACGGGAGAAGAGCAGAGACGGGAACTGCGAAATCGTCGGGATGGCAAAGGTAAACGCTCAACGTCTAAAACGATAGGTAAGCAGACACCCAAAATGGTAGTGCGCGACCGCCGGGCGCGCCGGCTAAGGGATCGCAGCCAGGCTCAACGTAAGCAAGCTTGGCATTATCCAGGCGCGGCGAACCCCCCAATTGATATCCGCTTTCTGCCGTACCCGCCTGCGCTTGAGAATGTGATCGCGCAGATCAAGGCGGGCTCAGTTGCGTATTCGTTGTTTGCGCTGGCGGGCCTGTTCCTTCAAAAACCGCAGCGCTACGAGGTACGTTTGACGGCGAAATCCGAGTCGCCGCTCTTTCAATTGGGCGAGAACGGCGCCTTTTCTTTAGATCGAGACTTTCTCGAGCGGAACGCGTTTCGATTTGCTTATGAAAATTTTTACAAGACCGACATCACGCAGTCGGAGCCGATCAAAGGTAATTTCTCAAATGTAGCGCGGTGTACGCTGAGCGGGACACTTCTGGGTCCGACCAATCATCACAATTATCAGCCGCAACTTCGCAGCCTTTACGAACAACGCTTCAGCCGTCGGATGAGCTTTGCTGATTATCAGCGACAAGTCGAGATTGTGAACGATTCGGCGCTGATTGAGCGGTGGAAGGAACAGGCATGCACGGTGACCACATATACCACGCTGCGCGAACCAACGCCCTCAGCGTTCGCGTCCGCGGCGGAAGCGGAACGGCATTTTCGCATGCATTACTTGCCGGGCTTGATTCGCAGCGTTGAGGAGGTGACGGTCGGTGGAGTTTTGAGTCGGCGTTTGGCTGATCGGATGCTGAACCGCGCGATCGAGGACACGTGGACACGCGAGACCCGGTCGCCCTCGAACATGATGCAGGAATTATCCGCTCGATTTCGACAAACTGGTCTCAATATTTTCCGGGATCGTCGCGGCATGTTGTTCGTCTCGCCCATCCGGCCGCGTCGCTTCGTCAGCGGACAAGCTGGCGTGTCCCCGAGCGTGCGTGCGATTCTCGAAGCAGTAGGCGCGAAGCCGGCAATCAATCGCAAAGAACTTTTCGAGAAATTGATTACCGACCCGGAGAGCGAAGATGCGGAACCGCGCAAGTTTGGACTTGCTTCCGACCTGCGTTGGCTGATTAGCGAAGGTTACATCATCGAGTTCAATGATGGTTCGCTCGACTTGCCCCGAGCAAAAGCTAAATCTGCTGTTGCTGCGGCTGTCCCAGCCGCAAATGAAGATTTGGCACTCGTCGCGGCGAGCGACGCTATTCCCCTAAGTGAAATGGAAATCGGCTGCAGCTAAATGGGAGAGCAGGCGCTCGACGACCGTTCGATGACAATCGAATTTGTAGGGCATCTGTGCGAGATGCCGGCGTCTCACAGAGACGCCTTATAGAGCTAGATGATGCCGGCTTTTTTTAAGGCGCGATAGGCGCCGTTTTTGTTGATCGTTTTAAGCCCACGAGCGCTGACGCGGATCCGCACGAACTTCCTCAGCTCCGGTACCCAGATGCGTTGATGGCGCAAATTCGGCGCGAAAGCACGCGGCACATTTTTCGTGATGTGCCGACCCACTCCGCCTTTTTTCTTGGCCAAGCCGCGGCGATGAATGACGCTTCCGCGCGTCGCTCTCGATCCTGTGATGTCGCAAACTCTCATGTCTGGGAAAAAAGCGACGTAAGATGCCGTGTCTTAGTGCTTGGGTCAAGCGGATCGCTGCTCGCAACCGTTTAGTTTAACCACGAATGCACACTAATTAACACTAACAAAGTTTGAGAAAATCTGGTCCTCCTCAATTGGTGTTTATTCGTGTCCATTCGTGGTCGTGTTGAACGCGCAAGTGTCCGGGCGGTCAAATTTATCTCGCGTAAGAGGGCTGTGGTTTTGCAAGATCGACGTCGCAATTGAGCCATGACGCAAAAGAATAATCACAAACTGCGGATCGGGATTGTGGGCGCGGGCAATATTGTTCGCACCCGCCATCTGCCGGCGCTCAAAAAGCATCCCGAAGTCGAGATTGTCGGCGTCTCGAATTCGACCTACGAAAGCTCGGAAAAATTTTGTCGCGAACATCTCCCGCATGCTACGCCAATCCGCAACTGGCCTGAGCTCATTGCGCTGCCGGACCTCGATATTATCTGGATCGGCACTCCGCCGTATATGCATTCGGCGGTAACGATCTCCGCACTTGAAGCAGGCAAACACGTTTTTTGCCAGGCGCGGATGTCGATGGACCTAGCTGAAGCCGAGGAAATGCTGGCCGCATCGAAGCGCTATCCCGAACTGGTGACGATGCTTTGTCCGCCGCCATTCGGGATTCGCGCCGACTTGCTGGTGAAAAAGATCCTCGCCGAGAATTACATCGGCCGCCCGCATCATGTGCGACTACAGAGTTTTACCGGCAATTATCTGGATCCCGATGCACCGGCGCATTGGCGGCAAAGAATCGAGATCAGCGGACTCAACACTCTCACGCTCGGCATTTACGTGGAAGTATTGCAACGCTGGCTCGGTGATATCACCGGCGTCTTCGCGCGCGGCAAAATCATTCATCCAATCCGCCAGGGCTACGAAGTGATCATTCCCGATTTACTTACTGTCCTTTGCAGTTTCGAAAATGGAGCCGAAGGCGTGCTCGAGTTCGGCGGAATCAATGCAATGACGCCGAGCGATCGGCTGGAAATTTACGGCAACGTAGGGACCCTCACTTACGATTTTGGTTCCGATGTCGTGCAGGCGGGCAAGCTCAGCGATCGCGCTTTGCATCTTGTCGATCTTCCGCCCGAGCTGGCAAGAGATTGGCGCGTGGAAGAAGATTTTCTCGCCGCTGTTAAATCAAAGGGCCGTATACGGGCACATCCGAATTTCGAGGAAGGCGTGCGCTACATGCGCGTCGTCCAAGCGGCGGCCGATTCGCGCGCACGCAACGAATGGGTGGCGATTAAGAAGTAGCCATTGAAATTCCGTCTATAACTCGGATAGATGGAATAATTCAGTATAAACCTTGTTAGGTCCTATGCGACCCGTCCTCCTTTTTTGCGCGGTGGTGCTGCTTTCCTAGGCATCAAGAAATGACGCACTCACGCGCGGAGGTTGTTGCATCCGTCGAAGCGACTTTTCCAAAAGAGAGTTGGGCGTGCGTGCTGGAGTTACTCGACAGCTATGGCATTGAATCATACGAGCGAGAACGCGAGCGGGTGCAGCTCGACATCCTGAAGCTCAGCGCCGGCAAGGAAGAGAAAGTGCGCGAGTACGTGGCCGTGGCAAAACGCGATTATCGCGACGTGCTGTTTTGGGCGGAGTATCCCGAAGAATCCAGATTAGACACGCCAGAGAAAAGGCAACGGGTGAGAAAAATGTTCGAGAAATTCGGCATCGAACCACCGAGCGATCTTTGATCTGAAGATTGCCCGAGATCAGAGCGCCGCTGCCGCGCGTGCGAGCACATAACCGATGAGGCCGCTTGCCGGCAGAGTGAAAAGCCAGGCCCAGATAATTCGCTCGACCACTGTCCATTTCATGCCGCTAAAACGTTTCACCGCGCCGACGCCCATGATCGAAGTAGAGATCACATGTGTGGTTGAGAGGGGAATACCGTAGTAGCTCGCGCTTTGAATGATTATCGCGGCGGTGGTCTCCGCCGCGAAGCCATGCACCGGCTGCAACTTCACCATCCGATGGCCGAGTGTGCGAATGATGCGCCAACCGCCGGCTGCCGTTCCCACCGCCATTGTCACAGCGCAGAGAACGATGACCCATTTGGGTAGCACGAAGACTGGCGTCTTCAGAAAATCTAACCAGGCTGGGAGATGATCGAAACGGCCGGCTTTCGTACCGGTAAACAGCGCAAGTGTGATAATACCCATCGTTTTCTGCGCATCATTTGTCCCGTGACTATGCGCCATCCAGGCCGCGCTAAAGATTTGCAGTTTGCCAAAAAGAGACTGGACAAAGTGCGGCGTAAAACGATGAAGGGCGAGAAAAAGTAAAAACATCAGTAGCCCGCCAAAAATAAAACCTGCCAAAGGTGAGGTGATCATCGGCACAACAACTTTTGGCCACACCCCGGCATTCCATTTTATCACCGACCAATCGCCGCGCGCGGCAGCGAGCGCTGCACCACAAAGGCCTCCAATGAGCGCGTGACTCGAACTGGAGGGCAGACCAAACCACCAAGTAGTGACGTTCCAGACAAATGCGGCGATCACCGCGCAAAGCACTGTCGTCATTGTGACGATGTTGGTGTCCACGAGTCCCTTGCCAATTGTCGAAGCAACTGCGCCCCCAAACAATGCGCCGGTGAGATTGAAGAAGGCAGCCATGGCAATCGCCTTGCGCGGTGTCAGGACTCGCGTCGAAACCACGGTGGCAATGGCATTCGCCGCATCATGGAAGCCGTTGCTGTATTCGAAAATGATGGCCGCGACGACGACGGAAAAGAACGTGAACACGCGAACAGCTTGCTACGAATACTTGAGCGCCACCTGCAGGATGATATTTCCCGCGTCCCGGCAACGGTCGATCACTTTCTCCAACAAGCCGTAAAGATCGCGCAGAAAAACGATCTGCTTGGGATCATAATTGCCTTGGAAAAGATCCCGCACGCGATCCAGTTCCAGCTCGTCGGCCTCGCCTTCGATGGCCTGCAATTTTGCGTTCATCTCGCGCGCCGTGCGGACATCAATTCCTTTCCGCAATTGCTTCACCATCGCGAATACTGTCTCGGCCGCCTGATCAAGCAGTTCGACTTGCTTCTGAAAACTGTGCCCGCGCAGATCCTCAGGGCAGATCAAAATGCGCTCACCGATTTTCTCCACCGTCTTCGGTATTTTATAAAGAGCAGCGGCCAATTCCTGGATGTCTTCCCGCTCCAGAGGGGTCACGAAAGTTTTAGAGAGCTGCTCAGTCAATTCCTGCGTGATGCGCTTGTCCTCACGCCGGCTATGCGCGAATTCCTCTAAATTCTCCGGGGTCTCATTCTGTTGGAGTTTTTCCAGTAGCCCCACCAGATGATGCACGCTCGTGTCCGCCTGCTGCGCGCTCGCCTCTAGGAGATCGTAAAACTTCCCATCATGTCCGAGAATTTTCTGGATCGACAACATAAGCGTTTCTTCTTGTAGCCGAGAGCGTTGACCCCGGCAATCCTAGAACTGGTTGTGCACACCCCTTACAGCATGGCACCGCGCATGATCAGCAATGCAATACTAAAGTAGATAATCAACCCAGTGACATCGACCAGGGTTGCGACGAACGGCGCGGAAGACGTCGCAGGATCTGCCCCGACCCGTCGCAAAACAAATGGCAACATCGAGCCAGAGAGCGAGCCCCACAAGACCACGCCTACGAGGGCAAGACCCACGGTCATGGCCACCAGCGGCCAGTGCGGGCCGTACAGTTCGCGATGAAAATATTTCTCGCCAACGATCGACCAGAGCGCCACCCGCAACGTGCCGATCGTGCCCAGAATGGCGCCGAGCGAGAGGCCAGCCTGAATTTCTCGTCCCGCCACGCGCCACCAATCCCTCAGGGTCACTTCGCCTAATGCCATTGCGCGAACGATCAAGGTCGATGCTTGTGAGCCGGAATTGCCGCCGCTGGAAATGATCAGCGGTAAAAACAACGCCAGTACCACGGCCCTTGCGATTTCGTCCTGATAATTTGCCATCGCAGTCGCGGTCAACATTTCTCCGAGGAACAAAATCACCAGCCAGCCAGCGCGTTTGCGAATCATTTTCCAGAGAGAGATGCGCATGTACGGTTCGTCCAGCGCCTCCATACCGCCGAATTTTTGGATGTCCTCGGTCGCTTCCTGTTCGGCGACGTCGAGCATGTCGTCGATCGTCACGATGCCGAGGAGGACGCCGCTCGAGTCAATGACGGGCAGCGCCGTACGATCGTATTTGCGGAAAGCATTCAGCGCTTCCTGCTGAGAATCGGTCACGTTCAATGCGACAAAGGTTTTCTGCATCAAATCGCGGACGGGCGAGGTCAGTGGCTTGAGCAGAAACTCGCGCATCCGAATGTCGTCTATCAGTTTGCCGCGGTCGTCGACCACATAAATTACATTAAGCGTCTCGCTGTCCTGCCCGTGTTCGCGGATGTAATCAAGAACTTGCTGGACGGTCCAATCTTCTCGCACGGCGATGAAGTCCGGCGTCATCAAACGGCCCACGCTGCCTTCCGGATAACCCAGCAATGCTTGCGCAATCCGCCGTTCCTCCGGCGTGAGCAGCCGGATCAATTGGCGCGCCGCAGCGCTCGGCAATTCCTCCAGCAGCGCGGTGCGATCGTCCGGCGACATCTCATTCAGAATCGCTGCTACCTGCTCATGAGCCATCGCGTGCAGCAGTTTCTGTTGCGCGTCGAAATCGAGATATTCAAAAACGTCCGCCGCCAGCGCGTGCGGCAGAACTCGAAAGACGATTACCTGTTCGTCTTCCGGCACATCGAGAATCACTTCGGCGACGTCGGCCGGTGGCCACTCGCGAAACACTTCGCGCAATGCCCCGAAATTGCGGGCATCGATTAGGCTCTTGATTTCTGGCTCTAAGATTTTGCCGACCACGTGGCGTTTCTAGCACTCGCGCCTGACACACGCAATGGTAGGGTCATCGCGCTGCGATGACCGAACGCCGCATCGCGACGTCCTACCTCTCCGCTTGGCATTTGACGGAAACGTTCGAAAATGATGGTAATGCCGGCGGTTGCTACAGCTCCCATGATTCGGCGCGAGATCGGCGACGATTACATTTGCCTGCTCACGTTCGATCGCCGCGAATCTGGCGCGAACATTTTCGACGCGGTAACTCTCGATGAGCTAAATGAACATCTCGATTTTGTAGAGAACGAGAGTCCACTGCGGGGGCTGATCATCGCGTCGGCCAAAAAATCGATCTTCATCGCCGGCGCGGATCTAAGAACCCTGTTGCAAGGCGCGCGAAGTGGCGAAATGCGCGCATTCATTGCGCAGGGGCAAAAAGTCTTCAATCGGCTGGCCGAACTGAAAATCCCGACTGTTGCCGCAATCCACGGCGCGTCTGCTGGCGGTGGTTATGAAGTGACGCTGGCGTGCGATTATCGTGTCGCATCGGATGATCCGGCGACACGGGTCGGACTTCCTGAAACGACGCTCGGTCTCATTCCCGCGTGGGGCGGTTGCACGCGTCTGCCGCGGGTGATTGGCGCCGAAAAAGCCGCGGACGTGATTCTAAAGGGCAACCTCTATTCTGTGCAGGAGGCGTTAAAGCTTGGGCTCATTGATGAAATTGCGCCGCGCGATCAACTTGTGGATCTGGCGAAAAAGAAATTGCGCGACGGAAAACGCAGAGCATTGGCGGCGCTAAAGCTTGATCGGGAAATTCCCCCGCCGCGCAATCACAATCCTGCTCCAGCACGCGCGCTGGAGGTGATCAAGAAAGGCCTTTTTGCATCCACTCAGCAGGCGCTCGCCTTCGAGTTGGATGCGATTGTTGATCTTGGCAAAATCGAATCGACGCAAAACCTGATCCGCAGTTTTTTCCTGGCCGAAAAGTATAAGAAAGGAACTTCGAAAACGCCACGGGAAAGAGTAGTGCATGCCGCTGTCATCGGCGCCGGCGTGATGGGCTCGGGCATCGCACAATGGCTCAGTTCCCATGGCGTGTCGGTGATTCTGCGCGACATCGCACGGGAGCAAATCGATCGCGGCCTGGCGAACATCGAGAAAATGTACGGCGACGCGGTAAAGCGCGGATTGATGACGGAGGAAAAAGCGAAGGAGGGACGCGCCCGGATTGTGGCCTCCACCGCGCCGATGGAATTGCGCGATGTGCAAATTGTCATCGAAGCCGCCTCTGAAAAGATGAATGTGAAGAGAGAAGTCTTCCGCGAACTCGCGATGGAAGCCGGCTCGAAAACCATCATTGCCACAAATACCTCAGCGCTTCCGATCGGCGAGTTGGCCGACGTGACCGTCTCGCCGGAACACGTTATCGGTCTCCATTTTTTTAATCCCGTTAGCCGGATGAAACTGGTGGAAGTGGTCGTTGCGAAGGAAACATCAGAGGAGACGCGCGAGCGGAGTCTCGCTTTTGTGCGACAAATCGGAAAACTCCCGGTCGTTGTGCGCGACAGCCCAGGTTTCCTCGTCAACCGAGTCTTGTTCCCTTATCTGCTTGATGCCGCTGAATTGTTTGAAAGCGGTCTGCATGCAGAGAAGATCGACAACGCGCTGCTGCAATGGGGCATGCCAATGGGCCCGCTGCGATTGATCGATGAAATCGGCGTCGATATTGCTGTGGATATTGGCAATACACTCGAGAAAGCTTACGGACGGCGCGATCATGTTTCCCCCGTTCTGCTCTGGTTGCGCGACCGGCAGATGCTCGGCCGCAAAACGGGCGCAGGTTTTTATAAATACGATGGTAAAGCGCAGACGCCTAACGACTCGTTGACGCGGTGGCGGCGTGCGTTGCATGGCGAGCCAGAAGGCGCCGACGGCCCGAATCCGGCCGCTGCCGGACCGGACTGGCATCGCGATCCGCGTTTGCGGTCAAACGAAGAGGAGCTGACCCACCGGCTGATCTTTCTGATGGTGAACGAAGCCGCGGGCTGTGTGGAAGAGAGAGTTGTCGATTCCCCTGAGGACGCCGATTACGGAATGATTTTAGGAACTGGTTTCGCGCCGTTCCGCGGCGGACCGTTGCGTTTCGCCGAACATTTTGGACTAAAGAAGATTGTCGAGGCAATGGACCGACTGGCGCAAAGCGAAGAGAAATTTTCGCCCTGCGATATTTTGAGAAAGCACGCGCGAGGCGCAACGAAATTTTATGCAGACTGAAATCGCGCGCTCGAACTTCCATCGTTGTCATGTCGAACGAAGTCGAGAGATCTTTTATGTTTCTCTGTGAGAGATCCTCGACTCCGGCTCGGAATGACAGATTGACATGAAATCGCCGCTCGAAGCGCCGGAAAAGCAGATAGCTGAAGAAACCAGCGCGACATCCGGTCGCCGCGGCGACACGGACTCGTCCCGTGGCGAGCCGGAAAAACCTGTGCCCGCCATCATCGACACATCGAAGATGGCGAAAGGCCAGCGCGAAGCACTCGAGCTGGCCGAGGCCGCGCGCGATCCGCTCGAGGATCGCGGCAGTTTTGCCAGCAATCTTTTCATCGGACGCTATGATTTTGATCGGATTTACCCGTATCCCGCGCAGAGCGCGGAAGATCGCGCGGCTGGCGAAAATTTTTTGCGCAAGCTGGAAAATTATCTGCGGGAGCATGTCGATCCGGACGAGATCGATCGCACCGGTGAAATTCCACCGGAAAATTTCAAGGGACTTGCCGAACTCGGCGCATTTGGAATCAAAGTGCCGAAGAAATATGGCGGGCTCGGTTTGTCGCAATGCAATTATGGACGCGCCGCGGTTTTGCTTGGCAGTTGGGATGGAAACGTGGCCGCGCTTGTCTCTGCGCATCAATCAATCGGTGTCGCGCAACCGTTGCTCCTGTTTGGCACGGAAGAGCAAAAACAAAAATTTCTGCCGCGTGTTGCAGGCGGCGAGATTTCTGCGTTCGCGCTGACCGAGCGCCATGCCGGCTCCGACCCGGCGACGATGAGCCTGCGCGCGGAACCGACTCCGGATGGCAGCGAGTTCATTTTAAACGGCGAAAAACTCTGGTGTACCAACGGTGTAAAAGCGGGTGTGCTGGTAGTCATGGCGCGCACGCCGTCGAAACTGGTGGGCGGGAAGGAACGTAAGCAAATCACAGCGTTCATTGTCGATGTGGACACGCCGGGGCTGGAGATCACCTATCGCTGCCGGTTCATGGGACTGCGCGCCCTTTACAACGCAGTGGTGAAATTTACTAACGTGCATATCCCCCGGGAAAACATCATTTTCAAGGAAGGCGCTGGATTAAAGGTAGCGCTTACCACGTTGAACGCTGGGCGGCTTACACTTCCCGCCGCGTGCGTCGGCCTTTCTAAGCGGCTGCTTGAAATCTCGCGAAAATGGGCAGGCGAGCGCATTCAATGGGGCGTACCGATCGGCAAGCACGCTGCCATCGCCGGCAAAATCGCAGAGATGGCCGGTAACGTTTTCGCTATGGAAGCGATGACTTTCCTCACCTCATCACTGCTCGACCGCAAAGCGGGCGACCTGCGCATCGAAACCGCTATGTGCAAAATGTGGGCGACGGAAATGACGTGGAGAATTGCCGACGACGCGATGCAAGTGCGCGGCGGCCGGGGTTATGAGACTGCGCAATCGCTTGCCGGCAGAGGCGAACCGCCGTTTTCAGTTCCGGAAAATTTTATGCCGGTTGGTATCCGCGGCAGTGGATGCCAAACGGCGCGCGCAAGATCGACAATTTGCACGAAATATTGCGCAGCCACGTCGATTACGCGGCGCGGACAAGCAAACGGCTGGCGCGCGGCCTGTTTCATGCCATGGCACGATTCGGGCCGAAACTCGATCGCGAACAGCTGCTACTCTCGCGCTTTGTCGGAATTGCCACGGAACTGTTTGCCATCAGCGCGACGTGTTCTTACGCGAAATGGTTGCTTGGCCAGGACAAACCAGCCGATGAAGTTCTTGCCCTTGCTGATTATTTTTGCCGCTCCTCGCGCATGCGAATCAATAATCACTTTGCCGGCGCGCATCGCAACGTGGACAGGCGCGGTTATCAGCTCACGCAAGATTTGCTCGCGGGCAAGCACGCGATGCTGCGCGACGGCATCGTGTAGTCACGCACGTTTCGCGCGAAGTCGTGATTGGGAAATCTCACTTCTCATCAGCACCCTGGCCCACGCAGATGTAGTCACGGACTGGAACAACGCCGCACTTAATGCAATCCGCGCAGGCATCACCGCGCCACCGATCGCTTCCCGCAGTCTTGCCATTCTTCACGTTTCAATCTACGACGCGATTAACGGCATTGCTCGTAAGTACGAACCGTACCTGGTGCAAAGCGCAGTGCCGGCCGGTGCTTCGCGTGAAGCCGCTGCCAGCGCCGCGGCGCACGAGGCGCTCGTCAATTTGTTCCCGGCTGCCAAATCCAGCTTCGATGCGCTTCATGCCGCGATTCTCGCTGCAGTCCCCAATGGGGCACAAAAGATCGCAGGCATCGTGTGGGGTGAATTCGTCGCGGACCAAATCTTGGCCTCGCGGGCCGACGATGGTTGGAACGCCACCGTGCTGCCGCCCGGCGGCAGCGGTCCTGGCGTTTGGGTGCCGACTCCTCCGGCGTTCCTTCCTTATTTGCTGCCGCAATGGGGATTCGTCGTGCCCTTTGCAATGAGTAGCAGCTCGCAGTTCCGTCCGCCTGGCCCGCCGTCCCTCGATAGCGAGCAGTACGCGGCGGATTACAACGAGGTCAAGGAACTTGGGGCGCTTGTTGGTTCGACGCGCACGGAAGAACAGACGCTGATCGCCTTGTTCTGGGCTGATGGTGCCGGCACCGAGACGCCTCCAGGCCACTGGAACAGTATTGCGCAGATTATCGCCGATGTGCGGGGTAACACGCTGGAACAAAATGCCCGACTGTTCGCCTTGTTGAACCTCGCCATGGCCGACGCTGCCATTTGCGCCTGGGATGCCAAGTACACATTCCATAACTGGCGGCCGGTGACCGCGATTAACTTCGCCGAACCGGAACTGAACTGGATGTCGTTCATCGTGACGCCGCCCTTCCCTGATTACGTCTCCGGCCACAGCACGTTCAGCGCCGCCGCTGCGACCGTGCTCGCACTGTTTTACGAGACGGACAACATCAGGTTCACCACAGGTTCGGATTTTCTCCCGGGAGTGACACGACCCTTTACCAGTTTCTCGGCTGCGGCTGGCGAAGCGGCGGACAGCCGTGTGTATGGTGGCATTCATTTCCGCACGGCGAGCGAGGATGGTTTGCAAGCTGGCATCAGCATCGGCGAATGGACCGCGACTCATTACTTGCAGCCTACGAGCAATCGCTCGCGCCACTGAACACGTACGCATTTAAGGTGTCGATGTTGTGTAACGGCATCGTTTAGGTGGGGGCGCCCGTGCTCACGGAGGCGGCTTCACCTCGAAGCCGCGCCATGAAGAGCGAAAAAGAAAAAGCAGTAGCGCCGAGGAGCGTTCTCGAAACGATCGGGCAGCACGTTTTGCTCGATGGATTCAAAGTCGTCGTCGATCTCGACAAAAGCCGCGGAGCATATCTGTACAACGCGGTCAATAATCGCCGATTGATCGATCTCTACGGATTCTTCGGCTCCATGCCGATCGGATTTAACCACCCGTATTTCGACCAACCCGCGGTTCAACGCGATCTTCTTCGTGCGGCGAAAATCAAAATTGCCAATTCGGATGTGTACTCGGAGGGCTACGCGGAATTTGTGCGCACCTTTGAGCGCGTGATGGGATTACTGCCGCTGGAACGTTATCTGTTCATCGAAGGTGGCGCGCTTGCGGTCGAAAATTGTTTGAAGGCGGCGATGGACTGGAAGGTGCGCAAGAACATGGCTGTGGGACGAGGTGAGCGCGGCACGCAAGTTCTGCATTTTCGCCGCGCATTTCACGGGCGCAGCGGTTACACGATGAGCCTGACGAATACAGATCCGCGCAAGACGGATTTGTTCGCTAAATTCGACTGGCCGCGAGTTTCGTGTCCACACATCGATTTTTCGTTACCGGAATCGGAGCGCGAAGCCGATGCGATTGCACGGGAAGAGCAAGCCGAGCAGGAGATTCGGGATTTCATCGACCAACGCAACATCGATATCTGCGCCATTATCATCGAGCCAATCCAGGGGGAGGGAGGTGACAATCATTTCCGCGGCGAATGGCTGCAGAAACTGCGAACGATTTGCGACGAAAACGACATCCTTCTCATCTTTGACGAGGTGCAGTGCGGTATGGGTGCAACGGGTCGCAACTGGTGCTGCGAACATTTCAATGTGGTGCCCGACCTGCTGGCGTTTGGAAAAAAGGCGCAGGTGTGTGGAGTGATGGCCGGGCCGCGCATCGATGAAGTGAAAGACAACGCGTTTCGTTTATCGAGCCGGCTGAACTCCACCTGGGGCGGCAATTTCACCGACATGGTGCGCTCGACGCATTATCTGCGCATCATCGAAGAGGAACATTTGGTCGAGAACGCCGCGAAAGTGGGCGCCTATTTTCTGGATCAACTCCGCGATCTACAACGCGAAGAACCGCTGATTTCCGCTGCGCGCGGCCGGGGACTATTTCTCGCCTTCGATTTGCCGGACGCAAAAACGCGCGAGGAATTTTGGAAAGGCTTTTTCGATCTCGGCGTTCTGACGCTTCGGTCGGGCGAAAATTCAATTCGGTTTCGCCCGCCGCTCGACATCACAGCCGAAGTCATCGATGAGGCGATGGATGCAATGCGGAAATATTGTCGCCAACGAAAATAGGCGTTGAACCGGTTGAAGCTTGAAGCGCGTGCATTCTGTGATGTTGAGTGAAGCGAAACGTCTCTGACTGTCCTGCCGCCACCGGAGAAAGCTGCCTAGAGATTCTTCGCTCCGCTCAGAATGAGAGCGGCGAATACGCCCTAGAGACTAAAGGAAATGCTCGTAGAACACGCAGGGAAGCGACCGCAGATTGATCCGAGCGCGTGGATTGCACCAGATGCGACGATCTGCGGCGACGTCGCGATCGGCGCGGGTTCTCGGGTGTTGCATGGAGCACGCATGATCGGCGAGAGCGGAGGCTCCATTCGAATCGGTCGATACTGCATCATCATGGAGAACGCTGTCGTTCGCAGCAGTCCCCGGCACGCGTGTTCCATCGGCGACTATTGCCTCGTCGGCCCAAATGCCCATGTGACGGGAGCTCAGTTGGAGGACGAAGTCTTTATCGCAACTAGCGCCGCGATTTTTCATGGCGCGCATTTGGGTCGCGGCAGCGAGGTACGCGTACATGGGACCGTGCATCTGCGCACTCGTCTGGAGCCGGGCGCGACTGTGCCAATCGGATGGGTTGCAGTAGGAGACCCCGCCCGCATTTTTGCGCCGGATCAGCACGACGAAATCTGGACAATACAGAAGCCGCTCAATTTTCCGGATTGGGTATATGGATTCGATCGCAACACGCCCGACCTCATGCAACACGTGACGCGTCGGCTCTCTGAAAAGTTGGCCGGGCACGCTGGCGATATTGTGCTCGGGGCCTAGCTTGCGCTACATTTGAAAATGCAACCGGTCTTAGAAAAACTTGGTCTCAATGACGATAGTCCTGGCGTCTTTGATGGCGAATGGCGCGGTGGCGGTGCGAAGATCGACAAAATTTCACCGATTGACGGGCGGCGAGTCGCCAGCGTGCGGACCGCATCGGACGACGATTACCAAAAGGCAATCACCCGCGCGCAGGAAGCATTTTCAAAATGGCGCGTCACGCCGGCGCCAATTCGTGGCGAGACTGTTCGTCGTCTGGGCAACGCGCTTCGTGAATTGAAACACGAGCTTGGTCAGCTCGTGACGCTCGAGACCGGCAAGATCATCGCTGAAGGCGAAGGCGAAGTGCAGGAGATGATTGACATCTGCGATTTTGCAGTTGGCCAATCGCGCATGCTATATGGGCTGACAATTCAATCGGAGCGACCGAGTCACCGGCTGATGGAGCAATGGCATCCGTTAGGCGTCATCGCAGTGATTACCGCGTTTAATTTTCCAGTCGCAGTTTGGTCGTGGAACGCTGCGCTCGCTGCCGTCTGTGGCGACGCAACAGTTTGGAAACCTTCGGAGAAAACGCCGCTCACCGCGATCGCGGTGACGAAAATTTGCGAGCGCGTTTGCCGCGAAACGGGTGGTGATCCAGCCATTTTTACGCTGCTGATCGGCGATCGTAGAACAGTCGGTCAAAAATTAGCCGACGATCACCGGATCCCACTGGTCTCAGCGACAGGATCTGTACCGATGGGGCTTAATGTTGCGAAAACTGTTCATGGCCGCCTGGGGAAAACGATCATGGAACTTGGCGGCAACAACGCGCTGATTGTCACGCCGAGTGCCGACACCGACATGGCTACTCAATCGATCTTTTTCGGCGCCGTAGGCACGGCGGGACAACGTTGCACATCCACGCGGCGCGTGATCGTGCACGAATCGGTCGCACCCAAGGTTCGACGTAAGCTTCTGGCTGCTTACAAATCCTTGGCAATCGGGAATCCACTTGATCGCAAGACCGTAATGGGACCGCTCATTGACAAGAACGCGGTCGATCTCGTCCAGCATTCAATCCAGCGATTGAAAGATGAAGGTGGCGAAATCCTTTATGGCGGTGAGCGACTCACCGTTCCCGGCGATTGTTTCATGAAGCCGTGTCTCGCAACGGCAAAACCCGATTTCGAGATTGTGAAGCACGAAACCTTTGGTCCGCTGCTTTACTTGCTGACGTATCGCGATTTTGATGAAGCAATCGCGATTCAAAACGGTGTGCCGCAGGGATTGACCTCATCGATTTTCACCAATGACGTGCGCGAAGCTGAGAAATTCGTAAGCACGATCGGAAGTGATTGCGGCATCGCAAACGTGAACACCGGCACGAGCGGCGCAGAAATTGGGGGCGCGTTCGGCGGCGAAAAAAATACCGGCGGCGGACGCGAGAGCGGAAGCGATTGCTGGAAGAACTACATGCGCCGCCAGACGAACACGATCAATTTTTCTCGCGAGCTCCCCCTAGCGCAGGGAATTCAATTCGGCGCGGGCGAGGGGAGCTCAACGGTATAACGGAGGTCAGGCTGCCCAGCCTGACTCGGTCGACAGGCAGCTTGCCTGTCGATTCGTTGGATCCACACAGATCAGCAGGCTGGCAGCATGTCCTCCGTGCCGCGTCTAACGCGCCGTCGTCAGCTCAAATAGCTCGTCCAACTTCTCGGCAGTCTCTAAGCTCATGATGAACTTCCGCAATTTTTCACACTGATCCTTGCCGATCACATCGCCACCGAGCGCGGTGAATTTCACTGCGATTTCGTCTTCGGTCATCGGATCACGCGGATCGCCCTTGGGCACATCGACGCGCGTGGAATATGACTTGCCATCATTGGTCGTGATCGTCACGCGACTCGGCTGGAACTTCGGAAACAGCGCTTCGAACTCCTCGTTAGCCACCACTTTCACTTTGTCCATGATCGGAATCAGCGACTGATCGCGCACGCGTTCTTCTTTGAATTGCAGTGGCGTCACCATGCAATCCACCAACCCGACTGCCATGCAATAGGGCAGTGAATGATCCGCCGTTTCCTTTGACGTTGGCCGATACTTGTGTGGATCACCAAGAATGTCGGCGGCGCGCGCGATGACTTCCGCTTTGATTTCTTTTACGTCGTCAGCCTTGATGTTGTTTTTCTTCACCGTCTTCATCATCGCAGTGAGCGGCGAGTGACTCAGCGCTTCAATTGGGAAACTTTTCATCCCGCAATCAAGAATGCGATAGTGCGACTGCGGTGAGCCCGGGAGATCCTTCACCAATGCTTCGCCATCGAAACTGGCCGGTTGTCCCTTGTATTGCACGTGACCGAACACGACGAACAACCCTTCTTTGCCGTCGATAATGTGCTCCGGGCCCGAAAAGCCTTCGCGGGCAAGCAGCGCGCTCTCGGCACCCATGCGTCCGGCCCATGGATCAACCGTGTTTTTCATATTGGTCAGCTTGCCGGCAGTGACCGCACCTG
>WNGK01001965.1_pt1 | contig 25397 bp, 26 predicted proteins | sample 5400601 | NCBI WGS metagenome assembly WNGK01 (sample SAMN13153376, study PRJNA577476) | soil metagenome | isolation source: 60 cm soil or saprolite under Garry oak tree replicate 1 | place: USA:California | collected 2016-06-15
CGCCACCTTGGCGAATGACTCTTAGGGGCTATCGCAGGCCTACAATGAGTGTGACAGGAGAGATCCGCGCATGGGTCGCATCATCAGTATTCACGAATATGACCTCAAGCCAGGGATCAGCGCTGAGCAGTTCGAACATGCTCTCCGGGACGCCGAAGCACGCGGCCTGCTGCAGCTCCCCGGGCTTGTGGCCCATCACTTTGTCAAAGGTGCCAAGGGCGTCCGCCGCGGCGCCTACGCAGCCGTGTGGATCTACGAGAGTCGCGAGGCTTGGGAGCGCCTCTGGGGCACCCCCGAGCACCCGCGGCCCCCTCAGGAGTATCCGGATACCTGGAAGGCCTGGGAGGAAGAACTTCTCGCGCCCTTGTTGAGGGACCACCCGGATAGGACCAGATTCACGGCCTACGAAGAGTTGAAGGGATTTGGTGCCGGCTAACTCCACGCTCGAGCGGAGCGTGACCGTCAGGCATCAGGCCACAGCCCAAGGAGAAGACACCATTTTCAAGACATCCCAGGTCACGACCTTCGTGTTGATGCTCCTCGTTGCCGCCTGCGCGAGCCCGCAACCACCGAGGTCTATGATCAAGGTGCCGGACAAGCTCCAGCCCGGCGCGAACGAATCGCTGGCGATGATCGTTCCTGCAAAGGGCGTGCAGATCTACGAATGCCGTGCCCGAAAGGATCGAGCCGGGGAATATGAATGGGCGTTCGTGGCTCCCGAAGCCGATCTCTTCGACGCGCGTGGCAACAGGGCCGGCCGACACTATGCCGGGCCACACTGGGAATCAACCGATGGCAGCAAGATCTTGGGTACGGTGAAGGAACGTGCCGACGCGCCAGTGGCCGGCGCCATCCCCTGGCTGTTGCTTGCCGCGAAGTCCGTCGGCCCGGAAGGCTCGTTCAGCAAGGTCACGAGCATCCAGCGAGTCAACACCGTGGGCGGCGTGGCGCCTCAGGCCGGCTGCTCTCAAGCCACGGCGGGGGCAGCGGCCCGCATCAACTACACGGCGGACTACTACTTCTTCACCGCCAAGTAGGCTGGCCCGCCGCCCGCTGACCGGAACTAGCAGGTCGAGAGATGGCAGATCTGGCCACGGCATTGCGGCAAGCCGATCGTGGTGACATTCCTGCCATGCATCGCGTCCGCCTTGCCGTGCGGGAAAACAGGCTGACGTTCTCCGTTATCACGGAAGAGCACTATATTCCCGCCATCGAAGTCACTGGCCGTGGCTGGGTGATTGGCAGTTGAAGGGCATGGTGGCCAATGGAGAAGCACGGTATGAGCTTCACAGCCCGAAAGCCCCCTGATTCTTCGGTGCTGGTCGAATCCTTGACCGAATAACGTGCTATAGGGAGTGAGAGTAGAGGGCCATGTCGTCACGCCTGGACAAGTCGTGGACGGTGCTTGCGAGCCACCAGACGCTCGAAGCAGATCGGTGTGTCGACATTTTCTCCAGACCGGATGGGACGTTCGGCTTTGAAGAATTCCGGCGGGACCCCGAGGACATGGGGGCATGGACGCCGGTCAGCTACTATTCGAGCCGCGAATACCCGACCGCTGACGCGGCGCGAGCTGCTGCCCGGCAGGCGGTGCCCTGGCTTTCGAGCGTTCTCGACCGCTGATCTCCGGAAACTCAGGCACTCTCGGATTGAGAACTGACAATCGACGCGAGAGAATACGACACTGAGAAGCTCGATTCGGGGAAGTAGATTGGGGCTGCGGAGGGAGTATGGACAGCGCTGGCGTGACGGCGTTCACGACGCCTTCTGATCGGGAGATCGTAGCCACGCGCGTCGTCAATGCGCCGCGCCGGCTCGTCTTCGAGGCCTGGACCGACCCCCGGCACCTGCCTCACTGGATGTTGGGCCCGCAAGGCTGGACGATGCCCGTCTGCGAGATCGACCTCCGCCCGGGCGGGGCCTGGCACTTCGTCTGGCGCCGCTCCGAGGGCACCGAGATGGGGATGCGCGGCGTGTATCGAGAGGTCACGCCGCCCGAGCGGCTCGTCTCCACGGAGTCGTGGGGAGGCGACTGGCCTGAAACGCTCAACACGCTCGTCCTCTCCGAGGAGAATGGCAAGACGACGATCGGGAACACGGTGCTCTACCCATCGAAGGAGGCTCGCGACGCGGCGCTCGGGACGGGGATGAAGGCAGGCATGTCCGAGAGCTTCGATCGTCTCGCCGAGTATCTGGCAGGACTGTCATGATCGGCTGGATGATGCCGTGATCGAGTCGCGCATGCTGCGCCGGATCGGTCGATTGGCGGTCTGCCTTCTTGCCCTTTCGCTCGTCATCACGCCGGATGTGGCCGCCGATGATTCCAAGGAAGCCTGGGCCGCGCTCGCCAAGGGCGGTCATGTGGCGCTGATTCGTCACGGCAACGCACCGCCCGGCTACGGCGGTGACCCGCCCGGCTTCAAGCTCGACGACTGCGCGACGCAACGGAACCTGGATGAACGGGGGCGCGAACAGGCGAGGGCGCTTGGCGAGGCCTTCCGCAAGCACGGCGTGCGCGTGGACCGGATCCTGTCCTCCCCGGTGTGCCGGTGCCTGGACACGGCCCGCCTGATGGCGGTCGGTCCTGTCGAGAGCTCGTGGGCCCTCGTCCCGGACTCGTCGCCGAGTACGCCGGTACGGCTCCTCGAGCTGAAGGAGATGGTGTCCGCCTGGCGCGGACCGGGCACGCTCGTCCTGGTGACTCACGCCTATACCGTCGGGCCACTGATCGGGATCCTGCCGAGCCAGGCCGAGACCGTGGTGCTCAAGCCGGGGTCCGGGAGCTGGGCGGGAGTCGATCTCGTGGGCAGGATCGCGGCGCCCGAGTAGGGACGGACACCGCGCGCTCGAGAACCGCGTGACCTACGCCAGGGCGTTCTTTGATCTCCAGCTTCAGTTTGCCCACAAGGTCACGCGGCTATCCGGACTGCCCCTGGCGCGCGCTCTACTCGAGTACACGAATCTCTATGCCCGGTTCGGCCTGGGCCGTGACTTCGATCCCGCTCATCCGACCTGGCAGGAGTACCTGGCCGGGCTGCGGGACCCGAACGAGTATCACGAGTGGACATATCGCTTCTACCTGAAGCGACCGGAGACTCTGACCGCGCCAGGTGTCGTGGCGACCTTTGGCTGCTTTTCTTACTCTCCGTCAAGTGGTGGCCGTATAGGCCTCCACTTCCTGAATGCCGAAAGGGACGGACATTCCCCGTTAGCAATTGATCGCCTCGAGCAGCGATTGGCAGACTTGGCCGCCCTCTTCGAGCATGTCAAACGATCCCAGCCTCAGGCTCTCCAGGTGGTGGGGGCGTCCTGGCTGTACAATCTCGAAGCGTATCGTCGTCTGTTTCCGGTCTCGTACCTGGCGACCGCTCACGTGATCGGCCATCGATTTCAGCACATGCCCCTCTGGGGGCAATTTCTGGACAGGCATGGGGAGATCAAGGAGGGCATGACGCGCCAGCTCCTGGACGACCAGTGCTTTCCTCTTCAGGTGCTCGCGGCAGAGGCTTCGGTGACGGACTTCTATGAGTTCTACCGGATCTAGAGGACGACGTTGATGGCCGCTAACTTTGGAAGCATCGTGGATGGCGGAACATAAAGGAGAAGAAGATGAGCGATGAGAAGAAGACTCTCTACGAGCGCCTCGGTGGGTATGAGGCGATCACGGCGGTGGCGAATGATCTGCTGCCCCGACTCCAGGCCGATCCGCAGCTCGGCCGCTTTTGGGCCCATCGCGGGGAGGACGGCGTCAAGCGCGAGAAGCAGCTGCTGATCGACTTCCTCTGCGCGAGCGCGGGCGGGCCGATGTACTACCGCGGCCGGGACATGGCGCTCTGCCATCGAGGCATGCGCATCAGCGAGAGCGACTGGAACGTGTTCCTCGGTCACGCGGGCGCGACACTGGCGAAGTTCAAGGTACCCGAGGCTGAACAGCGCGACGTGGTCGCCTTTGTCCAGAGTCTCAAGAAGGAGATCGTCGAGGGGGGCACCTGAGATGAGCGATAGCGTCCAAATGGGCCCATCCCTCACGCCCGCGCAGCAGCTCCTCAATGATCTCTGGGAGGAGCACGTCCGCGATGAGTTCGCCATCCGCGACACGGAGGCGACGCTCGCCACCATGGTGCCCGACGCCTACGTGAACCATGTGCCCGTGATGACGGGCGGTGTCGGTCGCGAGGCCCTGCGCGAGTTCTACTCGCGGCGCTTCATCCCGAAGATGCCGCCCGACACGGACATCGTCCCCGTGTCCCGGACGATCGGCACCGACCGGCTGGTCGACGAGATGATCTTCCGCTTCACCCACACGGTAGAGATGGAATGGATGCTGCCGGGCGTGCCTCCGACGGGCCGGCGAGTCGAGATCCCGCTGGTGGTGGTCATCCACTTTCGAGATGGCAAGCTGGCCCACGAGCACATCTACTGGGACCAGGCGTCCGTCCTGGTCCAGCTCGGGCTGCTCAGCCCTGCTGAATTGCCGATCGCCGGAGCAGAGACGGCCCGGAAGGTCATGGATCCCGGACGGCCGTCCAACGAGCTCATCCGCCGGGCCGAAGCCAAGCAAAGCGGCCGATGATGTGCGAGGTGAAGGAATTCGTTGTCACGGGCTGCCTCGTAGCTTATGGGCCAAGCTATGGCGCTCTTGCGAGACGGGCCGCCGTGTACGTCGACAAGATCCTCAAAGGGGCCAAGCCCGCCAACCTGCCCGTCGAACAACCCACGAACTTCGAGCTCGTGATCAACCTCAAGACCGCCAAGGCCCTCGGCCTTACGATTCCGCCATCGCTCATGCAGCGGGCGGATCAGCTTATTGAGCAGTGACTCACGGCCGCCCCGTGTGACCGGGGCGGCTTAGCTCAGGCGGCCAGGCGGGGCCAGATGGCGCGCAGGCGGTCCATCGCGGCCGCGGGGAGGGGCCCCTTCGCGGCCGCGGCGGCGGCGAACTCGAGATGGCCGAGGTCGGAGCAACCGATGAGCACGGTGGACATGGTCTCCGTGCCCAGCGCGAATCGGAAGCCGGCCTCCACGAGACTCGCGGCATAGCCCTCCTTGATGAGGGGCTCGAAGGCCTTGGCGCGCTCTACGTCCGTTGCGTAGTCCGGACCGGAAGCGATCGGAGCCACGGCGGGAACTGCCACGGGATGCCGGGCCACCTGGCCGCTCAACGCGCCGGCGGCGAGGACGCGGATGCAGATCGTCCCCACCTCTTTCTCGCGGGCAAGGTCGAGAAGACGGTCGAAATCCTGGGCGGGATAGCCCAGGGGCACCTCATGCGCAGCGGTCGGGTTCAGCATGTTGAAGCAGACCTGAGCGGTGTCGATGGCGCCGCTCGCCAGCGCGCGGTGCAGCGCGCCCGTCTCACCGAGCGCGGTGATGCCGAAGAAGCGGATCTTGCCCTGCTCCTTCAAGCGGCGGGCCGCGGGCGCCACGGCATCCAGGACCTCCCCCACACCCAATCGCCGCTCTCCCGTCACGCGCCCGATCGGGTTGTGCAGATGAAAGAGATCGAGACGCTCGAGCCCGAGCAGCTTGAGGCTGTTCTCGACCGAGCGGGTGAGCGCCCCTGGCACGTCCGTCGTGTCGGGCAGCCGGCACTTGGTGCCCACGATCACCTGCGGGCGCAGCGCGCGCAGGACGACGCCCAGATTGCGCTCCGACTCGCCGCTGCCATACGAGGGCGCGGTGTCCAGGTAGTTGATGCCGAGCTCGACCGCGCGCGCGATGGCCCGCTCGCGATCAGCCGGCGCGCCGCGCACCATCAGCCCGCCCACGTCGCCGCACCCGAAGGCGAGCGCGGAGACCTTGAGCCCTGTCCTGCCCAGCGTCCGGTAGTCCATTTGGTTGGCCATGGCGATACGCTACACTAATTGCCCCGCCTCGCGGATGGGTGACTGCGCGACCACAGCCGGGACCGGGGGCGGGAGCCATGAAACGTAGCGAGCTGCTGGAACGACTGGCGGACCTGATCACCTCGGTACAGCGACCGCATCCCGTGCGGGTCGGCATCGACGGGGTCGATGGAGCGGGGAAGACGATGCTGGCTGATGAGCTGGTCGCACCCATCCAGCGCCGGGGAAGACCGGTCGTGCGCTCGTCGGTGGACTTCTTCCATCGGCCCCGGGCTCAGCGCTATCAACGGGGACGGCACTCGCCCGAGGGCTACTTCCTGGACTCCTTCGACTACGGTGGCCTCAAGGCGGCGCTGCTGAATCCGTTGGGTCCGGCGGGATCGCGACGCTTTTACCGACGGCTCTTCGACCATCGGGCCGACCTGCCGGTGGATGCCGTCCAAGAGCAAGCCGACGCAGAGGCGGTGCTCCTCTTCGACGGGATCTTTCTCCATCGGCCCGAGCTGCTCGAGTGCTGGGACTTCACGGTTTTCGTCGACGCGCGCTTCGAGGTATCGGTCTCGCGGTGCGCGCAACGCGATGGCAGCTCACCGGATCTGGCGGCGGCGGAGAACCAGCGCTACATTCGGGGACAGGAGATCTACCTCGAGCGCTGCGTGCCTCGATCGCGAGCCACCGTGGTCGTGGACAACAACGACCTCACCCAGCCCTCCTTGAGGGCGGGAGCAGGGAGGATGGCACGATGAGCATCCAGTTGAGGATCAGCGTGGCACTCGTGGTCTGCGTCCTGGCGATGGGCGCGGGCGCGGCGCAGGCCGAGCGCAGCACCATCGCGGGCAATGCCGGCACCATCACGCTCGACTGGCAGGCCACCCAGGACCGCGCGGGACGGCCGCTCATCGCCGGCCGCGTCATCACCTACGGAGGCAAGTCCGGCTACTGCAGCACGCGGCTGCTCGTGGAGACGCTCGACGCCCAGGGGCAGGTGGTCGCGCAGAACATGGGCTTCGTCCCAGGCTATGTCGGCGGCTACGACGACGTCTACTTCGAGCTGCCGATACGCACGCCGGGCACGGGCTACCGCGCCAGCATCGCCTCGTGGGACAAGTGTGGCGGTGGCCAGTAGGCGATGGTGGACCGGCCGCGCTATAGTCGGGCGACATTCCCAGGGCAAGGGAGGATCTCCGGATGAGTTATCTGATCACCAATGCGCGGATCCTCGATGGCACCGGCCGGGAGCCCTTTCTCGGCGCGGTGCGGGTGGAGGGCAACCGGATCACGCAGGTGACGCCGGGGGCGGCCGCGCCCGCGCCCGACGGGGCCACGGTGATCAACGGCGCCGGCGCCACGCTGATGCCCGGCCTCATCGAGTCGCACGCCCACATCGGCCTGGCCGACCTCGGCTCGCTGGATCTGACGCGCCTGCCCGTCGAAGAGCACATGCTCATCACGGTGCGCAACGCGCGCACCATGCTCGATTGCGGCTACACCAGCGCGTTCTCGGCGGCGGCGCCCAAGCCGCGCCTGGACGTGGTCCTGAAGCGCGAGATCGAGGCCGGGCGCGTCCCGGGGCCCCGCCTCCTCGCCAACGGCCCCGAGATCACCGTCACGGGCGGGCTCGGCGACAGCAACCTGCTCCACCTGCCGCACTACGAGACGCCGACCTTCGCCTGGGTGGCCGACGGGCCCGACGCTATTCGCCGCGTGTGCCGCCTGCTCGCCCGGGAAGGGGTTGATCTGTTGAAGCTCAACCTCTCCGGCGACATCGGAACCTCGGCCTGGCCATCCGAGCAGACGCCGATGACGGACGCGGAGGTGGAAGCGGCCATGGAGGTGGCGCGGGCGCGCGGCCTGCGCGTCGCCGCGCACTGCCGGAGCGCGGAATCCGTCATGATGGCGCTTCGCCACGGCGTGGAGGTCATCTATCACGCGAACTATGCCGACGAGCGCGCGCTCGATGCCCTCGAAGCCGCGCGCGATCGGATCTTCGTCGGCCCCGCCCTCGGCATCACGTACAACCTGAGCCAGGCCGCCGGCCAGTGGGGCGTCACCGGCGAGCGCTCCCGGGCTTTCGAGCATGAGCTCGCGGTGACCGTCGACGTCGTGGGCCGCATGCGCAAGCGCGGCATCCGCGTGCTTCCCGGGGGCGACTACGGCTTCCCTTATACTCCGCACGGCACCTACGCGCGGGATCTCTGGCTCTTCGTCAAGATCCTCGGGTTCTCGGCCATGGACACGATCGTGGCGGCGACCAAGCTGGGCGGCGAGATCATGGGGCGGCCCGGCGAGCTGGGCGTGGTGACCACGGGCGCCCTCGCCGACCTGCTCCTCGTCGACGGTGACCCGCTCGCGAACATCGAGATCCTCCAGGACCGTGGCGCGCTTCGCATGATCATGAAAGATGGCGCCCTTCACAAGGCACCCTGAACGCGCAAGGAGGCATCAATGTCACGCTGGGACACCATCCAGGTCGAAGGACAGCCGATGCGCGTCTATCTCGACGCTCCCGCCGGCGGCGGCGCGGCGCCGGGGATCGTGGTCATCCAGCACGGACCCGGTCTCGACCGTTTCATGGAGGACCGCGTCGAGGACCTCGCCCGCCATGGTTACGTGGCGGCGGCGCCGGACCTGTATCACCGTCAGCCTCAGGACGGGGCGGACATGATGACGCGCATGGGCCGCCTGCGCGACAAGGAGATTCTCGTGGACGTCGACGCGACCATCGCGCACCTGCGCAGCCTGAAAGACGCGCGCGTGGGTGGCCTGGCCGTGCTCGGCTTCTGCATGGGCGGCCGCGTGACCTACATGCTCGCGGGAGCGCGGCCCGCCGCCTGGCGCGCGGCGGGCGTCTTCTACGGGGGCAACATCATGAAGCCCTGGGGCGACGTGCCCGCGCCCTTCGAGCTCACCAAGCAGATCGCGTGCCCCGTCGTCGGATTCTTCGGCCTGGACGACACGAACCCGTCGCCCGGCGACGTCGACCGGATCGACGCCGAGCTCTCCCGCCTGGGCAAGACACACGAGTTCCATCGCTACGAGGGCGCCGGCCACGCGTTCCTGAACTTCTCCAACGCCGAGCGCTACCGCCCGGAGCCGGCCAAGGACGCCTGGGCGAAGATGCTGGGCTTCCTGGAGCGCCAGCTGAAGGGCGCCGCCTGACGGTCCCACGGCCGGATGGTGTGCGGAGGCTCTTCCTGGTGACACGGTCTCGCGGCCCTCGCTGGGATGATTCGCGCCCGATGGAGGAGCAGGAAGGGTGGCGCGCCCACGCCGAGTTCATGAATGCGCTCGCCCGGGACGGGTTCGTCGTCCTTGGCGGCCCGATCGACGGCACCCGGGAGGTCCTCCTCGTGGTGCGCGCGTCGGATGAAGCGCAGATAGAGGCGCGACTGTCCGGAGACCCGTGGAGCCGCAGCCAGCTACTGAGCCTGGACGCAATTCGCGCGTGGACGTTGCGCCTTGGGTCCATTCCGGATCGAGCACCGGGCGCAAGCGTCGCGGGCTGAGTAGCACAGCCGGCGTCGAACGCCGTGCCCCGAGCTTCCGCTCTGCTCAGTCCCTCGGGATGAGGGAATTGACGGGGGGAGCCGGCGGCACGAAGTCGTCCAGCGCCAGGCCGAGATCCTTGGCGAGCCGCTCGGCACGCTCGACGTAGAGAGGCACGCGCAGCAGACGGAAGGCGTCGCGCGCTTCTTTGAGCTGGAAGCTGGCGCTGGTCTGCTCGCCTCCGGCGTGGAGGGCTTCGGCCAGCAGCAATCGGGCTCGCGCCGCCTGGAACCGCGTGTCGGCGCCCGCGAAGATCTTGACGGACCGGGAGAAGTAGGATCGGGCCTGATCGAAATCCCCTTGGGTCCGCGCGATCGCGCCGAGGGCCCGCTCCGCATATCCCATGGCCACGGGCCACTTGATCTCGGCCGCCGTGCTCTGCGCTTTCTGCGCGAGCTGGGTAGCCTGGCTCAGATCTCCGGCATGCAGGTGCATCTCGCTCAGGCCCGAGGTGAGGAGCGCGTCGACCTGGCGGGACACGTAGCCGCCGCGTCCGCGCAGGAACTGGGTCTGGGCCAGCGCCTTCTCGAGCACGGGAATGGCCTGCTTCGAATCGCCGTTCTCCCATTCCGCCAGGGCCATGTGGACCATCCCCAGGGCGCGGGAAACCGGGTCTGCCGCCAGCTCCAGGCCGCGTTGCGCCAGGGCGAGCCCGGTCTCGTGCTCGCCCCGCAAGGAGTGCACGCGCGACATGTTGCCGACGGCCTGGGACTGCAGCCGCGTGTCGCCGATGGCCTCCCCGATCTCGCGCGTGTGCTCGAGGGCCTCGAGAGCGGGCGTGAAGTCACCGATGTGGTAGAGGTTCAACCCCAGCGCGAGGTAGGACTGGCCCAGCCACCAGCGCTCCTCCGTCCGCTCGAGCAGCGCGACGGCCTGGCGGCCCTGGGCGATGCCATCGGAGCGGCCGAGCCAGTAGCTGTTCCGGGAGAGTGAGCAGTTGGCCAGCCCCATCGTCGTCTGATCGCCGCACCGCGCCGCCTCTTCCAGCGCGCGGAGAGCGGCCTGGGCCGCCCGCTCCGCGTGACCCAGGTTGGCGTCCGTGTAGGAGACCCAGAAGTAGAAGGGCCCGCTCAGCGAAGGGTCCCGCAGCCGCTCGATCCGCGCCTCTTCCTTCCCGAGCAGCTCGCGCGCCTCCGCGGACCGACCCAGGAAGAGCAGGCAGTGGGCAAGACGTGAGACGAGATCGAGCTGGCGCCGGTCACGCTGGTCCGCGGGCAGCCGGTCGATCCAGGCCCGCGCGTCTTGCAGGATGCGCACCGCCTCCTCGGAGGCGTAGCTGCGCGCGGCCCGGCCGGCCAGGCGCACGAGATAGTCGAAGGCCTTGGTCGGCTCGTCCGCCCGCGAGAAATGGTAGGCGAGGCGGTCGTACACCTCGTCGAGCTGCTCGGCGTAGACGCTCTCGAGCGCCTCGCCCACCGCGGCATGCAGGGCCTGGCGACGCGGGCCAAGCAGATCGTCGTACACGACGCTCCGGAACCACCCATGCGTGAAATCGAAGCCCTCGCCGACGGCGTGAAGGATACGACGGCGTACCAGCTCCTCGATCCCCTCCGCGCTGTCGCGCCGGCTCAGGCCGGACGCTTGCTGCAGCACGTTGAAGCTGAACTCCCGCTCGACCACGGCGGCCACGGCCACGAGGCTCTGGCTCTTGGCGCCCAGGCGATCGAGGTGGGCGGTGAGGACCTCGCGGACCCGGTGGGGCAGCGAGAGGCCGGCGGAGGGCAGGCCGCGGTTCTCCTGCAGGGCGCGCATGGTCTCGACGATGACGAATGGGTTCCCGCTGCTGATGGCCCACACCTTCTGGGCCAGCTCGGCCACGCGCGAGCGACTGCTCCCCGCGCGCGCCAGCGCGCCCACGAGGCCGGCCGTGCTCCGCTCCGACAGCGACGAGAGGGTGACGCGGTTGACGTGGGGTTCCGGCTCGAGCTCGTGGAGCGATCGCCGGAGGGCGGGCGCGTCGGGCAGCTCCTCTTCGCGCGCGGTGCCCACGAGGAGCAGGGGGCGGGCGCCCACGCGCCGGCCCACGAACGAGAAGAGGCGCAGGCTCAGCTCGTCCGCCCAGTGAAGATCCTCGAGCACCACGACGAGCGGGCGTCGGGCGGCGACGTGGGCGATGAGCGCGTCGATGACCTCGAAGAGCCTGACGGAGTTTTCCGGGATGATCTGCGGCTGCACGCCCGACGCGCTGAGCTCCGGAAAGAGCCGGACCAGCTCGCCGCGCCAGGCCCGCGGGAGGCTCTCGAGGGCCTCGGTCTCGGACAGGATGGTGCCCGCGCGAAGCGCGTCCACCCAGGGGCGAAAGGGCAGGATCTGCTCGGTCTCGTACGCGCGGCCGAGGAGGACCCGGCAACCGCTTCGACCCGCCTCGGCGGCCAGCTCTTCGATGAGGCGGCTCTTGCCGATGCCCGTCTCGCCCGTGAGAAGGAGAACGCGCCCTTGACCACGCAGGATCTCGCGGAGCGTTCGGCGCAGATGTCCTACCTCCTCTTCCCGTCCGACGAGCGGGCTCTCCGCCGCGGGCTCGCCGGCCCGGGCGGCGCCGGCCGAGGTCCGAGCCTGCCGCTGGAGGATTTCCTGGTAGACGCGCTTGGTCTCGGCTTCCGGCTCGACGCCCAGCTCCTTCCGTAGCACCGCCACGCAGGCCTGGTACTGACGGAGGGCGGCGGCCCGCCGGCCCTGGCGGGCGAAAAGACGCATGAGCGTGCGGTGCGCGCCCTCCTGAAGCGGATCGAGCGCGAGCAATCGCCCCGCCGTCTGGATGGCCGTCTCGGCAGGGCCACGCTTCATCTGCTGGGCCAAGAGGCCCGTCAGGGCCTCCTGGATCAGCTCACGGAGACGGTCGCGCTCGGACCGGAGCCAGCTCTCGAAGGGCTCCTCGTCGACGCGCAGCCCGTCGAGGAGCGGACCTTCGTAGAGCGTGATGGCGGCGGCGAGGGCGGCGGGGGACCGCTTGCGAATCAGGCGCTCGAAGCTGGCGACGTCCACATCGACGGCGGCGGCGTTGACGGCGATCGTCTCCGCCTGGACGACGAAGCCGGGATTTTTTGCCGCCGCGAAGACCTTGCGGATACGAAAGACGGTTTGTCGGAGGCTCTGTCGCGCCTGGCGCTCGCCGACGTTGCCCCAGAAGAGGGCAGTCAGGCTTTCCCGCGAGTGCGGGCGGCCGGGGCGGAGGGCGAGATATGCCAGGAGGGCCTGCGCCTTGCGGGCAGGGAGAGCGAGCGAGCGCGACTCCAACCGGAGGTGGAAGCCGCCCAGGAGCCGGAGACTCAGGCGTGGCATAGGTGACGACCGATAGCACCTCCACCGACGGCCCGTCAAGGCAGCCCCGCCTGAATCCCTCTCCCCTCTGGGGAGAGCGCAGGGTGAGGGGCCCGCGTTCACGTTGCGATAACGCCGTGTTGACGGGCTCACCCGACACTGCGGGCCAGGGAGGAACACTGGGATGGACAGCTACCTGCTCATCGAGTCCCGTGACGCACTGGAATCCAGCGACGTGGCCACGTACTTCTACGATCTGGCCGCGGGCCTGGCCAGGGAAGGATCGCCGGTGACCCTCTTCCTCGTCCAGAACGGCGTCTTCCCTGCGCGCCGGGGCGCGCAGACGGCGGCCCTGAACGCCGTGGCCAGGGCGGGCGTCGAGATCCTGGCCGACGAATTCTCGCTGCGGGAGCGGGGCATCCCCACGGACCGCCTCGACCCTTGCGTGGTGTCCGCCCCGATCGACGTCGTGATCGACCGTCTCGTGCAGGGCCGCAAGGCGCTGTGGCACTGAGGAGGGAACGATGGCCGACAAGAAGACGCTTGCCTTTCTCCTGATGGATGCCCCCTACGAGAGCGCGCGCACGACGACGGCCTTCCGCCTGATCGACGCGGCGGCGCGCCGCGGCCACGACGTGTCCGTCTTCTGCTACGAGGGCGCCGTCGCGCTGTCCTTCGCCAAGCAGGCGCCGCACGCCAATGCCGTGCACGGGCGCGACGTCGCGCAGGAGGACCATCCCAACCCGAAGGACTGGATCATCGCCCTCACCGCCCAGGCCGAGAAGAGCGGCGGCAAGCTGACCTGGACCAATTGCGGGCTCTGCGTGGACGAGCGGGGCGTGGGCGAGGCGGTGGCAGGGGTGGGGCGGGGGAGCCCGGTCGATTTCTGGAAGATGGCCGAGGCCGCCGACAACACGCTGGTGATCCCGACCAGGGGCTGAGGAGGAACGCCATGAACAAGAAGATTCTCCAGGTCGTCGAGAGCGCGTACCGGGCGACCATCGAAGAGCAGGACGACACCGTCGTGTGGTTCACGCATGCCATCCGCGGCGGCGGGGCTCAGACCGCCGTGCTGCTGCGGGGCCACGCCGTGAACTACGGCGTGAAGGGCCAGGACGCCTCGGGCATTGCCTTCGGAGACAGGAAGCAGACCCAGCCACCCGACCTGCCCGGCGACCTCACGCGCCTGATCGCCAAGGGCGTGGAGGTGTACGTCGTCGAGGAAGACGTGGAGGCGCGTGGCCTCGCCCCCACCGACCTCATCGGCGGCTTGATCCCGATCAAGAAATCCGTCGTCCCCGGCCTGATGGCCCGCTTCAGCCTCATCTGGCAGTGGTGAGCCGAACCGTTTCCCGCTCGAGGGATAGGGTGCCCCGGAAGGCCAACCCTAAGGCGAGAGCTCCGTCAGTCCATTACCGCAAGCGCTGCGGATCCCGGCTCTTGATCCACTGGATCGTGATCTCGCCCTTTTGTTCGGCGGCGAAGGCTACACGGAGATTTTCTGGCGTGTAGTTACCATGGCGATATCGCTCGCGCACTGATTCGTGGAGACAAAGAAACGGTTTATCCGGCCCAGTTGCTTCTCCTGCTGATCGTCGCGCCTTGCGCCACACCGTGTCCGGGAATGTATGGTCCAGAAGGCAACGATCACCCGTGTGGGCGAGGCACTTGAATTCCCGAGAGGGTGGGAAATGGGAATTGTCGAGCTCCAGCCGAGGGGGAATCCACATGAACCGTCCCCGGCCGACGCGTGACAGATCGTGCGGGACGCAGTCCGGAGACGGCGGCAAGCCCGGCGTCCACCCTGTTACTTCGTCATAGCGATCAGGCGACAGACGGAGCCCTTCGTGAACGGCCTCGCCAAGTATCCAATCAAATGACGCCTTCGAAAAGAAGTCTGTCCTGTTGTCTGCATGGCCTCCTCCGACGTCGGAGTGATCTCCCGCAAACCATACTTCCTTGATTCGGCGATTGATCCTTTCCTCGTCAATAGCTGGATTCTGGCGCAATACACGATCACTCCAGCCGGTTGGCTGAAACGGCGAGCGCTTCTCATCGATTGCCACCGCGTGGCGCACGACATCGACGAGTTCGTTGTTTCGTACGTGCGGCAGGCCTTTGGGCGTCAGATAACCGTACGCCTTGACCGTATCCCAGACCCCGAGAAACGCGATCCTGATGTCATCGGGCCTTGTGAACCCTCGAAATTCTCTGGCCAGCTCGTCATTGGCCTCCTCGTCGCGCCTGCCGGCTCTGCGGTGGCGCGCTGCCATGTTCTCGTAGACATCGCGAACCCACGGCAGCAGGTGCTCATGCCCCTTCCGGAGCAGCCCGACACTTCGGATGATGCCGGCCAATGCCCGCACCGTAAATGCTCCCCGGCTGAACCCGAAGAGGAAAATGCGATCACCGGGCTCGTATTGCTCCATCAAGTAGACATACATCGCGGCGAGATTGCTCATCAGACCTGTGCCGAGCCATTCATCGCGGACGTTCTTCAGCTTGCGGATCAAATCCAACTCCCCCTCGAGCCCAGGAATGGTGCCGATGCCCGGGTCGTAACAGGACACCTGGGTGGCACCGTCTTTCTCGAGGAGGTCAAATGTCCGCAGCACGTTGGTTCGAACCACCCGATGGGGTTTGACAGGTTGCGCCGCACGAATGGTCTGCCCCGTGCCGTCGCAGCAGATGACGATGGTCTTTGAGCTCGGCATGGTGCGTGTCCCCCAGGAGTTAAGGCCCGTGCGAGTCTAGGGCACGGCCCGGCGTGGACGTCCCGTCAGATACAACGCCATGGCCAGGGTGAGGCTCGCCGCCAGCACGACGTAGAGCACGGGCAGCCCGAGCCGCGCGACGGCGAAGCCGCCCAGAAGAGGCCCCACCGCGGCACCGCAGTCCACCCACGTCGCGAACGCAGCGAGTCGCTCCACCGTGCTGCCCCCACGCTCTGTCGAGGCCAGGACGGGCCCGGTGACCGACAGGAGGGCGCGCGCGATCACCACCGCGATGGCGGCAGGATACAGGACGCCGTGGGCGATGCCCAGCAAGCCCAGCACGACCACGCCCACGCACGGGGTGAGTAGACGCGTGGCCCCGATGCGGTCGATCAGAGCGCCGCCGACCAGGGACAGCAACACGATGGCCAGGCGCTGCAGGGCCAGGAGCAGACCGGCGGCGAGCAGCGCGGAGCCGACGGAGAGCGAGCCGGCGAAGAGCAGCGAGAGTGTCGTGGTGAAGGCGCCGTCGATGACGGAGTTGGCGAAGAAGAGAACATTGAGAGTGGAGGGGCGCCAGCGCGTGGTGCGCGGCCGATCCACCTCGTGCGCGCCCGCCGCGAGCTCGCGGGGCAACGTGAGGGCAAGCGGCACCGCGAGGAGGCCCAGCACGCCGAGGGCAACGAACACGCCGCGCGGGCCGAGCTCCAGGGCCAGCCAGGCGCCCCCGCTCAAGGCCAGGGTGGGGCCGATCGTGCTGACCGCGCGGTTCAGCCCCACGCGCCGCCCCGTCCGGCGCCCGTCGCCGATGGCATAGGCCGTCGTCGTCACATTGAGCACCCCGTAGGCCATGCCCCACACGAGCCGCGCGACGAGCAGCGGCAGGAGTCCGAGGAAGAGCCCGTAGCCGAGCGTGGAGAGGGCGGCCCCGAGCGCGGCGGAGGCCGTGATGGTCCGGAGCCCGAAGCGACGGCTCAGAGACGTCACCCATCCATAGCCCAGGATGCGGACGATGCGGTTCACCGACAACACCACGCCGACGAGCCCGAGGCTGATGCCGAAGGCGCTGGCGTGGAGTGGCATCACGACATAGATCAGCGCATCCCCGAACCAGACGAGGCCGAGGACGGCCGCCGCGCGCACGACCACGCCATCGAAGGAGCCGGCGGCCGGAGCGCTGATGAGCGTCTCAGCGAGCGAGAGTCGATCGCGCGGTCATGGCCATGTAGACCGCACCTTCCGCCCCATCGGCGTGTCTCCGAGGCGGAAGAACTCGAGCATGTTGCCGGCGGCGATCTTGAAGGCCTCGGCCTGTGGCACGTCCGCGAAGAGCCGCTCGGCGAACGGGCGCGTGTTCGGCCAGTCGCACTCGATGTGCGGGAAGTCCGTGGCGAACATGATGCGCTCGACGCCCATGTGATGGCGCAGCTCCATGGCCACGCGCTCGACGTGCTGGACGCTGAAGTGGATGTGCTGGCGCACGTACTCGCTCGGCCGCCGCGCGAGCGGCTTGAAGCCGAGCAGGCGCTCCGACCAGTGGCGGTGCCGCTCGTACCAGTAATCCGCTTCTTCCATCCAGAAGGGCACCCAGCCCAGGCGGGTCTCGGCGAAGAAGATCTCGAGCGCGGGCAGCCGGTCGAAGACGCCCGACAGGATGATCTGGGAGAGGCTCATGGCCGCGGCGGTGCCCATGAAGGGCAGGGCGACCCATTCGACGAGGGTACGTCCGCCGAGACGGGCGATGACCTTTGGATCGGCGTTCGGGTACTGCAGCGTGGGCTGGGCCGCGCGTGGTCCCTGGCGGTCGAAGCCCACGTGCACGGTCAGGGGCATGCGCATGTCGATGGCCGCCGCCCAGAAACGGTCATCCGCCGGGGTGGGATAGCCGAGGCCACTCGGAAAGACGCCGAGGTTGACCCCCTTGAGCCCCAGCCGCGCGCAGTGCTCGAGCTCGGCGAGGGCGTCGTCGAGATTCGTCCACGGGATCACCCCGAGCCCGATCAGGCGGTCCCGGGAGACGGCGCAGTATTCTTCCCCGAGCCAGTCGTTGTAGGCGCGCACGGCGGCGCGATAGGCCTCGTCGTCCTTCATGGTGCGCCAGAGCCGCGGCCCCATCTGCATGTTGGGGAAGAGCACCTCGGCGCGCAGGCCGTCGACGTCCTGCTCGGTCAGGCGCTGCTCGGGCGGTCCGACCCCCGCCGTCTCCTCGACTGTCACGCCGAAGGGCTGCCACGTCTCGTTGGTCCGGCCGGCCCGGAGGTCGAGGAAGGGCACGGGACGCGGCTCCTGTCCCTCGACGAGGAAGGCGTCGCCGCCGTCGGGAAGCTTGATGGTGCGGGGGGCGAGCTCCCGGAGGCGCGCCGGCATGCGCGCCGTCCAGCGCTCGGGCCGGACTTCCAGGTGACCGTCGCTCGAGAGGAGGGGCGGAAGCGCGGACTGGGTCACGGCACGCTCTCCTTTCGCCTCGGCGTCCTAGGCGAGCAGGCGCACCAGCTCGTCCGGCTCGCTCAGCATCGGATAGTGCCCCGTGTCCATCTCTGCGTAGCTGGCCTTCAGGCGCTCGGCCGTGCGGCGCTGGTGGGACTCGGGAGGATTGCGGGCCTGCTTGCACCGGATCACCGTCGCCTTCCAGGCGCCCTCCCAGAAGCTCGTCGGCTCCATGGGCGCCTCGAGCGCCGCGATCGGGTGCGGCGTGTAGCGCGCCAGGGCCCAGGCGCGCGTGGCCGGTTCGAGATCGGCGAACATGCGCCCCTCGACGTCCTTGCGAGTCGGCGCCGTGGTGATCTCGGTCACCTCGTTGGCGGCCGGGCGGTTCACAATGTCGCCCACGCGCTCGCCGGGCAGGAGGGCCAGGGCATCCACGAAGACGAGGCGCGCCAGGCGATCGGCGGCCAGCTCGGCCGCCTTGCAGATGACCATGCCCCCCGAGCTGGTGCCCACCAGCACGACATCGTGCAGGTCTTCGAAGAAGAGTAGCCGGGCGATCTCCTGGGCATGCGTGGTCACCGTGATGCCGCGACGGACCTGCTCGTGCCGCTCGGCGCAGCCGTCGAGGGTCGGAGCGTAGACGCGGTGCCCGGCCGCGCGCAGGCGCTCGGCCACCGGCTTCCAGATCCAGCCCCCCTGATACGCTCCGTGGACCAGCACATAGGTCGCCATGGGTCTAGGAGGACCCTCCGACCTTGACCCCGGCCAGCCGTTCGAGCACCTTGATGAGCGCGGACCCGTCCTCCTTGTTGAAGCCCGCCGCCCGCGCCATCTGGTAGACCTGCTGGCTCACGTTGGCGAGCAGGATGGGCACGCCGAGCTGCTTGGCGAAGGCCGTCTCCAGCTCCTGGTCCTTGAACGAGATGTCCACGGTGCCGCCGGGCGAGAAGTCGCGCTTGAGCATCTTGGGCACGCGCGTCTCGAAGGCGAAGCTGTTGCCCGTGCTCACGCGCACCACGTCGTAGATGGTCTTCGGGTCGAGCCCGGCCTTGACGCCGAGGACCAGCGCCTCGGCCACCGCCACCGTGTTGACCTGCACCAGCATGTTGTTGACGAGCTTCATGGCGAGGCCCTGGCCGAGGGCGCCCACGTGAAAGACGTTGGCCCCCATGGCGCGGAAGAGATCCTGGCACGCGGCCACCGTGGTCGCCGCGCCCCCCACGATGATCGACAGCTCGCCCGAGGAGGCGCGCTCGGTGCCTCCGCTGACGGGGGCGTCGATCATGGCGATGCGCCGGGCCGCGAGCTGATCGGCGAGCCGGCGCGCCACGATCGGGTCGATGGTGCTCATGCAGACGACGATGTGCCCGGGCTGCGCGCTCTTGATGATGCCGTGCTCGCCCGTGATGACGGATTCGGCCTGCGTCGTCGTTTCCACCATGCAGATGGTGCGCGCGACCTTGGCGGCCACGGCCTCGGCCGAGGTGGCCAGGGTGGCGCCGCGCGTCTTCCAGACCTCGGCTTTGCCGGGATCGATGTCGTGCACGACGAGCGAGAAGCCGTGCTTGACGAGGTTCAGCGCCATTGGTCCACCCATGTTGCCGAGCCCGATGAATCCCACCGTGTTGGACATCGCGGTCACGCCTCCTTCTTGGGGTCAGGTCTCACAATCCGACATCAGCCCTCGGCAGGGGTCGTTCCCGGCTGCCGAATCCCGCCCGCCAATTCCTCTAACTCGAGCTCCACGAGAACGGAGCGAAGTGACCGTTGTTCTTGCCAGAGGTGTCGTCCCAGTTGATCCCGAACGCGTGCATGTGGCCCCTGGAGGCTTTCGCGAGGGCCAGGCGACTGGCGGCAGGATGACCGACATTGTCGAGGTAAATCGGCTCGGTTTGCTTGGCACCGGCAATTCCCTCGATGGCGATGTCGAGCGCCCCCGGGATAGATACGGACCGGCGCATCCCGGTGGACTCGATGCGGATCGGCTTGGCTTCGATTCCGGCGAAGTGGCCCACCAGTGGCGCCAGGGCAGCCATCGGCCCGCCGCCCTGTCCGCTTCCGATCGCCGCGAGCGCTTCTCGCTGCTCGGCGCTGGCCCGCTCATCCACGATCACGCCGACCGTCCAGTTTCCGGCGATCATCGCGCCTGGGGTGTGCAGCAGCACGGCGAAGCTCAGGCCGTCGAGCTTCGTCGTGCCATGCGAGCCGCGCTCCACATGGAAGACGAGGCCGGCGTCGCAGTAACCTTGGGTCGGCCGCGCCGCCAGGCCGGAGGTCGGACACGGGCAGACGGAGTCGCAGCTGCACGCTTCGAAATAGTCGCCGCTGATCTTCCACTCGGGGCTTGCCATGACGATCCTCCATCGGTGACGCGTGTGATCACATCGGGTGACCGCTCCGCAATGCGGTCACGAGATCGGGTCGAAGGGCTACTGTCACGCCCAGAAGCACGAGCGCGCTCCCGGCGATCCGCGCAATCCAATCTCCGCCCCACATCAGCTTCTCGGCCGCGACCACTGCCGTGATGAGCAGCACCCACGGCAGACCCATCGCGCCGGCGGCAACGAGCACCAGCATGAGCGCCCAGCAGCATCCGAGACAGTACTGCGCGTGGGACCAGCCCAGGGCCAGGCTGCCCCGGCGGCCCGCGCGCCAATGGCCGAGAAGAAAGCCGAGCGGGCTGCGACACGCCCGGAGACAGACTTGCTTGAGGGGGGACAGTTGATACACGCCCGCCGCGACAAGCACCACCGCGATCGCGTAGGCCAGCGTGGACCCGGCGAGGCCAGCTAGGAGCGTGTGGGCGAAGTACACCGGCAGCCCGGTTGCTGCCCATACACCGAGGTACACAAGGGTGAACACCGCGACCGGCACGCCCTTCGTACCCGCTGCGACGGCCCCCCGCTGCATCGCGCCGTACAGGGCGACCATCGGGAGCGCACTGGGCAGCATCATGGCTGTCATCATGACGGCCCAGCACGTAGTGAAGACGAGACCATCCGGGATGCTCAATGGCATGGGCATCGCCATGTCCTCACCGTGCACGCTCGACAGGACGACGAAGACCCAGGCCGCCGCGGCGACGAGGAGAAGAAGAGTGGATGTGAGCAACGTGGTCCGATCACGGACTAGCACGGGATCCTGACTCGTCGGCTGCATCGGACGATCGCGGAGGAGCATCACGCGTGGAGTCTACTCGCCGGGGTCAGGTCTTGCAATCCGACATCAGCACCGATTGTGGATCTTAGGGCTTGAGCTACTGCGGCTCCTCCAGTCGCCTTTTCACCGCTCTGTGACCACCTCGCTCGGCCAGATCGGCGGCCCTGAGTCCCTCGCAGTTCTTGCCACTGGGATTTGCGCCCGTGGCGAGCAGCAGCTCCACGACCTGCAGATGTCCCCCGGCCGCCGCGAGCTGCAGAGTGCCCTTACAGGGTAGCCATGGATCGCGGTAGGCTGCGGTCGTGACCGCGGTGGAGGGAGAGGGGTGGAAGGTTCGAACGAGGTGAGGGGAGGGATCATGGCTCGGCTGAGAGTGGGAGTTCTCGGGCTCAATCACGATCATGTGTGGGGCAACCTTGCCGCGCTCAACGACAACGAGCTGGGGCAGGCGGTGGCCGCGGCAGACCCGGATCCGCGGTTGCGCGAACGTCTCGCGCGCGAGCATGGCGGCGTGGAGGCGCTGGCCAGCTACGACGCGCTCCTGGAGCGGGCCGATCTCGACGCCGTCCTGATCTTCGCCGACAACCGCGCATCCGCGGAGCTGGGCGTTCGGGCGCTGGGACGGGGCCTGCCGGTCATGATCGAGAAGCCCATGGCCGCGGACCTTGCCGGCGCCGATGCCGTCCTGACGGCGGCGCGTAAGGCCGGGCTCCCGCTCATGGTGAACTGGCCCACCGTGTGGCGTCCGGCCCTGCGGCACGGCCTCACGCTGGTACGCTCGGGCGCGGTGGGTGAGCCGGTGCAGCTCAGCCACCGCGGCGGCCATGCCGGCCCGCGCGAGTACGGGTGCTCGCCCCAGTTCTGCGAGTGGCTCTATGACCCGACGCGGAACGGCGGCGGCGCCCTCGTCGACTACTGCGGCTACGGAGCCATTCTATGCCGCACCGTGCTGGGCCGGCCCGACGCGGTGACCGCGGTGGCGCGGCACCTGCGAAAGGAAGGCCTGCCCGCCGAGGACAACGCCGTCGTCATCCTTCGCTACCCGCGGGCGCTCGGTCTCCTCGAGGCAAGCTGGACCCAGATCGGTGCCGAGCCCGCGCTCGCCATGGTCGTCTTCGGAGACGCCGGCACGCTGCTCGTGCATCAGCCCAAGGCCACGCGGGAAGGGGAGAAGGCGGGCGCGGGCCGGATCCAGCTCGTCACGGCAGGAGGCAGCGAGTGGATCGATCCTCCCGCGCTCCCCGCCGATGAACGAGATGGGCCGAGCTACTTCCTCTCCCGCATCGCCGCGGGCCGGGCGGTGGAGGGATTGTGCGCTCCGGAGGTTGGGCGCGATGCGCAGGAGATCCTGGCCGCCGCGCTCCTCTCGAGCGCGTCCGGCCGCGAGGTGACGCTGCCCCTCACGGCTTCTTGAGGCGCATGTCCTCGTAGGGCGCGGGGAAATAGAGCTGGGAGCTCAAGCCGACCGCGGGCTCCTCTACCCGCGGACCGACACCGTGGAGGATGGCGGGCTCGAAGATCGGGCCGAACATGACACGCTCGTGCATCAGGCGCTGGATCCGATGCAGCAGCGCCTCGCGCTTCTTGCGGTCGCGTTCTTGCGCCTGCTGCTGGAAGAGGTCGTCGATGTCGGGATAGCCGCCGGAGGCGTACGGCGCGCTGCTGATCACGAAGGACTCGAGGCGCACCGCCGCGCTACCCGGCGCCGTCGAGGCCGCCGCGATGATCCCGCCCAGCTTCTTCGACCGCCACGCGTCCATGAACGTCGCCCGCTCCATGCTGCGCACCCTCGTGCGAATGCCCACCGCGGCGAGGTAGCTGGCCACGGCCTCCCCCATGGTCGTGAACGGCGGCATCGGGGTCAGGTCGCCCGCGTCGAAGGCACTGGGATAGCCGGCCTCCGCGAGAAGCCGCTTGGCCTGCTTCGGGTCGTACGGATACGGCTCGAGGCGAAGCGCGGACTCCATGTTGCTGGGAATGATCGACCCCGTGAGGCGCGAGAATCCGAGACGCTCCGCCTCGTTGAGCGCTTGTTTGTCCAACGCCAGGTTTGCCGCCAGTCGGACCCGGCGGTCGCTCCACGGCGACTTGGGGTTCCACTGCTCGGGGAATTCCATCCACCAGGTAGCTGGAGGAATCACCTTGGCGAGGCGCAGCTTCGGGTCTGTCTTGATGGCGATCGCTTCGAGACCGATCATCACATAGGCGATATCCGCCTCGCCGGTCTTCAGCATGGCCAGGCGCGTCGTGCGGTCGGGAACGCTCTTGATGACGACGCGCTTGACCGAGGGCCTCTTGCGCCAGTATTGCTCGTTCGCCTCCAGCGCCAGCTCCACACCGGGAGTCATGCGCGCGAAGCGGTAGGGCCCGAGCCCCACCGGCTGGCGTCTGAAACCCTCCTCGCCGACCTTCTCGATGTACTTCTTCGGCACGATCCACGCCGCGCCCGTGGCCGGGGTGGCATAGAAGACGAGGAAGTCGGGCCAGGGTGCGTGGAGGACGAAGCGGATGCGATGCGGATCGAGGATGTCCACGGACTTCACGCGGTCGTGCAGCAGCTTGGCCGAGGCCCCCCGATAGCGCAGGAAGCTGAACTTCACGTCGTCCGCCGTGAAGGGGTCACCGTTGTGGAACTTGAGCCCCTCGCGCAGCTTGAACTCGTACACGAGGCCGTCCGGGCTCTCCTTCCAGGACTCGGCCAGGCACGGGGCCATGTCGTTGCCGGGCAGGGGCTTGATCAGCGCGTCGTGCAGGGCATACAGGAAGACGAACGGCACGCCGATTCCGGGCGTCTCGGCGGGATCGAGAAAGGTGAGCGCGATCGAGACATCGAAGGCAATGGTCAGCTGCCCGTCCGGCGGGGGCTGCGCCGCGGCGTGCCCGCTCCAGAGCCCCAGCGCGAGCAGAGACAGGAGAGCGATCGACGCCGTGCGTTTCACGGCTTCTTGAGGCGCATGTCCTCGTAGGGCGCGGCGAAGTAGAGCTGCGCGTTCAGGCCGATCGCGGGCTCCTCGACGCGCGGCCCCACTCCGTGCAGCGTGGCCGGGTCGAAGATCGGGCCGAACATGACGCGATCGTACATGAGGCGCTGGATCCGATGCAGCAGCGCCTCGCGCTTCTTGCGGTCGCGCTCTTGCGCCTGCTGCTGGAAAATTTCGTCGATGTCGGGGTATCCACCCGAGGCGTACGGGGCGCCCGTGATGACGAAGGTCTCGAGACGCACGGCAGTGCTGCCCGGGGCGGCCGAGACGGTGACGAGGACGCCGCCGAGCTTCTTCGAGCGCCACGCCTCCATGTAGGTCGCCCGCTCCATGCTACGCAGCCGCGTGCGAATGCCCACGGTGGCGAGGTAGTTGGCCACCGCCTCCCCCATGGTGGTGAACGGAGGAAGCGGTGTCAGCTCGCCCGCGTCGAAGCCATTGGGGTATCCCGCCTCGGCGAGGAGGCGCTTCGCCTGCGCCGGATCGTAGGGGTACGGCTCGATGCGGAGCGCGAAGTCCATGACCCCCGGAATGATCGAGCCCGTCAGGCGCGAGAACCCGAGACGCTCGGCGTCGTTGAGCCCCTGCTTGTCCACGGCCAAGGTCGCGGCCAGCCGGACACGGCGATCGCTCCACGGCGACTTGGGGTTCCACTGCTCGGGGTATTCCATCCACCAGGTGGCCGGCGGAATCACCTTGGCGAGGCGCAGCTTCGGGTCGGCCTTGATCGTGGCCGCCTCGAGACCGACCATCAGGTACCCGATATCCGCCTCGCCCGTCTTGAGCATGGCCATGCGTGTCGTGCGGTCGGGAACGCCCTTGATGACCACGCGTTTGATCGACGGCTTCTTGCGCCAGTACTGCTCGTTGGCTTCCAGCACCAGCTCCACCCCGGGATTCATGCGCGCGAAGCGGTAGGGCCCGAGCCCCACCGGCTGCCGCCGGAATCCATCCTCGCCGACCTTCTCGATGTACTTCTTCGGCACGATCCACGCCGCGCCCGTGGCCGGGGTGGCGTAGAAGACCAGGAAGTCGGGCCACGGCGTGTGCAGGACGAAGCGGATGCGATGCGGATCGAGGATGTCCACGGACTTGACCCGGTCGTGCAGCAGCTTGGCCGAGGCGCCGCGGTACCGCAGGAAGCTGAACTTCACATCCTCCGCCGTGAAGGGGTCGCCGTTGTGGAACTTGAGCCCCTCGCGCAGCTTGAACTCGTACACGAGGCCGTCCGGGCTCTCCTTCCAGGACTCGGCCAGGCAGGGCGCCATGTCATTGCCGGGCAGGGGCTTGATCAGCGCGTCGTGCAGGGCATACAGGAAGACGAACGGCGTGCCGATGCCCGGCGTCTCGGCAGGGTCCAGAAACGTCGGGGCGATGGAGGCATCGAAGGCAATGGTCAGCTGCCCGTCCGGCTGGGACTGCGCCGCGACCTGCCCGCTCCAGAGGCACAGGCCGAGCAATGA
>WNGK01001488.1_pt1 | contig 25368 bp, 17 predicted proteins | sample 5400601 | NCBI WGS metagenome assembly WNGK01 (sample SAMN13153376, study PRJNA577476) | soil metagenome | isolation source: 60 cm soil or saprolite under Garry oak tree replicate 1 | place: USA:California | collected 2016-06-15
GCGTGTATGACCAATCGTGGATCGAGCGGTTGAAGTGATCTTTTGGGTTTCATCATAGTATACAAAATAACGTAGTGCAGAGTTTGTGCGCAAAGAATGTGTTCCTGTTCATCATATCATACGAGATCGTTTGCAGAAGGGGGAGTTTCGTTGGTAGCATGGCTGTGGCTCTGTCATGTAACCTCCATCCCAAAAATCCACGACTCACCCTTTACAGAAATGGCTATGGTATACCCATCTGTATAATGATAAAATCAGCAGTAGGCAAGCGTGTCAATTGTCTCAAATACGCTGCCAGCTACTTTCTATTGTTGCATATTCAGCCCATAGGAGGAAAACATGATGGATCATAGTCTTGTGACGACCGGTAATGAACTGGTAGGTTTTCGCATTGTCCGGCATTTTGGCGTTGTGCGCGGGATTATCGTGCGTTCGCGCAGTGTTGTTGGCAATATCGGCGCGGCATTTCAACAGATCGTAGGCGGCAATATCTCTATTTATACCAACCTGTGCGAGCAGGCGCGTAATGAGGCCTACGAGTTGATGATCCAACACGCCCAGCAGGTGGGCGCCAACGCCCTGATCGGTGTTCGTTACGATGCCACCGAAATATCCGCAGGCGTCACCGAAGTGTTGTGTTATGGCACCGCGGTGCAGGTGATACCCGCGCAGTAAGCTGTAGGAATGGTCTGTTTTTTGACAGAACTATGTGTCTTACTTCACTGCGCCCCAACCACAAGCGTGTTATAATCCCCTTAATGCCCGTTTATTTACAAAGCGTTGGGGGATAGGGTACCTATGGAGACACAACAGCAAGGACAGCAGCTCGATGACTCGCAAAGACAAGCCCAGCAGCGCAAACGACAATTAAGGACGCGCTGGATTATTGCCGGTATCGCGCTGCTGCTGATCGCAGCCGGGACGATTTTCTGGCTGATGAATACACAGGGGTCCTTCTATGCCATTCTCCCCATCGTTATTTTTACCGTATTGAGTGTCGTGATAGGCCTGTTCCAATGGCTCTTTCCGGTCTCTTCTAATGCCCCGGCGCATCCAGCCGGCCAGCCATCGCTCACGGCGCAGGCGGCAACTCCTTCGGTTGGGCAACTACCGCAGATTATCGTACATGTTCCCGCGCCCGATCACGTGTACCCGCCTCAAACGGGGCCGCTTGAGAAGGCTGTCTATCGTGGTATCAGGGGCGTTCCTCCGCCTACAGATCCACGTACCATCCAGCAGCGTGAGAAAGCTGTGCGAGAAATCTTTGCCAGGTTGATTGAAGCGGATGTAACCGCCCTTGTCCTGACAGGCATTGGCGGTGTTGGCAAATCGACGCTGGCCGCGCTGCTCTATCGCTACGCGGAAGAGCAGCGACGAGCGGGAAATGGGCCGTTCAAGGCAGAAGCCATCTGGCTCAATATCGATTCTGCCGTCACCCTGGCCGACCTTGCTGGGAATCTCTTTGAAGTCTTCGGAAAACCCCTGCCGGATTTTGCGAACCTGTCCCTCCAGCACCAGGCGATGGCGCTTTTCAATGTCCTGAACACGACCGAGCAGCCGCGCCTGGTGGTTCTCGACCAGTTTGAAAACCTGCTGAATTTGCAAACGGGCCATGCGCTATCGGATCGTCCTGGGGTTGGCGAGTGGCTCGACGCCATCAATAGCCAGCAGTGTGCTTGCAAGATTCTCCTGACCAGCCGCACCTGGCCGCAGGGTACCCGTGAGTATCCACCCACCTATATGCAGGAGTACTTCGTCAAGGGTCTGGACCTGGCCGAGGGAATTGATCTGTTGCGGAAGCTGAACGTTGAGGGAATGGAGGAGGCGCTGCGCATCGTAGTGGAGAACAGCCAGGGGCATGCCTTTGCGCTGACACTGCTGGCATCACTCCTGCGCACGCGCCACCTCAGTCTATCCGCCTTCCTGCAGGAACCGATCTACGCACAGGTCTGGACCGGAAACGTTGCTCGTAACCTGCTGGATTTCATTTATTCGCAACAACTTCATGATGAACACCGCAAGCTGATGTTAGCCTTTTCCGTCTATCGTAAGCCTGTCCACTTAAGCGCGGCACAGGCGCTGCTCGATATCGAAAATGAGGCATCAGGGATATCGGCGCATGCCGCACTTGATACATTGCTAAACCAGCACCTGCTACAGGCGTGGGGCGAGGGCCGTTACCAGTTGCACGCGCTTGTTGCCAGCTATGCGCGGAGCCACTTTGTGGAAGGGAACGAGCAGGCCAATCGCCAGGCCCTACGAGCTGCGCATAACCGGGCCGCACAGCATTACGTGCAATATGCGTCCAGGTATTGTCCTCCACGAGAAAAGCGGCGACAAAGTAGCGACGTAGAACCGCTGATTGAGGCCGTCTGGCAGCTCTGCCAGGCTGAACAGTGGCAGGAAGCCTATACCTTGATGGAGCGGGAAGGGATCTTTCCGACACTCAAACGGGTGGGGGGCAATGCCATTTTGCTTGAACTGTATCAGCTCCTATTGATAGATGCCTGGCAGCCAACCCCTGCGCAAAGGGCGCGTATCTACAATAACCTGGGTATAGTGTACAGGATTCTGGGGCGCATGGAACAGGCGCGGAACTACCTTGAGCAGTCACTGCGCATTTACCAGCAACAGGGCAATCGTATTGGCGAGGCCAGGGTGCTCAACGATCTCGGTCGCGTCTTTGCGAGCATGGGCAACAGGGAGCATGCGCGAGAGGATTACGAAGAAGCCTTGCGCATCTGCCAGGAGCAGGGAGATCAGCAGGGTCAGGGGTCAGCGCTCAATAATCTGGGCTGGTGCTTTATCACGATGGGACAGGATAAACAGGCGCAGGAATACTACGAGCGAGCGCTGCACATCTATAGAGAAGTGAACAATCATTTAGGAGAGGCCGCCGCGCTCAACAATCTAGGCCGGGTCTATGAAGACCTCGGACAGCGAGAGCAGGCGCAAAAGTATTACGAGCAGGCCTTGCATATTTTCCGAGAAGAAGGAGATCGCCAGGGAGAGGCCTGGTCGCTCAATAATCTGGGCAAAGCTTACAAAAAATTGGGCCAATACGAGCAGGCCCTGCACCACCTTGAGCAAGCTTTGCAAATTCGCCGCGCCATTGATCGCAAAGGCGAGGGCCGCACACTCAAAAATCTCGGGGCGGTCTATGAAATACTTGGACAGAAGCAGCATGCCCTGGAGTACTATAAGCAGGCCTTGAGTATTGCCAGGGAAGTAGAGGATCACGAGGGCGAAGGCAAGACGCTGCGCAATCTGGGCAAGCTCTATCTGGACCAACAACGTTACGAAGCGGCGCTTGCCGCGTTATTGTTAGCTAGAGATATGCTGGGTGAAATACAAAGTACCTACTATGTTGAGTCGGAACGCGGCATTACTACCCTGCGTAAAACCGTTGGTGAGAACGTATTTACAACCCTGCTTGCAAACGTTGAGCCGCGCGCTTCCTATATTGTGGAGAAGGTCTTGAATGAAGAGACATAACATCCAAAGGAGTAGAGCTAATCCTATGCTGAAGGATTATATCCGAGCCTCTATGAGGAAAGCCAGATACGAGATTTTGCCTGATGATGGCTCTTTCTACGGTGAGATTCCCGGTTTTAATGGTGTCTTTGCTAATGCGGATACCCTCGAAACATGTCGTGATGAATTGGAAGAAGTTCTGGAAGGCTGGATTTTGTTACGGGTCTCTCTACATATGCCATCGCCCTGTTAGGACATTAACTTCTCCCAAACCACCGCAAATACCTCACCACTCCCGGCTTCACCTCCCCAATCATCTCCACATCCACTGCACTCAACGGCTTCATCACTACCAGCAGCCCTACCGCCAACCCTAAAAACGCCGTTCCCGCTACGACCAACATCACACGGCCCGATGGATGCCACACGATCCCCGGCAACGCGGCTATCGTCACCGCCACCAGCAACCTTATAGTGAACCCCAGAGGATATTTCTGCGGGAGGTCGCGCCAGAGGAAGAGGAGCATCAGGCTGCCCATCAGGATTTGCGCGATGCCGTCGGCTACGAGCGCGCCCGCCGGTCCCCAACGCGGGATAAGCAAGATGCCGATCAGGATGAGCGAAGTCAGTCCTGCAAACTGGGCCAGCACGACCAGGCGCGGTTTTTGCAGAACATAGAGCGTCGATTGATGAATGGTGGTGCCGAGGATGCGCGTGATGATGTTGAAGAAGAGGAAGATCACCAGCAGCGGCCCAACAGCGCTGTAGTCGTTGCCGTACAGTATGACGGCGATGATGGGCGCGTTGAAGAGGCAGAAGACCAGCACGGGCGCAGCCAGCAGCGTTTCGATTTTTATGAGCGTCTGCCACGAACGCGCCAGGCGTGAATAGTTCATGCCGACAAAAGCAGCGGCCAGGGCAGAGCCGCCCACGCCTCCGAAGCCTGAGACGAGCAAGAGGCTGGCCGCGTGCGCCAGTTGGAATGAGAGTGTAAAGAAGGCAATCTGCGCATTCGAGACCAGGAAGTAGGTCAGCAGGATGATCGAGACCTGCTTCAGCAGCGCCCCCGATACCAGGTTGGTGAGCCACGCCGATAAGCCCACCCGCACGATTGGGCGTAGGGGCTGCTTAAATACTCCCCCGCGTGTGAAGATGAGGGGCGCCTGCCAGATGGCAAAGGCGGCGGCGTTGAGCAGCGCACAGACTGCCTGTAGCCAGAGAACGCTGTCGATGCCCCAGCCCATCTGTAATGTGATGAAACTCAACCCCAGTAGGAGCAGTTGGGCCAGGCTGCCCATGATAAAGACGACGCGCATGCGCATGACCGAAGCGTAGACGGCGGTGAACAGGCTGGCGAGGCCATTTCCCAGTACCCAGAAAGCGATGGGGGTGTTATGCCTGAGCAGTCCGGGGTCGCGCAAGCTCGACGCGATATCTCCAAATGTGGGAAGCGGGATAGCGGCGAAGATTCCGGCCACGTAGGGCAGCGCGAAGAGCATAATACACAGGCCGATCAGCAGCGTGACGATACGCAGCGCGAGCAAGCGGCGAATCAGCAGCGCGGCGGATGCCAATCCATGCTCCGCGAGAACGCGCGGTACAAACGTGGTGGTTGCATCTTCCAATCCAAATGCAACTATGTAGGCAATTGTATTGAACGCGGTCGCGGCTATAGCATACACGCCGTACTGATCTACCGAGACTTTGCGCGTCATAATCAGCGTCAGAATGAAAAGCGAGATGAAGATCCACAGTCCATAGACCTGGTTCAGCAGGTAACTGGCGGGCGTGCGCTTGAGCAATTGCTGCGCGCCTGCTTCTCCTAATGGAATCGCGGTCTCGGTTGTACTGGTTGGTAGAGGCAGCATGTTAGTCTGATTGGCTGGCTTGCCCTGATCGACTTGATCGCCCTCAACGATATCTATCGTTATGTGAGCGCTATGTTCTACGAATTCGTCCTCACTATCCCTCACTATATCACCATCTTCCACTTGTGTCGAAACGCCAGCCTGCTCGATCTCAAAGCGCACCAGACGTAATGGGCGCAGCGCCGGTTTCTGAGTTTCTATCTTCATTGTATTCTACATTACAAGGTAAAAATATATTATCTTAGCGCAGTTTAAAGAGATGCCGTGCCAGCCAGCCGATGCCGCCCAGCGCCGCGAAGAGTTCCAGCACACTGATATTGGCCGTTACCTGTGCGGGCGCTACCAGGTAGAATGCGCCAACTTTGGAGGCGGCGGCAACCACAAAAAGCCCCAGCCCGATCCAGGCGGGAATGGTCGCGTAGAGTAAGGCACGCTGCCAGCTGCGGCACAAAAAGCCAATCACGGTAGGAACGACATAGAGCAGCAACGGAATGATGGGCGCGAGGGCCGGTGGAAAAGGCCCATCTTGCGCTGCCGAGGAGGAACCTGGCAGCAGGCGCGTCCACTCCTGGGCGGGCACCAGTGCCAGCGTGACCAGTATTGTCTCAAGCGCGATCATGCCTATGACTACGTAAAATATGCGTTTTTCTTGTTCCGCGTTCGGAATGCCTGAACGTAACATGGCTATATCCTTCTTATATATATACTCTTTTAATTCGTTGGAATAGTCAGCAATCCAAGTTCGTATTTCATCATCAAGATACGGCGCACCGAGTCATCGATACGCTGCATGCTGATAGCTCCAGAGTTCATTGCCTGCTTGATCCCCTCGATCATGCTGGCGACATCCCTGGGGGTGGAGGCGCCCATGAGCAGATCGCAGCCCGCTTCAACCGCCAGGGCCGCCGCTTGAGACTCGCTATAAAAGGCGGTGATCCCCTCCATTGTCAGGCTATCGGTCAAAATTACCCCCTGGAATCCTAGCTGGTTGCGCAGGATGCCCGTGACGACTTTGTAGGAGAGCGACGAGGGAGTTGAACCATCGACGGCGTGTAGAATATCATGTGTCACCATCACGGCGTGAATGTTGCCTTGCTGGATAAGCGTGCGATACGGCGCCCAGTCAATGTTTTGCAGGTCGTTCAGGGAGCGATAGACATCGGGCACGCCGTTATGAGGGTCTGTAGCAACATCGCCTAAGCCTGGGAAATGTTTGAGGGTGCCAAAGACCTTGCCGCTCAACTGCAATCCTTGCAGATATGCCGCGGCCATGCGCGTCACGATATCGGCAGTAGTGCCAAAGGTGCGCCCATACAGCTGCGGATTATAGACGGTATTCACATCCACCACTGGCGCGAGATTCAGATTGAATCCATAAGTAGCCAGGTCTTTTGCGTCCTGTATACCTTCTGACCTGGCCTTGTTCGGGTCGTTGGTTGCGCCGATGCTGCTGGCACTGGGGCGCGGCCCATCCAGGCTGACCAGGCGATCAACGTATCCCCCTTCTTGATCGATGGACACCGCCAGGGGAATGGCGCTGTTACTCTGCATTTGCTGTATCAGGCCTTTGAGCTGCACCTTATCTTGAATATTATTATTCGCGCTAAAGAGCAAGACCGCCCCCACGTCGTACTGGCTCACCATCGCGCTGATATCATTTGAATAGGTGGGGCCAAGAAACCGCACAATCATCATCTGCCCCAGTTTCTGCTCCAGCGACATATTCTGCACGATCAGGTTAAGGTACTGCTCAGGTGTAAGTTTTGCCGTAGCGGTTGCCGATGCGCCCGGTGTAAGCTGTTGGTGAAGCTTATCTCGAATGCTTTTGAGCAGGTTTGGGTCTCCCGCGTTAGCCGGGCCGGACAGCACAAAGGCCCAGCCCTGCGGCCCGATGAATTGCGCGTAGCCCAGGTTGATGGCATTGAAGACCAGGATCAACAGAAAAGCGATGCCGAGTAGCGCTTTCCCCCGTGAAATAGCTGTGCTTGTAGGATGAGAAGCCTGTACAGGCAGCGTGGGATGTTCCAGGATTGACAGAGCTTCATCGCGCTCGATGGCGGCGACACTGAGTGTGTCCCTGGCCTCGATAGCATCACTGCGTTCAATGGCGGCGACATTAAGGGTATCTTGAGCCTCGATAGCATCACTACTATGCTCAATCGCGCTGATACGTGCTGTATCGAGCGTATCAATTGCGCCTTCCTCGGTATTTCCGGTTTTGGCTTCTAACATGCCTGTCGAGGCAAATCCACGAGTGGCAGGTATTGGTAAAGTATCTTCCCTCGCGATATCCCTACTCTTCTGTTCTCCAGAGTATTTGGGCGTATTCAATTCCATCCAATACCTCTTTTCATCGATTAAAGAGATCTTTGTTGTTACTTGAACCTAAAAAATAAGCAAAAGAATATATACTCGTATATATGACGTTCCTGGAGAGTGAGTTGACACAAAGCCATTATATCCCTCATTATAGTAACGCAGGAAACAGGAAAAAGAAATGCACCATTTCACAAAATTGGGACTGATGGGGTTATTCGTGCTGGTAATGCATATATTCCTGCTTGTTAGAGCTATGCATCTGCGATATACTGATGCTACGTTAGAATGCAAAACTTGAAGGAATGGTACCAGGGCATGACAAAAGATCTGCATCCAACTCCTCCAGACACGCGCCAATCTGCGGCCTTTCATCCCTCATATTCCTCGCAGCAGCGTGGTCTATCGTCTCGCATTCCTCGCAGCATCCTGGTTGGTCTGGCTATTGCTTTAGCACTGACCTGTATTGAGGGCATAGTCTGGATTCTCAATCCATTCCATTTACTCGGCAGCACATCACAATCGCTGCCCGCATTTCTGGCTCGAATTGCACACAATCCTCTCTGGTGGCTCGTACTGGTGATACAGGTGATTGCATCCATGCTGGTAGTCTGGGCGGCGGACAGGCCGCTCGCGCTTTACCGCTTTAGCAGGGATACATGGAGAGCGACGGAGCATTATCGTACCGTGTATACACCGCTTCCCAACTGGCCCTCTCTCTATGAAGTGATGGTAACGTACTTTCAGCAGGCGCCTGATCCTACCGTACCCCCGCACCTACAGGAGATTCCACTGCTGGAAATGGTGCGCAATGCAGGGCTGTTCCTGGTGGACTCGCAGGCGCACCTGGTATTGCTCGGCGCGCCTGGCGCTGGTAGAACGACGGCCCTGTATCTCTACCAGTTTATGGCGCTGCAACAGCGCCGGGCAATGATTTTTGGACGCGAGAAGATCCCCATTTTCGTGCCGTTGCGCAACTATAACCTCTTTCTCAAAACGTGCGCCTCCTCACAGGACACATCGCTCCAACGGGACGCGCCAAGCTTGCTCGCTTACCTTGTTACCAGTGATCTCCCTGGTATGCATCACCTGCGGCCTTACCTGCCCAAACTGGCAGAACAGGGGCGCCTGCTGTTGCTGTGTGATGGAATCCACGAGGTCGATGAAGCCTACCAGCCCACGGTCATAGATGAACTGATCGATCTGATGAGCCAGCAGCGCAATCGCGTGCTGGTGACATGCCGGGAAGTCGATTTCGTGCGGCAGCCCCAACTGGCACTGACGGTCGAAGAAAACCTGGTGGCGCGTGCGCTGATCCGCCCACTTGGACAGGAACAGATGCGCGGCATGGTGGAGCATTATATAGAAGATGAGAGCGCGGAGAGAAAAAGGAGGAATCCAGGGTATACGGCGGGACAGATCATGGATATGATAACCCGTACTCGCCTGAGTGCCATCTGTACCAACCCCTTGCTCTTGCTTGCACTGCTGAACGTCGTCGATGGTCTCGGTATGGAACGCATCAAGCGGCTCGATACGCGCGGACGCCTGCTGCAAGCCTATGTCGGCCATCTCATTCAGCAGACTCGCAAACAGCCAGCGTGGGGCGAACACGCGCCCACGGAAAAAGATATCCTGCTCTTGCTGGGCGAGATTGCCTGCGCTGCCCGCTGGTCCAACACGCCGTATGCTATCCAATTGCATGAAGGGGCGCACCTGCTGCGTATAGGACTGCCCACGATGGAAGACCACGCAGCGGCCGTGCAGACATGGCTGGGCGAGCATGCCGACGAAATGTTTCTATCCGACAGCCTGCATGAACCCTATAGCCGAGAGGAAGTAGCTCACATACTGCGCTTTGCGCAAAACGCAGCGTTGATAGAAATCAGCCCACATGGTATTTTGAGCTTCCGCCATGAATTGATCTCCGCCTATATGGTCGCGGAATATTTTATGGCGTTACAGGCTTCTTATGATACGCCTTTGCAGAAGACGCGCTTCGCGGGGCTGCTGGCGCAGGTCATGAAACGCCAGGACATAACCGATGCATTTTCGCGCTGGAGTCTGCCGCTGGCGCTGTGGGTTGGCCTGTTAGATGAACCGGCCGTTTACGCCGAACGTTTCGTCGAATATGGACGTGCACACCCTGGCTCCGTGCTGGATATGCTGGTGTTGAGCCTGCTCTGCCTGGGCGTCGCCAGCGTCCCTCCACATGTCGCCGATCTCCCCCAGGTTGTTTTGCCGCCTGAGCTTGAGTCCATGCTGGTTGAGGTCTTGCGAAGTGACGAGCAGCGCGTCGCGTTGGCGCGTCTCTTCACTCGCTATGCCGAGGAGGACGCGTACGAAATCTATCGGTCCCTGTTCGCACTGCTCATGGTGCAGGAGATCGATGAACTGGTCATTCTCCTCGATATGGAGGTTATGCCTGATCTGCTGTTCAATCGGCTGCGTGCTATCGTAGACGATGGTGCATACGAGGCGCAGGTCAAACGCCTGGTGCGCGTCACCGGGCAGCTAGGAGTGGTTGCCGTGCAGCGCGCCGCCGCCTGGAGCAGGTCGGGCGACGGGAGAAGCCTGCGCCTGCGTTCTGCTGCGATTAATATTCTCGGTGGAACCGGTGAGCAGAGCGCAGTAGACCCCCTGAACGCATGTTTATACGACCCGGACCCGTTCATTGTCGGCAGGGCTGTGAACGCGCTATTTCGTCTTGGCCCGGAACTTTCACTGCCCTGCCTGATCGCGGAACTGGATAATCTCTCGCCGACTTCCGCTACCGCACAAATTCACAGCATCGCTCTGAGTATCGTGGAACGTTTTCTGGGTGAGCCGAATCCCGCTCGTCAGTTAACGCCTGAGCAGCACCAGCAGGTGATGAATACCCTGTTACATATCCTGAACCTGGTATATGCACCTGCCGTCCAACAAAAGGCGCGAGAATTGCTCGTGCGACAGGGTCGTATGGCTGAAGAGAGCACGGGCGGTGAGATGGCGGTTGACGCGTTCATTCAAAATCTCGCATCGAGTGATGATCGCATCGTACACAGCACCATCCAGGCGCTATGCGACATTGGCAGCGCCGCCGTGCCGGGTTTGTTGAAGTCGCTGCGCCAGCAGCCAGCAGAAATCGCACGCGCGCGCATCGTGGAAACACTGGGCAAGGTGCACGACCCGCGTGCCTTATCTGCGCTCTTGCGCCTGCTGGCCGATCCTTCATTACTGGTGCAGCAGCAGGTTGCGCAAGCGTTGTTCATCTATGGGCCTGAGAGCATCCCCGGTTTGATTTACCAGGTGTTACAGAGCGAAGAAGATCGCGTGGCGGCCCGCGCGGAGGAGATTCTAGGAGATATCGGCGAGGCTGCGGTTGAACCGGTCATAGACGCGCTGATTCCGCTCGTTCCTGGACGCACCCATTTGCTCGTACGTGCGCTGGCACGCATCCACGATGCACAGGCTATTCCCACATTGATTGCTCTGTTGGAGACCACTGTCGAGAACGCGCAGGTAGATCAATCGCTGCTGCTGGCGCTGATCGACGCGCTGGGGCAATTCCAGGATGAGCGCGTGGTTGCTCCCTTGATGGAGATGCTGGCAAGTTCCAATGCTCTGTTCTATGAAGGCGCAATCAATGCGCTGAGTAGCCTTGAGGTTATCGCCTGCGACCAGCTGATTGACGCGCTGGATGTTGAGCAGGATACCGCCATCACGACACGTGTAGAGCGTGCCTTATTGGGTATGGTGCATTTCCCCGGCGAGCGACTGCTGGCGGCCTTTGCGCGGGGAAGCGAGGCGCAGGCGCGGCATATTACCAACGTCTTGCTGGCGAAAGGGCCGGAAGCGGCGCACCTCCTGGTCAGCAATCTTTTCCATCCCAACCGCAACGTGCAGCTCCTGGTGCGCAGGGCATTGGAGAAGATGCCCGGACAGGTGATTGTCCCGGCATTGTTGGAGGTGATAGATCACGCTGACCGTAACTGGCGGGCAGTAATTGCTGAATATCTGCTCAAACATCCCTACGAGGCCATCCCTCCGCTGGTTGGCTTGCTGAATGACAATGAACGTGGAGGCGCGGCGCAAATGCACTTGCTGGAGTTTGGGTCTATGATCTTGCCAGCGCTGGTGACCGGTCTCGATTCCCTGAATGACCTGGCGCGGGAACGCTCGTGCCAGCTTGTGGCTGCATTGGCGCGTCAAACTCCTGAAGCGCTGGTGAGCACTGTACAACTCTTCACGCTCGATCCACCTCCCCCGCAGCGCGCGCGCGAGGCATTAGGAAGTCTGCTGGCTAACGAACTGGCCGATATCAGCTCACCTGTGCTGCTGGAAGGGCTGGAGGATGCACACCTCGTCGGTGATGTCTCAGAGATACTGGTGCACATGGTAAAGAAAGGAGATGCACGTGGTGAGCAGGTTCTGAACGAACTGCTGGAGTCATTGCGTATTGATGCTCGTCGGCACGGCGCGGAAATCACCCTGGTTGAAATTGGGACGCAAGCTGTGCCTGGCGTGGGCAACCTGATCACCGATGCAGATTCTGCCGTCGCGCAGACCGCACAGAATATCCTGTGCGAGATGGGCGTACCGGCCTTCTCCTTTATCTGGGCCGCCCACAGCGATGTCAGCAATCGGGCGCGACGGGAAGCGGCGCGCACCATCTTTCGCAGAATGCCCACCGTCGTCATCAAAGATGAACTGGTGCAGCTGCTGTCAAGTGACAAACCGGATGATATCTCAATGGCCCTGGCGCTCCTGCTGGAGCGTATTCACGATGAGGCGTTGCAGACTGAGGCCGAGCATGAAATGATCCCGGTGCTGCTTGAGCATGTGCAGATGCACAGCACCGAACGCGCCAGCCAGCGCATTATCGCCCTCCTGCTCTTGCTTGGCGGTCGTACGGTGATCGATCACATGACGCAGGTCTTGTACGACTTTCCCAGCCACCAGGCGCGTTTCCTGCACGCCTTCCTGCTGCTGGGAGAGGAAGCGGAAGAGACGCTGTTGGAGGTGTTGCACGATTCTGGGGCGGCGCCGCTCCTGCGCGCCGAAGCGGCGGGTACCCTGGGCATCCTCGCGCCGCATATGGATATTCGCGAATACGCCAAAATGCTCGTTGAGTATGGACTCTGGGCGGGTCAATCGCAGGGCTATGCCAACACCTTACAGCAAGACCAGTTAAATGTCTCGTTGCGCGCGCTGGGTGGCTTGTTGGCCGGTGGTCACTGGCACGCCGCGGAATTGCAGCACCTGCGCATGCACAGCAAAGACGACAGTCCCGAACGGGAGTTATATGAAATCCTGCTTGGCTGGCGCTATACTCCCTATATCAAAATGCTTGAGCAAGAATTAGACCGTGAGAAGGAAGAGCATAAACAGCATATGATGATCCTCACCGAAGAACTCCTGAACTTGCGTGCGGCCAGAGAAGACCTGGAACAGGAGTTGGAGGGCCTGCACCGTGAACACGGCAAGCGCGGCCAGGAACTGGAAAGCGCTGTGCAAACCATCGATGAACTGCGTGAATCACTTGATCGTGTCTCCCACGAGAAAGAGCGCGCCCATGATATATTATCGGGTGTTAGACAGGAGAAGCAGACTGTCTACGACCAGCTTCAACAGGTTACACGGGAAAAAGAGCAGGTAGAGGCCGAGCTTGCACAGTTGGAGCAGAACCTGAGAAATTTACGCGGCCCGACGAAGAAGTAAAACAGGGTTGTGTATTTATGTGATCTAGAGTATGATGCTCGCAGATTTGTATCATACAAACAGGTACAAACCTGTCGAAAAATTATTAGGAGCACATTATGAAAAACGTTCCTCTTCCTGGCAGCCCCGCTCTGCGGCAAGGACTCATCTACGGTGTCATTCTAGCAATTGTCGCAGTTGCTTTCGGCTTTCTTCAAAGTTTTATTGGATTAGGTCTGCTGGGAAGCATTATCTCTCTCGCAATCTATTTCATCTTTGGATTGCTTGCCGGTCGACGTGCTTCAACGCAAACGGCGAAAATCGGTACTGGTATACTGGCGGGTTTCCTGGCTGGCCTGATAAGTTCAATCATCTCCGCTGTGATTTCTATCATCCTGACCGTTAGCAATTTAGATAATGTAACCAGGGCCTTTCAGCAGGCGTCAGATCAACAAGGCTTCCATGTTCACTACACCCCGCAACTGGCGATCCAGAGTGTCATTCTCGTCCTTGCTTTAGGCGCTGTACTGTCATCGCTCATCTCATTGGCCGGGGGATCGATTGGCGGCTACCTCGGAAAGGGGCGCGCGCAAGTTCCACCACCGCCGCAATACGAGGAGTCCATGTTCAAGCCGCCATCCCCACTGCCTCCTCCAGAACAAAACTCATAGTAAGACCTTTATCCATGTGTATGGTGCTCCGCCACACGATACACATGGATATATCCCCTAATGAACGCGCACTACATACCGTCCCGAAAATGATACCGCGACCAGGTCATTCTCACGCATTTCCGCCTGTAACTCCAATCGCGCCCTCCCTTTTTCCCGCAGCATCCTGGCAAAATATGCAAGCTCTGCATCATCTGGCTTAAAGCACGTGGCTGTAAAATCGCGCGTCACCGGCCTTCTATAGTTACAGGTGCTATCCTGGATCACAGTTGTCGCGGAAATATTCCACTCTCTCAGCAAGAGCCAGATTAAACCCCAGCCAGCCAGCGTTACCAGCGAATTGAGACTTCCCGCGAACGCCGTCGCTTTATGATTGATATTTGGCTCCAGGGGCGCACTAAGTACAAGGCGTTTGCCATCATAGTTCTCCACTCTTATACCGATATGCCCTGTAATAGGAATCTCGTGGTCAAACGTTACTTGCAGCGCCTCTGCTGCCTCTGTATAGTCATGCATATTCTCAACCGTTCGTTTATGCGATCTTCGCCAGTGGTCAGTGTAACACTGCTACCAGGGCAGGGGCAAGCCCAGCCCGTACCCTATACGGGTGGTGGTTGTCCTTCGTCTAGGGTTACGGGCTGGGCTTGCCCCCAATACCTCTCACTTACGCTCTTTAAACACAACCATTGTTCGAGTTTTTTGAGGTCAAATCGGCCTCTTCCCGAGACGATACTGATGAGCTTATCAGGCGTAAGTGAGATGTATTGGGGCTTGCCCCAGCCCTGGAAAGCCCTCTATTGGAAGAAAACAGGGACATGTAGCGAACTCATCCAACGTATACTTCCCACAGGTACATTGCTTTGTTAGTACTGTTCGCTTTTATCTCAAAACACCCCGAAATAGGAGTGGGCGGTGAGCAATGTACCCGCAGCGTGACGGGCGAATCGATTTCCCTCCCCTTGCCCGTCATGCCTGTATTTTGAAATAGAAATGTAGGAATGAATGCGTGAGTGAGTGACAAGAACTAGCCGCCCGCTGGCTAGCGATGTACCTGGGAGACAAAGACATGAGTAACGTAGTCATTATCGACGATTCGATTGTGGTCCGTAAGATCATTGAGACGACATTGCGCCGTGCCGGTATCGCCTGCACCAGTTATCAGGATGGTGTAGAAGCTCTACAGGCCTTGAGGGAAAGGCAGCATGACATTCCTGACCTGATCTTCCTCGATATTGGCCTGCCCAGACTTGATGGCTATGATGTACTGCGCCTCCTGAAAACCAGTCCCAGGTTTGACCATACGCCGGTCTTTATGCTCTCCGCTCGTGATGGCATGCTCGACCGCCTGAAGAGTCGTCTTGCCGGAGCCAGGGGCCATATCACCAAACCATTCAAAATACAAGAATTACTCTATGTTATCCAATCAGCATAATGATAGGGTTCTACGAAAAATGGGAACCTGTTGGTACAACCTGATAAAGGATAAAGATAAGACAAGTATAAGACACATACACAAGTATAAGACATTTGAGCTAAGGAAAGGAGCTTAGCAACCATGAACCAGAGTGAAGTAGCGCGCTTGCGCGAACAAATCGAATTGCAAATCGAAGCCATGCAACGGGGAATGCACGGGTTTTCCACGGGCGCGACACGCCATGCATTCATCCGCGCGCGCCTGGAGCGCCTCGACCAATACCATGCAGCCCTCACGCGGCAGATCGGAGAAGAAGATGCCAACCAGGTCGTCTACGGCCTCTACTCTGAAGTCATGGCATCATGAAATGAACTTGCAAAGGAAGAGATATGGGAACCTATCGTCATCGCCTGTTGCGTTACAGGCGACTCTCACCGCGTGCCATCAAGATCGGTTTATTTGCGCTGGGCCTGATCTTGTTGATAGATATCGTTACCACCAGATTTTCGGCGCAAATTCAATCGACCTTAACCTTACCTTTAACTGTTCCGCACACCAACAATGGTACAGTGCTGCAATTGCCGCGTATGGCCAATGGAACGACAACGCATGCCACGTCAACCGCTACTAAAACAATTGCGACAACGCCGGTAGCCAAAACCACTACTGCTATAGGGCCAAGCGCGAATATCCTATCGCAGGATACCTTTCAGCGCGCGGATCAGCGGTTCTGGGGAACGGCTTCCGATGGGCAAACCTGGACGGGAGACGCGGCGAATGCCCCGGCCTTTGCGATTGTCAACCACGCGGGACAGGTCGGCAATGGCAGTGGTATTTACGATGCGCTGCTCGGCCCGCGCGCCGCCGATACCCAGATCGTCTTCAGCGGCTCCGTCAGTCACTTTGGTGAGTCCAACATGGGCGCATTGTTACGCTGGACGGACGCGAACAACCTCTACAAGGTCTTCTTCGATGGCACGAATTTAACCGTACTCAGGAAAGTCGCCGGAGTTGTCTCCATCCTGCAATCCGTGCCCTTTCCGGCCCAGGATGGTCAATCGTATACCCTGCGCGTGCGTATGGTCGGGTCAAGTATCAGTGCGCGAGTGTGGCAGACGGGCCAGACCGAGCCATCCACCTGGATGTTGAACGCAACGGATACGATGCTACCATCGGGATATGATGGCATGCGCCTGATCGTGCAAACTGGCATTACGATCACTATCACCTCATACGCGGAGTCAAAGGCCTGACATGATACAGCAATTCAAAACTGCTTACGCTATGCACATCTGGCTGAAATGTCTTACCTGGTTGGGCCTGATTAGCGTTGCAACACTGCTGCTACGCATTTCGGATGGCTTTCCACCGCAGGTCTGGTATCTGCTGGCCCAGGCTGCTCCACACATCGGAAGCCTGCTGGCCGCACGGGGTATCATCGCCCTGGCATCGTTCGCAGGCATAGTATTCCTGTCTTTGACGTGGGGCATCCTCTGGCTGCTGCTGCTATGGGTAAGTATCGCGCTAATCTGGCCCAGCCGACCAAAGAGGCGCATGCAGGCAGCTATCAACTGGCAGCGCACCTCAGCCGACAATCTGCTCGATCAAGGCTTTGATGAGCCGCAAGCTTCTCTGGCCTATGCCGCGCTTGCCAGAACTACCTCGCCCTTAACTCCCCCCCCGTTGATGAAAATTTCAAAACCTCATCGCGATTCTGTAGGGGCGGCGGAAGGGCGTAGGGAGGGCCTTTATGGTCGCCCGCCGCGACGGGGGAACAATACCTCGGACTTACACGAGAGCCGACCAGCAGCGGGCGACCATAAAGGCCCTCCCTACGCCGCCCCACCGCCCTCGCCCCTACGGACGGAGGACGTTGGAGTTGGTTGGGATCCGGGTATTGTACGCAAGCACAAGCCGAATGAAGATGCTGTGCTGGTTCAGCGCAGCGTCTGTACTGCGTATGGAAGGCTTGTGCCTCTTTCCCTGTTTGTGGTAGCTGATGGTATGGGTGGTCATGCCAGTGGACAGGTGGCGAGTCACCTGGCTACACATAGTATGATGCAAACCGTATTGCCGACCATCCAGAACGGCGAGGAGCTTACCGAGGAATTTCTGATAGATACGCTGGTGGATAGTACGCACTGGGCGAACCAGGCCATTCACCAGCACAGGGAAGAACACCACGTCGATCTGGGAACTACCATCACCGCGGCGCTGCTGGTCGAATCTACCGCTTATATCGTCAACGTGGGCGATAGCCGCACATACATCTATCGCGGGGGCGAAGGACTCAGGCAGGTGACGCGCGATCATTCGTTGGTAGCGCGCCTTGTGGCCGTTGGCGCCATTTCAGCCGAAGAAGTCTACACCCATCCTGACCGTAATAAGGTCTATCGCGGCCTGGGAGAGAAGGATTCTGTGCAGGTGGATTGGTTTACCGAACCTGTTCAGGCCGGCGATTATCTCCTGCTCTGTTCCGATGGTTTGTGGGAGATGGTGCGCGACCACGAGATCGAAAAAATCCTGAAACGCTGTCTTCCAGATGTCTCGCAGGTCAGCGCCGCCCTGGTCAAAGCCGCCCTCAATCGCGGCGGAGCCGACAACGTAAGCGTAATTGTCGCGCGTGTATAGGGGTAACGTGTATAGAGGTAATAAGTAGAATACCCAGTTGAGCCAGGGCGACCGCGAGGGTCGCCCCTACCCTACGCGAAAGGATTTTGATTCCTGTTCTGCGTATAGGGTAGGGGCGACCCTCGCGGTCGCCCTGGAAATTATTCATCATCGTCAAAATGGCTCATGCTAGAAACTCTTCCAATTTTCTGTTGCGGCTCAACGGGTCAAGTTTGCGCAGTGCGCGACTTTCAAGCTGGCGCACCGCCTCGTGGCTCAGTCCGAGCTTGCGCCCCACCTCGTGCAGCGTGTGCTCGCGATCACCATCCAGGCCATAGCGGAAGCGGATCACCTGGCGTTCTCGCGGCGTCAGGTTCTCAAGCAGGTCGCGTATTTGCGCTTCCAATGTCTGGGTCATGACAATCTGTTCAGGTGAATGCATCTGGTCATCTTCCAGCAGATCGCTCAAGGGCAGATCATCGTCGCCTACTTTGCGGCGAATATCTAAACTGAGCGGCTCCTGGGCTTTGGTGATAATCAGTAGATCAACCACCTGCTGAATGCTCAATTCCATCTGTTCCGCCAGGTCCTCCAGCGTTGGCTCCGTCTCCAGGCCCTGCCGCAGGCGCTGCTGAATACGCGCGAGACGTTTCATCTTCTCCATTTTGTGGAGCGGCACACGGATAATACGCGCCTGCTCAGTGAGTGCGCGTGTGATAGCCTGGCGAATCCACCAGATGGCGTAAGTACTAAATCGATATCCTTTCGTATAGTCGAACTTGTCAACGGCGTGGATCAGGCCAAGATTGCCCTCTTGAATCAGGTCCATGATGTCCAGGTCCAGGCCCTTATACTTACGCGCTACGTGAATAACCAGGCGCAAATTGGCCTCGATGAGTTTGCGCTTCGCCTGCTCGCCCTCTTCGATCAGCTTCTGATGTCCTGGCTGCTTGGGGCGCTCGGCTGCTGCCCGCCCGCGCACAATGCGCTGTGCCAGGCAAATAACCTCTTCATTGCTCAGCAAATCGACGCGCCCGATTTCATCCCGATAGAGCCTGGCCGAATCACTGGAAACCGCCTGCTCTGGTACACCGGAGATACTGGCAAGTCCATAGAGCTTTGCGAGTTGATCCGGGCCTTTCCCAGGCAGCTGTCCAATGGTTGCTACTTCGCTCATTCTTTCCTCTGTTTGCAACAAACTATTCATGAGAAATTCCCTCCAGCAAAATCTCGTTTACTGGGAGTAAGTGTACGTCGCGGCCCTTCTTGTGATGTCCTATATGGCTTCCAGGCGAAGAAGATAATGAATTACTGAAGAGGCGATAGATACGCATCAACCTCATGAAAAGATGTAAATAATCCGTAGGGACAAGGAGTGGAAGAGGTGTGGGGTGGGGGCCTTGTGCTTGTCCTCGTGCCTGTTCCATTCCCCAGAGAGGACAAGCACAGGGCCCCCACCCGTCCGCTCCGCCGCCCCTTGTCCCTACAGAAAACGGGATATACTTATACTCCGTACCTGTCTTATACCAGTCTTCTCATAATTCTTTGCCGCTTCATTATTTTTTCTCTCTGACTTCAACAGTTTCCTGCTTCTTGCCCGTTCTTTATGAAGTAGGGGTGTGGGTGTCCCCAATTATGGCCATTTGGCAGCCATTTTTTTCACATTGACATATTCTGATATAATGAATGAGTCTCAAGACTGGACGCTAGCTTTGGTTTCGTTCGATGCGTAGCATCCCCCCAGCAAATGCTCGTTGACGATACACAAAGGAGACAGCGACGAGATGGATAGCAAGATCACCTACCACCAGCAGGTCAGCTACTGTGGCAAACCGCGCTGTCGCAGGTGTCGCGAGGGTATCGGACACGGCCCCTACTGGTATGCATACCAGACCATCAACGGGCGTACCGTGCGTACCTACGTGGGCAAACAACCCCCAGCCGAAGTACAGGGCATAGGGGTTGGCGAAGATACCAGGGAAGCAGGCGCAGCGGATTTAACCGATGTGACGGTGCGCCTGTATGTGCTGGGACAATTCACCCTTGAACGTCGTGACCGCCAGGGCGGGCAGCGCTGGCAAATCGTTGCCGATGCCTCCATGCAGCATTCACGGGTGCGCTCACTACTCACCTGCCTCATCAGCGCTCCCGGACGCAAACTTGGTCGCGAGCAGGCCGTTGAATTGCTGTGGCCCGAACTCGATTTCGAGACCGCCACTCATCGCCTGGATAAGGCTGTGCATAGCCTGCGCCAGCTTTTTGAACCCGCGCGCAGTCGCCCCGCCACCTCCAATCTCCTTTTGACCGAACACGCCACACTGATGCTTGCCGATCAAAGCCAGCTCTGGATTGATGCCGATGCCTTCGATGCGCTGCTGGCTCAAGCGCGCGCCAGTAGTGATCCCGGTAAAACCGAACAGCTACTCGAAGAGGCCATGTTGCTCTACGCCGGAGACTACGTGCCAGAGGAACGGCATATCGAATGGATTCAGACGCGGCGCGAGAGCTTGCAGCGCAGCTGGATCGGGCTGCTGCTCGAACTTGCCGATCTGCGCATCACACGCGAAGCTATACCCGGTGCCATCGAGACGCTTGATCGACTGCTGGCCATTGACCCTGCTAACGAAGCCGCCGTGCAGCGGCTCATCCTCTTGCTGGCGCAAGCGGGCAGACGCGGTGAGGCCCTGCGCGTCTACCAGCGTTTCGCCGCGGTTTTGAAACAAGAATACAAAATGGCTCCCCTGCCGGAATCGCGCGCCCTTTACGAAGCAGCTCAGCGCGGCGCGCAGCTACCACTGGCAGGCGTGTCCCCAATCTCTATGGCGCAAGACAAGCCGGAGTCTGAAGCGCGTCCCTATATGCAGGTTGGCCGCAGTAACCAGAGCCAGCTCGTAGGACGCGACCAGGAACTGGCCGCCTTGCAGCAGCTTTTGCACACAACCGAGCAGGCCAAAAGGATGAAGCTGACCGGGCAAAAGAAGGCTTCCACTATTGCTCCGCTCGAAGCTCACCAGCAACACCAATGCGTCCTGCTGCTGGGCGATGTTGGTATCGGCAAAACGCGTCTCGCCGAGGAGATGGGGCGTGAAGCCAGGAGGCGCGGCTGGACCGTTACCTGGACCCGCGCCTATGCCCAGGAGACCAGCATTCCCTATCGTATGTGGACGGAGACCCTGCGCAAGGCCATGACTCAAGGACTCTGGCAGCGCCAGGAGATCGTCCGGCGCCCCCTCATCTATCAAGCGCTGCGTGCCTTGTTGCCCGAACTGGAAGAGCTGCTGCCGCAGATGGAGCTATCCGCCGCCTCTCCAGAACAGGAACAATTGCGCTTGTGGGAGGCTGCACGCTCGCTGCTTATCACTATCAGCGAAAGCGCGCCTCTGCTCATTGTGCTGGACGATCTGCAATGGGCCGACAGCAGCAGTTGCGAGCTACTGGCATACCTGGTGCGTCAACTGCGCGGGTATCCCATCCTCATCGCGGGAACCTGCCGCGACATCGAGCTGCCGCCTACTCATCCACTGCGCACTGTGCTGAATGACCTGCAGCGCGAATCGGCCATTGAAACCATCTCCGTGCAGCCGCTCACCGATGAGCAGATTCGCATGCTGGTCTCAGGCCTGCCAGAACCCGTCGTCCAGCACATCCAGGCACACGCCGCCGGCAACCCATTCTTCGCCGAGGAACTGGCGCGCAATGTAGGGGCCGCCGGCACTGCCCAATTCATTGCGCCCACTCCCACGTCTAATCACACTACCAAACACAACAATATCGCGCTCGATCAGCCTTCGGCTTTACCCGATACCATCGCCGCCGTCCTCGATCTGCGCCTGGGACGTATCAGCAGCGCCTGTCATCGACTCCTGGTCAGGGCCGCCGTGCTGGGTGGCTCCTTCGAATTTAGCGCATTGCGTGCCATGGAGACCGGCCCCAACGCCATCGACGAAGACACCATGCTCGACCTCCTTGAAGAGGCGCTACAGGCAGGCATGCTCACCGAAGAAGGCAGCGGCACACGCATTACCTACCACTTCTGGCACCCCCTGCTGGTGAGCCACCTCTACGACGGCCTCTCCGCAGGCCGCCGCGCCAGCCTGCACCGCCGTGCCGCCGAAGTCCTGTTAAATACTTACAAAGGAAGGGAGGAAGAGGGAGCGGCTGCCATCACCTTCCACCTGGTCAAGGGCGGGTCGGATTCTTCGCAAATTGCGCATTATGCGGAGTTGGCTGGAGATCGAGCTTATGCGTTGTCGGCTTATCCTGAAGCGGTGCGGCATTATCGCCTTGCCCTTGAACACAAGGGAACATTACCTGCGAATGCTAGTGCAGATGAGTATTTGCAGCTTGCGAATTTGTTGGAACGGCTTGGGGAATGTACTTTTATACAAGGAAATGCAGAGGAAGCGCGTAACTATTTTGAACGAGCTTTAGAAGTGCGTAACCAGCGACGCCGGTCTTCTTCGCATCTCGATTCGCAGTATGAAGCCCAGATCGATGCTCTTGTATGGATAGAAATTGGTAAAACTTGGTATGTTACAGGAAATAATGTACATGCTATGCAGTACTATAGACGTGGCGAACAGGTATTAAATGAAGCGACAGTTGCGTCTGGACCGGCATGGGCTAGTCTCTATTTACAACAAAGTTATGTACTTTGGCAGGAAGGAAATTTTGAAGATGCCCGTCAGTCAGTAGATCGAGCATTAAAAATTTTCGAAGATGTACTCCATAAACAGCATCCTACAATTAGAAGTGCCTTTCACTCAACGGCCATTAGACGCACACTTATCGGTGATCCTGTGGATTTTGGGCGTGCTCACTTGCTATTAGGTAATTTCGCAGCTGTTGTAGGACAAGGAACAGTCGCATTGCACCATTTAAATACGGCACTAGCGATTTTTGAGCAATATGACCGCCAACGAGAAATTGCGATGGTTTGCGGCAACATAGGCGATGTCTATCTACGGAAAACAGAGCATTCATTGGCACAAGCTGCATTGCGTCGTTCTCTAAGTGTTGCTGAGCGTATAGGTGATGTTTCAATTATGTCGGTAGCTTTAGGCAACCTGGGAACGTTATCGGCTCGTTTAGGTGATCTATCAGAGGCCGAAGTATGGTATAAACGAAGTCTTGCTTTGGCAGAACAGGTAAATGATCCTGTATATATAAGTCTATGGCATGGCTACTTGACTCCTGTTATGCAAGATCAAGGAAGACTTGATGAGGCAAGATTATCTTTAGGTCAAGCTCTAACAGTTGGTCGATCTACGAACTTTGCTCCCTGTATTGGCTTTGCTCTTGTTGCCTTGGGACATTTACGGATTGCTCAGGCTATAGTTGTTCAACAGAACAATCATCTCTCACAAGAAACTCTAAAAAGGCATCGTTATATATCTTCTATACATCTACTCCAGCGAGCCAGAACCTCTCTACAACGTGCGCTTGCTTTTGAGGGATTGGAAGCCGAGACGCGTACTGAAGGACAACTAGCTCTGGCTCAGGTGTCGTTATTGCTGGGAAAGATCGATACTGCACAGCAACAAACACTGCAGGTGATGGAAGAGGCACGCCGCTATGAACAGGCTTGGCTGCTGGCCTGCACTCAGCGACTGATGGGCAGCATCCTGTCGGCTCAAGGGTTGTATGAAGAGGCGGATATCCATTTCGCACAGGCGTTAGAGACCTTGCAGAAGTGCGGTATGCGCCTGGAATGGGCGCGTACTCTGCGTAGCTATGGCGAGGCTTTGCTACAACACGCGCATGCAGGTGAGAATGGCTATACAGAGGGTCTACGTTACCTGCAAGACGCTCGCCAGGCATTTCAAGAATGCAATGCCGTCCTCGATTTGCAGCTTGTTGAAGGCATCCTCTCCGAAAAAACTACACCCGCACTCGCACCAGCACGCAAAAAGCGTTAATGTTAACAATAGGCCTCTCTATATATCAATGATGGGGTGCGAGTCACTTTTTTACATGAACTGTCATGGCTGGGGCAAGCCCAGCCACTACTATATACGTTGGCATCAGAGAACGAAACCGAAGTATAGTAGTGGCTGGGCTTGCCCCAGCCATGATATTGCCCCAGCCATGTCAAATGAACTCCATTGATACTCTACAAAGCCCTGTATCACTGTCATCTCTCCAAATTGCGTGACGCGTCCAAAAATTCTGCGATGTCCATCCCATTTTGCGATCTGCATATAAACCTGCGGTGTCCCCCTTGCTAATCCCATGCCTTTTATATCCCAAAAAATGTGTAAATCGGACACATTTTTTTCTGAAAAACTATATTCTTCTTGTACAAGAGTTTTGTTGGGAGGCAGAAAATGTAATAGTCTCCCGAGTTCCCAAAAAGGAGCAAACCACATGAACCTGGCTATTCGCATGAACAAACGACAACTGTTGCTACTCGTCCTGATTATTGTATCTCTTTTGGTAACTACACTAATTGTCATTCATGCCGCCATGCCAGATCTGTGGCATGCCATTGCATATAGCCCGAATGTGCTAAACCGTTGGCCTTGAGCCAGATTCCACTTGCCAGGATAAGTAATTGCTAAGTGGGAGTTATACACCCACCTGGAAAGGACCCTGTACGATCTCCCATTACACCGTGTTGTTCTTCATCGTGAGCCTGATCACACCATTCCTGCATTATCGCTGTTAGAGCGAGGGAAACACAGGTGCAGGGCTGAGCAGGCCGCGTATGAGAACGTTTGAAGATAGTCTATGAAAGGAAAGCGCCACATGTCACACTATGATTAAACTTCGAGGATACAGAAAGACGCTCATCTGTGGAGGTGAGCGTCTTTGTTGTGCAGGAATATAGTGAAGGTAATCCTGTCTACACTCTCGCATCGCCAACGCACCGTTGGCAGCCTTCATCACCCATCCTTGCTCACTCTTCTTCGCAAAAGCAAGCATCCTACCTCAACAAAAAAGGAACCCATCCATGAACAGCAACACAAACATCGACCCCATCTCCAACCATCCCACATCTTCAACTAGCAAGCGACCGGCGCCAAAAAAAATAATACCGCGCAAAATGAGCGGTATTTGCACACTATGTCAATCCCCCAAAAGTCCTACCCTCTTGCTATCACAACTTCAATTCGCAATACCCATCACCCAAACAACTTCGGCAACACATCCACACCAGCCAACCTACACGTATTCGCCAGGCATCCCAACCCCACTGTTGCTCAATAGCTCCCAGCAGCGAATAATGGTTAAAGATCATATTGCCGATAACCTGGTGATAAGCCGGTTGAGATGTACTAACAATCAGAGGAACATTGCCCCTGCCCTGGTGTCCCCTCGGCGCGCTTCGTCTAGG
>WNGK01007543.1_pt1 | contig 25356 bp, 19 predicted proteins | sample 5400601 | NCBI WGS metagenome assembly WNGK01 (sample SAMN13153376, study PRJNA577476) | soil metagenome | isolation source: 60 cm soil or saprolite under Garry oak tree replicate 1 | place: USA:California | collected 2016-06-15
AGCTTTAGCGTAGCAGACTATCAAGCAGCAATGGCCCTGTTCGGGCAAGCGATTCGCCTCCTGCGACTAGCGGATGCGCGTTCTGTACTCACCACAGCCCTGTTTCTCTACGGTAATCGGGCGCGGGCGCAGGGTGATCTCAGCCGGGCAGAAGTCCTCTATCAGGAGAGCCTTGACATTGCTCAAGCTGATCAGAACCGTGAAATGATGATCAGTCCCCTGGGCAACTTAGGCCGTCTTGCCATGTATCGAGACGACTATGATCGGGCAGCGGCGCTTCTCCAGCAGGCTATCGCTATTGATCGACCATCAGGGAACCGGGTTGCCATTGCCGACTGCCTCATATACCTCGGCACGTTGGAGTTGTATCGGGCAGAGTATGATGCAGCAAGGGAACATCTGGAGGAAACGCTGGCGCTGTTTCGTGATGTTGGCAATCACATGGGCATTGTCCACGCCTATCATTGCCTGGCTGACCTGGCGCTGCACCAGGGGAATGACGAACGAGCAGCAAAGCTGGTCAGCGATAGCCTGTCTATGTCCCAAAGGTTTCTCGGCAATTTCTCCAACCGCGAATTCAGCACAGAACGCCTGCTGATCGTTGGCAAACTTGCCCTCGCCCATGAGGACTACGAAGAAGCCGCTAGACTTTTCGGGGCAGCGGAGGCTTTGCGGGAACAGAATGGCTATCTGCTCGAGCCACTGCCTCGCGCCGAGTACAAAGAGGCGGTTACGAAGGCTCGGGCGCCGTTGGATCCATTAGTCTTTGAAACCGCCTGGGGGGAAGGACAAGCCATGACCGAAGCAGAGGCGATACCCTTTGCGCTTGGCTACTTGCAAACGCAGTTCGATAGCAACGAAAATGATATGAAGAAGTGACTGCAATGGGAAATTTTACCTTTAACCTGGCCAAAACGACTTGAATATGCTTCACAGGGGGGAGTTCCACAATATACTTCAAAAAGGTGATGCAAGTTGGGGCTGAGGTAGAGAGCTACGATGTCCTCTGTCCAGAGCCTCAACGCCGACCTATAGGAGCACGCCTTTGTTAAGACGGCGGGTGACCATTCCCATAGTCCTTTAACCTGCTAGGCCTTGAGGAGAGCATAGGGAGCAATCCCCCCCAGAGCTCTGTTGCCATCAGCACAGGCGGTATCAGCAGTGGGACCAGGTGATTTCGCATCCAGAGGCCCAAACGCGTTCCAGGAACAAGGAAATTGCCTGATCCGACCATTTTTTGCACACGGCTGACCACGGGCCTGAATACACGTTCGTACTGGGGAAACGCTCTGTGATGATCGCCCAGCGCCACTTTCAGTTCTCCCGCCAGGATATAGGCTCCCATCATGGCCAGGGTCGACCCTTGCCCGGAGAGCAGTGCCGGGCAATAGCCGGCATCTCCCAGCAGCACCGCTCGTCCGTGGGACCACCTCTGCATGCGAATCTGGCTCACCGCATCAAAGTACAAGTCGGGGGCCGTTTGCATTTGCTCCAGGAGTCTTGGCACTTCCCAGGCTTCGCTCGCAAACACCGAAGCGAGCAGTTGCTTTTGCCGCACCAGATCGTGGTAATCATAGCGTAGCCTGGTGGGTTGCTTGAACAGGAAAAACGCGCCCAGTGCTTGGTTTCCTCTTGAAGTGCGTACCGCGACCGCTTTTCCAGGGACATTATACATCTGCATGGAGGCCGAGTCTTGTCCCAGATAGTTGTCTATAGTGAAGACCCCGACATAATAGCCGCAATAGCGCTCAAATTGCGCTTCGTCTCCAAACACCAGGGTGCGCACCATCGAATGCAACCCGTCAGCACCCACCAGCAGATCGAAGCGGCGGGAGCCGCCCCGCTCAAAGGTCACATCGACGCCTTCCTCGTCCTGCTTGAGCGCTTGGATGGAGTCCCCGAAGCAGTATTCCACCTCATCCTTCGTGAGCTCATAGAGCGTCTTGGCCAGATCGCCCCGCATGATCTCAACGACATCCAGGTCCAAGGCCTTGCGCACAGCTTGCAGGTTGACTCGGCTGATGCGCTGATGGCGTTCGTTCACAAACGAGACTTCCCCAAAGTTCGTCTTCTCTTGTTGCAGGCGGGGCCAGATCCCCATGAGCCTGGCAACCTGAACGGCCTCATAGCGCACGTCAACCGGGTACCCGCCTTCTCGCAGTTGCGGCGAACGCTCGATCACGGTCGGGGTGAACCCATAGCGCTTGAGCCAATACGCCAGGGTCGGCCCAGCAATACTGGCTCCTGAAATGAGTATGTTGGTATTTTTGCTGATCATTATGGTTGTCTCCTTCTTGAAAGGGGAAAACATTCTCTTCCTTGGGATGGGAAGGTGAAAATTCCAAGGGTGATTTCGGTCAGCATTCTGGTGGGCTGCTCTTTCTTTGAGGTGGCAGCCCCCGAATACTTGTACCAGTTTCGCCCATACCATCCTAGCATTGACAAGATACCTCTGCTTCTGTAGGTGTCAGCATGGGCATAGCTCCAGGTGGTCAAACAAAGCATGTTCTGAGAGACGAGACGTGCATACAGAAAGTATACGCGATTTTGTGAAAAAAACAATCCTGAGAAGGATATCCTGGCCGTATTGCAGCATATAGTAGGCAGAAAGTTGGCGAAAAACTTCTTTTGCCAGGGGAGAAATGGAAAGAAAACGTGTGGACAGCTTATGCTTCACAGATCCTACTCGCGGTCAAGATATGCTGCGGAGCCTTTTACCCCCTGCTTGTTATGAAACGAGGAAAGAAGGCAAGAGATTAGCAGGATATGCTTCAGAAACGTGGCCAGGAATGAGCTAAAATCACACTATGCATCTGAATTAAGCGATATCTGAGCATTTCTTACCTGCAAAGAGGAGACGTGGAAGCGGTTTGAGGCCACTTCCCATGACGCTGCTCATCACGTTTTCATGACGTACCCTCGTCATACTAACATCAGTTAGGACAAGATGTAGTTAGAGGTGTGGGGGTGCTGATACACCCAACACAGCAGATGTGCTGTATTGTCAAAGGTATTATTTAGAATTGGGGAGTAGATGATGTCAACTGAATTACAAATTGGTAAACTGGAACAACTCAGGCCCGACAGATCTTTTTTGAAACTCGAACAGAGTGCCAAACAGGATCTGCGTGAATCAGCCCTGGAAGTCCCGCTTTTCGACTTTGCCAGCACTCATCACCAACTTGGTGCGCGCCTGGTAACGATCCCGGCCAATCGGGCCTTTGCGCGGCATATACATCCTAATGCTTATCACTTCATCTATGTGGTGAATGGAACAGGCGTTTTAGAGTACGATGGTGCCAGGCACATACTCAAGCCAGGAGAGTACTGCGTGGTCTGCAAAGGGGTTGTACATAAACTTGGGGCGGGAGAGGATGGCCTGCTGGCTATGATCGTAAACTCACCTACGTATGAGAATGGTGACCCTGCCCATGTCCATTACCTGGAAGACGAAACACTGGTGAGCCTCGAATTCGCGAGTAATGGGCGCGCTACTTAAAACAATGGCAAGCAACCAGAAAAAACCCTCTCTTGTTTTACTCACAGAAGCAGAACCGAGCGAAAAAAGGCTTCGCCAATCGCGCCCGCACATTTATGAGTTAGATCCACTACGAGCAACGACCGCTCTCGTCGTGGTAGCCGTGCATATTTTGGCATTCACCGTCTACCTCAATCAATCAGCCTCAGGTGCACAAATTCAAAATGCCTTTGTCACCTCTGTCCACTATACCAGAGAGATGTTCATATTTGTGACAGCTTTTGCTCTCGTGTATGTCTACTATGGCGAATCTTTTTCATCCACTCTCTTCTGGAAGCGACGTGCCCTGGGAGTACTGTTACCCTACTGTGTTTGGAGTTTTATCTATCTTTTGCTGAGCCAGTCGCAACATTCTCCTGGATCTTTCACCAAAACATTGATTATCGATATTATCTCGGGCCAGGCCTCCTATCAACTCTACTACATCCTGCTCTCACTCCAGTTTTATATGCTGTTTCCGCTCTTTCTTCCCTTCGTTGGTTTCATCAAAAAATACCCCTGGAAGACGCTGGCGATCAGCTTCGTCCTTGAGGTGCTGTTGTTGTATGTGGATTACCACACGTTACAACGTAACGCAGGCGCGAATTCACCTTTCTGGCAATTCATCGCGGCATACCAGTACTGTATTGTCTTTACCTACCAGTTCTACTTCATTCTGGGCGCTCTGGCAGCAATTTACCTGCAACAGATACGCTCTTTCTTGCAGCGTTATGGCTGGTGGACTCTGCCTGGTTTTCTCGCCGCGCTGCTGGCCCTCTGGATTCACTTTTTCATCCAGGTTCTCTACAACAATGAGCCGTTAGATTACGCGACATCGGTATTACAGCCAATTATGACCTTTTACAGCCTCGCGGTCATCGCCTTTTTCTTCTGGCTCGCCTACCGCTGGACTGAAAAGGTCGATCAGGCAGGACATCCCAGGGTCTACCGCATTTGGGGAACATTATCAGATGCCTCGTTTGGCATATATCTCATTCACGCGATATTCTTGAACTGGTTCATGCGTTCACTCATTCCCGCGATGCCCTATATGTGGCCCGTAGCCATGCGCATTTTCCTCACCTGGCTCATTACAGCGGGGTGCGCAACATTTGCCGGTATTGTACTCATGAACATTCCTATCCTCAGTCGCCTGGTCGGTCGCTCACGCGCACTCCCTAAAGGTATTTTCCAGTTGAGGGGCTTGAAGAAACAGGCAATGTGAAAAACAAACAACCCCGGTGGGCTATGCCACGATGGAGGATATTAACCATAAGAGATGACATAAAAAGTAATGAGCAAATACCCGAAGGCTCCCTATATGGGAACCTTGTCAGATGGGCGAAAACACAACCAGGCGCGACATATACGATAGAGGCAGAAACAGGTCGAGAACTTACATACGCACATACGCTCGCTGCTGTCAACGAGATGCGGCAATTGCTTGGTGATACACCACAATGCCTTGTTCTTGCATTGCCCGGAGGTATAGCTAACGCGGTGGTGTGGATCAGTGCCCTGAGTGGTGGTCATCAATTGGTGCCCTTGTCTCAAGATGCGACCGGTGAGGAAAAAGCCCGCATAGCTCAGAAATACAGGCCCGATGTATTGTTTCTTGAACGAGCGCAAGAGGCGCAAGGCTTTGCCTGGCCTCAGGCGAAAGTAATCACCCGGCAATCGTGCGACGAACTGGTGGAACTGGCATCTTTCGGTGGTCCTATCGAGCCGGTGGAAGGACGGGTCTGCCTGACAACATCTGGAACGACAGGTGAACCGAAAGGTGTGGTTCTCAGCGAACGCCAGGTAGCCTGGACGGCTGATCATGTTCGTACCAGTCATCACCTTTCAACTCGGGATCGCGGTTTAACAGTCCTGCCATTCTTCCATGTGAACGCGCCTGTTGTCAGCCTGTGTTCGTCTTTGCTGGCCGGTAGCACGGTTGTCATTGCCCGGCACTTCAGTCGCAGGAACTTCTGGTCATGGATCGAGCGCTATCTGGTTACCTGGGCGAGTATTGTGCCCACCATCGTCGCCATATTATTGGAAACGGAAAGGCCTGCTTTCCTGCCAGGCGCTTTGCGCTTCGTGCGTACTGGCTCGGCTCCGCTGCCCGCTGCAGATCTACTGGCTTTCGAAGCACGCTTTGGTATTCCTGTCGTCGAAACCTACGGTTTATCAGAAGCTGCAAGCCAGGTTGTTGCTAATCCACTGCCGCCAGGTGTCTACAAACCAGGATCGGCTGGCCGCCCTGTTGGCGTGGATCTGCGTATCTGCTACCCCAGAACTGATGAGAGCGGGGAGCTGCTGCGCGATGTCGCACCAGGAGGAACAGGCGAAATCTGTATTGCCGGACCCAGCGTGATTGGCTCGTACCAGGGCAATGCTGGACAAGAGGCATTTCAAGATGGATGGTTTCGGACTGGTGACCTGGGATACCTGGATGAGGATGGCTACCTGTTTATCAGGGGCCGTTTGCGCGAGGTAATTAATCGCGGTGGTGAAAATATTGCGCCGCGCGAAGTTGAGGAAGCGCTCCTAAGCCACGCGGCTGTGCGAGAGGCCGCTGTTGTTGGTCGACCAGATGCTATTTACGGCGAACAGGTTGTGGCATACGTCGCTGTAAAGGGCGATTGGAGTGTGGAGATGGCACGAGAGCTTCACCAGCACGCAGCCCAGCGTCTAAGTCCGCAGAAAGTACCAGTGGACTTTACTGTACTCGACGCGCTGCCAAGGAATCCGACTGGGAAGATCGAACGGCGTCTTTTACATGTGCGAGAACTGGCGCGTGTGGAGACAAGTGAAGAGGAAGGCGATATGGGCTTACCATGCACCGTTACTATTCAGTAACGACTTTGGCCAGGGGTTCGCCGGCTTCTTCAGCCGCTGGAAACACTTTTTTGAAGGAAAAGGCATAGGGCGTTTCACCGTGAGTGCGCAAGTAAGCAAGGCACTCCTTCGCCTCCTCTACACCGGGGATGTGACCGGAGGGAACCCACCAGAGGGCCAGGTAGGAACCATTGAAGCGCTCAAACCACTGGCGGCGCTGCTGCAGCACCTGACGGTGCTGGCTCTTGTAGACAAAAGTTAAGAGATCGGAGAGGCTCGCCCTCAGCGAGAGGTTTACAAGGAAAACCGCAGAACAAGCTATTTCTCTCGAAGAGTAATCACAATCTGGAAAGAATTTGTAGCTTTCATACTATCCTTCTCCGTCTTGAACAACACTTGGGAAACATAGCACATGCATGCTATGGTATGTTATAGAAGCTTTATCTCAAGCACACAACAAAGGAACGGAACGAACCCATGGACGATATCACCCGTGAAACCATTACTACCTTTCTCGCGCAACACGATACGCTTGCTATTGCCACAGAGCAGCAGGGGCAACCTTACGTCACGCGGGTATTCTATGTCGAACAGCCCATCGACAATGACACATTGATACTCTACGGAACCTTTATCACCACGTCGCGCAAACTTGCCAATCTACAGCAAAATCCACGCGTGGGCCTGTTCATAGGCCCTTCTCAGCCCACGGTCTGGCTCGAAGCCATTGGCCAGGCGCGCATCATCACCGACGAGTTAGCAAGCGCGAGAGTGCGCAAGCAGCTGGTAGGAAAATCGGCTGTCGCCGCTGGATTCATCGCACGAGTACCAACTGCCGCCGTTGAGCTTCAGGTGAACTGGCTGCGCATAACCAATATTGCGGCTAGCCCTATGCAGATAGAAGCCACCTTTGCCACTGGACCTTCAGGCGAGGAGCAGCGGGGATGAACCGGTTCCAGCTATTGCTCAAAGCAACCCGCGCTCGTACCTTGCCAGTGATGCTGGCTCCAGTTTTGATCGGCTCTGTGCTTGCCTGGCAACAAGGTACACCGTTTCATTGGGGTCTGTTCGCCCTGGCACTTACCGGGGCATTAGCAGCTCACCTGGGTGCCAACGTTGTCAATGACGTTTTCGACTTTGCTGAAGGGGCAGACCAGGCAGCGCAAAAGATTATGCCTGAAGGCAATACTATCGCTACCGGCTCCCAGGCGCTGCTCAGCGGGCAGCTTTCCCTGGGAGCATACCGAGGGCTGGCCGCCGCACTCTTCGCGCTCGCTCTCTTATGCGGGGTGATCCTGACCTTCTTTCGCCCCTGGACACTCGCCTTCGGTATAGCAGGTTTCTGTCTTGCCTTTTTCTACGTTGCCCCACCCCTGCGGCTGGCGTATATCGGGCGCGGGCTCGGGGAATTGGATATCCTGATCTCGTTCGGTATTCTGCCGCTAGTCGGCTCTTACTACGTTCAGACAGGATATGTCACCTTCAATGTACTGCTTGCCTCTCTGCCGGTTGGCCTCTACACGACCGCTGTACTCTACTTCCATCACTTTCTACACTGGAGGGCCGATCAGGAGGTCCACAAAGTCACACCAGTCGTCGCATTAGGAGAACGCGGCGCGCGCATCGCCGGAATAGTTCTGCTCTTGTCGATCGCCATCATGCTGCTGCTCGATGCTTTATCCCAGGTCTTCCCATGGTACAGCGCCATTGCAGCGCTTACTGTTATTCCCGTAATGCTGGCACTCCGGCGTGCAACCGGCGACCTGAAAGGCTACGTGAGGCTGATGGTCGCCAATCTTAACGCTAATCTCCTAACAGCGCTGTTGATCCTGGCAGCATTGCTCTTGCGCGGAGTCACCGGCATCTAACGAGGCATGCCCTTGCAGCTTGCCAGGTTCAGTTCCGGCTGGGGCACTTGGCAAGAGTGCCGAAACACGGTACAATTTGCGTGGTGTCTCATATCTTTGCTGACTCTTGAACCGGACAGAAACTATGTACGATCACTCTTTGCCAGAAACAACATTTGCCGTTGCAACGCTGGGCTGCAAAGTCAACCAGGCCGATAGCGAAGCCATAGGCGAACAGATGAATGCCGCCGGATTCACGCAGCGAGATTTTAACGAGCTCGCGGATATCTATATCGTCAACACCTGCACAGTCACGCACCTGGGCGACCGCAGTTCGCGCCAGTTGATCAGCCAGGCGCGGCGCCGTCACCCTTCTGCTCTGCTGGTCGTGACAGGTTGTTATGCGGAACTCAACCCACAGGCCGTTGCAGCGCTGCCAGGCGTCGATCTCGTGATTGGCAATCAAGGTAAAGAGTCGTTGGTAGAGGTCATCAGGGAACACCGCAAGGCTGGGGATCCTGGCGTTGATGTACAAGAGGGTGTGGGCGTGCAGGGCGAGGGCAAGGATGTACAGGGCGAGGGCAAGCCTCGCCCCTACTATACGCGGGCCTCCCCTGTGCAGGGTACCTTACCGGTGCTGTCATTTGCTGCTCAACATATTGGCAGTGAAGTAGCGCTGGTCGAACAGGACCCACAACCTGATAACCCGACTCGCCTCTCGCCCTTCACATTTCATGGCAACGCCACGCCGGAGGTGGCCGGCGATAAGCCTGCGTGGCGCACACGTGCCCAGATCAAAGTGCAAGACGGCTGCGACAACCGCTGCACCTACTGCATCGTCCCCTATGTGCGTGGGGGATCACGCAGTCGCAGCATCGCATCCGTCGTCGACCATAGGCTTTCAGGAAATTGTGCTTACCGGCGTCCACCTGGGCGATTATCACCCCGGTGGCGACGAAAATTGCGATCTGGGCGACCTGATCGCCACGCTGCTGCGCGAAACAGATATTGCGCGCATTCGAGTCTCCTCGCTGGAACCCGAGGATTTTCGCCTGGAGTGGCTGGAGTTGTGGGAAAACTCACGTATGTGTCGCCATCTCCACCTGCCCATGCAGAGTGGGTCAGATAATATATTGAGGCGCATGGCACGTCGCTACAAAAGCGCCCGCTACCACACTATTATCGCCACGGCCAAGCAGCTTGTGCCGGGCATTGCCATCAGCACCGACATTATTACCGGCTTCCCCGGTGAGACCGACGACGATTTTGAACAAACCTACCAGCTCGCCGCCGGACTGCAATTTGCCAGGATGCACGTCTTCCGCTTCTCGCCCCGCCAGGGTACAGCAGCCGCACGTATGCGAGGTCAGATCCCCGACGAAGTAAAGAAGGCTCGCAGCGAGCGCCTGCTTGCGCTGAACGAAGGCGACAGCCGGCGCTTCCGCGAACAGTTCCTGGGCCAGACGGCGCAGGTACTGATTGAGAGCTATAAGCACGGGTACTGGGAGGGACTGACCGATAACTACCTGCGCATTGAACTGGATGGTCTGCCTGACACACAATCGCGCAACTGGCAGCATACCCTGGTCAACGCGCGCCTGGTACACCTGATTGAGGATGGCATACGCGGCACGGTGATAGGATGAGGCAGGGTCATTGGCTTCGGTTTAGTTGCAAAACGAGAGCCAGCTATTCGTGACACATGCTGAGGATAGAAGAAAGAAAAGTCCACGTCGAACGAGGAGCGGGATAATGCTCATCAGGCAGGCAAGCATAGGGGATGCAGCAGGCATCGCACAAGTCCATATAGATACCTGGCGAACTTCCTATCCAGGAATCGTGCCGCAGGATTACCTGGACAACCTGTCCTATGAAATACATACGCAGCATTGGATTACCTGGCTCAGTAACCCACAAACGCATGCCTATATAGCAGAAGATGAGACCGGACAGATCGTTGGCTTTGTATCTGGAGGCCCTGGACGCGACGACGATCTCCAGTATCAAGCCGAACTGTACGCGATTTACATCCTTAAGGATTACCAGGGTCAGGGCAATGGCCGCAGCCTTACTCGCACTCTGGTGGAACGACTCTTGCAGGAAGGAATGAGCTCAATGCTGCTATGGACGCTCCTGGCCGGCCCTGCAAGCCGCTTTTACGAGTCGCTGGGGGGAAAACAGGTCAAAACGATAAGGGCCGCGCTCGGAGGCGCCATGGTTGATGAAGTCGCCTATGGCTGGACGGACATTAGGACATTACTCAAGGAATAACGGTCGTGAAATGCCCATCTTTTCTATATTCCGTTATACTCCTCTCTTTGCTTCTTATCTCCTGTGGTAGCACCACCACAACGCCACCCTCAACTGCCCCAACTGGCACACAAACTACCATAACAGCCAGCTCGGCTATAGGAAGTTTCCAGGAATACTCCCTACCACAGGCAAATAGCGGCATGATGCGGCCAGCCATTGATCACGAGGGACGTATCTGGTTTGGCGAAATGAGTCTGAACCGCCTGGCTGTCTTCGACCCACACACCCGGACTTTCCAGCAGATGATGCCGCCGCAGGGCCGCTCCGGCATCATGGGAGTCGAGGTAGCGCCCGATGACACGATCTGGTTTGCAGAACAATATGCCAACTACATCGGCCACTACTTTCCCACGACCGGGAAATATCAGGTCTACTCCCTACCCACGCTGATGATCCCTGATCCCAACAACGCAGGTAAAACTTTGTCGCTCCCAAGTGCGCCGAACGACCTGACGCTCGATACCCATGGCAATGTATGGTTCACCGAGTTGAACGCCGACTCGCTGGGTAAGCTTGACACAGGTACGGGCCAGGTTCAGCAGTACCCACTCTCAACAAGGAGAAGCGTGCAGGTGCTTGACCCCTACGGGATAACGGTCGACCCCCAGGGTATAATATGGTTCACGGAGGCCAGCAATAACCACCTGGGGCGTTTAGATCCTACTAATGGCAACATTCGTTCATTCACCCCGCCGGACCTGCAGGCCAGGACGACCTTAATGGAGATTGCCAGCGACCCGCGTGGCATCATCTGGGCTACTTCCTTCACCTCCGGCCTTCTGCTTAGCTTCGATCCACATTCCAGCATATTTACTCCCTACTATACTTCGCCCGTTGGTAACGGCACAGGCGGTCTCTATGGATTAGCCATCGCTTCAAGCAGCGAGGTCTGGGTGACGTTGACGGAAGTGAATACGATCGCACGGCTTGATGTGATGACACATCATTTTGTGTTCTACCAGGTTCCGACGAAGGGGAGTTTACCGCTGGGTGTGGTAATGGGTGCTCATCACACGCTGTGGTTTACGGAGGCAGGGAGCGATAAGATCGGGATGCTGAGGCCATAACCAGGGCAATTGATGGATGTTGTGAGCAAGCAATTGAGCGGGTACTCTAAGCAGGGTACCCGCTTGTTGTAGCTGCTGTGTAGGTCAATGCTTCAATCGTACTGATATCTACGTTCTCTCATGCGCTTGACGAATGCTCTGCCGAGCAGGAGAGCCGCTAAGAAGAAGAATATCCGTTTCATATGTGCCACCTTTCTTCGTGTGTTGGTTTGGATGTATTTCTTATGAATATACGGTTTTCTTGCTGATAAGTTGACTGCCAGGAGGAAATCCCTATGCCGTGTTGTTATGGAGGTGATAAATAGATTCACTTCAAATACTTCTCGAACCACCCCTGGATCAGCCGCAGGCGCTCCAGGCGGAGCCTGGGATGACCACCTCGCGAGAGGCCGTGGCTTTGACCCTCGAAGCGCACGAACTGTACTTCTCTTCCAAGGTACTTCAAAGCGGTAAAGAGCTGCTCGGCCTGCTCGATATTGCAGCGCAGGTCCTGTTCGCTGTGGAGAATCAGCAGTGGCGTATGTATGTTCTTTACATAGGTAATCGGCGAGAGGCGCATGTAGGCTTCAAGGTTGTCCCAGGGCGTCGTCTCCAGTTCATCATCAGCGAAGATCCAGCCGAAGTCGCTGCTGCCGAAGTCAGAGGCCAGGTTGACCACGCTGCGTTGTGTCACTGCTGCTTTGAAGCGGTCGTTATGGCCGACCAGCCAGTTGGTCATGAAGCCGCCGTAGCTGCCCCCTGTAACCCCCATGCGCTGCTCGTCTATGTAGCCCTTTTGTAACAGGGCATCCACGCCGGCCATGATATCCAGGGAGTCTATCAGGCCCCAGGCTCCGCGTACCGCCAGCGCAAAGTCGCGCCCGTAGCCGCAACTGCCGCGCGGATTGGTGTAAAGCACGACGTAGCCAGCCGCTACCAGTACCTGCATTTCGTGGAAGAAGCCATAGCCGTACTGGGTATTCGGACCGCCGTGGATCTCCACTATCAACGGGTACTTCTTCTTCGGGTCGAAGTCCTGTGGCTTGAGAATCCAACCATCCATCGACCAGCCATCAGCTCCCTTATAGGGCATGTACTCTGGTGTGGCAAGCGTTAACTCGTTGAATAGCGCGTCATTGAAGCTTGTCACACGATGCAGTTCGCCCGGAGAGGCAGGTGAGCATATAAAGATCTCTGGAGCACTGGTCGAGCTTGCGACCAGCAGCGACAACTTGCCGGATGAGAGATCGGCAGTGAAATCGCGCACATGCACGTCACCTGGTGTGAGCGCCGGTGGCTGCTTCCCTGCTCCACTGGTAGGAACGGCGTAGATGCGAGAAGCACCGCGCTGCGAGGCGAGCACATAGAGTGACTTGCTATCGGATGACCAGGCTGGCGCCGGCATGAGGTGGTCATCTCCCATGTCGCTGTTCGTCCAATCCATGCACGTGCCCTCGAAATCCCACGTCAGGCATGTTGCCCCGGCATTCACAGCATTCGCGGAGATAGTATAGAGATCGATGTGATTGCCCGAGCGCAGTTTAAGCGCCGCCAGGAAGGCCAGTGTTTTGCCGTCGAGCGACCAGGATGGCGAGCTGCAAGAGATGGAGCCATCGGTCAGGCATTGCAGGTTGCCGGCTTTGCCTTCATCGATAGTGAGCGTATAGAGATCGGGGCAGGGTATACGCCAGCGGTCCTCTGCGCGGCTGGAGACAAAAGCGATATGTGTCCCATCGGGCGACCAGGCCGCGTCGCTGTCGTCCCAGTCGCCATTGGTCAACTGCTGAGGCTCACCTGTGGCGACATCCACAAGGAACAGGTGTTGCCGGCGCTCATAAATGAAGCCAACGCCGTCGAGCCGGTACCAGAGGCGATCTACGACTCGCGCCTTGGGCAGGGGTTTGCCATCTTCGGTTTCCTCGTCGGCTGGACCAACAGCGGCATCAAACAACAATCGTTTGCTATCGGGCGACCAGACGGGATTTGACGCGCCGTGTTGCATAAAGGTTAGTTGACGTGCCTCGCCCCCACCGGTAGGAATCAACCAGATCTGGGATTTGCCCTTACCCAGCTTCTTCTGCTCTTTATCATCCTTGCCACTTGCCTCCCCTTCGCGCTCGGAGACAAATGCCAGCCAGCGCCCATCGGGAGACCATGCCGGGCTGTATGTCCTGGCGGGGCCAGCAGTAAAGCGCTTTGCCTCGCCACCAGTACTGGGAACCACCCAGATGGAGGAACGATATTCGTGCTTGCGCTCGTCGATCGTGGTGACGACAAAAGCCACGCTCTGGCCATCGGGCGAGATGCGCGGCCTGCTAAGAAATTTGAATTGATACAGGTCTTCAATTGTGATTGATCTCGACATTATACACTACTCCAAATTCTATTCATCCATTTGCAACACTCTATATTTCTTTCAATATCGTGTTTCAAAACACGTCACCGGCGACGCCTGCGGCTGGTCCTCTCGCGATTGAGGGCGAAATCGAGTGTCTCATGTAAATGCTCGAAATCATCTACGTCCAGTCTTAATTCGACTGTGGGCAGCTCATCGGCCCTGGAACGTCCTTCCTCGAAGAGTTGCAGGACAAGCGCCAGTTCAAGCTCCAGGTCTATCACGTTCTCGCTATCCTGCGTTTCCGACTCGTTCTCATCCTCAACATCGTCCTGTTCGGCACGCGTAAAGCCAATGCCTGTACGAGCGCAACGGAAGCGACTTGTGAGCTTGAGGGCATCGGTCGAGAGTTCTTCCGCCAGTTCACGTACGACCTCCATCATCTGGACAAAAGCATCCTGCAATTGTTCCAGGGCATCTTCTTCCTCGGCGGGAGTGGCCTCCTCGTTTGATAGCTCGCTGCTGGCTGGGCCGCTGCTGATTCCAGGATCAGAGAGACGTTGACGCGCCAGATCGTTCAGTTTTTCGAGCGTCTGAGCAAAGGGAGGAGAAAAACTGCTGTTTTCTCTCTCTTTTGACTTTGTACTCTCATTTTCATTCGCCTCGTCCTCTTCCTCGTCTTCTTCTTCACCCTCCTCTTTGTCATCCGCGTCTAACCCCGCCGCCTCTTCCACCGCCAGTACCTGCTGGTGCAGTTGTTCGGCTACGTCTCGAGTCATATATGCCAGAATACGCGCCTGTCGTGACGCAGCAAGCAACAAAAACGGGGGCCAGTCTCGATATCGTTCTCGACCGCGCAGGTAATGCACCTCCGCTATGCCCAATGTATCCAACCGCAGCGAAAGTTCCATGAGTTCCTCCTCTTGAACAGGCCGAAGTAGCAGATGCTTCAGGAGATTGTCTGCTCTGGGGTTGCCCGGTCTGCTGTGTAATCCTCCCCATCATACCACAAGAGGCAGTACTTGGCATTACTTTTTATTACGGATACTTGCAGAAAGTGAGCTTGTAGCCAGCAGGGGGATTGTAGCTAGCCGGGCGGGGCGACCGCAAGGGTCGCCCCTACATTTCTCCGGGTTTCTACTCCCACCGACTCCAAGCTACCTGTAAGCGATGACGGGCTATGCTCAGTCCGGTGGCAATGGCAATGAGTATCAATCCCAGCAGCGTCAGCGAGAGAGGTAGAGCAAACGCTTGCAAGAAGAGAGAGTGCAGGATAGCTACAACCACCAGGCCTGCGCCGCTCAGAACAAAGGTGCGTATGCGCGTCCCAATGCCGAGCAGCAACAGGGCCATCGCTTCACCGGCCAGGATCAGGGTGGGAAGGAGGTTATTGTCGCTGAAACTCAACCAGAGCGTGGGCAGCAGCAGCAATGCAGCACCCAGGACCGCGATAGCCTGCCCAGCACGATGATGCTCCAGCAAGGCCTCATCACGCATGAGCAGTGGCGCTATTACCGCAAGGTAGCCGGCAGGGCCTAGCGCGAGCAGATCCAGGCTCGTCTGCCGGAAAGCGATCAGTTCCCATGGAAGCACCAGCGAGAGCAGCAGGCCCGCGCCATAATAGCTGTAGTGCCTGAATGCATGGGTGTTCTGCAAACGTCCATGCCAGAAGAGCAACAATGCCAGGATAAACAATGCTCCCGCTCCCACATAGACCAGCGGCCATGCATCTGCCGAGAGACCTCCCTGCGCGATAATGGCCAGCACAACAAATGCCTGTCCACCTAGAGCGAGTACGCGATGCAGTCGAGCTGGCGGGAGCCGGTTCGTAGCAGGAGGGACGATCTGCCAGGTGAACTGCGAGGCGAAGGTCAGCATACATAGCAGACTATACGCGATCATGAGTTGCCATACTTCCCTGTGGCTTAGCCCGATGGCCCAGGCTGCCAGGCCCACTGGAAACACCAACAACTCTGGTGCGCGCTCCACCAGCATAATCAGCAGCGCAAGAGCGGTAAAGGCCAGCAGGCTCAACTCTATAAATCCTGCACCGGGCTGCTCAAGCGACAAAGCGTTCCAGCTACCTAGCAGGAGCGCTGCCACCAGCGCCGCCCCGTACCACGGCCAACTCCATGTAAACTTCGCCGGGGCAGGTGTGGAGCTTGACATCCCCACATCCACTCGTGGGTACCTCACAAGGCGACCCACGAGCAGACCCACGACGCCCATACTAATCCCTATGCCAGCCACGTAATAGGCCGACACCTGTGTCGCCAGCAGCACTCCCCATATAGCAAACGCGGCCGCCAGCCACGACCACCCAGGTCGCTTTTCCAAGAGCACGACCCCGAAGGCCACCAGGGCATAAACCAGCATAGCATCTGGAATGGCGCCGTAGAAAGGATGGTTGACACCTCCAAGCGTGCCATAGATCCCTGTCAAGACAGCAGCAGCAAAAGCGGCAGCATAAAATGGTAGAGCATACTTGAACACCCGGTTATACCTTGTACTCAGGAGCGGTGGCAGGTAAAACCTAATACGGCCAACTGCTGCCCCCAGGGCTGCGCATAGCAGCACAACTGTTGGCGGGCGATAAAGATCACCCAGCACAGCGGAGTCAACGACCGACCACGTGGCGAACAACGGTGCGATCCACAGGAACAACGCCTGGTCTTCTATAACCCCGATGACATACATGAGTACAGCGAAGCCCAACAGTGCCCAGGTACTGGCAAAGAGTTGCTGCTGCTCGTACCCTCTGACTCCCATCATCACTGCTGCAAGCAGGGCCACGCCGTAGAATGGCAATGCCCAATCCCTGCCAGCATAGCGACTGATACTGTAAGCCAGCACAGCAGCCACGGGGGCCAGCACGACCAGGGCCCAGAAGGAGGTGCTGGTCAGCAGCGCGACAGCCGCAAAGGCCACTGCTATGATCAGCCACCATTTGACCCGCGCCAGCGCCGCGGACATGTACCAGGCCAGGGCCACGATTCCGAGTTCGAGCGACACTGGAAATGTCACAGCCAGCCAGTAATGGATCGCGCTTCCAGATGAGACCACATCAAAGAAGCAGACCGCGACTCCATTGAGCAAGCCCATGACGAGCAGAGGCCATTCCCAACCGGCTGTTGTGCGCAGCTTGCCTGTTGCTCCAGGGCCAGATGGTACCTGCAGAGCGGGCATAAAACAATGAGCAGCCACCGCGATAGGTGGGAGCAATAAGGCCATTAACAGTATCACTTGTTGGCGCGGGATAAGTATCAGAATAAGCAATGCTGATAGAGCAAAGACGACGGGCAAGAAGAGCCAGTGGCTGCGGCGCTGGTAGAGCAACATAGCGTAAGAGAGGGTCGCGAAGAAGAGCAGCAGCGCCCATATAGTATCCAGGTTACGGTTCAGGCTGAGGGTAACCAGTGCTTCCCCAAGCGCTACCACGTCAAGCGGGTTCGCCCATGTCGCCCCAAATTGCTGTCGCACCGCCACAGCAGTTGCGAGCATTGCCAGTGTTAGCCCGAGGAAGAACCATAGAGGCATGGTATCCAGTACCAGCACCGAGAGGCCAAGCTCCCAGTTGAGCAAAGCGCCAGCAAGCAGGAGCAGCCAGGGCCAGGTGTTTTGCTGCCTGATAGTCGTTTCTCGCGCGTTCGCACGACCCAGCATAATGCTCATCGCCAGTACGAGGCCAATCAATACAGCAATGTATTCAGCGACGGTTCCCCAGCCGGCGGTGAAGCGCCCCGGTGAGCCAGCCGCCAGCCACGGTAAACCTGCCTTTACCAGGAGTTGCAGCGGCAGCGATGGCGAACTGATAACAGGCACGCTAGCTACAAGCAGCAGCGTGAGCTGATCCAGGCGCAGGCCAAGCGAGCCAAACTTCTGGAGAAAACGAGAGGCAAAGCGATTCAGTCCATGATAGAGCACAGCAAGGCCCGTCAGCGCCAGCGCGTAACCGATGGGCTGGTAATCGAAGGCATAACAGAAAGCCAGCACGCACATCAGCAACAGGCAGGCAAGCCCAAGCACCCATTTCCCGCGCCTCGTTAGCCACAGGTAGAGACCCGCCCACAGGAATAAGAGCAATGCCATACTCAGGATCGAGAAACGTATCTCAGGTAGTGAATCCTCCATGCCATTGAGCGTAAAAGAATACAGGGAGGTGATCATGGCGACAGTTGCACATGCTGCGACGATAAGAAACATGAAGACGCGTATGGGTTCGCGCAGCACCGCCAGGGGGCCCGCTAAAGGCCAGGCCCACGGTAAAGTTGCATTGCCCACAGGGCGCGGAACGGAGACGAGCGCAGGCAGCGCCAGCAGCATCAACATGCCTGGCCACCACCAGGAATCCAGGTTGAGATCGCGGGCAATTGCCACGTCCGCGACCATCAGGGACATCGCACCCAGGTAGCCGAAGAGCACGAAGCGCTGCGAAACCGCCAGTACGCAATAGACAATGGCGGCATAGACCGCAGCAATGGCGATCAGCGTTGGTATAGAGAGATGAACGATGCCTCCCTGCGCCAGGTTGTAACCGGCGAAGCTGACCAGCGGCACCAGCAGCGCAAAAACGCCGCTGTAGATGCGCGCCACGAGGCGCAGGCTGGGGAAGCGGTAGGCGACTGCGCTTGCGATACCAAAGACGGCATGCACAGCGAAGGCGAGCAGGAACGAGAGCAAGATGTTGCTGGTGGAAACGATGAAATTCAGCGTTCCCACCAGAAGGAGGACGGCACCTATCAAAGCGACTATGGTGATTGCCTGATCGGCGAAAAAGGAGCGCCACGAAAACAAGCGCTGTGATGTGACTCGACTCTCCGGCGCAGGCATAATGATGGCCTGTTCTCTAGTAGGCATAGTATGCGAAGCCGCAGGCGACACCTGTCCCACGCCAGGCAGCTTAACGTTTACCGCTTCCTGTGGGAACGGGATAAACTGCTCGGAGGGGGCTGCCCGTTTTGTCGCCACAGGCGGCATGTATGCAGTTACTCTAGCCGCATTAGATTGGCGCAGGTAGTTCAGGCGCGCCTGGTAGCGATGTATGAGGCCAGCCACGGTCATATTTGCCCCGCCATAAGCCGCGACACGCTGGAGATCTCGTGTAGCAGACTCTAAAAAATGTTCTTCTTTGGAAGCTATTATGGGATAACCACATCTTGGACAATTTTCGCCCGACTGCATATTGATAGGCAAGCCACAGCAGTCGCAACGTGGTATAAATGTTTGTATCATGTTAGAAGGCTCCATTCGCTCCTGGTCAGCAGGACCACACAGTCCCCCAGACTGCGTATGCAAAGGATACCTATCCGGGGAATAGGTTGTCCTGCCTGGGGGCCGGTAATGCCGCCTACATTTCTCCTCATTACGTCAAGGTCAGCCGGGTATACCTGTCCCCCAGACAGGATGCCGCAAGGGTCGCCCCTACATTACCAGCCCAAGGAGGCCGCGGATGCGGGACGCAGCTTCGTCGCGGGTGATCTTGCCGGCCTGTAGTTCATCAAGTACATCTTCGATAGTCGGTCCAGGCGGCGCTGCTTCCGGCCTCTCCAGGGCAGTTTCGGGCGCTGCGACCGCCGCGCCAGTCGTCTCTGGCGGAGTTGGCATTGGTGCAGGCTTCGTGGCTCTCTGCTTCTCTTGGGCCTCAGTGGCAAGGCCTGGCCTGCGCGTGCTGAAGAGGTGTTCGCGTATAGCCGCCCACAGGTAAATGCTCACGATGAGAGCGCCGGCAATGAATATTGCCCCGCCCAGGCGAGCCAGGTGCTGCCAGTTGTCGACGGGCGATCCCAGTAGCGATGTCAGCACATGATACAGCAGGATCACTACGCCAACGGCTCCGGCCAGCATGCCACCGCCGAGTAATACGAAAACAAATGCCCGCCGTGGACCAGTCGATGCAGCACGTGCGCTGCGCAGGCGTAGATCAATGTCGAGCGCGATATACCCGAGGCCTGTGATTACAAAAGCTATAGCCATTGACCAGGCTTCTACATCAGGCCGGGGATTGGCTACTGCAATGCTTTCCATGGTATAAAACAGTACCAGCCCTAGCCCCCACCAGAATGTAGCCGCCATCAGCGCTGCGCTAATCGCTTCCTCCATGAGCAGTGTCGTTGTTTGCCCGGAAGGGCGCTGCCTGGCAGCAGCACGCAGCCAGAAGCCATAAACGCCGATCACCAGGAGGCCCAGTATGATAGAAGGCACGAATGGATATCCGGCTGTAGGGCCGGTAATTTCGCTCAGAGACGCAGGTGACCCGAGAAGAGTACGCGCGGCAAGCTCCAGGCCACGCTCAATGCCGTAGAGCAGGTAGCCCACGCCAAATGCAAAACTGAAGAAGTGCAGGATCTGGCGCAAGAGAGAGTTTGTGTCTTTGCGCGACAGGAAACCATAGCCCACCCAGAAAAGGAGCACCCAGAGCGTGCTCAAGGTCTGCAAACTGCCACAGTAGCCCTGGTAACCTTTGCCAGCGAACACTATTGCATCCAGCAACTGATTTACCGTGGGAAGCCAGGAAGCAGCCAGGATAAACAGCAGCACGAGCTGCACACCATAGAAATGCAGCCGCTGGAAGACAAGGGGTGCACCAGGACCGGCCTGGGAGCGCCGCCTCTCCCATTCAACAAGGGCAAACAGGCCGAGGGTGGGAATGGCCAACGCCAGTGCCGCCGGTATGCCGTAGACGTTTGCCTGGCCGAGTTGTCCAATGGCACTAGCCGACGAGGCTACGCCCAGCGGCAGACTGACTGCCTCGGTGGCATTGAGAAAAAATGCACGCACTCCACTGCCGCCCGCCGCATCATCAGCGTGCATATCACGACGAATGAGCCAGTAGTGCAGGCCTCCCAGCGCAAGAGCGATAACCCACGACACTACGGCGAATACTGCTGCCTGCACGACAACCGCGTTGGAGGAAACGGTATCACTGCCACGCAGCGGGGTGAGTGTAAGTAATGGCTGCAGCAGCGTGCCCAATCCGATTGCAGCCAGGATGAGCATGCCAATGAAGATGATGTAGAGGTAGAAACGATAAAGATTGCGGGCCATATACTCTGGCTCCCTTCTTATCACGAGTGCGGTACTGCGACCGCTATAGTAAGAGCACCTATATTAATTCTTCGTATGTGATACTCTTTGGTAGAGTATAGAGCACTCTATTCCTGGTGAGCAGTGTCAAATGTCATATTTCTTCGGCTGTGGGCGCGATAAATCGGCCCCTACGAGTATCCAGAGGAATTGCTTTAAGTGGGAATAGGTTGCAAATATATTGCAGGATTCACCTAAAATATTTTTTGAGAATGGATGAGGTTATATTTTCTGTTTGTAAGAATGGGGGAATGTTCGACTAGATATATTTGTTCCATATTACTATTTTAGTACGACTAGGAAATGGCTATAGGAAATTTATATTTTACTGATACAGTTGCCGCAGAGCGATTCGGGAAAGCGGACGTGAGATGACAACTACTCACATGCCATTGTTGACTTGCACTTCTCCCTGTCTTCGGGTATGTTCTGAGCATGGGAAGACACTCACCCTGAAGACATCAGGCCGCTATCTGTTGATGCTAGCTGTCCTATTGTCACAAATTCGTCCGTCGTGCATCTCCATGAGTAGAGCCACGTCTGCATGCAGAACACTCGACAAAGGAAAAGAGAGACGATGCAAAGCGATACCATGCCCGCGGCGCAAGCGGTCGAAGCGCTCATTGCCGACTACGGCAAATTGGTGTTTCACGTGATTCTTGGGCTCACCGGTGATTGGCAGGAGAGCCAGGACCTCACCCAGGACACCTTTGTGCAGGCACTACGCGCTCTTGATGCTGCCCGCCAGGCGAGCGGCGCACACTTTCACGCCAAAGCCTGGCTCCTGCAAATCGCAGTCAACACGGTGCGGATGTACCGCCGGCGGCGCAGCATCATGCGCGTGGTCCCGTTCTCTTCCCTGCGCGAGGAGCAGCAGGAGGAAACGGAGATTGAGGGCGTTGGCGAGTGTGCGGTCCCCCTACAACCCCCCGGGTATAGCACGAGGGCCGCGCAGGACCCGGCAGATCTCATTGCGGAACGGGACGCTGTCCAGCGCACGATGGCACTGCTCCCGGAGACGTTACGTCTTTGCTTGCTGTTGTCGGTAGTGGGTGGGTTATCCTCGCGTGAGATTGCGCGGCTGCTCGATCTGGGTGAGGCCGCGGTGCGCCAACGGCTCTCGCGTGCCAGGAAACTCTTCCAGCAGCTCTACCTCGAGGAGAGCGGAGAAGCCATCTCGGATGGATCGACCGCTACGCCGCAGGTAGCGGTGCAGGAGCAGCAGGTGACCTGGCAGTCAAGGTCACCTGTTGCTCTTGTGAGTGCATAAATGAGGTATCGCTGCTCAACGAAAGGAGGGCGGCTGCATGGAGAGAGGGGGCATCGCCGGGGGAAAAGCACAACTCTCTGGCGATGCCCTCATATAATTGTTGAGGAGAACTCAAGGGCGAGATGAGATGCCTCTAGTCTCTCGGTGGCTTCAGCTTCTTCGACATATGGCAGTATCCATCATGCCAAGCTGATGCCGATACTTTCGAGACCCTGTCTTGATGTGGTCGACGGGAAACCGAACCTCTACAGGACACGAGCGGGCGACCATAAAGGCCTGCACACCATCCCCCGGATGGCGTTCCCTACCCATCCCAACCACCCTCGCCCCTACGGGAACCGAGAATCATTTTCTGGCAACTTCGACCTGGTTAAGGGGAGCTGGTGGCTGCCGTTGTATCAATCGTAATAGTCCGGTTCGACCTGTAAACGTGTGCAAAAAATCACTGCTTCTGGCGTCTTACTTATGAGATCGCATTTTCTCATGCAAGGAATAAAGGGAGAGGATGTCACAGCAAGCAACAGCAGATAGGATGGTTGGCGTGGGACTCCTTGCCAGCGTGATCGCCGGTGTCATCGCTGGCATCAGCGCCAGGATGGTTATGCGGATCGTGGCTGTGACCGCCCACATTCCACTGCAATTCACAGTGGCCACGCTCAACATCGTCTTCTTTGGACTTATTCTCGGGTTGATCGCAGGATTCGTTTACACGCTCGGATTCGTCGCCCTCAGCAGTTCTCCGAAGGTCAGAAAGTATGTGCCCGGCCCCATGTGGAGAGGTCTCGCCTTCGGTGTGCTCCTGCTTGCAATCATCGGACTGCCATTGCTGCTAGGGCCTTCGTCTCCCACAGATGATATCAACCTCGGGATTCCCATGCTGAATAGAAGCATGTTCGCAGCGCTGTTTCTCATCTATGGCATCACACTGGGTGCAGCCGAAAAAATCCTCGACCGCTACCTTCCTCGCAAACCAGTAGTTCTCAAGACAGAACCAGCAAGTTCCCCACAGCAAGAAGAACAGTAGGAACGCCATGGATGCGCAAGAAATAGAGCAGCCTCAGAACCACCAGGTCGTCATGAACCGCTTTGTAGCAGCTTGCCAGGCAGATGAGCGTGTCGTGGCCGCTACCCTCTACGGCTCCAAGGCCAGGGGCGCGGCTGATGCATACTCCGACCTTGATCTTGGCCTGATCACCACAGATGAAGCGTACGAAGACTTCAATGCCTCGCGCGAGGTTTTTCTACGACTGCTGGGTGAGCCGGTGTTCCTGGAAGACTTTGACCTTCCGAACATTGTTTTCTTCATTTTTTCCGATGGGACAGAAGGCGAACTTTTGCTTGGCCACGAGAGCCAGTTCAATCACAATCATGGTGGACCCTACAGGGTTCTGCTAGATAAAAAGGACATCCTGGCGGGAGCAGTTTTCCCCCGGGACCACCCTGCGCAGGCTGAGCAGGTCGAGACATTGCGCCGCCTGGTCTACTGGTTCTGGCATGACCTGTCCCATTTCATCACAGCGATGGGACGCGGGCAACTCTGGTGGGCACACGGTCAGCTAGAGGAACTGCGTCGCTATTGTGTGAACCTGGCCCGCCTTAGACAGAACTTCTCAGTGGGAGCAGACGGCTATGAAAAGGTGGAGCAAGCGGTACCAGTAGAGCAGCTATCGCCTTTACAGGTGACATTTTGTCCCATGGAGCAAGGCGCAATACTCCAGGCTGCTCTCGTCTTCGTCCACTTCTACCAGGAACTGGCTCCTCCCCTGGCGCGGGCGCACGGAATAGCGTATCCGGCTGGTCTCGAACGAGTGATGTCTGACCGGCTGGAGCAATTGCGCAATGCACGCTTGAATTGAAAGAACGCCTTTCATTAAAAACGCGGGGATTGCCTGTGCATGAGCCAAAGTGTGCAGCTCTGTACGAGCAGGGCGCCAGCGATGGCGCAGCCGAAAGCGACGAGGATGCCCCGTGATTCTATCTGTGTGGCGATGAGTAGAAAGAAGAGGGCATAGGCGAACGAGCCGACGACCACTCCACGCAGCACCTGCCAGGCGGCGGCTGCTCCGTATGTATGGTGCGTGAAGATGGCGATGACTGTTGCGTAAATAGGTAATGGCAAGAGGAGCCCGCTCAAGCGCGGGCCGAGGAACGCGGCTGTGCCGGTCAGGAGCAGTACGAAGGCAGTTGCTACCAGTATGCGCCCGGGAAGGTCCCAGGCAGGGTGGGCAGTCTTGACGATTTGATCGTGGGAGTCCGGCAGGAGCAAGAGGGTAAGCAGCAGCACGCCCACTACGCTGATGAATGCCAGGGGCAAGGGAAGCGACACCTGCTGCAAGGCGAACGTCATAATGAAGAATGCGCTCCAGCTCACAAGCCAGCAGCCGAGCCAGCCAAAGCGCAGCGAGAGCCACCTGTAGGTCAGGCAAAATGCGGCAAAGGATATCTGGCCGAGTAAGGTAGCCTGGGCAGCGCGAGCAGCAAAGCCCGTGCCTTGCTCCAGCGCGAGATAGAAGGCAACGGGACCAGATGTCAGGGGAAGCCCGACCAGCCAGCCGCCGACCCTGGGGCCAAAGCGGCGAGCGACAAGGGTCGCGCCTCCAACAAAGAGCGGAGTGAGGATTAATTTCAGAACCAGCAAATTCATGCCTGGCCATCCTCGCCCTGCATCTTTGCCAGTTCCTCTTCGATCTTTTTCATGTGCTCACGGCGGGCGCGTGCCCTGGCTATTCTTGCTTTCTCTTCCGCGTTGGCAGGAATAAGTGGCGACACGGGGGTTGGCCCGCCGTTTTCGTCCAGCGCCACGTAGATCACCTGGCTGCTGGCGATGTGGCGTACTTCGCCTGTTATCAGGTCTTCCGCCGTCACTTCTACTCCAACCTCCATGCTGGTGCGTCCCACGTAATTCAGCGCGCAATCAACAGTAACCACGTTGCCAATGTAGGCCGGGGCGAGGAAGTCGAAGCGTTCGACCCTGGCAGTTACTACGGGGCGCCGGGCATGCTTGATGGCGACGATCGCGGCGGACTCGTCCACCACGCGCATGATCACGCCGCCATGGACGTTGCCGCGCCCGTTGGCGTCCAGCACGTCCATCAGGCGCGTAGTGGTACTGCGCGAGT
>WNGK01001909.1_pt1 | contig 25352 bp, 25 predicted proteins | sample 5400601 | NCBI WGS metagenome assembly WNGK01 (sample SAMN13153376, study PRJNA577476) | soil metagenome | isolation source: 60 cm soil or saprolite under Garry oak tree replicate 1 | place: USA:California | collected 2016-06-15
CGCCTCAAACGCGCCAGCCAGGTGGAAGAGGCTGGGCAGGAAGTTCTTGTCACCGGTCTCCAGCGAATCCACGCCAAGGAAGGTCACCTTGCCCTTCAGCGCGATGGCCTCCTGCCGGAAGCCGGGCAGTTCCGCTTGACACTGGGTGCACCAGGAGGCAAAGAAGTTCACCACGACGGGCTTGCCGCGGTAGCGGGCCAGACGCACCCACCCGTTCCCGTTCAGCGCCGGAAGCGAGAACGCGGCCGGGTTGGTCACCGCACCGGCGGTCGGGCTGCCGCCGCGGAAGGCCAGCATCCCGACAGCAACCAGGATCAACACGATCGCGCCAACAACGGCGGCACGTTGCCTTCGGCGAACCGCTGCCTTTCGCGCGGCCGCGGTACGGCTTTTCTTGTATGACGCGGTGGGGCGATCCCTGCGAGCCGCCGGGGCGGCGCTCCGCGTGGACCGCTCGGTAGGGAAGCTCCTGCGGACGCGTCCGTTGGGGCGGCGGCGGTTGGTCACGGTCGGTCCCTTTCAGCCGAGGAAAATCAGCCTGCCCAGGCCAAGGTGGCGCATGACGTCCTGCAGCTGGCTGGTCACCCAGGTCAGCCTGTTCAGCGTCAGCAGCACCCCGAAGAAGGCCAGGGCGCAGGCGGAGGTGATCGTGATCGCGGCGTGGTGCCGCTTAACCCAGCCGAACGCGCCGACCATCCGGCCGAAGGCCAGCCCGGCCGCGAGGAACGGCACCCCCAGGCCCAGCGAGTAGGCCGCGAGCAGCGTGGCCCCCTGCACCGCGTGGGCCTGGGGCGCGGCAACGGCCAGCACCGAGCCGAGCACCGGGCCGATGCACGGCGTCCAGCCAAACCCGAACGCCATCCCCGCGACCGGGGCGGCCAGCGGCCCGTACCGCGACAGCCTCGGGCGGAACCGGCGTTCCTGGTAGAGCAGCGGCGACTTCAGCACCAGCGACCCGGCGATCAACAACGCGAACGCCAGCACCAGCAGCCCGGAGATCCGGGTGATCAGCGCTTGCCGGGCTACCAGCGCCTGCCCTAGGCCCGTTTTCCGCATAAGTACCTGTCATGGTTTGCCCGGTTCAGGCTGGTTTTTCGGGCCAGGGTAGCGGGATGTCGAGTAGGCCGAGGATGGTCCGCTGCACCTGGGTGAGGTGGTCCAGGACGATGCCGCCGGGGGTGTAGGTGAGGTGGAGGCCGTCGAAGGCGGCCAGGACTGCGCGGGCGGTGGGGATCGCGGGGCGTCCCTCGGGCAGGATGCCGGGCAGGGCCACGCCGTCGCCGAGGCTGGCGCGCAGCTCAGCCTCGATCAGCCCGAAGATCAGCAGCGCGATGCCGATGATGGCGATGAGGGCCTGGATGCGGTCGTCGTTGTGCAGGAAGACCGGCCGGACCTTGAGGGTTTGCTTCAGGTCGCGGTGACGCTGCTCCACGATCCACTGGTCCTTGTAGATCTTCAGCACGTCCAGGGCGGTCAGCGGGGTGCCGTCGCCGTGACCGGGCAGGTTGGTGGCCAGCGCGTACAGGCCGTCGAGCCGGGAAGCGGCAGCGATCGCGTCATCGTCGCGCGCCCAGGTGATGACGGGCTTGCCGGCCCTGGTGCCGGTGCGGGCGGTGAGCAGGCCGGCGGCGGCGCCGGCCAGGATCTGAGCGACCTTCGCGTCGACTTGCCTGCGGGTCTTGCAGGAGCGTCCGCCGAGCCCGTTGCGGATGCGGGTGAGGGCTTCTTCCGCCTTGGCCAGCGCGCGTTCGCGGGCGTCGCGGACGGAGGCGGCCTCTTCGGAGGACCAGATGCAGGCCGCTTGCAGGTCGTGGCGGGTGCCGTCCTCGCCGGTGACGGGGAACAGGGCGAGCAGCCCTTTCCATACGGTGCGCTGGCTCGCGGGCAGGTTCCGTTCCCGCCAGGAGACGTGATCGAGGACCTGCAGGTCCGCCAGGCCGCCGGGGACGCCGGCGTCGAATCGGCCTGCCCAGCCGGTGTCCGCCCGCAGCGGGACGACGAACTTCACGTGCGCGGCGTCGGCGGCGCACAGGTTCTCCAGGTAGCCCAGGCCGGAGTCGGCGACCACGACCAGGCCCGGCGGCAGCGCCGCGGCCAGGGCCTCGATCGCGGCCATGAACGCCGTCAGGTCCCCGGCCGCGCCTTTGTGCGGCCGGAAGTACAGCGCCGCGCCGGACGGGACGGTCGCCTGCAGGGTCTTGACCTGCCGGGCGATGGTCCGGTCCGCGGACCAGCCCTTCTCCACCAGGCCGGACCCGGCGTAATGCCCGGCGAACCGGACCGCGGTCAGGTCCAGGTGCAGCCGCGAGGCATCCGCCACGGCGAACCGGCTGACCGCGGCCAGCAGCAGCTTGCCGCGCACGTCCTCGGCCACCTCCGCAAGCGCCTCCAGCGACCGGCCCAGCCGGTCATCGTTCAGCAGCGCCGCCGGGACCCCCAGCAGCTCGGCGACCGCCGCCGAGGACGCCCACCCGGCAATGTCATACAGCGGCGCCGGGGAACACAGCCGGCTCGCCGCCAGCACGGCCGCGATCTCCCCGTGCCCGGCCAGCGCCCGCCCCCGGCGCGGGATCACCGCATCCACGATCCCGGCCACGTCAAGGGCCTGCAGATAGTGCGCCACGATCAGCAGCGGGCCGACGTGCCGGCGCGTCCCGGCCGGCGGCTGGTGCAGCCGGGACAGCCCGGCGGCCAGCGCCTCCAGCTGCCCGCCGGCCACCAGCTCATCCAGGCGGCCGAGGTTTGCCACAACGTGCTGGCGCACCCGGGTGCCCTCGCGCCGGCCCTCGACCAGCTCCAGGTACTCATAGTTCCGCCCGCCCCGGCGGACGGTCTTAACTTTCGGATACATGTTGCCACAACAATATCAGACAGGCCCCGGCCACCGCCAGGCGGCATGCCCGGTACTTCCCCGTAGTTTGTCATAACACCACGACAGCCGCCCGCTCCGGCAATCCAGCAATGCCGCACGCCAGAACCCCTGTAAGGGCTCAACGACCAAGACCTAACCCAGTCCTTATGCGGAAAACGGGCCTAGGGTGCTCACCGAAGACGTCACCTGGTCGATGCCGCCGTTGTCGCATTGGTACCACGGCATCGAGGCGGGTCACAGACTTCGCCACGCAGGTCCCTATCGCCGCGTCGACTGGAAGGGACGGCCCGTGAACGTATACGACCTCTCGGTCAGGACCGCCGACGGCGGACGGTCACGGGATGATTCTGATCACGAGGCGCGTTGCATAGAGAGGACACGACATATCGTGTTATTTATGGAGCCTGGGCCCTTGAAGAGCCCGGGGCCTTGAGAGGTGAGCGTGATGACCGGTTGGTACGCGGAGCGGACGCCGGACAGGTCGGCCAAGGCCGTGATCCTCGTGACGCTGCTCGCGCTGCTGCTGGTGGCGGCCGTGCCGGTGGCCCTGCTGGCCGGAGTGGTCATGATGCTGCTGGGACACGCCATCGGCGGGCTCGCGCTGTTTGGCGGCTCGATCCTCGCCGCCGCCATAGCTGTTACGGTCGCAGGCATGAGCGGGATGCGGCACCTGCGCAAGCTGGTCTCCGGGCGCAGCTTCCGTGTCGTGCAGCTGGACGGCAGCCAGTACACCGACGTCGCAAAGCCAGAGGGCAGCGACTACACCGACGTCGTGCAGCTCGACCGCAGCGAGTACACCGAGGTCCGCTGACCTGACCCTGCCCGGATCAACGTCGAGGGTCGGCGGGAACGCCAGTTGCGGATAATCCGGGCGGCGCCGGGTAGCTGCAGGCCGTGGCTAGAGCCAGAACAGTAGCCGGGTACGCTATCCCCGGAATCGTCGTGTTCTTCTTCTGGTTGGTGGTCGTCATCCTCGCCATCATCCTGCTGGCATTCATCGTGCACTGGGCCGGCGGCGGAGTCCTGAACCTGCGGCTCGGACACTTCGTCCTGAACGTCGGCTTCACCTAACAGGCAGCAACAGCAGCTCAACGCCCATGTGCCGGGTTCCGGCGCGGTACACGGTCCAGCGATATCTGGTCGTTATCGGCGTACACGATGCGGGCCTCGGGTGCGATCCGCTGCGCGACCTGGTGGGTATTGTCCGCTGTCGGCAGCCCGGTCCCGATATCGAGGAACTGCCGGATTCCCGCCTCCCCGGCGAGGTAGCGGATGCTGCGGATCAGGAAGCCCCGGGAGGCGCGGGCGACGTCGCGAATGCCCGGGAACGTCGCGAGCCACGCATCGCCGGCCGCGCGGTCGACGGCGAAGTTGTCCTTGCCGCCGAGCCAGTAATTCCAGATCCGGGCCGAGTGCGGCACGGTGGTGTCGATCCCGGTCGCGGTAGCGTCCAATTCTTCCGGCCCGCCTGGGACTGCCGAACGGTCATCGGTCATCTGAGATCCTTGAAGGAGAGTGTCGGTCTGCCTGATACAGGAGAGCACTACCTTATCCCAGTTGCCTTTCGTCCTGGCGCAATAGATCTCGCGGGTGATCTCGGCAATGAACCAGGCAGTGCGGTCTGGGGTCAAAGCCTGGACCTGGGAGAACCTCCGACTCAGTTAGTCAGGTCTCTCTCGATCCCTTACGACTGGACGGCATCTCGTCCATCCGAAAGTCGGACGCCCGCCGAGAGCGATATCTCAGCCTGACCTGAGCCTTCAATCATGCTTGACGTCTCAGGCCAGGAATGGCGTTACTTAAATGTTGCGGGAACTGCGGAACCGCGGTGCCAGGGCCCGCCAGATCATGGTCGCCCGGATCTGGCCGTTTCCGTCGCGCCGTCGCCATCCGGCATACCGTCGTTGACGTGGTCGACCGGGATGTAGATGACGCCGTGGCGCGGAGCTTCCTTACGAGTCTGCCGGCCGAGCTGGCCGGCAGGTTGCGGGCTGAGGGCGAGCGTGCCGACTACCCGGCAGGCACGACGGTGTACCGGGCCGGTGACGACCCGTGGGCTGCGCTGGTGGTCCGGGGGCTGATCCGGGTATATCTGAGTTCGCCGGGAGGCCGGCAGGTCACCGTCCGCTATGCCCGGCCCGGTGATGTGCTGGGGATTGCGGTGCTGGTGGGCGGCCCGGCTGATACTGGCGTCCAGGCGGTAGAGCCCTCGAGCGTGTTCCGGATCAGCGCACGGACTCTGACCGAGGAAGCGCGGCGCGATGCCCGGGTCTCCTGGGCCATCGCCGAGGAGCTGAACCGGCGGCTGTATGAGGTGCTGGAGCAGACCGCGGTCAATGCGTTCGGTTCGGTGCGCCAGCGCGTTGCCGCTCATCTGCTCGATCTCGCCTCCGGCCGACAGCGGCCGGGCGGCCGCCTGGTGGCCCGGGTGTCGCAGCAGGAGCTGGCGGATGCGGCCGGGTCCGTCCGCGAGGTGGTGGCCCGGGCGCTGCGTGACCTGCGCGCTGCCGGGATCGTGGCCACCGCGGCGGACAGTGTCGTGATCCTCGACCCGGCCCGGCTGTACGCCGAATCCGGAGGCCCAGCTGGCCTGTGACTTTAGTCATCTGGAGCGGGACTGAGGTCACTGACGCCGCGATGATGCCGCGGCAGCCTGGGTGGGTCAGGCCCGGGAAACCGGGTCGGCCCGCAACAGAAAGATTTCCCGCCATGAACGATTTGACCGCGATGTCCTGGGCCGGGCCCGGGCCGGCTGGGGCGGTGAAGGCGGTGTCGGTGATCAGCACCGGGACCGTGCGGATCCGCCCCGAACACCCCTACGGCAGCCGCAAGCCGCTGTACTGGTGGCTGCTCACCTCCCGGCAGTGGACACCGCCACGGCCGGTCAACGTCTACGTCATCGAGCATTCCAGCGGGCTGATCCTGTTCGACACCGGGCAGGACCGCGCCTCGGTCACCAACGACACCTACTTCCCCGGCGGTGCCACCGGCTACCTGTATCAACGGCTCGCCCGCTTCGACATCGGCGAGGACGACACCCTCACCGCTCAGCTCGCCACACTCGGATACTCCCCCGCCGACGTGGACACCGCAATCGTGTCCCACCTGCACCAGGACCACATCGGCGGGCTGAGGGAACTGACCGGTTCCGAACTGCTGGTGTCAGCTGCCGAATGGGCCGAGCTGGCCAAGCCCGCCCCGGAGCTGCGCGGCTTCTTGCGCAGCCACATCGAGCTCCCGGGAGCGAGATGGCGCCAGGTCAGCCTGGAACCCACCCGCGATCCGGCCCTGGCGCCCTTTACCGAGTCGCTGGACGTGATGGGCGACGGGTCGCTGATCCTGCTGCCCACCCCCGGCCACACCGCGGGCTCGGTGTCATTGCTGGTCCGCCGCGCCGGCCGACCGCCGCTGCTGCTGGCCGGGGACCTCACCTACGGGGCCGACATCCTCCAGCGCGGCCAGCTGCCCGGCGTCGGCAGCCGGCGGCGGCTCGCGGAAAGCTCGCAGAAGGTCCTCGCCCTGGCCGGGCAGCAGCCGGGCCTGGTCGTGCTGCCCGCCCACGACCCGACCGCCGCCCAGCGGCTGCTGGACAACTGACACCCAGGTGACCGTCAACGGACAGAGGGCGAAATGAAGATCGACACGCTTGAGCGAGTCCAGCTCGGCGGCATCACGCAGTGGATCCGCGTTCGCGGGGCGGACGCGTCCAACCCGGTGCTGCTGCTGATGCAGCAAGGTCCCGGGCTGCCGATAATCAACGACGCGCGGCGCATGGAGCACCTTCTCGGGCTGGAAAAGGCTTTCACCGTTATCTACTGGGACCAGCGGGGCACCGGCCTGTCATCACCATCGCTCCGCAGGAACTCGAACAGGTTCGAAATCAGCGTGACGCGGATGGTCGATGACACGGTGACGCTGCTGGAGCTGCTTCGCGACCGATTCGGCGGCAAGACATTCGTGGCCGGGTTCTCCTTCGGCGCGACGTTCGCGGCGTACGCCGCTGTGCGACGCCCGGAGCTTGTGGCCGCATTGGTGGCGGCTGGCATGGACATCGACATTCCCGCGGCCGAAAACAACACCTACGCCTTCGCGGTCGACGCCGCCCGCCAGCGCGGCAACCGGCGCGCGATCCGGCAGCTGGAAGCCATCGGGCCGCCCCCGCACCCAACCGTGAAGCAGTTCACCACCCGGGCCCGCTGGGCGGCCAACTTCGGAGGCGTCGCGGCCAACGCGAACTTCAGCAGCCTGCTCCGCGAGTTCGTCGTCAGCCTGGTCCGCTCGCCCGACTACTCCGCCGCAGACATCATCCGCACCCTTCGCGGGATCAGCGCGTCACAGGCGGCGCTGCTGCCCCAACTCGCCACCACAGACCTGGTTCGCACCATGCCGCGCCTCGACGTGCCCCTCGTCATGGCGCAGGGCCGTCTTGACCAGGTTGCGCCCGGCGAGGCGGCACAGCGATTCCACGACGCACTAACAGCACCGAGCAAACAACTGGTGTGGTTCGAATCATCGGCCCACACACCGCACCTGGAGGAACCTGCCAAGTTCCGGGACCTGCTCATGAACGTCAGAGCCAGCCAGCTCACCAGCACCTGAAGCAGCCGGCCGGCCTACCTGCGGCGCTGCCACGGGCAGCGCACGGCCGACTTTGGACGCTCCTTGGCGGGCTGCTGATTCCTGCTGCCGTGTCGGCGCGCCGACCGCCGGTTACGGGTCCCCTTGTATAGGTTTGTGCCGTGGCGACCGGAGATTATCGGCTGACTGGCGTTTTGGCCTTCCTGATCGTGGCGTGTACTACGGCAGCCGGATGGCAGGGTGGCCACCACCCCCAGCAGAACGCGCCGTCCCGGGTGGCGCAGCCGGTCCTGGCCGGGCAGGCGAACGCACGGGCGGCGGCGATCGCGGCGCCGTCGCCGGAGCCGCGTGCGACGCCGGATGCCACAGTCCCCGGGACTCCGACGCCCAGTCCCGGGATCCGCAGTTCTTGCCCGGCTGCGGCGACCGCCTGCGTGGACCTCAAGGACCACCTCACCTGGCTGCAGTCCGACGGCCATATAACCTACGGCCCGGTGTCCATGGAGCCAGGGCCGCCCGGCACGCGGCAAGCGACTCCGCGCGGCACCTTCCACGTCCAGTGGAGGGCCGGAGCGAACTACATCAGCACCGAGTACCACGTGCCGATTCCGTACGCCGTGTTCTTCGCTCCCGGCGGGGTCGCCTTCCACGGCGGCAGCCTTGACACGCCCTCGCACGGCTGCGTCCACCTGGACATCGGCAGTGCCCGTTACTACCACGACCACCTACCGACCGGAGCCGAGGTCGTAGTCTTCTGAACCCGGCCCGCCGCATCCTGCCCCATCGGCCACAGGATTCACAAACCCCCCATCTTGACGACGGGGTGCGCTCCACCTGACCACCTGGCCGACCAGGCGGTATTACAGTCATCGGCGGGACACTCGTACCAGCCCTTACGCCAGCCCCGCCCGGCGGCGGCCGCCCTATGCGGAACGCACGGCCGCCCGCAGGCCGGACAGGGCACAGTGAGGGCTTCCGCGGGCCGCCACGATGCCTGAGCTACGGCATACTGCCTGACCAGTACGGTCCGGATCTCCACGATGCTGGCCTTGGTCGCGTCCAGCTCGCTCCTGACGACGGCAAGATGGGCGCGGAGTTTGTCCCGGTACTGCTCTAGCCGCTGCTCCGCGAGTTGCGGCGGCCGCCAGGAGAGCTCGAGCTGATGGAGCTGGAGCTGATCTAGCTCAGCCTCGGCTTCCGCGACGCGACGCCGGAGCTTGTTTACGTCGCCTTCCAGACGATCACGCTTACCGGTCAGCTCACGGAAGGTGACGGTCAGCCTCTCGATGGCCCCGGGCAGTTCCGGCAGCGGTCCGGGCTCCGGCGTGCGCTTACCCTCGCCGACAAACCGGGACATTGGCCCACTTTAGCGTCCGGCCGGCCTGTGGACCGGCTGCCCCGCCGGCGATCAGCAGATCGCCTTGATACTGCTGTCCTCGCCCGTCATTGCTTACCGCCGCTCTCGGACGGGCCTTGTATCAGCTACCTAACGGACGAACCGGACATCCGGCCATAAAATCGGCCATTACGCCGCCGTGCGGGGCCGCGGCCACCCCCTTGCGTGCCGACACTTACACCCAGGAAATTTGTCGCATCGGCGTGTCAAATAGTTCTGCGTACTCAAATCAGTAAGATATCGGCGTGGAGAAGGGCCTCGATCGGAGCACGTCAGGGACATGAGATGCTGTTAATGTGCGGTCCCGAGTCTTTGCAGGAGCGTTGAACGACAGGAGGCGGCTGTCTTTCAACGCCATTTAGTTCGCTGAGTTGTGGGGAGCATAGTTCGTGCGTTCTCGAAGGCGGGGAAATTCAGTCTGGTCTCGCGGCCCGGGCGACGACTCCGGGCCTAGCCGTCGCCGGGTATTGGCTGGCGGTATCGGCGCTGGCGCGCTCCTGGCGCTGCCGGATCTAGGCTCGAGCGCCGGGGCCGGCGTATCGGGCCGGGCCGCTGAACGGTACGCCTTCGTCTACGGCACGCCGGATCTGGACGAAGCGCCTAGCGGGTCTGTGGTCGCTGCGATGTGCCCGCCATCGCGGGCGGCGTCAAGGCCGCCGGTCCCGGTCGCCGTAAAACTCGCCGCTGCGCCGGTCTCGTCATCGGACCAGACTGTCACGGCCCTGGCCACCGTGGACATGGTGCACGACGGCGCCAGAATAACGCTGACGCTTCTCGGCGCCACCGCGCCAACCGTCGTCAAGCAGGGGTCGGTGACTGTGACCGGTGTCCCGCACGACGCGCACGTCTTGGTGACGCCGGTCTTCGCTCCCGGCTCGGCCATCATCTCCCTCGTTCTGGCCATCACGGTGCCCGTGGGCAAGCGCATGGTGCGCAAGGCGCACCCGCATACGGGCCACCCGGTGGCCCAGCTGGCGACAACCTGGAGATCGCACCATGCGCTGGCCTATTTCAATCAGCACAGCGGGGCCATGACGGGGCCGTTCCACCTTTCTGATGAGCCCTCGCTGGCGCTGTCGACCGCGGCCGCTAATAGCTCTGATCTACTGCTGTGGACAACCAGGGAACCGCAGCCAGATGATCCGGCCGCGGTCCGGGCCCAGGCATCGCTGTCCCGGCTGCACGTATTTCCACTGGGCAGCGGCAAGGCCAGGTTGTCAGCGCCGGTGCCGGCGCCGTGGCCAGGCGGGGAACCGGTCGCTACGCTGCCGACCGGTGACGTAGCGCGCCTGGTCCGGGGGCGCCAGGTGCAGGTGTGCTCGGCCCGGACCGGAGACGTTACCGAACTGGAGATCCCCGCGCTCCGCCAGGGGAACGCGAAGCCGAGTGCCGTCACCATGCACGCCCGGCCGGATGGCACGGTGTTCATGACCAAGCCGGGGGCCGGGGTTGCCGTGATAGCTGAGGCGACGGACTCGTTCCGGACGAGGAGCCACATTCGGTACGCGGCCCCCGCATCGCCGCTCGGCGCACCGTGGAGCAAGGCGGTGCTTTCACCAGCGGGCGAGACCGTCTATGTCCTCGGCCCGGCGGGAACCGGTGGCCTTTGCGCTTACCATGCGCATTCCGGCAAGCTGGCTGGCTCCTATAGCGAGGGCCGCCATTATCACGGTCTTTACCAGCTGCCCAGCGGAGCCTTGCTGGCAGTGCGACCCGAAAACCCGAGGCTCGCGTTCTTCTCTGCTGACCTCAGCCCACTCGGAACGGCTGAAACGAACCTTCACGTGTCGGCTATCTATTAGTGCGGCAGCAGGCAGTTACCAGGCCCTTGACGGAGGAATGGCAGTAATGACCGGATACGACACTGCGGGCCGGATACACAAGACCTACGTCTCGGCGCATCGCGAATTCGGCACGCACCCGAACTTCTGGATTCGCTACTTCACTCCGTCGCCGGCCGCCGACCTTTTCCATGAGGACGCCCTTGCGGAAAGCCGGGGCGCCTGGGACAGCGGCGGCCCCTACATCGGCGTCATTTCCGCGCCCAGGCAGTCCCGGCTGAGCGGGTCCGCGGCCGAAGGCCATGCTGATGCGCAGGCGTTCGCGGCGGCACTGCTCACCGCCTACCACGCCGTCCGCCCGCTCCTGCTGCCGGCCAACAACCAGCTCTACTGCTGGCTCGACCAGGAATATTCGACCTCGCTCAGCTCCAGTTACTGGAACGCCTGGGCGAATTACCTTGCAAATTATGATTTTGCGGGCCTGGGCACCTACCCGCTGTACCCGTGTCTTTACTGTGCCCCGTATTCGCCGTATCCCAATTGCACGACCGTCACCAAGGCGCGAGGAGTCAATAGGCCCGCCGCCATCTGGTCGAGTACACCCGAACCATGCGGAACGGTGAGTAAACCGCCCCGCTGGAACCCGGCCCATTGCGCGACGATAGGCACTCGGCTCTGGCAATTCGGCGAGCAAGGCGTGTGCAACTTTTCGGCCAATGTCGACCTCGATCTCGGCGGCCCTAATTTCGTAACAGCCAGATTTTGCTTCCGCCTTAAGTATCGACCATAGAAAGCAGCTGGGTGATCGGAATTAATCAGGTTACAGGGTCGGCCATTGCGGGATGTGCCACCAGCTGCGGCGCGGTTCTCATCGTGGCCGGGGCGAGCAAGCTGTACCGCGGCATACGTGGGTTCGACGACATGACCGCCATCAGCCGGGCGCTGCGGATGCCGCGGCGGCAGTGGAGGCTGTTCGGGCTGGCCGCCGGTGGCACGGAGTGCCTAGCGGGCGCGCTAGTGTGCAGCGGAGCGTACCCGGTGCTGGGCGGGGTCAGCCTGGTCGCCCTCGGGGCGGTGTTCTGCGCTGTGCTCGCATACGTGCTGTTCGCGCACGTTCCAGGCAGCTGCGGGTGTATCAGGTGGCGCGCAGCGACCGAAACCGGTGCCGAAGCGCTGACCTGGCGGGCAATAGCTCGCAGCGGAATAATGTTCGGAGTCGGCGTCGCGTACACGGTGGTCTCAGTGGGGGCAGCGCACGCGCCTCGTCAGTATTGGTTCGGCCTCGGGTTTGTGGCCGGGACTGCTGTCCTGGTGCTGCTGAGTATGCCCATGCCCGTACGTACTCCTGTTTGCCGCAGGCCGCTGTGGCGTAAAACGCGCACCACGCTTCGCGCGCTCGCCAGCCATTCAAGTTTCGCGGCGATGGCCGACTCGGCCGGACCGTTCGGGCCAATAGCCCGGTACCGCCGGACGGGATGCACGGATGAATTCTGGTTTACGGTGCCGCCCGGCCAGGGCAACCTGGCCGCGGTTTTCCAGGTCAACCGGGCGGCGCCCGGCGCACGGCTTGCCGTCCACGTGTCGCTGCGGGACGTCCCGACCTCGGGAGCGGGCTGGCCGGCCCGGACCATCACCGTAGCCGATGTCCTGCCTGAAGCACCTCGCGGAACAGGGGGCAGGGATGATCCGCGACCACCGAAGCGCCTAGCGCCCACGGCGGCAGGCCGGTAAGCCTCGGACAAATGGAGAGAGACGATATGAGGTTTCACGTAGTCCGTGATCCGCAGACACGGCCGGCGACCTGCCGCAAGCTCACCAGAGCCGCAGTCCGTGATCGCTCGGTCATCTTTGGCTTCTTGGCCGTGGCGGCGTGCGGGCTGGGCATAACCGCATGCGCTAGCCAGGCCGTGCCCGGCGCGGCATCGTCCGCAACATCGCCGGCAAATAACACAACGTCGCCGAGTTCGGCGTCAGCCGCCGACACCGGTGCCTGTGTCACAAGTCAGCTGAAAATCAGCCTCACCGACACCGGCGCTCTGGCGGGCCAAGCCGGCGGCTACCTGAAGTTCACCAACGCCAGCGGTACCCCATGTCGCATGACCGGCTGGCCTGCCGTGACCGGGCTGACGGCTACGGGACAGGCGACGCGCCTGCGGCACATGCAATTGAGCATGTTCGGCGCCTGGCACTACAGTGCCCCGCCACCTGTGGTAGCTCTCCAGCCAGGAGATTCCGCCTACGCGATTGTGGCAGCCGACGATAAGCCAGCCGGAAGCAGCACCCGCTGTCCTGCGTCATACACGCGCCTCCGGGTGAGCCCGCCGGGTGATTCGGGGAGTGTGACGATCTCCGCGTGGCTGCCCGGCGCAGGCTCCTACCTGCCGTCGTGTGCCTCAGCCAACGGCTCACCGACGGCGGGGACGTCGACGATAACAACGCTTTCCAGCCTCCCACATTAATCTAGCTAAATTTAGCTTCAAAAGCCTACGATTGACTGTTTGCCGCATCGCGCAGATATCGACGGTGTGAGTAACAAGAATGCCCGCAGCAACCGATAAATTGCATAGAATTCGGCAGCCATCTGCAGCGGGTAGTGGTTTCCGGTTGGCTAACACCTTGATCATGTCGGTGCCGACGAGGGCGCAGCCTGACTCTCGACTTGGCTCCCACCTGCGGACGACGTGAGCCCGGCAGCGGCGGACATCTGTCCTTACCCGGCGGGGGGCGGGCGATGGGACCAGCGCGTCCCGGCTTCTCGCACGCGGCGCGCTGGCCGGCATACAAGTACCGGCGCCGGTGCCGATCCGCTGCTGCCTGCCAGCCGACAACAGGACTGCTTCCCTGCTACCTGTGCACAAACGTGTGGATGACTTGTGCGCAACGGCGCCAAGCCTGTGCATAGGCGGTGGAAATGCTGGGGATTCCGCAGCCTAGCCGGAACCAGGAGAGGGCGTTTACCTGGGAGAGCGCGAGTCATACCTGTGCATACAGAAAAATCAAGTAATTATCCACATGCCATGCCGTAATAAATGGTAAATGAGCCGAATGTTTATCGGAGGTTTATCCGGTTGTGATATAACGTGGGGATCGTGATAATACTTAAGCCCAGAGAGGGTGAGTTCGCTTTTGAAGGGGGGTCCAAACGTAACGGCGGCGAACGCCTCCCGGACACGCTGTGCTCTCGCTGACGGCAGGTCGGCATGTCCGGTACAGGCTCATCACAGCGCCCGACAATCCCGCAGTCGGGTGTGATCGGAGCCCGGCCCGCCTGGGACCCGCAGCGGTCGCCCGGTCCATCATTCCGCTGCGTCGCTGTCCCTGGGCAGGGTTATCCCCGCTGCCCGGCGCTTATCCCTGGATCGACGGGAGACCTGACATGAGGATCAAGATCCGCCAACACGACGGCAGCATGCCCCAGGAAGACGACTGGTCCCAGGTGGGCGACTGGCTTGCCGAACTCGGCGACGATAGCCGTACCAAGCCGCCCGGCGATGCCCACGCCGAAGCAGGCGGCACCGATGATCCCTGGCCCGAAGCCTTCGCTCAGGCCGATGCCCGCGCTCAGGCCGATGCCCGCGCTCAGGCCGATGCCCGCGCTCAGGCCGATGGCCGTGCTGAGGCGCATGGGGAGACATCCGTGACGCCGACCGCAGTAAGGACGACATGCCTGGAACCGCGACCGGATCAGAATACGACCACTTCTGATCCAGCACCGGCGAGACCGGCGACAGCTACGCAGCGCAACCAGCCCCGGCCATTGGAGGTAGCCCGGTGCTCCTTGTGCGGCATCGCGCTTCCGCTAGGCCTTCTGGTCCCCGATGGCGGTCAGGCGTGCGCCGACGTCCGCTGGTACTGCAAGGACGCCATGTCGTGCGCGGAACGCTGGACAACAGCCAGTCCGCCGGTGCGCGCACATACGCCAGCGGCTCCCGACGATACTTCTCGTGGTGCCGGGAAGGCGGCGCCTGATAGAGCGTCGGCGGAACTGCCGGGCAGCATGTCCGAAGCGGCAGGACCACCACCTCGCACCGTTCGTGCTCTTGCCGAGCCACGAGATAGCTGATCGGCCCCAGCTCGCACCGCTCGTCTGCCGCGAGCAAGTTCATGTCCAGCACAAGTAGATACCGCCGCACGTCCATCACCTACCTGAAGGCATTCAGCTCCCGAGGGTTGCCTACCCGTTGGCCGCACTCGAAACATGCGGTGCCTCCTCGGCCAGCCGGCGGGATCAGCCGGCGGGATGAGCCGGCGGGCGGCCGGTGCGGCGGCGGCGCCCGCGAATGTCTAATTCGTGTGCGCGTTCGGCAGGTGCTTGCCGATGTAGCCTACGTAGATCTTCCCGGTCTTGCTGGCGTCATCGTGATAGTGGATCCGGGGGGAGACCAGGCCCTTCCGGGCTATCTTGAAATGCGCATCCATGAAAATGGCGCCGTCCGGATGTATGTCCCTGGGAACCGGGAATACTCGCAGCTTCCGAAGTTTGGGTGAGCGTTCGACCGGCTCGGACTCCTGAGTGGAATGCGCGCCCGGCGAATAGCCGGGCCGCCCGGGGGGAGTATGGCCAAGGTAGGCGTGGACCCCTTTGCTGAATTCACCGCGGCGCCGCGCGGCGGCGTACCCGTCGAGGACCCGCAGCACGTCCCAGGATTTGGCGGCCCAGGTGCCGAGCGGGTCAAAGTCGTCCAGTTCTAGCGCGTTCTTCGGGTCACCGGTGAATACGACGCAGGTAAGCACGTGCTCATCGAGCCGCTCGAGTAGCTCGCCGAACGATCCGGGCGATTGCGCTGCCGCCGCAGCGGCCCGGGTCTGATCGACGCGGCCGACTCGGGAGAGAATGCCGCGCAGCCGGTCGAGCTCCAGCTTCGCCCTCAGCAGCTCGGCCTGCGTCTCGGCGTGAGCCAGCTGCTCATCCTCCAGCCGCGCGCGGACCAGATCACGATCGTCTTCTACGTCTTCAAGCACGTCCTGGAGCGCTGCGAGCCGCCGCGATATCTCCCGATGACCGCGCAGCACTCCCCGGCCTTCGGCCAGCAACTCCCGGAACCGGGCGGTCATGTCGTCAGGCCCGCCCGGCGCGTCAGCGCGGGAGGCGCCAGACTGAAACTCGCCGACAAGACTAGTGAGCAGCTCACCGGCGATGGCGACCTCGCGGACCGCCGTGGTCGCCGCCTGCCCTGCCGGAGCCAGGCCAGCAGCCCCGTCATCTGGCCTGCGAGCGAAAGGGTCTGATGGCGCTTCCTGGATGGCTCGCAGGACGGCGGCCGGCTCCTCCCTGGACAGCGAGCGATCAACCTGGGCAACATGCGAAGGCAGCGGCAGGCTCAGTGCCCGGCTTCGGTTTGCCCGGCCAAGCAAATGCGCGAGCTTGCCGGGAGGCTGCTCGGCGATCGTTCGGGCTAGCAGCACACGGTGCCGCCGGGCATCGACGGCGCTGGCCGGATCGACCTCAGGCAAGAACGTGCGAACCGCTCCCAGCGGCACCGAGTGCGAGGGCGCGAACGATTCCTCAAGCCTCGCGGCCGCCCCGGTGTCAAGGACGTAGATTCCGGACAGCCCGACGCACTCGCGGGTCAGCCGCTCGACATGGCCGATCATCCCCGACACGGGAACATCCGGGATAGGGGCGGCAACCAGGGCGGTGCCGCGGCGACCGGGATCGCAGATCGCCGATATCAGGCCATCGACGTCAGCCACGGTGACCAGGGTCGGCCGGGCGGACAGGATCATCTCGCCGTCGTGGGCGTCTGCCGCCGACAAGGTCGCCCGGACCATATGCGGGACCCCCGTCCACCACGCGTCCGCGGCATCAACATCCTTGACGAGGCGCTCGGGTGATGCAACCGGTCCGGACGTTGATGGCGGCGCGTTGACATCGACCCAGACCCAGTCATCCTCCCGGCCGTCCTGGTGCACCGTCACGGTCGTCACCCATTCCCCCGCTTCCGCCGCGGAAGAAGACTCGGTCAGCCGATACCGCAGCGAGCGGGAGCCATCGTGCGGATGCAGTTCGGTCACGACGAGCTGGGCGTGTTCGGCTACCTCGTGAACTCCGGGGGCAACAGCCACGAGGCCGTATCCCTTGAGCGCCAGCCAGGAACGGAACTGCTCCGCTGTGAGCCGCACCGCGTCCTGGCCGTGCCGCAGCGAGAAGATCGACCGGTACCCAACTGCCATCCAGATTCCAATGACTTCCCGGAGCCCCACCCGACGACGGCGCTTGGATCACTATGGTATCGCCATAGCGGATGGCCAGGATGTTCGATTGGTTATCGAACTACTGTTCAATCTTCCCGGGTTCCCCTCGGCGCTGAGGGGCCGAGAGGAACCCGGTGGGAGCTGCTGGTATCAGAAGGCCCTGGTGACTGGTTCCGCCTCGTGGCTCGCCGCGTCCTGGTCCGCGCCGTTCACGCCGGGGCTGGCGGTGTGGCCGAGGTGGATGGTGCCGAAGTCGTAGGCGGTCTCGGCGTGCTGCGTGACGGTGTTTCACGGCGCGGAGGACGCGAGCCAGTACCCTGCTGCCGGGAGGAAACTGCAACCGGATCGGTGAGGCGTGTCTGAGAGCATCAGCGAGAACCCGATCGTGATCGTCGGCGGCGGACTCGCGGGGGGCAACGCGGCCGCCACCCTGCGGGAGGAGGGTTTCGCCGGGCCGGTCGTGATCGTCAGCCGGGAACCGGGTGTCCCGTTTGGCCGGCCTCCGCTGTCCAAGACCTACCTCCGGTCGGAAGAGGATCTCGAAGGCTGGTATGTCAGGCCGGCCGGCTGGTACGCCGAACACGGCGTAGACATTCGCAGCGCGAACGTTGCGGGCATCGATCCTGCCGCGCATACGGTCGTCCTGGGCTCGGGCGAGGAGGTCAGCTACCAGAAGGTCCTCATAGCCACCGGAGGGCGCAATAGGCGGCTCGGAATTGGCGGGGCTGAGCTGCCCGGAATCCACTATCTGCGCACGGTGGCCGAGTGCGACGCGATCAAGCAGGAGGCGGTGGCGGGTCGGCGCGCGGTCGTGGTCGGCATGGGGTTCATCGGTTGCGAGGTGGCGGCCTCGCTGACGCAGCTCGGGGTTCAGGTGACCGCGGTCTTCCCCGGCCGGGCGCCGCTGGGCCGGGTCCTGGGCGGACAGGTCGGCGCGCTGATCGGCGCAATCCACCGGGCGAACGGGGTCGAGCTGCTGGCCGGAGAGCAGGTGGCCGCGTTTGAAGGGGCCGAACGGCTCGAGGCGATCGTGACCGCCACGGGCCATCGTGTCCCGTGCGATTTCGCTGTCGCGGGCATCGGGGTAGAACCCGATATCCCCGCCGTCGCGGGGTCATCGATCGCGGAGGACAACGGAATCGGTGTCGACGAGCTCTGCCGGACCAGCGCGGCTGACGTCTACGCGGCCGGCGACGTGGCGAACCACCTCCACCCGCTTTTCGGGCGAATCCGGGTCGAGCATTACAACAATGCGGAAAAACAGGGCGCTGCGGCAGCGCGGTCCATGCTCGGCTCGACGGCCCAGTATGACTACGTCCATAGCTTCTGGTCCGATCAGTACGAGCACACAATCGAGTACGTCGGCCACGTCACGAAGTGGGACGAGTTCGTGGTCCGCGGCAGCGTGGAGGAGGGCAAGCTGGTCGGCTTCTACCTGGTGGACGGGGTGGTGCGGGCCGCCATCGGGCTCGACCGGGGCGGTGATCCCGAACTGGACCGCGATTCCGAGATGGCGGCCAGCGCGCGCCTGGTTGCCGCGCGCGCCCGGCCGGCTCGCGGCGTGCTCGCCGATGAACACGCGGACCTCTGGTCGCTGGCCTCAGGTCGAAGTAGCTAGGCGTTGGAGAACAGGGGGATGTTCGCGCCGCTGGCCGGGGCCAGCGGGCTGTCAAGCAGCGCGACGATCAGCTCCGCGACATCACCGGGGGTCAGGCCGGGACGCAGCGCCGGGTTAGCCCGGCGCAGCATCTCGGTATCGACGGCGCCGGGACTGATGCAAATAGCACTGATGCCGTGCTCTTTACCCTCCACCGCGATCGCCTCGGTGAGGCCGATGACCCCGTATTTGGAGATGTTGTACGCGGCCAGCCCGGGAAACTTCTCGGTGGCGTAGACGCCGGACAGCGAGGCGATGTTGACGATCCGCCCTTCACGCGCCGGGAGCATGGCGGTGAACGCCGCGCGACAGCAGAGAAAGGAACCGGTCAGGTTGACCCCGAGCGTCTGTTCCCAGATCTCGGCCGTCGTTTCGGCGAACAGCGCCCGCGTCAGCACCCCGGCCGCGCAGACCAGCGCCGCGACCGGGCCCGCCGCCCCGGCCACGGCGAAAAGGCGCTCGACATCGGCGCCCTTGCTCACGTCCGTGGGCACCGGTATAGCCTCGCCGCCCGCGTGCCGGATCTGGCTGGCGACGCCGTCGAGAGCGTCGCGGTCACGGGCGGCCAGGACGACCTGAGCGCCAGCCGCCGCTATGGCCGCGGCCGTGGCCGCCCCGATCCCGCGGCTAGCGCCCGTGACGACCGCCACCCGTCCGCCTAGCCAGTGCACCGGATCACCCATCGTCTGCCGCCCCAGTTCCGGAACTAACCACCTGCCGGTAGAGCCGCTCGTGAGCGTCCAGGCTCTGTTCCAGGTCGAGATGACCTTCGGCATGGTCGCGGCAATCCGGACGAGAAATCCTGGCCGTCCGCCCGACCGCCTGCGCGGCAGCCTGGATGTCATCGGGCGGCACCAGGAAGCCGGTCACACCGTCCGCGATCACCTCACCGAGGGCCCCGCACCTGAACGCCACGACGGGAGTCCCGCACGCCTGGGCCTCGGCGGCGGCCATCCCGAAGGGTTCGGCCCACCTGGCGGGAAACAGGACCACGGCGGCGCGCGCCATGGCCACCCATAGCGATGCCCGCGGCACAGCATCGTGAACCGTCACGCCTGGCCAGGCTCGTCGCGGTCCGATCTGGTCCCGGCTGTACTCAGCGTCATAGGCATCGCCGTAGACGTCGATCGGCACTCCGGCCGCGCGGGCGATATCGATGGCTTCGGCGGCGCCCTTCTCAGGACTCAGCCTGCCCGCGAAGATGGCGCCCTCCCCTGCCTCCCGCGACCAGGGGATGACGTGTGTGGGCACGTAAGGCGGGAGGATCGCGTCGACACGGACGATCCGGCGCCAGGCGCTCGCCTGGAATACCGATACGGCGGCCACCGCCGGCGGTCGGCCGCCCCGGGCCGCATGATGAAGCGCCGCCGCCACCGCCTCGTCCGGGGGCAGGTGGAGCGTGTGCACCACCGGCGCCTGCAGCGCCGCCGCGAGCCGGACGGCGGGCGCGTCGAAGGCGTGATTGTGGATCACGTCATACTGGATCTCCTGCACCCTGCGATAGGCGCGGGCGAAAGCAGACCCGGCCGCCGCTGGTTCGGGCCCGGCTGGCCTGGACCCGGCTGGCCCGGAATGGCCGAAAGCCCGGTAGAGCGTGCCCGCCAGAGACTCAGGATCGACTCCGGTGTCGATCACCTCCACGCCCGGGATCTCCGATCCGGAGGCGGCGTAGACGTGGACTTCGTGCCCCCGGCCGGTCAGGCCGCGGGCCAGATCGGACACGAAGGCCTGCGAACCGCCGCGCTGAGGCTCACGGATGGCCGTCACGAGCGGCGCCATGATGGCGATCTTCACTGTGCCATTCTCACTGTGTCATTCTCACTGGGCCACTCTCATTGGGCCAGCACCTTGAAGGCAAGGTCGCGTGGCGGGTTAATTCCCAGCACCTCGAAGGGAACCTGCCGCAAGCCGCGCCGGGCGACCTCTTCGGCCGCGCGGGGAAAGAAGATCCCGGCGAGCTCGACTGCCTCCTCGTGGCTGGAGAACTCGACGCACATCGGCCCGTCGAAGCAGACGTACCGGTAGCCGCGGGCGGCGAGCCATTCGATGTTGTTCGGCCAGATGATGGCGACGCAGCCGCCCGGCCTGCACACGCGCTCCATCTCGGACAGGCCGGCCTCGCCGCCGTGTCCCGAGGAGGGCGTGAAGGCCGAGCAGGCGATGACCAGGTCGGCGAAAGCGTCGGGGAGGGGCAGCTCGTCGAAAAACCCGTGGATCACCCTGGCCCGGTGGCCGTGACCCGCTGTCGTGAGCTTCCGCCTCAGGATCTGGCGCAAGGGCATCGCGGGCTCAACCGCTACCACCTCCCGGCCACGCTCGAGGAGCTCGAGCGTCAGCCGTCCCGAGCCCGCGCCGACCTCGGCGATCCGGTCTACGCCATGCGGCAGCCAGCCCAGCACATCCGGATGGAGCCTCTCGACGCTGGCCAGCCGGTCATAGAGCTCCGGTTCGAGCCGGTACAGCAGCTCCCAGGCCAGGGCCACGTCAGTTTGCGGATCACCACCTCCATGGGGGACGAACCGGCTCGCCTCGTCGCGGGTGAACACGCGAAGGTCGGCGGTGGTGTAGCGCCTGCGCAATTCCTGACCCGCCCGGGCCGGAACCTCAGGTTTGCTCACCGACCTCAGCCCAGTTCTTATCGGTCTCCCAGACGCGGACGGACCGCAGCAACCCCTCAGGAAACTCCGGCTGGAGCCGCTCCCAGAAGGTCACCGCCAGGTTCTCAGCGGTCGGGATGCGTCCTTTGAGCCACGGCACGTCGGTATTCAGGTTGCGATGGTCCACATCCCGGATGACCTGCCCATTCATGATGTCAGACAGCACCTTCAGGTCCAGCACGTAGCCGCTGGCCTGATCGACCTCGCCGGCCACCACCACCTCCAGGACGTAATTGTGCCCGTGCAGGTTCGCGCACTTCCCGAACAGGCGCCGGTTCTCGTCATCCGACAAGCCCGGGTCATACAGCTGGTGCGCGGCATTGAACGTTTCGCGGCGGCCGACCAGCACCGTCATCGCGCCCGCCGCGGCCTTCGGCCGGCCGCCGCCAAACCTACGTCGCTGTATGCCTGATTAGCCATGTCATACCTCCTGGGCCGATCTTCACGGTAGTCCGCGTCGTGCTGGGGTGCTAGCCAGTACCCCGGCGCCACGGCCGGCCCGCGCGGCAGAGCCGGACACCGGCTGGTGCCGGGCTCCTCACGGTCCAGTGATTACGATGATGGGATGACCGCTGCCCCCATTAATGTCTCCGCGGCACTGGCATCATTCGACGAGCCTTACAGTCCGCGGATCGTCGCGCGCATGAACGATTACGAGGTTCGCGTGGCCCACACCAAGGGCGAGCACGTGTGGCACGTACACGAAGACACCGACGAGTTCTTCCTGGTCCTTGACGGCCAGTTCGATGTGGCAATCCGCGATGCTAACGGCAGCCAGACCACCGTCACGCTGCGCCAGGGCGACATGTTCGTCGTGCCGAAAGGTACAGAGCACAAGCCCTCATCACCCGGCGCCTCGATTCTCATGTTCGAGCCGTCGGGCACATCCACCACAGGTGACCGGCATGAAGGACCAATCCCGGCCCACGTCGACAGCACTACCGGCCATGAGCTCGACCAACACGGTCGCCGACCAGGCGAGAGCCCGCCGGGCTACTTACCGGCCTCCTGTACGCGGAGCTCGGCTACGCACTCCGCGCTTCCGCAGGTCCGGCCCGAACCCAGGCGAGACCGGCCACACCGGCAGGCGGGCCGCAAGCGGGCCAGCCAGGCGCCATACGCCAGCAGCTCGGCTATGCCGCCGGGGCCCGGAACAGAGACGACCGGCCGGATCCCCCCACCTGGCAACGCCAGCCACTCTCGCGGTCTATCCGTCGCGGGATCCTCAGGCACGCTGCCCATGACCTATTGTCCCCCGTTCCTGAAGCTATGAGAGTACGCGTCCGGGAGCACGCGTCGCGAGACCGGATGTCAAGCTTCAGTGATGCGGAAGACCCTGCCGCACCGGCGGAGATGCATGCTTATTCAAGCTGGCTGACCAAGGGTGTCAGCTGAATGATCGGGGCGAACATGCATGCCGTCGTGGAGCTAACGCCCGTTGCGGATAATCCGGGCGGCGCCGGGTAGCTGCAGGCCGTGGATAGAACGAAAAGAGTAGCTGGGTACGTCATCCCCGGAATCGTCGTGTTCTTCTTCTGGTTGGTGGTCATCATCCTGGTCATCATCCTGCTGGCATACATCGTGCACTGGGCCGGCGGCGGAGTCCTGCATCTGCGGCTCGGACACTTCGACCTGAACGTCGGCTTCACCTGATCGGAAGCAACAGCAACTCATTCCCGGCCCCGACACGACCTCCGGCCCGCTAGGCCCTGTCCGTCTCGTCACTACCGCGCCTCTGGCCCGCCAGCGCCACGGGATACGACATGGTCCCTGCGCTACCCCGGTCCGGGCAGATAAATGTTCCCGGTACCGTGCTGGCATGGGACCCATCTTCTGGAGGAGGATCTGGCCATGACTGACCGCAAACCTGAGCCGGGGAACGCCGGCAGCGAGCCTGACCTGTCGCACACCGCCGAGTTCGCCAAGCTGCGGGCCGTGATGCGCGCATCAGAAAAACACCGGGAAGGCGGGGTTGACCCCGAACTCGAGGACGCGGACGCCGATCCCGCCTCTGATACCTGAGTGCCGGTCAGGCTCAATTCCCAGCGGCCTAACGCGGTGAGACCCGGGATCCAGTACGTCCTGACGCAGTGAAAGTGCAGGTCCATAGCGTTCCGGCCGGCGCTGCGGCCGGGGGCGACGCGGAGTGTCAGGAGCAACGAAAGAAACGGGAGCGGGCGCTGGAGTCAGTGATCCGCCCTTCTCGGGGGTGCAGGCACTCGCTGGGTGCGGTTCCACCACAGCGAGAGCGCCACCGCCGCCGCGATGAGCAGGCCGCCGCCGACGGCGAACCAGGAAGCCAGGTCGATGTGCTTGCGGACGATCGTGAAGGCGGCGGGCAGCCGGGCGAGCATCCGGCTGAGCTGGGCGGCATCTTGCGCGCGGTAGAACGTGCCGCCGGTGGTCCGTGAGATCTGCATGAGCGCGTTAAAGTCGGCGTCGAACGGGTTGCCCCCGCCGGGCCGGCCGCCGAACCCGGTGCCCGCGCCGCCGAACCCGCTGTACCCGCCGAACTGCGCGGAACTGCACGCGAGCGGCGCGGGGTTATCGGTGCCGTAGCCGATGGTGAAGACGCGGACACCCCGGTCGGCGGCCTGTTTCGCCGCGGTCTGCGGGTCGACCCCCCGGTTGTTCGAGCCGTCGGTGAGGACCACGATCACGTCATTGGCGTAGCCGGCACCGCGGCTGCGGGAGGCGGTCGCGCCGGCCGGCGCTACCGACGGGTCGATCTGCGCGATGGCGTCGAGCGAGGTCAGAATGCCCTCGCCGATGGCGGTGCCGAACGAGGTCGTGAGACCACCGAGCGCACTGTCCAGCTGCTTCGTGTCCACGCTAGGCGGGACCAGGACGACGGCGGTGCTCGCGAAGGCGACCAGGCCGATGCGCGGGCCGCCCGTCTGGGACTTGACGAAGGCGCTGGTCGCTTGCTCGGCGGCGGTGATCCGGTTCGGCTTGACGTCGGTGGAGCACATGGAGCCCGAGACGTCCAGGGCGAGCATGATCGTCGCGGACGACGACGCGACGGGTACGGTCGCCTGCGGGCGGGCGGCACCGACCGCGAGCACGGCCAGGCCAAGCGTCAGTAGCGCCACGGGGATGCGCCGCCGCCAGCGCGAGCGGCCAGGCATGGCTGTCCGGACGAGCGCAAGCGAGGTCACCCGGACCACGGAGCGCCTGCGCCTGCGCCGTGTCAGCCACCAGGCGGCGAAGACCAGCGGAATGACGAGGAGCGCGAGCAGCGCCCACGGCCAGGAGAAGGACATTCAGACCACCCGGCCCGTCCGGGTCACGGTGAGCACGGCGCCCGCAGCGAGAAGCACAAGGGCCATGGCGATGAACGCGCCGGCCAGCGGCAGCGGCTGGCTGGTGACGGTGAGCCTCAAGTCGATGGACGAGGCGATCCCGTCGAGCTCGCTCGCGTCCGATGCTGGATGGTACGTGCCGCCGGTGGTCTGCGAGATCGATTTGAGGGCGGCTGCGTCGAGCGCGGTGAACAGGTGATAGCCATCGACCACGACGGTGGTGCCCGTGGTGGTGCCGACCCCGACGGTGTCGATGTGCACGCCGGCCTTCTCGGCCACCGAGGCAGCCGCGCCGGTGCCGGCATCGGTCCCGGTGCTGCTGCTGGCGGCCCCGGCTTCGTTCTGCCCGTCGGAGAGCAGCACGATGGTGGCCGAGGGCCAGAAGCCGATGTTCGGCTCGCCGCCGCCGCGGCCGATGGCGACCGTTTTGTGCGTGATCGCGGACAGCGAAGCGAGGATGGCGTCGCCGAGTGAGGTGCCGCCGGCGGCCTTCAGCCGGCGGACCGCGGCCGAGGCGTTCGCGTGATCGGCGGTCGGCAGGGCGGCCTCGAGGCCGCCCTGCTGGAACGCGACGACGCCGATGTCCACGTTGTCCGGCTGGGCGTTGATGAACGACAGCGCCGCCTGTTTCGCGGCGGCGAGACGGCTGGGTGCCACGTCGGTGGCGGTCATGCTGCCCGAGACGTCCATGGCGAGGATGACGGTGCCGGAGGCTCGGGAGACCGGGACGGACGCCGCCGGGCCGGCCACGGCGATCGCGAGCACGGCGACGCCGGCGATGGTGAACCACACGCCCCCTAGCCGGGCGCGGTCGCGACCGTGCCCGGGGCCACCCGCCGTGACCCCGGCCGAGGCGAGGGCCGCAGCCCGCCGCCGCGCGGCGGCGACGACGGCCCACGCCAGGCCCGCGGCCA
>WNGK01001674.1_pt1 | contig 25348 bp, 21 predicted proteins | sample 5400601 | NCBI WGS metagenome assembly WNGK01 (sample SAMN13153376, study PRJNA577476) | soil metagenome | isolation source: 60 cm soil or saprolite under Garry oak tree replicate 1 | place: USA:California | collected 2016-06-15
CGCGCCAGACCAATTTGTCGGCGGCACGGTGATACCCGGCGTACTGCACCATCCGGCCGAACTGCTCGGACCAGAAGTACGGCACCGGGTCATAGACCTCACTGCCGCCCAGCAGGTTCGCTGCCAGCACCTCGGGCGCCCGCAGCGCGACGTCCCAGTGCTCGAACCGCAGCCGCCGCCGGTACCGCGGCGACCAGAACGCGGCGCAGTCGCCGACCGCGAAGATACCCGGCGCCGAGGCACGCAGCTGCTCATCGGTCGCTATGCCGTTCTCCAGCGCTATGCCCGACCCCGCCAGCCAGCGCACCTGCGGCCGGACGCCGACCGCCGTCACGATCTCGTCGGCAGCTAGCCAGCCGCCGTTGGCTAGCGCAAGCCCGCCCGGCTGCACCGACGACACCGCCTCGCCGAGCCGCAGGCTCACCCCGGCGGCCGCGTACCAGGCCGATGTCCGCGAGCCTGCCTCCGCACCGAGCGCGGCGGCCAGCGGCGCCTGGGCGGCTTCCACGACGGTAACCAGGCAGCCCAAGGCGGCGGCCACGGTGGCCACCTCAGCACCGATCCAGCCCGCCCCGACGATGGCTAGCCGCAGCCCCGGCCTGAGCACTGCCCGCAGGCTCAGGGCATCGTCCAGGGTGCGCAGCAGCCGCTGCGGGCCCGGGCCTGGCAGCGGCACGGGCACGGCGCCGGTCGCGAGCACCAGCCGGTCATAGGCGTACTCGCCACGCGCGGTGCGCAGCACGCCGTCGGCCAGACTGGTGGCAGGCTCGCCCAGCCGCACGTCAGCCCCGAGCGCCGACAGGTCGCTGCGCAGCGTGCTGTCATCAGCCTCCCCGGCCAGCACGCCCTTGGATAGCGGCGGCCGGTCGTACGGCGGCCTGGCCTCAGCGCCGACCAGCGTCACCGGGCCGGCGTACCCCCTGGACCTCAGCTCTTCCAGGGTGCGCAGGCCAGCCAGGCCAGCGCCCGCTATCACCACTCGCTCGACCCGCACGATCACCTAGGCTAGGAGCAGCGCGCGGGAGTCCGGTGCTGACCGGACTGAGAGGGCGGCTGGAAGCCGCCGACCGCAGGAACCTGATCCGGGTCATGCCGGCGAAGGGAGCGGACATGAGCATCTCAGCCAGCGCCGACGTGCTGGTCATCGGCGGCGGGGTAATCGGGCTGAGCATTGCCTGGCGGGCCGCGCAGCGCGGCATGCGGGTGACCGTCGCCGATCCGGCACCCGGCAGCGGCGCATCGAACGCCGCCGCCGGGATGATCACGCCCATCTCGGAGGCCGCGTATGCGGAACGGGAGCTGTTCCGGCTCGGCCGCGAGTCGCAGCGCCGCTATCCGGAATTCGCGGCCGAGCTGACCAGGCTGACCGGCGAGCCGACCGGATACCGGCAAGCCGGCACGCTGCAGGTCGCCTACGACGCGGATGACCTGGCCGTGCTCGGCGAGTATCAGGCCCTGCAGGAGTCCTTCGGCGTGCCCGCCCGCCGCCTGCTTGACCCGGCCATCCGCGGCGGGCTGCTGGCCGCCGAAGATGCGTCCGTCGATCCCAGGCTGCTGACCCGTGCCCTGCTGGCGGCAGCCAGCAAGGCCGGCGCGGAGATCATCCGGCAGCCAGCCGCCGAGATCCTCATTGCGGGCAGCGCCCGGGCCAGTGCCGCCCAGGCCAGTGCCCCCTGGGCCGGTGGTACCCGGGCCAGTGCTGGCCGGGCAGGTGCCGCCGAAGCCGGTGCCGCCGAAGCCGGTGCCGCCGAAGCCGGTGCCGCCGAAGCCAGTGGTGCCCGGGCCAGTGCCGCCCGGGCCAGTGCCGCCCGGGCCAGTGCCGCCCGGGCCAGTGGTGCCCGGGCCAGTGGTGCCCGGGCCAGTGGTGCCCGGGCAGGTGCTGGCCGGGCAGGTGCTGCCCGGGCAGGTGCTGGCCGGGCCGCTGGCGCGCTGCTCGGTGACGGCACGCAGGTCCTGGCCCCGCGGGTAGTGCTCGCGGCTGGCTGGAGCTCGGACTCGATCGCGGGCCTGCCTGCCGGGACGGTGCCCCCGGTCCGGCCGGTCAAGGGCCAGATCCTGCGGCTGAGATCCGGGCCGCCTGGCCTGCTCGCCCGGTCGGTCCGCGGCATCGTCCGAGGTTCCTCGGTCTATCTCGTGCCCAGGGAGAGCGGCGAGCTTGTCATCGGCGCAACCCAGGAGGAACTCGGCGCGGACACCCGGGTGACCGCCGGCGGGGTCTGGGAACTGCTCAGGGACGCCAGGACAATCGTGCCCGGGATCACTGAGCTCGAGCTGGCGGAAGCGGTGGCCGGGCTGCGGCCCGGCACGCCGGACAACGCGCCGGTGCTCGGCCCGTCCGCGCTGCCCGGGCTGGTGCTGGCCACCGGCCATTTCCGGGCCGGGGTGCTGCTGGCCCCGGTGACTGCCGATGTCATCACTGACTACCTGGCCACGCGGCGGATGCCGGACCTGGCAGCCGCATTCACGCCGGGACGCTTCGCCCGGCCGACCGGGCCGCCGGCGCCGGGCCGGGCCCGCGGCAATGAGCTGCCGCGGGCAGCCAGGCGGAACACGGCGGACGAGGGCGCAAGACCATGAAAGTGATCATCAACGGCAGCACGCATGAGCTGGCCGCGGATGCCAGCGTCGGCGATGCCGTCCGGCTGGTGACGACATCGGCCGGCGGGATCGCGGCGGCCGTCAACGGCGAGGTGCTGCGGAGGGCCTGCTGGGACACGACGCCGGTGGCAGACGGCGACCAGGTCGAAGTGATCTCTGCGTCGCAGGGAGGCTGACATGGACGATCAGCTGGTGAGCACAGCGAGGCAGGGAGGCTGACATGGACGATCAGCTGGTGAGCACAGCGAGGCAGGGAGGCTGACCATGGACGACCCGTTCGTGATCGCCGGGGAGGCGATGGGCTCCCGCCTCATTATGGGCACCGGCGGCGCGCCGAGCCTGGACGTGCTCGACCGGGCGCTCGCCGCCTCCGGCACGGAGCTGACCACTGTCGCGATGCGCAGGGTGGATCCCGCGGCGGCCGGGTCAGTGCTAGAAGTCATCGCCGCGCGCGGCATCCGGGTGCTGCCGAACACGGCAGGCTGCTTCACCGCGGCCGAGGCAGTGCGCACCGCCCGGCTGGCCCGGGAAGCGCTGGGCACGGACTGGGTGAAGCTCGAGGTCATCGCCGACGAGCGCACGCTGCTGCCCGACCCTGTCGAACTGCTCGACGCAGCCGACCTGCTGGTCGCCGACGGGTTCACGGTACTGCCCTACACCAGCGACGACCCGGTGCTCGCGCGGCGGCTTGAGCAGGCAGGCTGCGCGGCCGTCATGCCGCTCGGCGCGCCGATCGGATCCGGGCTCGGGATCAGGAACCCGCACAACATCGAGCTGATCGTGGAGGCCGCCACGGTCCCTGTGGTCCTTGACGCGGGCATCGGGACGGCCAGCGACGCGACGATCGCGATGGAACTCGGCTGCGACGGCGTGCTGCTCGCGACCTCGGTCACGCGGGCACGCGATCCCGAGCTGATGGCCGAGGCGATGCGGGCGGCGGTGACCGCCGGGCGGCTCGCCTTCCTGGCTGGCCGGGTGCCGCGGCGACGGTACGCGACCGCCTCGTCACCACCGCTGGCGGGCTGAGTCAGCAGCGCCGTTAGCTGGGCGGGGACGAGACGGCACCAATACACTCGACCCGATGGATACGACTCTGGCGCACCTGCAAGTCGGGCAGTTGCTCGACGGGCGCTACCGGGTGGAGGCCCGGATCGCGCGCGGCGGGATGGCCACCGTTTACCTTGGCACCGATACGCGCCTTGAGCGCACCGTGGCGCTCAAGATCGCGCACGTCGAGCTGGCCCATGACGCGGACTTCGTCCGGCGGTTCATCGACGAGGCCAGATCCGTGGCAAGGCTTTCCAGCCCGAACGTCGTCGCCGTCTACGACCAGGGAGCGGACCGGGACATCCTCTTCCTGGCGATGGAGTACGTGGCCGGCCAGACACTGCGCGAGCTGCTGACCGAGCGCGGCAGGCTCAGCCCGCGCGAGGCGCTCGACATCATAGAGGGAGTCCTCACCGGGCTTTCAGCCGCGCACGCGGCCGGCATTGTGCACCGCGACGTGAAGCCGGAGAATGTCCTGATCACCGCAGGAAACGCGGTCAAGGTCGCGGATTTCGGGCTGGCCAGGGCGGCAGCCATGGCTGGTCACACCAAAACCGGGACGATCATCGGGACCGCCGCGTACCTGGCGCCCGAGCAGGTGACGCAGAGCACATCAGATGCGCGCACCGACGTCTACGCGGCCGGCGTGATGCTCTTCGAGCTGCTCACAGGAACGCAGCCGCACACCGGCGAGACGCCGCTTGCGGTTGCCTACAAGCATGTGAACGAGGTCGTCCCGGCACCGTCCAGTTTCACGCCAGGGCTGCCCCCTTCCCTTGACGCGCTGGTGGCGCTGGCCACCAGCCGGAACCCGGACCTGCGCCCCGCGGACGCGGGGCAGTTCCTGCAGGCGATCACCGAAGTGCGCCGCGGGCTGCCCATCGCCGGAACGCAGGCCGCGGGCCAGCCCGCTAGCTCCGGCGACGGGTACGAGCCTGGGTTCCCGCCCGGCCTGCCGGCGGCCGGGCTGTCCGCGCCTGGCAGGTCCGCTCCCGGCTTGCCCGCGGCCGGTCTGGCCGGGCCCGGCTGGCCGGACTCCGGCCAGCACGGAGTGCCGCCACAGGACGCGGCAGGCCGCCAGGCCACCACCGGAGTTCATGGAACGGCCGACCTGATGACGCCGGGCGGTCCGGCGCCGCCGGGCGCGCCCGCGGCAGCTGGCTCGTCCTGGCCGAGCCCATCAGCGTCGCCCGGCTCGTCCTGGCCGGGCCCATCAGCATCGCCCGGCTCGTCCTGGCCGGGCCCATCAGCATCGCCCGGCTCGTCCTGGCCAGGCCCATCAGTATCGCCCGGCTCGTCCTGGCCAGGCCCATCAGCATCGCCCGGCTCGTCCTGGCCGAGCCCATCAGTATCGCCCGGCTCGTCCCTGCCGGGCGGCTCGTCCTTGCCCGATGGCTGGCCGTCGGGGGCTGGCCGGCCATCCCCCGCCCCCGCCCACGCAGGGCGGCCGCCCGAACCCGGTGGCCAGTCATTCCCTGGCCAGCCGGCCGCTCCCGGAACCTCGCCACAGCCCGGCAGCCAGTCATTCCCTGGCCAGCCGGCCGCTCCCGGAACCTCGCCACAGCCCGGCAGCCAGTCATTCCCCTGGCTGTCATCGCCGGAGGCGTCGGCACACGCCGATGGCGCGTCATTCCCTGCAGCCTCGTTCCTTCCCCCGGCGTCGTCCCTGCCTGCCGCATCGCCCTCGGCAGGCGATCCGGCACCCCCCGGCGCGGCCGACCGCGGCGAACCAAGGCACGGAAGGCGGGGCCGGGACAGGCCGGTGGAAATCCTGCCGGCGGTGATCACCGGACAGGCGGCCGAGCAGCTGGCCGATCCGTCCAGCGGAATGAACCACACGCTGATCGTGCCCGGCGCCGGGCTTGCCTTCGAGCACAGCGACGAACCGCTCACCGGCCGCGTGCACGCGCCTGCTGGCTACGGCCGGCGCCGGGAGCCTGGACTGCAGCGGTGGCTGTTCAGCCGCAGGCTCGCCTACGTGGCCCTGGCGGCTGCCGTCGTGCTGGTCATCGGGCTGATGACCTGGTGGGTCACCAACGGCCAGTACGAGACCGTCCCGCAGGTGAGCAGGATGACGAAGGCCACCGCAAGGACCGAGCTGCGTAACCTCGGCTTCACGGTCAAGACCGGTCGCGGCGCGCACAGCAACGTCATCCCCCGCGGGGAGATCATCCGCACCGATCCGGCGATCGGCGCGCGGGCTCATCGAGGCAGTGTCGTCACGCTCATCCCGTCACTCGGCCCGGTCCTGATCCGGGTCCCGTCGGTGACCGGGATGAAGCTCGCCGACGCCGAGGCGGCGCTCAGGCGGGCCGGGCTGACCCCGGGCAAGGTGACAAACGCGACGTCAACCACGATTCCCGTCGGCGTCGTGATCAGCACCAATCCCGTCGCCGGGCTGTCCTGGCCGCAGCCGCGGCCGGTGCGGATCGTGCAGAGCGCCGGCATACCGCTGCCCAACCTGGTCGGCCAGCAGCAGTCCGCGGCGCAGCAGCAGGCGCAGCAGGACGGGTTCCAGCTGAACCCGAAGCAGGATACGAAGAGCAATCAGCCAGCCGGGACGATCACCCGCCAGTCCCCGCGCCCGGGCACGCCCATCACCCCAGGCGAAGTGGTGACCATCCGGGTCTCCGCCGGGCCGCAGCTCGTCGATATCCCCAACGTGGATGGCCAGGACGTAAATCAGGCCATCAAGATCCTGACGCAGGCCGGATTCCAGGTCAGCGTCAACCGGCTAGGCCCAGGCCATCAGGTGTTCCACTACGACCCCACCGGGCAGGCGCCGAAGGGCAGCACGATCACGATCTTCATCGGATTCGGCGGTCTCCTCCCTTAGCGAGTAACGGGCAGGGCCCTGCCCGGCCTGCCGGACGGTGGCTGATCGCCGGGCGGCGTTAGCTCAAAATTGCCGGGCGGCGCCTGCTCAAGGCTGCGGCCCCTCGCCGGGCCGCTCCTGGTAGGAGTACCGCTGCTCGCGCCACGGGTCCGCCGTATTGTGATAGCCCCGCTCCTCCCAGAATCCGCGCCTGTCCCTGGTCAGGTACTCCACGGCCCTGACCCACTTGACGCTCTTCCAGCCGTACAGGCCGGGCACCACAAGCCGGACAGGGAAACCGTGCTCCGGGGTGAGCTCGGCGCCGTTGCAGTGGGTGGCAAGCAAGGTGTCTTCGGCAGCGAAATCGGCGATGCGCACGTTGGCGCTGTAACCGAAATCAGCCCATATCATGACATGCGTAACGGCCGCCGCCGGCGGCACTGCCTGCAGCACAGCGGCTGCGGGCACGCCCTCCCAGGCAATGCCAGTGATGCTGAACTTGGTTACGCAATGAAAGTCCGCGGTCACCCGGCAGCGGGGCAGCGCCCCGAACTGCGGCCATCCCCAGCGCTGCTCGTGCCCGCTATCGGTCGCGCCGAACACCCGGAGATCCCAGCTCTCCGGCTGGAACGCGGGCACGCGCCCGTAATGCAGGACCGGCCAGCTCACCGGGATGTACTGTCCCGGCGGCAGCGGGCCGCCCGGCCGCCGGGCGGGCGGGCGGCCACCCGGAGCCTTCGCCGGCCCGGCCGAGCCGCGTGCAGAATGACCCGCGCCGACGGACCGTGCACCGGTTTCCGGCTGCCTCATCCGGCTGACCTGCCCCTTTCCGCCCTCGCGCCGGTAGCGGCGCGTCGCCCCGGCCCTCGACCCCGCAGGTGTGGCTATCTTGCCACTTCGCAATCTGAGCCGATCGCGCGCCCGTCACCCTGCGCCAGCGGACGTGCGCTAGGCTTGCGCCCGTGCGTCATCACTACTGGTTCTTTTACGGCTACCGGCCCGGCCTTCGGACGGTCGCCCGCCAGATGCTGCACTGACGCGAGCGACGTAAGGGAAGCCCCGGGCCGGAACGGCCCGGGGCTTTCGTCATTATTGGAGACAGGGAGTGGTGAGATGGTCGTCGTGATGGCCCCGGAGGCCACGCAGTCAGACGTTGACATGATCGTGGACCTGGTACGCACGGCCGGCGGCGAGGCATTCGTGAGCCGCGGGGTCTCCAGGACGATCATCGGCCTGGTCGGCGATATTGATCAGTTCGGCGCGCTGAACCTGCGCAGCAGGGCCGGCGTCGGCGACGTGGTGCGGATTTCCGTCCCGTACAAGCTGGTCAGCAGGGAGCATCATCCGAGCCGGTCGGTGATCACGGTCGGCGGGGTGCCGATCGGCCCGGACACGATGACGGTCATCGCAGGCCCGTGCACGGTCGAGACCCCGGAGCAGACCCTGACGTCGGCCCTGATGGCCAAGGCGGCAGGCGCATCGATGCTGCGGGGCGGCGCGTTCAAGCCGCGCACATCGCCGTACGCGTTCCAGGGCCTCGGCGAGGCCGGCCTGCGCATCCTGGCCGAGGTACGGGCCGAGACCGGGCTGCCGGTGGTGACCGAGGTCATCGACCCGGCCAGCGTCGACCTGGTCTGCTCGTACGCCGACATGCTGCAGGTCGGCACGCGCAGCATGCAGAACTTCACGCTGCTGCAGGCGGTGGGCTCGGCCGGCAAGCCGGTGCTGCTCAAGCGCGGGATGAACGCCACCATCGAGGAGTGGCTGATGGCAGCCGAGTACATCGCCCAGCGCGGGAACCTCGATATCGTGCTCTGCGAGCGGGGGATCCGGACCTTCGAGACGGCGACCCGCAACACCCTGGACATCAGCGCCGTCCCGGTCGCGCAGCGGCTCTCGCACCTGCCGGTGATCGTGGATCCGTCGCATTCGGGCGGCCGCCGGGACCTGGTCCTGCCGCTCAGCAGGGCCGCGGTCGCGGTCGGGGCGGACGGGATCATCGTGGACGTGCACCCGGAGCCTGCCACCGCGCTGTGCGACGGCGACCAGGCCCTGGTGGACGCCGATATCCGCGAGCTTGCGGCGGCGATGTCCACGCTGCCGCAGCTCATGGGCCGGACACTGAGCCAGGCGCCGCGCCCGGTCGTCGTCGGCTGAGCCCGCAGCCAGGGCAATTGAAACGCGTGGATGGGACTCTACTGTCGTTGATACCGCAGCAGAGTCCCGTCCATATCGTTGAGGCGCCTGAAGGAAGGACTCAGGAAAGGAGGAATCGGGCATCCCATCGCACAGCTGACCGCCGGGACCGGCTGGCTGGGCCCGGACTGGCCGGCCTGACTGCGGTCAGAGCGCGGATACCGCCGGGATCACCTCGGCGCCGATGACCTCAAGCGGCGTGACGTCCCAGACGTTGGCCACCGCGCCGATGGCGGCCTGGAAGCCCAGCCCGGCGAGGTTGCCGAGCTGGTCGACGACCTGCCCGGCGTGCTGCCCCTTCTCGCCGACATCGAAGATGAAGTAGCAGGTCTTGAAGATCTCGTCGTAGTCGCGCCCTTCCGTGTCGCAGTGCGCGCGCAGCACATCGAGCTTGCGGGCCAGGTCCGGGCCGGGGAACAGGTTGCACGCCTGGGCATAACGGGCGACGAACCGCAGCGTCTTCCGCTCCCCGGATCCGCCGATCATGATCGGCGGGTGCGGCGCGGACAGCGCCTTCGGGTAGTTCAGCGGGCGCTCCAGCCGGTAGTGCGTGCCCTGGTAAGGGGACTCGTCCCCGCGCCACATCTGCAGGCAGATCTGCAGCGTTTCCTCCAGCCGCTCGAACCGCTCGGCGACCGGCGGGAACGGGATGCCCAGGCCCCTGGACTCCTCTTCGTTCCAGGCCGCGCCGATGCCGAGCCAGGCCCGGCCGCCGGACAGCACGTCGAGCGTGGTGACGATCTTCGCCAGGATTCCCGGGTGCCGGTAGACCGCGCCGGTCACCAGGGTGACCAGCTTCGCCCTGGACGTGACGCCGGCCAGGTAGCCGAGCGTGGTGTAGGCCTCGAGCATGTCGCGATCCGGCGGCCCCACGGCGCCGATCTGGAAGAAATGATCCATCACGCTGATGAACTCGAACCCGGCATCATCGGCGGTCCTGGCTATCGTCGCCAGGTCCGGGCCGAGCCGGGCGGCGCCTGGCCCGGTGAAGTCAGGGATCTGCAATCCGATTTTCACGTCATTTACCTCCGCGGGGGAGCCTGTCACATCAGGACCGATTATGACCGGGCCGGGGCAGGCGGCCGGGCCGGACGGCTCGTAATAAATGAAAGTCAGTGCCGGTCTGGCGTGTGTTCCTGCGCGGCAGCGGCCAGTTCCTCGGCCAGGTCGTCGGCATCGAGCCGCGCCTCGATCCGGCGGAGATCCTCGACCCGGGCGCGGGTTTCCACCTGGCGGGGCGTGAGCAGGCTGCAGCAATCCTGGTCGGGCAGCTCGGAGATGGCGAGCGTCCGGATGCGGCGCGCCTCCGCCATGATCTCGATCTTGTCCAGGCCGATCAGCGGCCGCAGGATCGGCAGGCTGACAGCGTCATCGAGCGCGGTGATGTTGGTCAGCGTCTGGCTGCTCACCTGGCCTAGCGAGTCGCCGGTGACCAGCGCGGTCGCCCGGTGCCGCCGGGCCATCGCCTCGCCGGTCTTCAGCATCAGCCGCCGCTGGGCCATGATCTGCAGGCGGCCGGCGCCGGACGAGGCAAGCCGCTGCTGCGCCTTGCCGAAAGCGACGACGAACAGCCGCGACCCGCCCTGGAACTTGTCCAGCTCGCGCACCAGCCCGTACGCCTTGTACACGGACTCGGGGCCGGTCAGCGGCATGCCGGAGAAATGCAGGTAGGTGCAGCGCAGCCCGCGGCGCATCATCCGGTAGGCAGCCACCGGCGAGTCGATGCCGCCGGACATCAGCACCATCGCGCGGCCGCTCATGCTCACCGGCAGGCCGCCCTGGCCGGGCATGCCGTCGGTGAAGACGAAGACCTCGGACTGATCGACCTCGACGAAGACCGTCGTGTCCGGCCGGCTCAGGTTCACCGGGTAGCCGTGCTCTTGCTGGATACGGGTGCCGATGAGCCGGACCAGTTGCGCAGAGGTGACCGGGAACCGCTTGTCACGCCGCCTGGCCCGGACGGCGAATGCGCCCGGCCTGCCCGCTGTCAGGTCCACCGCCGCGGCGATCGCCGCCTCGGGATCCTTGGCGACCCGCACCGCGCGGCAAATCCGGGCGATGCCCATCACGGTGCTCATGCGTTCGGCAATGCGGCCGATCGCGGCCTCCGCGGTCATCGGCTCGGCGACGTTGCTGTCATCGCCGCGAGCCAGCGGGCCGGCCGGGACGGTCAGCACGATCACGCCGTCGCGCTGCCACAGCCGCAGCGGGATGCCGAGATCGCGGACCGCGCGCCTGATGTTGTCATGCAGGAGCCGTTCGAACCGCTGCCTGTTCTTGCCCTTGAGCACGATCTCGCCCAGCTTCAGCAGCACGCATGGCTCGTGCCGGGCCGTCGCCGCCAGCGGCGTGACCCGATCAGCTAGGGGCAAGGCGGGCATTCCCCTAGTCTGCCAGCTAGACGGAGTTTGACGACTCGATGTATCAAGCTACAGCCGTCCGGGACCGGATGATCTTCAGCCAGCGGGCCGGCGGCGCGGGCGCGTTCCGGCGCGGGCGTTCCGGTGCCGCGGACGGTCGGAGCCAACGGCCTGACCGATCAGCCGCCCATGACCGCGCAGAGCAAGCGGTCCTCGCCGCGCTGCCACAGCGTTCCGATCTCCGTGAAGCCTGCTGCCCGGAGAGCGTCGACGTGCGTGGACAGTCGTCCCGACGGCGAGCCGTGATGCTCGCCGTCGATCATCCGGCTGTTGCGCTCGGCGACCTCGCCGGCCAGGGCAGGCTCCGCCGCCACCGCTTCCCACCAGCCACTCCACGTTTCCGGGTGCCCGCCGGGAAAGCGCCTGGACTCTTCCAGCTCGATCAGTGCCCGGCCGAGCCGTGCGAGGGCCGGCGAAGTGTCATCCTCCCTGAAATGATCGCCGTTCAGCAGCAGGCCGCCTGGCCGCAGCACGGTGCCCAGCTCGGCGTACATCGCAGCGAGCGCCGGCGGGGGCAGCCAGTGCAGCGCCGTTGTGCTGACCGCGGCGTCTACCTTCCGGTCCGTGCCAAGCGCTGCCGACCAGCCGGCGCTGCGGAGGTCAAGCTCGGCGAAACGCAGCCCGGCCCGGTCCGGCCACGCGATGCGGCCCAGCGTGAGCAGCAGCGGGTCAGCATCGACCCCGATGACGGTAGCTGCAGGCATGCGGTCAAGCAGCCGGACGCCCAGCGAGCCCGGCCCGCAGCCGAGGTCGAGCACGAGCGGGCCAGGCATCCCGGTGCCCTCCTGCACGGCGTCGATCAGCGCGGTGAATCGCTCTTCCCGGTCCGGCAGGTAGCCCAGTTGCTGGATATCCCAGCGGGCAACCCAGTCAAGCGCTGCGCGGCGATCAAGGACTGGCACGACCTGCCTCCCTGCCGATGAGTGGCCGGCGTCAGCCGGTCAGCCGAAGAGCACCTCGGACTCGTCGTACCTGTCGGCAGGCACGACCTTCAGCTCGCTAGTGGCCGCGGCAAGCGGCACGCGCACGATATCGTTTCCCCGCAGCGCCACCATGACGCCGAACGCGGCGTCGTGCACGGCCCCGATCGCCTGCAGGCCGAACCGGGTGGCGAGCACCCGGTCGAAGGCTGTCGGGGTGCCGCCACGCTGGATGTGCCCCAGGACCGCGCAGCGTGCCTCCTTGCCGGTGCGCTTCTCGATCTCGTCCGCCAGCATCTGCCCGACGCCGCCGAAGCGCACGTGCCCGAAGGCGTCCAACTGCTGGCTGGCTGCCGACGCGTCCCCGTCCGCCGGCCGCGCTCCCTCGGCGACCACCACGATCGGCGCGTAGCGTGTCTCGAACCGGTGCTCCACGTACGCGCAGACCTTCTCGATTTCGAAGCGCTTCTCCGGGATCAAGATGACGTTCGCGCCCCCTGCCATGCCCGCGTGCAGCGCGATCCAGCCTGCATAACGGCCCATCACCTCGACGATCAGCGCGCGGTGATGGCTCTCCGCCGTGGTGTGCAGCCGGTCGATGGCCTCCATGGCGATGTTCACGGCGGTGTCGAACCCGAACGTGTAGTCGGTCGCGCCGAGATCGTTGTCGATGGTCTTGGGCACGCCCACGATGTGCACATCATCTTCGTGCAGGCGGGTCGCGACTCCGAGGGTGTCCTCGCCGCCGATCACGATCAGCGCGTCGACGCCAAGGCTGTACAGGTTGTCCTTGATCCGCGCCGCGCCGGAGCGGCCACCGCTGGCTGCGCTGTCCGCCAGCGGGTTGGTACGCGACGAGCCAAGGATTGTCCCGCCGCGGGGCAGGATGCCGCGGACCGCCTGCACGTCAAGCGGCACGGTGTCGCCTTCAAGCGGGCCGCGCCAGCCGTCGCGGAAGCCGATGAATTCATAGCCGAACTCTTTCACTCCGCGGCGGACGATAGCGCGGATAACTGCGTTCAGCCCGGGGCAGTCACCGCCGCCGGTGAGGACTCCGACTCGCATAGGGGCTCCCTTTCGTGTTCGCTCGCCCGCCACACTAGTCCTCATGAATGTCCTCGCGATCGATGCGGGAACGACTGGCGTCACCGCCCTGGTCGTTACCGCTGACGGCACCGTGGCGAGCCGCGGATACGCCGAATTCCGGCAGTACTACCCGGAGCCGGGCTGGGTCGAGCACCTGCCAGAGAGCATCTGGCAGGCGACGCTTGCGGCGTGCGGTCAGGCCCTGGCCGGGCCTGGGGCCGGTGCCGGGGCAGGGCCTCGGGCCGGTGCAGGGCCTCGGGCCGGTGCCGGTGCCGGGTCCAGTGCCGCGGCCGCATCGGTGACCTGCATCGGCGTGACCAACCAGCGGGAGACCGCTGTCCTTTGGGACCGGGCCACGCTCACTGCGCCGCGGCGGGCGATCGTCTGGCAGGACCGGCGCTCGGCGGGCAACTGCGCTCGGCTGCGTGACCAGGGCTACGAAGAGCGGGTCGCCGCGCTGACCGGCCTGCGGCTTGACCCGTACTTCACCGCCACCAAGCTAGCCTGGCTGGCGGAGAATGAGCCGGGCGTCTGGGCCGGGGTGCTGGACGGATCGGTAGCGGTCGGCACCGTGGATTCCTATCTGATCGCGCGGCTCACCAGCGGGCGGCGGCATGTCACTGACGCCTCGAACGCGTCCCGCACCCTGCTCTTCGATATCGAGGCCGGGCAATGGTCAGCGGAACTCTGCGACCTCTTCGGCGTGCCGCCGCACGCCCTGCCTGAGGTGGTCCCGTCTGCTGGCATCGCCGGGCACACCGACCCGGACGCGTTCCTCGGACTGTCGCTGCCGGTGGCCGGCATCGCGGGCGACCAGCAGGCCGCACTGTTCGGCCAGGCGTGCTTCGCGCCAGGGGACATCAAGTGCACGTACGGTACCGGCTCGTTCGTGCTGTCCGCCACGGGCCACGCCATCGTCCGCTCGGCGGGCGGGCTGCTGACCACGGTGGCGTGGATGGACTCCGACGGCACGCTCGCCTATGCGCTCGAGGGGTCGGTGTTCGTGACCGGCGCGGCCGTGCAGTGGCTGCGCGACGGGCTCGGCCTGCTCGACAACGCGGCACAGAGCGAGGCGCTCGCGCGGACCGTGCCAGACTCTGGCGGCGTGGTATTCGTTCCCGCGCTGACCGGGCTCGGCGCCCCGGACTGGGATCCGGCTGCGCGGGGAGCGATGTTCGGCCTGACCCGGGGCACGACGCGGGCGCATCTCGTCCGCGCCACGCTGGAGGCGATCGCCTTCGAGGTCAGGGATGTCGCCGATCTGATCGCGGCGGAAACCGGCCGCGGCCCGGCCGGCCGGACCGCGGCGGCATTCAGCCAGGTTCCCGGCCCCTCCGGCAGCCAGGTTCCCGGCCCCTCCGGCAGACAGGTTCCCGGCCCCTCCGGCAGCCAGGTTCCCGGCTCCCCCGGTCCGCGAGCCAGCGCGACGGACGCCTCCCCGTCCGCCGCTTCCGCGTCCGCTGCTATGCCGTCCGGCGCTGTGCTCCGGGTGGACGGCGGGGCAAGCGCCAACGACCTGCTCATGCAACTGCAGGCCGACCAGCTCCAGGTTCCCGTCGAGCGGCCGGTCGTCGCGGAGACCACGGCTCTTGGCGCCGCCTTCCTGGCGGGCCTCGGCACCGGGATCTGGTCATCGCCCGCGGAGCTGGCGGCCACCTGGAAGCTTGACCGGCGTTTTGTGCCCGGCGCCAGGGACGAGTCCGGCTATTCCCGCTGGCGCAAGGCCGTCGAGCGCACCAAGGGCTGGGCCAGCTAGGCCCGGCTACTGAAGCGCTGGCAGCGTCCGTATCCCGGCCGGCCAGCCGCGCGTGGCGCCAACCGCCGCCTTGGACGGGTGCCTGCTGAGCAAGCGGTCAGACCGGGCCGGCCAGCAGGTCAGTCGGGTGCGGCCATTTCGTCTGGCTGGCCGGCCCGTTCGTCGCGGCCATCGCCGGGGCCAGCGGCAGAGCCCGGGGCAGAGCCATCGTCCGAGCCGTCGCCGTGGCCAGCGCCCGGGCCAGCACTAACGCCTGCGCCGACGACGGCACCGTTGTTACTGGCTCGGCTATGCACGCGGCCGACGTGTGGCAGCCTCGTCTTCGGCCGCTGCGCGTACTTGTCCACGTATTCCTGACCGGACAGCTTCATGATGGCGTACATGATCTCGTCGGTCATCGCCCTGAGCACGATCCGGTCCGACTCCAGGCCGTAGTAGCGCGAGAAATCGAGCGGCCGGCCGAACCTTACGCCCGGCCGTACCCGCAGCCGGGGCGCGATCTTGCCAGGTGGCTGGAACTCGAAGGTGCCCACCATCGCGCAAGGAATCACCGGCGCCCTGGCCTCAAGGGCCAGCCTGGCCACCCCCGTCTTGCCCCGGTAGAGCCTGCCATCCGGAGTTCGCGTGCCCTCGGGGTAGATGCCGAGCACATGTCCTTGCGCCAGGACCCGCAGGCCGGTACGCAGCGCCCGCTCGCTCGCCGCACCGCCGGCCCGGTCCACCGGGATCTGGCCGACGCCGTAGAAAAACGCCCGGGTGACCAGGCCCTTCAGGCCCCGGCCGGTGAAGTACTCGGCCTTCGCGAGGAAGGCAACCTTGCGTGAGAGCGGCAGCGGCGCGAAGAAATGATCGGAGAACGACAGGTGGTTGCTGGCGATGATCGCCGGTCCCTCCCTGGGCACGTTCTCCGTACCTTCCGCCCACGGACGGAAGGCCACTCGGAGTATCGGCGCGAGGATCGCCTTAACCAGCCAGTAGAACACGCTCACATGGTCCCACGTCGCGGCGGCCATGGGGATGGTGCGAGGCGAGCGGCGTAATGCGAAGGCCCAGCCGGGATTATCCCGGTAGCCAGCCGCCACCCCTGCCGAGCGCGCGAGTGGCCCGCCGCCCCCAGCCGCCACACCCCTGCCGGGTCGTGCGAGTGGCCGGCCGCCACGCCTTCCGGCGCGATGGCAGAACATGCGACGATCGGGTCTGACGCAGTTTCGCGCGCGGAAAGGATCACCATCACATGCCAGTGACGCCCGGCGCCGAGCCGTTCAGCCATGACGGATCCAGCACCGGCGTCTTGCTCTGCCACGGGTTCACCGGCACCCCCCAGTCGCTGCGCGGCTGGGCGGAGTACCTGGCCGGTGCGGGCCTGACCGTGTCCCTGCCACGGCTGCCTGGGCACGGGACGACCTGGCAGGAGCTGGCACGGACCCGCTGGGAAGACTGGTATGCCGAAGTCAACCGGGCCTTCGAGGAACTGCGCGGGCGGTCAGGCGAGATCTTCGTGATGGGCCTGTCGATGGGTGCCTGCCTGGCCCTGCGACTGGCCGAGGCGAACGAATCCGCGATCAGCGGGCTGGTGCTCGTGAACCCCTCAGTGACCGCAGACACGAAGCTGTTCGCCCTGGCCCCGGTGCTTAAGCTGTTCGTGCCTTCGCTGAAGGGCATCGCCAGCGACATCAAGAAGGAAGGCGTCACCGAACTCGGCTACGACCGGGTGCCAGTGCGGGCGGCGGCAACGCTGCCCGGACTCTGGCGCAGTACACAGGATCGGCTCGGGGATATCACGCAGCCCGTGCTCGTCTATCACAGCACCGATGATCATGTAGTCGGGGCCGCAAGCATCAGCTGCCTTCGGGCCGCGCTGCCGCCGCAGCAGCTGACGGTGCGAGAGTGCGAGAACAGCTTTCACGTCGCAACTCTGGACAACGACGCCCAGGCCATCTTCACTGGCAGCCTGGAGTTCATCCGGACGCACAGCCGAGCGGGGAAGGAATAGGGGGTTGGCGGAGAGGGAACGCGCGGAGGGCATGAGCGGCGAGGACGCGGCCTGGCGGGACCTTGTCGCAAGGTTCGACCTGCCCAGCGGACCCGACGACACGGCTCCGCCCTGGCCAGCACGCGAGGACCTGCCGGCGGCCAGGCACCAGCAGACCCGCCGCAGCGCAGATACCGAAGCAGGCCCAGGCGGCGCAGCCGAGACCGGCACCGGGAAAGGCGCAGGCGCTGGCCGCGGCGCCGAAGCCGACGCGAATGCGGACGCAGGCTCAGGTACCGGAGCAGGCGAGCCCCTGGGCCAGGGCCAGGACCCGGACCCGGGCGCTGCCGATGGCCCGGCCGGCCATGGCGATCAGGCCGCGGCCGGCCAGGCAGACCCGGCGGAAATTGCGATCCCCGATCGTATGCGGGTCATCAAGCCCGCGGTCCCGGTTCAGCTGCCGGCCGAGGACGAGGACGATCATTACATCCCGCCTCCGCCGCCGCCGCTGCCCGCGCTTGACCCGGTCGCCAAGGGCGCATGGACCGCGCTGTTCGGCGGGCCCGCCTACCTGCTGGTCGCGACGTCGGCAGGCTGGGTGCTACCCGGCTGGGCAACTTTCGGCGCCGTCGGCGCATTCGTCGGCGGTTTCGCCGTCCTCGTCATCCGGATGGGCGACAAACCGTCTCGCGGCTCGGGACCCGACAACGGCGCGGTCCTGTAGCCACGCCCGTCCGATTCCCGTGCCGGCAAAGCCGCTGTACGGGGATAAAAGAGGTAGCCCCAGGATGGGGCAGGCGCTCAGGTTCACCAGAAGCGCTTATTACGGGCCGCAGTTCGAGCACGACGTCGCTGATCACATTCGCCGTCTGCTCCGGGCTCGCCGCGGGGGTAGAACGCTTCAGCTTCGCTACGATCCTGCCCTGCTCATCGACCACGCCGGCCGCGACCTTCGTGCCCCCGACGTCAACTCCGATCGTCAGGGCCACTGACCGGTCTTTCCTGGCTGGCGCCCGTCCCTGCTTGCTGCTCCGCGTCAGCGCCGGCCGCTGCGGCCGTCCCGTGCGCATCGCCGTCCGGCGCGGGATCCGCGTCCGCCGCCGCCGCGGTCGTGCCGTGCGCATTGCCGTCCGGCGCAGGATCCGCGTCCTCTGGCGGCATGCCGGGACCAGGCCTGGCCGCGATTACCGTCTCGAACGCGTCGACCGCGTCCTGCACGACCGTGGCGAAAATGTCCCCGGCGCTGGACAAGTGCGAGCCGAGACCCGGGCCCGAGTCCTTGAACATACGCGCGGCCCGGCACAGCGGGCACCATTCGCACTCGGGCGGCTCCCCGCCCGGCGTCTCATTCGTGGCACTCGCCCACACATCGTTCCCGCTGTCATCACCGTAGCCGAACGTCTTGCGGAGATTGCCGCGCACGTCCCGGCCGAAGCTGCGGGCGCCGGATCGCAGCAGCCAGCGCTGGAAGTCGCCCAGCGGGTCGCTGCTCGGTTGCCGTGAATCCTTGGTCACGTCGCGCCTCCCCCACTCTCGGCCCGTGTTCTGAGGCCTTTCAGCGCGGTGTCGATGATCATCTTCTCAGCTCTCCGCTTGAGCATCCCGATCATCGGGATCCGGAGCCCGATGGTGAGGTCGTAGCTGACGTCGGTGCCGCTGCCCCGGTCGGCGAGCAGATAGCCGCCGGACAGCTCGGAGATGACCGAGCCTGGCTCGGCCGGATCGATGGTCCAGCGGACCTGCGCTTCGCCGTCCCACTGGTAGCGCAGCACGAATCGGTCCTTGATCATCCCAGCGTCCAGCGTGAAACGCACCCGGCGAGCCCGGCCATCGTCGGACTGCTCGACTATCTCGGCGGCGCGCACTCCGTTCGCCCATTCCGGGTAGGCGGCGAAGTCGGCGATCACGGCCATCACGGCCGATCTCGGCACCCCGACGGTGATGCTCGACGTAGTACTGTCCGCCATGCTCGGAGCGTACCGCCAGACCGGCGCTGCCTGACCAGAACACGCTGCCGCACCGCTATCGCGCGGGCCCGCCCGGCCAGTCCAGCACGTACGGCTTTCCGGTAGCGCGGAAATGGCCGACGTTGATGCACTCAGTCCGCCCGATCCGCAGCCGGCCAACGAGCGGCTGGTGCACGTGGCCGAACAGCAAATACCGCGGCTGAGTCCGCCGGACCGCATCGAGGAGCGCCGCGCTGCCACGTTCCATCCGCCGCGCTACCGTGTCGAAAAGCAGCTCGGGAATGGCAGGCGGGATGTGCGCGCAGAGCACATCGACCGCGCCGACGGCTGCCACCTTCGCCGCATAGGCGTCCTCGTCGAGTTCGTAGGGCGTCCGGTACCGTGAGCGCAGCCCGCCGCCGACGAAACCGAACGACCAGCCGCCGAACTCGGCCCGCTGGCCGTCGAGCACATGCTGGCCAGCCCGCAGGTGCGCCTGCCACAGGGCCGGAATGTCGACGTTGCCGTAGGTCAGGTACGACGGCGTCGGCATGGCGGCGAACAGCTCCGCGTACTGCCGCGAAGCCGCCGCCTCGATGTGCCTGGCAGGTTCGCCGTCCAGCCCGGCCCAGAGCCGTGCCGACATCGCCCTGGCCGCATCGAATCGCTGCGCCGTCCGCAGGGCAATGAACTCGCGGGCCGCCGCCGCGCCGAACAGCTCAGGGAATATCCCCCGCCGGTGGTCGGCGTAGTCAATGAACAGCAGCAGATCGCCCAGGCAGATCAGCGCGTCCGCGCCGTCGGCCGCGGTGGCCAGCGCATCGGCCCTGCCGTGCACGTCGCTGACCACGTGAACCCGCACGTGCACAGCCTAGGCAGCCTGGGCCCCGCGATCCCCGGCCGCCTGCCCTGGGCACCAGCAGGCGCGGTACCGTCCAGTGAGACCAGCTGACCGCGGCCTGCCGAGGAGAACACCATTGCGCACGTACAGCGCTCCAGCCATGGCGGACGTAGCCGAGTCGGCCAGCCTTGCGGACGTCGTCTTCACCCGCGCCGACCGGGAGCCGTCCGCCGTCATTGCGCGCAAGCGGACCAGCGCCGGCGAGTGGCAGGACGTCACGGCCGGGCGCTTCCGTGCGGAGGTGACCGCACTCGCCCGGGGAATCATCGGGGCCGGCATCGAGCCTGGCGACCGGATCGCCCTGATGTCGCGGACGCGTTATGAGTGGACGCTGATCGACTACGCGATCTGGACGGCAGGCGCGGTCACCGTGCCGGTTTACGAGACTTCATCTGCCGAGCAGGTCGAATGGATACTCAGCGACTCGGGGGCCCGGGCCGTGTTCGCCGAGACGAGTGCCCACGCCGGCGCCATCGACAGTGTCCGGTCGCGGCTGCCGGACCTTGACCTCGGTATCTGGCAGCTGGGCGAGCTTGACACGCTGGCGGCGGGCGGGCGGCCGGTCAGTGACGATGAGCTGGCGCAGCGCAGGGCACGCCGCGGCAGCGCGGAACTTGCGACGATCATCTACACCTCCGGCACGACCGGGCGGCCGAAGGGATGCGAGCTCACGCACGGGAACTTGCTCGCGGGCGTGCGTAATGCGATCGCAGGCCCGCTCCGCGACGTCTTCGAGATGGCAGGCAGCTCGACGATGCTTTTCCTGCCCCTCGCGCATTCCTTTGCCAGGGTGATCCAGGTGGGCTGCCTGGAGGCCGGAGTCGTCCTCGGGCACTGGCCGGATCCGAGCACGGTCATCCAGGGACTGCCGGAGTTCCGGCCCACCTTCCTGCTCGCCGTGCCGAGAGTGTTCGAGAAGGTCTACGACAGCGCGCAGCGCCGCGCCGCGGCCAGCCGGGCCAGGAGCATGATCTTTAGCGCGGCGGCAGAGACGGCAATCGCCTGGAGCAAGACCGCCGGGCATGACGCCGCCGACCGTGCCACCGCAGCCGGCGGCAGGACCGGCAGTGGCACCCCAGCTGACGGCCCCGGCAATGGCACCCCAGGTGACGGCCCCGGTGACGGCACCCCAGGTGACGGCACCGCCAAGCCTGGCCTGCGGCTGCGGCTGCGGCACGCGCTTTTCGACCGGCTCGTCTACGCCAGGCTGCGGGCGGCGGTCGGCGGCAAGGTGCGGTACTCGGTATCCGGCGGCGCGCCGCTCGGTGACCGGCTCGGCCATTTCTTCCGCGGCGCGGGCCTGACCGTGCTGGAGGGCTACGGGCTCACCGAGACGTCGGCGGCCGCTACGGTGAACCGGCCGAGCCGCAACAAGATCGGGACCGTCGGCATGCCGCTGCCCGGAGTCAGCGTGCGGATCGCCGATGACGGCGAGATCATGCTCAGCGGGCCGAACATCTTCGCCGGCTACTGGCGGAACCCGGACGCGACCGCCGACGTGCTTGATTCCGATGGCTGGCTGCGTACCGGCGATATCGGCGATCTCGACGACGAGGGCTTCCTGCGGGTCACCGGGCGGAAGAAGGAACTCATCGTGACCGCGGGCGGCAAGAACGTCGCGCCCGCTGTGCTCGAGGACAGGCTCCGGGCGCACCCGCTGATCAGCCAGTGCATGGTTGTCGGCGACGGCCGCCCCTACATAGCCTGCCTGGTGACCATCGACGCCGACGCGCTCGGCTTCTGGAAGGAGCGGCACAGCCGGCCAGCTACGGCATCGGCCGCGGATCTGGCCGGCGACCCGGCGCTCGTCGCGGAGATTCAGGCTGCCGTGGACGATGCGAACAAGGCGGTCTCCAGGGCCGAGTCGATCCGGCGGTTCAGGATCCTCGGCGCCGACTTCACCGAGCAGACCGGGCATCTCACTCCGTCGCTCAAGGTCCGCAGGAACGTCGTGATCGAGGACTTCACCGCCGATATCGAGGCGCTGTACAACTAGCCGGGCTTTCGCCCAACCCGACGAGCCATGTTCGAACTTGACCCTCGAACGAAACTTGACTCGATCTTCACGTCTTTGGACGCCCAAGGGACCCAAGGTACCTAGCCCGCCGGAGAACGGGCGCTCGTACCCAGCAGCGAGGGCTGCGCTGGCCGGCCAGCCGGTCAGCCGGTCAGCCGGCCAGGATTCGCTGCAGCCGTCGCGCGACGAGTTCCCAGTGCCACTCCCGCTGCACCCAGGCCATGCCCTTCTCGCCCATCGCCGAGGCTGCGGCCGGGTCGCCGAGCAACTGGATCAGCCGGGCGGCCACCGCTGCCGCGTCGCCGCCCGGCACGACGTAGCCGGATTCGCCGGGCAGGATGGCGTCCGGCGCGCCGCCCGAGTCGCCGCCGATGACCGGCAGGCCCGTCGCGGATGCCTCCAGGTAGACAATGCCAAGCCCTTCGACGTCCAGGCCGTGCCGCCGGGTACGGCACGGCATCGCGAACACGTCGGCGGCGTCGTAGTAGGCAGGCAGATCCGCCCAGCTGACCGGCCCGGTGAAGACGACCGAGTCCGCCACCCGCAGCCGCCCGGCCAGCCGGCCGAGCCCGGCCCGGTAGGGCCCGTCCCCCACGAGCAGCAGCACCGGGCCGCCGGGCGCGCTCCCGGCCATCCGCCCAGGCGCGCCACCGGCCGCTCGCCCTGCCGCGGCACATACCTGCGGCCAGGCCCGGAGCAGGGTGTCCTGGCCCTTGCGCGGCACCAGCCGGGAGACGCAGAGCACGACGGGGCGGCCGGCCAGCCCGAGCCGGCGCCTGATCGCGGCTCCCCCGGCGCCGGGCCGGAAGGCGGCCGTGTCCACCCCCGGCGCCAGCCTGACCATCCGCCCGGCGGCCTGCGCGGAGAGGGCCCGGGCCAGCCGCACCCGGAAGTACTCGCCCAGATAGGTCACGACATCTACCTCGTCGCCGATCCGGCGCAGCAGGGAACGGGCGCCGGACAGGGCCGCCCAGCCTGCCTCGTGGCCGTGCGTCAGCGCCACGATCCGCCGGGCGCCGGCCCGGCGCAGCGCCGGGGCCAGCAGCCCGAGCGGTGCCGCCGCGCCGAACAGCACGGTGTCGCAGTCATGCTCGGCCAGGATGCCAGCGGCCCGGCGGGAAACCGACGGCACAGGCAGCATCAGCGAGCCCGGGTGCCGGATGACCGGGAAAGGCTGCCGCGCGTCGTATCCGCCGGAGTTCTCCCACGCGGACGCGTAGACGGTCACCGTCCCGGCCGGAAGCCTGGTGGCGAGCGCGTGCACGAATGACTGAATCCCGCCGCGGCGCGGCGGGAAGTCGTTGGTGACGATCAGGACCTTCGGCATCGCGCTCCCGTGCCGGTGATCCTAGCGGCCGGCCTGCCGCGGCAGGCTTGCCGGGAGCGGCCAGGGGTCCGGGGGAGCCGGTTACCGGCTCCCCCGGATGGTCCTTGTCTCGTCGTCCGGGAGCGGCGCCGCCGCCGGCCGCACGTCCGCGCGGCCGGCGGCGCCCGGGTCAGGGCCGGACGGCGCCCATTAGCGTGCTCTGATACCAGCCGCTCAGCGCGATCTTCTCGACGGTTAGCCCGCTGTTCGGCGCGTCGATGAGCATGCCGCCGCCCACGTAGAGCCCGACATGCCCGGCGCCGTTGAAGACGAGGATGTCACCGGGCTGCAGCTGGGATGTCGGCACGTGCGGCAGCGAGGCCCACTGCTCGTAGCTGGTCCGCGGGATCGATATCCCGGCGGCCGCCCACGAGGCCATGGTCAGGCCCGAGCAGTCGTAGGCGTCCGGGCCGGCCGCGCCGAACACGTACGGCTTGCCGATCTGGGCGTAGGCGAACGCGACAGCCTTGTCCGCCTGCGTGCCGGTCGGGCCCTTGTAGGTGGTGGTGCCTCCGCCGCCGCCGCCGCTGCTGCCGCCAGGGCCGACGCCCTGCTGCTGCGCCGGGGTCAGCTGGGCGAGCAGCGTCTTCTGCTGCCCGATCAGCTTGTTCAGTGACCTCTTCTGGCTGGCAAGGTTATTGCGGAGGGCGCCGATGGCGGTCTTGGCCCGCTTCGCGGCCTGCTGCGCGCCGCTGAGCTGGCGGGCCGCGGCGATGAACTGGCTCATCTGGGCGCTGTTGCTCGAGGACAGTTCGAGCAGGATCGATGACTGGTCGAGGATCTGCTGCGCGTCGCCGGAGGTCAGCATCGCCGCCACCGACGTCATGTTCCCATTCATGTAGGCCTGCGCGGCGATCCTGGCGATCTCGGCGCGCATCGACCGGAAACGCTTGAGGTACCTGGCCGCCTCGCTGTTCACCAGCTTCAGCCGCCTGCTGGCCGACGTCAGCTCCTGCTGAACCTGGTTGTAACGCTGGTCGAGCTTCTCAGCCTTGGAGGTCAGCTGGCGGAGCCGGGCCTGCACCTGGCTGACGGTCGGCTGGGGCGCCGCGCCGGCCGGGCCGCCGGCTGCGAGGACCACCCCGGCGGCGAGTATCCCAGCGGTCATGACCGCTGCGCAGCGTCTCAGGGTGGTGCTAACGAATGGTCGCGTACCCACGTAAGTGACACGCTCCTTCTCCCACTGACCGCCTACCGGGTGAGCTGACGGGTTCGGGCTGTGGAAGAACGCCCTACGGCCAGGCCCGGACTAGGCCCCTGGCCGATTCACCCCTGGAGATGCCGGGCAGCGCGCCCGGCGATCGCCCGATGGTTCCCCGGCTTCCCGTGCTAGCGCACCGCGCCTGCGCGGAAACTCGGCGGCGGCCGATCGCCGTCGCCGCGCTGGCGACTGCTAAGCGATACGGCTCGGAGCCTGACACTAGTGAAGATCGGTCGCCAGATTCAACCGAAACGCTCACTCTCGCCCGCCTTCTTGACCAACGCAAGAGAATAACGAACCCGTAACGAGAGGTGCTTTCGCGAGCCGGCCAGCCGCCCGGGGCAGGACTCGCGGCCCGCGCAGGCCCGCCCGGCCAGCCGCCTGTGGGCCGGACTCGCGGCACCCGGTGAACGCGACTGGCGGCGCGCCTCGGCGGGACTGTCAGTGGCCAGTCCTACGGTGAACGCGTGACTACCGAGAAGGTGCTGAGCCCCGCCGCTGGCGGGCCGGTCCTGCCGCCCGAGCCATGCCACCCGCTCGCCGGGCTCCCCCAGCCGCTCGCTGAGCTGGAGTTCGTCATCGTCGATGTCGAGACCACCGGCTGGCTGCCCGACGAGGCGAGCATCACCGAGATCGGGGCGGTCCGGGTCAGCGGCGGCCTGGTGCGGGCAGAATTCTGCACCCTGGTCAACCCGGGCGTGGCGATCCCGGCGGACATCACCGCGCTGACCGGAATCACCGATGCGATGGTGGGCCAGGCACCGCCGATCGGCGCGGCGCTGCCCCGGTTCCTCGCGTTCGCCCGCGGCTGCGTGCTGACTGCCCACAATGCCGCGTTCGACATCGGCTTCCTCAGCGCGGCATGCGAGGCCTGCGGCGCGGGATGGCCGGCCTTCCCGGTGCTGGACACGGTGACGCTCGCCCGGCTGGTACTCGGCGCCGCGGAGGTGCCCGACTGCAAGCTCCGCACGCTGGCGGACTTCTTCGGCGCGCGGACGGTCCCGTGCCACCGGGCGCTGCCCGACGCCATGGCCACCGCCGAGGTACTGCAGGCGCTGCTGCGCAGGCTGGCCGCGGCGGGGGTGCGCACGCTGGCCGAGCTCAGCG
>WNGK01003036.1_pt1 | contig 25330 bp, 23 predicted proteins | sample 5400601 | NCBI WGS metagenome assembly WNGK01 (sample SAMN13153376, study PRJNA577476) | soil metagenome | isolation source: 60 cm soil or saprolite under Garry oak tree replicate 1 | place: USA:California | collected 2016-06-15
CTACTGGAAATACGCAATCTGCACCGGCTTCCCTGTAGGCGTTCCCTCGGGCTATCGCTTCCTTCAAGCGGGCGGTCTTGTCTCCCTTCGGGACGAGGAGGGCGTCCGTCCTGGCGTTTATCACGAGGGGAACATCCAATAAATCTGCGACCTTCCTGATTACGGTTATCTTCTTTGCCTGTCTTCCTATATCGTACAAGCGTTTCTCTGCTTCCTTGGTCGAGTCTTCGATGTTGAGCCCGATCCCTCCGGCTGATATCACGCCCCTGGTTGTGTCCGCGATGCTAATGGTGGTGTCGCCGTAGCCGGCTTCAATGTCAGCGGTTACCGGAACGGAGACTGACCTTGCAATTCTTGCTACAACCTGAAGCATCTCGTCTCGAGTTATCTTCTGGCCATCGGGATAGCCGAGAGATATCGCTATGCCGGCGCTCGTCGTACCTATTGCAGCGAACCCTGCTTGCTCAAAAATTCGAGCGCTCGGGACATCCCATGCATTTGGCAAGACGAATATGTCCCCTGACCGGTGCATGTTACGGAATTCAAGGGCCTTCTCCTTCTGTACTCTTAGTATCACGGCGCACCTGAGTCGCAAGCTCAAGCTGGAGGGATAATAATTATTTTCTTGCCGGCGGAGGCCCGTTTTGTTCTGCTAACGGGTAAGTTCTGTTAGCCGGCCTGCGATTCCTTTTATCTTGTCCTTGTGGGGTTCGATTTTGGCCCGGTCTGAGTTGTTCAGGTCTTCAAAGTAGGAGATGTAGCCGCTTATCTCGTTGAGCATGTCTTCGATGTTCTGTGGTTGTCGGGTGGGGACGCCGAAGGGCCATTCGATAGAGTCTTTTCCTTTGGCGGTCAATTCATACTTTCCGTCTTCTCGTTTCTTGATTAGTCCCTCGCTGGCTAGGTCGTCTAGGACTGGATAGACGGACCCTGGTGAAGGCCTCCACCAGCCCTGGGTCATTGTTTCAATCTCGTTCATTATTTCGGCGCCGTTTCGGGGCGAGTGTCGTATCATCATGATGATCCAAGTTCGTAGTCCCCTTCTTCTCTGGTGCCTCCAGCCGTGCATCCACATTATTGTCGACTTTTCGATATCGGAATATCGATAGCAGTTAATAAAGCTGACCGACCATGTATGATAGATGGCTAAAAAGCCGGGAAGAAGCTGAAAACTATCCGTTGACAATTCAGATTGACGACGCAGGCGTCGGAGACCTACTCTTCGGCGTCGTAGTCGGAGTCCACCGAAAAGAGACCGGAGAGTTCCATTACGACGTCATACCAGTGTCCTACTTTCAAGAACCAATCTTCAAACAGAAACTCTACCTGAAGAAAGCAACAGAACTAACCCTACTATTACTCAACGAGATGAAGATGCAAGAAAACGAACAGGTCGAAATATGCACGAGCTTCCTCTTTGACGAGACCCGGCCAACCCTCGCCGAACGATACGGGGACAAGAGAATTCGAGCAACCGCGATCACAGGCCAGGCCCAGAATAATGTGGAGACCGCCTATCTAGACGAGATACGGAACCTGGGCTACGAGCCCATTCCAGAAAGGGATGAGAAAAGAGCAAGAAGCTTCTTCCACATGCTTCGATGGGTCAAGAAAGACTCGGATAGGCTAAAGTACGCCAAAACGGGTTGGCCACGTCTTAGAAGATATGTTCGAATCCGGTGATACAAGTTTGGCGGCTTCGGGCGGGCCCTCCAGTTGAGCGAAACTGAACCTTCACACATGTTCGAGTGCATGTCTTGCTACAAGAAGTTCCCCAAAGTATTCTTGGTCACAGCCGAGGACATCCAGAGGGAAAAGCCACCACTCTGGGGTCTCAGAGTATGCACGAACTGTTTGGAGAGGATTCGGGCCGATGCTAGGTTAGAGTCCAAGTATAAGCCAATACGAGCACTTTTGGAGCTATCACTTCTGGTCCTGTCAATCCTAGCTGTTCTGGTAGCGGTCTTGGTTGTAGCGTTGGCTTTTCTCGGCCCAACCACCCTTCAACCCTGGCGCGGTTCATTCTTCCTAGGAGCCGCGACCTTCTTGACCGGAATTAGGGTTGTATGGGGACGTGCCGGGAGCCGGTACGGATCCACTCATAACCTCGCATGGTCAGTTACCTCAAGAGACGTGGTCGTGGGTCTGTCACTTGTGCTCTCTGGAGCCCTTCTCGCCACCCTCGCACCCATCTTTCTCTGAATCTGTTCGGGACCCGCAGGAAGGACTTTCAAGCCTCCGATTTCACATCTGCAGAGGCAAAAGAATGACCTCGGCATCCCGGCTCTCTGCCCCAGTAAGGATTCGACAGGCCATCCCTGCGGATAAGAGGCCGGTGCTAGAATTCTGCAGAAATACTTGGCCGGGGGGCGACTACATTCCCGAGGTTTGGGACGACTGGCTCCGGGACGCGAGGGGGAGACTTGTTGTTGCCACAATCAACGGGAGCCCTGTCGGTATGGCTCATGCGAGCCTGCAGACGAGGAGTGTAGCTTGGCTGGAAGGAGTTAGAGTGCATCCATCGTATAGGGGGCGTGGAATCGCAGGTAAGTTGAACATCGCCCTAACCAGGTTTGCCGCGGAGAAGGGCGCGACGGTTGCCCGCCTCTGCACCGGAAGCATGAACAAGGCTTCAAAGAGGCACCTAGACAAGGTCAGGTTTCGACTGCTACAGAGGTTCCAGAGGCTTCACTCTGTGAAACCCTTGAAGCGTTGGCCGTCAGGAATTGTTCGACCGCGAAAGTACACGGCCGCGATGTGGAAGTGGCTTATGTCCCGCCAGGAGTTCGAACAGTCCAGGGGGACGTACTCAGACGGGTGGACTTGGTATCCTCTCACATCGAAGAGCCTCCGGAGGTTTCTAGCCCAACGCGGTGTTCTTTCAGCCCGTTCGAAGATGCCCACGTCCTGTTCCATTTTCTCACGCGAAGAGGGACGTCTCACGCTGGGCTTCGCGGCAGGCCCTCCGGAGGAGATTCGTGACCAGGCCAAGTATCTTAGATGCCTTCTATCAAGAGGTGGATACGAAAAGATTAGGGCTCTGGTTCCGGCGAGATCCCGGTTGATAGGCGCGTTGGAGGATGCCGGTTACGAGAAGTCAGGGACCATTCTGGTCTACGAGAAACCGTTGAGGTCCATACCCGGGGTCCAAAAGCAATAAGGGTCCATGCTTGGAGGAAATCTCTGACCCATGAGCTTCACGGACGCGATCACTGGCGATATGCTTCTCCTACCGGGAGTGGAAAAGGAGGATCGGGGAGAGGAGGACTTTGAGTTGCGCGTGGGAGGCAAGGCCTTTGCCCACTTTCACGGCTCGGACCGAATCGATGTGAGGCTTCCCCAGGACATCAAAGAGACATTGATTCTTCAAGGCCTAGTGTCAAGGTCGCCTGAGATGCACGACCGGGAAGGCTGGGTCGTACTGAAAATCGGAGCAAAGCCAAACCTAGGCACAATCCTCAGAGTCCTTCAGACCGCGTACAAGCACATCTCCAGCAGCCTCTAGCCTCCTAATCTCATGTAGGGAAGCCGAAAGCCATTGTTGAGTCGTGCCTTGAGATGGGTAAAGAGCCGGAAACTCCCCGAGATGACCTATTAGTTGGCTGATTTATGAAGTAGCATTGAAGCTTAAACTCTCCACTTAGGTTTGACGTTTCGTGCCTACTGGCAACGCTCCCCAGAACCCACCTCGATCTAGGATTGAAGGCCTATCAGACCTGGTCTTCGGGCTGGCGTTGAGCATTGGTGCGCTAAGCCTCATCAGTTCCAACCCGTCTAGTAGCTCCAACCCTACTGGAACACTTCTGTCAGGAATACTTCTTTTCCTGTTCAGCTTCCTGACCCTGATCGGGGTATGGCTACGCTACAGTGACATCATCACAGTTCTGCCGGTTGAGACTAGGAACGCTCGGGATCTGAACATTGCCCTGCTCTTCCTCGTCGCCTTAGAACCGTACTTGTTCAACCAGCTCTTCGCATCCGGAAGCTTCGGCACCCTAGGGTTGACCCATGGCTCTTTCTTGGATGTCTCAACTACGCTGTTCGCCCTCGACATAGGCAGCATCTTCGGGATTCTGGCACTGTTTACGAACCTGTTGGCGCGGCAGGAGAAAAACCTCGTGGCCCTGGAGTTACTGGGCCATTACAGGCGCAAGAGAAATGTGGAGTCGGTGGTCGCCTCAGCCTTCTTTCTCTCGACGCTTCCCTTCTTCTGGACTCCTGCGCCTTTGTTGGGGAACCTGAGATTCTACTTCTGGGTCTCCCCGTTTGTCGTCCGGCGAGGGACATGGCTGTTCAGGCGTAGCGGCTCATAGGTTAGTTTAGGCCTCTCGACAAATCTAGGGGCCATGTTAAGGATTAGCCTCCTTCCCTGACCATGCCCGTCTCCTGCGGGATTGTTGCCAGAGAAATCGTGGCCATGACGAAACTGGCTAGTTGGCCTCGATGGAAAAGTCTCAGATTACGATTCTAGACAATTTTGCAAGGATGAGGAGACCTGAAGACTACGTCTGGAGTCTGAAAGTCTTAGGCTGGGCCTAAGCGGTATGCGGCCTTACTCTACTTGGTTTTCTTGACCCTGCGGACTTTCTCTTCTTGTTTTTCCGCCTCTGGCGCCCTGCAGAGGTCCGAATTGTGCCGGCTTTTGGCATTGTGAGTTCAGGCTCCGCCTTCAAGGCCGACTATTTCTGTGTTGGACTGATGGTCTTGGGGTCAGCGGATGGTCCGTTGACTGTGTTGCTGGAATATCATGGGTAACCTTCTTAGCTTGAACGAGTGTGAATGGGGACCACCTTGGAACCATCCAGAGACGAAGAGAAAGAAGAAATTGACATAATCTGGGACGAGAATGGGGCCGCCAGGTACAGAATTCTCAGAGATATGAGGCTGGTCGACTTCGAGGGCCGTGAGCTGGCCTGGTTAGACGATAAGGGTAATGTCTTCAACTACCAAGGGCACCAGATGGGCTTCTATGAGAACGGGATTCTTAGGGACAAGGACGGAGCGGTTGTGGGACTCGGAATGGACCCGGCGGGCGCGCACCCGGTTCTACCCAACAAAGGCCTGATCCCCAAGTCCACAAAGCCCGCGACCGAGCAGAAAAGACCCAAGCCTCAGAAGATTCTGGAGAAACCAAAACCCGGACTCCTCTGGTCACGTATGATGTTTGAAGAACTTTAGACAGAATCTGACAGTGATACCATTCTGATCTAGTCGAGGTCGCCCAGCCAGCAATACTCGGATTCGGCTTCCAGGATTTGTCCCTGTCGGAATCGGGTGGGAGCTGGAACCTTGGCTGAGCTGAATTATCTATCGATAGGGATCTTCGCCGTTGTCTACTTGCTCATAGTCCTGAGAAACCTGCGCTGGCTTCGAATGCCGGTATGGACAATAATGATGGCAGGTGCCGTCGCAATGCTCTTTCTCGGCGCAATTCCGATTCGACAAGCCTATGCGGCTGTAAACCTGGACGTGATCTTCTTTCTTCTCGGAATGTTTTCTATCGTTGCTGCCATGGACATTTCAGGGCTTCTCGAATACCTCACGGTCAGAATGCTGATCTTGGCCAAGTCTCCCCAAAGAGCATTCGCCACCGTGCTGTTCGGAATGAGCGCTCTCTCCGCCTTCCTGGTCAACGATACTCTGGCGTTGATAGCGACTCCGATTATGCTTGGGTTGGCCAAGCAGATGCGAATAAGGCCTGGAGTCCTTCTGATTACCCTCGCGCTGGGGGTGACTATCGGAAGTACTCTCACGCCGATAGGGAATCCTCAGAACCTCCTGATAGCCCTCTCCAGTGGAATTCCCAACCCCTTGTTCGACTTCCTTTACTATCTTCTGGCGCCAACGTTGGCCTCTCTGGTTGTCGCCTATGTTGTTCTCAGAGTCTACTTTAGGAAGGATCTGGCGAATTCATCTTTGGAAGGATTCCATGCAATTCCGGAGGAAGCGATCAGGGATGCTAAGCTGGCAAAGCTTGCAGCTTGGGCTGCCGCAATAACCGTCTTCGGCTTTTTCGCGGTGGGCGTGGCTGGAGTCCTGAACGTTCAGGGAAACTTCAACCTGGGAACAGTTTCGCTGATTGGAGCCACTATTGTGTTTCTGGGAAGCGAGAGACGACGCGAGATAATTAGAGCTGTTGACTGGGGAATAGTCATCTTCTTCATCTCCCTCTTCATCGTGATGGAAGCTTTCTGGAGGTCTAACGCTCTCCAGAATTTGATGGCATACCTACCACCCCTCACTCCTGGAAACTCCCCAGGGTCCTTGGCTCCTATCATGATACCCAGCCTCCTGTTCAGCCAACTCCTGAGCAACGTACCCTTTGTAGCGGTCTACATCCGGGCTATGCAGGCTGCAGGGTTCACCGGCCTCGATGTGAGGGCCTGGGTAGCACTGGCGGGGGCGAGCACGTTGGCCGGAGGTTTCACATTGTTGGGGGCTGCGAGTAATGTGATTATTTTGGAGGAGGCTGAGAGCCGAGGGTCCGGCTTTGGATTCCTAGAGTTCGCGAAAGTCGGGTTTCTAGTAACAGTGCCCTGTGTGCTGATCCTGTTCTTCTTCCTCTCAATACTATAGTCAGCCTGGCCAAGCTTCTCAAATGGTGAGGTATAGGAGGAGCCGGCAGAACTGGCTTCGCATGACTGTGGGATGGGGAGAATTAGGGGCCCCCCGGGGTCTAGAAAAGATGTTTTTCAGGAAAGAAAAAGATGAATTATTGTTTGGTTGAGTGACTGCTTGTTTGCCTGGTGGACGACGTTCTCCGAACCCTGAGAATACGGTTTGCCTTGTCAAGGAATCTTTCAGCTATTTCTGCCGCGGTTCTAGCTCCGTCCTCCGAGTAGACCAGCCCGTAGTCTGCTGCCTCTCGCATGCTCATAGCATCACCGAAGGCTTCCAGCAAGGACTCTGGAATTTCGCGGTGGTGGAGTTCCCGGATAGCGGCCAGGAGGCCCCGGTGACTCTGCTATCTGCAATTCTTCACGTATAGCAGTGCTCTGGCCGAGTGAAGGGAGGAGTAGTACGCCTGTACTGTTGCCCACTTGTAATTGCCTTGAACTAGGGAGTCTTTGGCTTCCTGCAGGTCGGATCGTCCGCCTTCAAAGAACCACTGGCCTTGACAATTTCACCTATCTCTTACTAGTAACGTATACCTCTACCGATTCGTTCCAGTAGACTGCCGGACCGTTGCAGATTCCAAAGAAATCCTCGTAAACCCACCACTGTGCCGGTCCCATTCAAGAAAGCCCCCAAGCCAGAGTGATTTCCGAGAAAACGAAGGCGACAATCGCACTCGTAATTGTGACACCCTAACGAGTCATCGTAAGGGTCAGTCGCAAAGTTAAACGTAGCTTATCAAAATATGCAGGAATAATGCCAAAGATATCTGACCCGGCACCTATGCCGGGTCAACGGGGGTGGACTACTCCAAGGGGTACTACGCTGTATGTTTCGAGGATCCGGACCGGATAAAACTCGAACTGCTCACTCACAGCTCCCTGGTTCAATATTAGGTGGAAAGGGAGGAAGTTCCGCCAAGGCACTGACATTCAGCAAAAGCAGGAGTGTTCAGGTCCAGCTTGGCCTCCTCCTTCGGCCGGTTATTACAAAAAGAGGGGTAGCAGCCTCTGAAACCTCGGGCCGGACAGTATTCTCCCCCGGGGACGTGAATCCGGGCGGGCCCACCAGTTTACCCTAGTGAATCTCCGGCCTTGCCGGATGAGGGGCTACTCTTGAGACAATTGCTGATCTTGTCCACGAATAGCTGCATCAGTGCCTGTATTCCCCCGTCCTCTTGTTCTTCTGGTGTGGCTTGGATCTTGTGAGGTTTGGCAGGGACTGGAGTGCCTCTCTAACTTTTGCTCATGGCAAAACAGTCGGTTGGGGTCGGTTTCTTGCCTTATGCTTTGATCGGAGTTTTGAGGTTCGGTAAGTCATCGCCAAAACAAAAAAGACGACGGCGACCGCGCTGATTATTCCGTAGAAGACTATTGGATCAACCCTAGTATAAGGGGGGGGACATGTGCGGGGGCAGCACTAATCATAACGCTGACAGTGGTTGCAGTAGTCGTAGTTCCCGCCGGCATACCCGTCACCTGGACCTTGACCTCGCCGGTGCCTGTACCAGAAGCAACGGTGATGACAAGGTCACTACTAAAGGTTGGAGTCAAATTCGACGGAGTGAACGAGGAACAATTGACACCGGATGGAAGCGGAGTCACACATGACAGCATGATAGATTGAGCAGTGCCAGACGTCAGTGTCGCTGTAATAGTGACGGTACCGCTACTACCTGACTGGATAGTTAGAGGACCATTGTTCGACAACGAGTAGTCAAAGGGCGGAGCTGCAGGCAAGTATGCCGTGCCGTACCCTCCAGTGAAACCTGTAACCACATAAACGAACAGAATACTTCCACGAAGGGCTGGGCTCAAATCAAGGCTGAATAATGTTGCATTTACTTGGCTCATCTCGTAGGTGTCAGGGCCAACGAACACGAAAGCAGACTTACCAGCCACCTTCGTGCCGTTCGTTAGAAACGGAATCACCAAAACACGATTGCCAACGACTTCGACAGTGGGAATCACACTCAACTGTGGAATGATGCTTCCGTCTCCAGCACGGCTTAAGTCTACGTCAAGAGGGTTTCCAACTTCTACGAGCCCCGTGTATGTCGTTTGTGCCGACCCGAGAGTCATATTCGTCGCCTCTAACTCGTAGGGCACATGAACTCCCTCAGTCCCGAGGGTATTCATTCTGACGTTGACGTCGCCGCCACCAAAAACATAGGCGTAGTAGGTATTATTTGATGCCAAGAGCATACCCGATGAGCTCTCGAAAATTGTTTCCCCGGAGGTTACATTGTATCCGAGTATAAGCTGGCCGCGACTGTTGTAATATGAGGGAACGATGGTAGAACCGCTGGGGTCTAAAATCGAAACCACTATCCCGACCGCACTGGCTATTCCTTGAGCCACCCAGTTATCGGACAATGGTGGCTGAGAAACAACGTATTGAAGGACGTAATTGAGCGTGTCAACGCCGGCTTCCACGGCATCTAACAAAGCCACTGGAATATCTCCGGTGAGCGCCTTCCCGGCTGCAATAGCAGCATCCATCGCCACCTTCAGCAGATGTTCTCTGGAGGCTATCCCGATGGCGGTAGCTGCAGCGTATAGAGCATCGCTAACAGCATTCGCAAAATCATCAAAATCGAACACGTCGGTACTCGAGAGACTGCCTATTTGGCTCATGTCAGAGGTAATAATGCTAAGCTTCGCATCAAACGAGGCTGCTGCCTGGGCCAAAATTGAGGCGATGTTGCTCAACGCATTCGCTAATGCGTCTGCTTTACTCTTAGGATCAGTCTTGAACATGGCAATGAGAATTGAAGCCACGTTTGACACGAGCTTAAGAACGTCGATGGAAGATCCAGCCTTTGCATTTCTGCTGAGTGTGAGTGCTAGATTTAGACTTCCGCTGGGTGTGAGTCGCAAGTATGGCGTAATACCGACCTCGGTTGTATCGAATCCCCAGGCCCATGGATTTCCGTCATTAGTTGTGGGAATATTCAGGCATCCGATGTTTATCGTGCCATCAAATGGCACATGGACATGATAACACATCATGTTGTCAAGTATCGATATGAGGGGAATATCGAGTATCAACACCTCAGTTGCTTGGTAATCGGTCGGTACAGAAATGCCCAGCAGGGTCCCAAGATTGTTTGTAAACGATGATTGACACATGTCAGTCGAACAGGTTGGACTTAGCGAGTACATATTGATCGGATAGTCGTTAAGACCTGAGCTCAGTAGGGCGTTTCCGATGCCACCGATGACTGGCAGCTGGCGAATGGCTTGGGGTATAGTCATCGAACGGGTGGTTATTCCGAGAGCCGTACAGGTTTTCCAACTTTGACGAGTGCTGCACTCCCCCGGTTGTTCCGGAACAAAAGTGACAGTCTTCACCGCAGTCAAGCCACTAGCCGTTGCGGAGACGACTGCGGCAACGGCTGTAATGGGCGAGCCGGTTGGGGATAAAGTCACTGAGGCATGCCCGAGAGAGTCAGTCAATGAACTAGGGGAGGAGAGCATGCCTATGGTCGACGAGAAATCGACCAACATGTCAGAGATGGGCATGCCATACTGGTCTAGGACGGTCGCTGTGATCTGCGATGAGAAACCTGCAGTTATGATCGATGAGTTGACATTAAGCAACAGATTTGAGGTAGCCTGTTGAGATGAAAACTTTGCAATAATCATTCCATTTCCGGTTATGACAGGGGTTATGGTGGACGAAGTCCTTTGTATCGGCTGATCGCCGAAAGTCGTGTCGACACCTGTTGTGGAGGACCATAATGAAAAAATGCTGCCCGAGTCTGGAACCGCGGTAAGTGACAGGGGATTGCCGAGGACCGCTGTGATTGCCTGAACCGTACCCCCTGCGACGTTTCCGGATCCCCCTGCAAACTTGTAGGAAACTGAGCCGTCCGGACCAGCACTGATTAAGACATGAGCAGCAGGCCCATAGGCGCATGGGATTTCTGTAGCGGTAATCCTGTTCGCGGGCATACCCGTTTCCGGGTCCAAGGTGGGTGCGTAAGCCTCCACAGACCATAGGGCACATCTCGGGGCAAACGTGATTGGGTCGAAGGCTAGATCTTCGTGAAATAAGTCAGTGCCAACAAATGAAAACACTTCCACACCATCCGTGGTAAACTGGTGGAATACGTGATTCCGGTCCACCGTCCACACATCCCTCCCATCAAACTCAACACCATCTCTGAAGAATCCCGTCTGAAAGGACCGAATCATTTCTCCCGAAGTCGAGTTAACTTGATACACAGTACTTCCACCGTCCGAGCCCAGATAGAGAGATTTGTTGCTACGATCATAGCCAAGCCCATCGACATTACAGATCCCGACGTTCGCGACCAAAGTCGTAGAGTTTGACGCAGGGTCCACGGCGTAGAGTGAACAGCCACCGGAAAATTGCATTCCCAAGAGCATTGTTCCGTTCCAGGCGAGGCCCCCGAAAGGTGTTGCCGGGTCGGTTTGAATTACCTTTGAGAGTCTTCCTTGCATGTCAGTTTCAATTATTCTCGTGTCGCCCTCTAAACCCGCGCTGTAGAAAAGATTAGAACCGTTGAATGCGAGTCCAATTGTCGGAAAATGGGTCCCGGAAGTAATTACTTCTGGAACGTAAAATTGTCTCAGCACACTGCCTACGCTACCCACAACGCCCGCGAGAGAGATGATGTTACCACCAGGGTCCGTGTCTACGGCTTGCAGCCCACCTGTGCTAGTGAATATGTTGTGGCTGACGTTACCACTAACATCAGAGCCGGTCAGCCCCAGGCTCGCACCAAAAGCGGTTACTGAGAACCCAATCTCACTCTCCTCAAAGGTCTCGTTCCCGACTTCAAAAGACAGGAAACCAAAGAAATTGTGAGTGGCAAGCTGACTAGGGCCCTTGGTGTTCTCGGACATTGCACAGACACCACCGCCAGAGTTCAAGTACGCAGAAATGTCAGAACGCCTAGAAATAAGAGCGTCCAACTCCGCCTGAGCCAGAAGACCACCGAAATCGGATGGAACGAAAATTGCGCTCACTATAGACGTACTCAGTCTAAAGGTTGGAAACGTGGAAGCATCTACCTGTATGAAAGGAATCCCAAGCAAACTCAAAGCCCCACTCGAGTCCTTGTATCCATCCGGAACTGGTTGAATCGAGTGCATGACGAGAAGTACGGGCAGACTTGAGCTACCTCGTGCAAAATCCAAACAAGCCCTCAACAAGTTCTGAGCCCCGACTGGGTTGAGGTCGGGGGGTTGAGCGTGATGGTCCGGGTCGTGACCGGTGATGAAGACCCTTCCACCGGGCGTGTTGACAGCATGGGCCTGAAATAGCGATGGCAAGACCAAAAGAGTGTTAGTGAGTATAATGGCACTAAGGCTCAATGATATAACTGCTAAAACATGTCTGCGCGAACCTGTTCCTACCACTATCTGTTACCTTCTATCGCTTGAATGGTTCCAAGCTTAACAATGCAACCCTTCAGGTTGGGAAAATGCACTGATTTCTCGCTGTCCATCGCATATTTAGGACTATTGATTTCACGTCTTATCGTTATCACTTGTCTAATCGTCCAAGATAGAAAAGCGGATCCGGGCGCGGGTTCCGGTCTGAGGGCACACCCTTGTTCAAACCACTGTTAGGATGGGTTGAGACTACGAGGCTGAGAAGAGTGTTTCCGGGCCTGTAGCATTAATCCCAGGGGTCCCGCTCAATAGGAAGCTCACGGCCAATATCACGCCATCTCCCGTGTAGATGCTTCCCGTGCCTAGGGCATTCGGATTTTGCGATGCGTCCCAGTCTGGACCAAAGGTGAGACTTGTCTCTTGAATGATGGACGGGTCATATTGGAGACAGGTTTCCCAACTGGAGAGATTAACGGCGTTCACCGCTGCAACGTTGACTCTGAAGCTTGAGCCGTTGAAATTGAGCTGGTTCTCGAGTATGTATGCTGTCCCAGGGTTCATGTCGACTGCTAGGGTAGCGTTTCCGACTAGGATTGCGGCGTGAACTATGATCTCGCCCTTGTTCGAGAGATTGTAGAGGTCGTAATAGTAGTAGGTGCCGGGAACTGTGAAGGTGTAGGCCCACTCGCCGTACGGACCGATGGTCGCGTTGAATGAGGGCAGTGAACCGTTGGCGGTTGTATTCGCTGTAATCGTGTGTACCGTTCCAGGTCCAGCTGTGTCGCCCTTCCAGATGATATACGCCCCGAGCCTTACTGAGAGGACTGCCGGGCTGTACAACCCTCCTCCTAAGCTGATGTAGACTCGATCCTCGGGCGTCCCGCAATAATAGCTACTGAGATTCTGACCTGAGGAAAAGACTACTGGCTGGTTCCTATCCGAGCCGATCTGGGACTGTGCGGTCGAAATCTGGATATTCGGGGCTTGGGTCCCAACTGTCGTTTGCAGCGGGATGACTGGAATCAGAAGCATGACGAGAAGCAGATGGGACTTTTCTCGGTGAAAGCTCAATGGGCATGAATATTTCTCTTTGCGTTTGTAAAGGTCTCTTGGTACTGGTCCTCCCATCCCACGATGCCCAGTCTAGGATTAGTAATATCCCGCGCTAGTTACGCGCGATGTCTCTTCGTGGATGAGGTCTCTGAGCGTTAGCCGGGAAGATTTGGTCGGGGGTCTTATCGTTGACCCGGGTCTTGGTAGGTCCTGGGGTTTGTGAGAGCGTCTCTCGCATGATCTGTTCGGGTTTGATTCCCTGCTCGGGACTAGTCGTGGCCCTTTCTGGACCTGCTTCCTGTTTGTTTCTCGATGCTGCGGAGGTTGACCTCTCTGACGAATGCTTCTGTGATGAAGTCGAGGGAGTCAATCTTCTCCTGCATTAGAACATCGGTTATTTTTAGCGGATGCTCAGGGATGAGGAGGTTGTCGTTTGAGGCGACGAAGTGTTCCCAGTTAATTCCTATGTCGAGCACGGTGTCTGCCAGTTCCTCGTCAGTGAGAGTGGCGGTCTGTGCCTCGTTGACGAAGTTCTGAAATTCTTGGTCGGGGACTTGTAGGTTTGCTACTGTCCGTATCGGCCTAGGCGTTGTTCCGCCAAGCTCGTGTGCGAGAACATGTGCGAGGAAGGTGAAGTTTTCGATTTCGGTGAAGTGTTTCATCCGTATTTCTAGGGGAGTGTCCCCTGTGGGATTAGAGTCGGGAAAGCCTGAGATTTGCGGAGCCCCTGTTTGCTGGTCGATGAACCGGAAAACTCTTGACAGTTTTAGCTTGTTCGACTGGGTAATGTCTTTCCTCGAAGTCTCTTCTTCAGTCCACGATTCTCTTCCCTTGGTGTCCGAGGCCATGTTTTGACCAGGCCCCCGAGGTCGAGGTTTCAGGTTTCATTTCCGATTTGTAACCCACGCCTCGACTCGACGGTACTCATCCTCTATACCGAGGCTTAAGTGCAATGTCGTCTCGGGCACCTCGTGCCAGCCGCCAACGCGTATCTCCCGATTAGAGGATCACAAATCCCGCTCTGTCAGGGAGTCGTTTTGAAGTCCGAGGCTTCTACCAGGCTCTGACCATTGGAGATGTCAATCTCTCCTAACTCGCTCCTTAGCTTGGCTCTTTCGATGTCCCTTTGTTTGGAAAACCCTTGGAGAGCGATTTTGGCACGCTTCTCTCCATCGGATGATTGTTTGATTTCTTCGTTCCATAAGATCTGGCTAAGCGGGTAAAGTGCAGTGGGCATGTCAAAGAGCATTAGGCGCTGGGGGTCTTTCACGTTTCCCATCTTGAGGTGAACCGTGTATGGTTTTTTTCTCGTCGGCAAGTAGATGTTCCCTACGGCTTTGGGATTGATAGCCTCTTGGTACTCGTCCGGCCCGGTTCCTGAAGGCTTGTCTCCTACGGAGAGGTCTTTCGGTAGAACGATCCTGAGACTAGTGTTTATTTTCCTCGGGTCCAGTTTCATCCTAATCTTTCCTTCGGACACTCCGTCATCATACTCGATTTCCCCGGCGCCAGTTTTCAGAGCCCTGCCGATGGGCTTCACGAAGCCCTTGAAGTATCCGATTGCCAGGGCCTGAGGAACACTGAACTTGCTGATGTATCTCGCGGCAGTGATCGAAACGATTACTGAAGCAAGGCCCGTGACTATCCTAACGTACAGGTTGGGAATCTCAACTACGAGTCCAACGAAGGGAAGGGCGGAGAGGGTGGTTCTCGCAAGAAGTTCACCGGGTTCTTGGCCGACACCCGAAGCCCTGTCATCAATGCGCCGGCCTAGCAATCGAGGTGACTTCAACGTCAACCTTTTCGTCTTTGATCGCGCACCAGAGATCGGGGGTAGGTATGGACGTCCGTGGGACGAACTCGCAGGAAATCCCTGCCAGTTGGAGCCTCAGCGCGAAGTCTAGTTCTGCCCAGGCGCCAGAGTACTCCTCAGCAACTCCTAACCTGGCGATCGGATCGTCACTCCCCTCGACTTTCTCCAGTAATCCGAGTTTCTTGGAAAAATGCGATAGCCCCTTGTAATTGGGCTCCGAGGCAACCCAGAACTTCGATCTGAGCGGATGCCGGCCACTGCCTTTGGGGTCCCAGTGAGGTTCGAGAAATCGTCTGATTTTCAGGAATCCCTCGAAGCCTTCATTACCACTCGAACAGTCTCGACTACTCATCTCCTGGAATTTCTCCGCACCATCCCACCACTCGTTCGCAGCTATCATGACTAGGTCGTTGCTTTCCGAGGTCTAATAAAGCACACCAAAGTATATCTGTTAGTATATCTTACCGTGTATCTTTTAGTAGATTTTTCCAGTAACATTTTATAGACTTATTTCAGTTTCTGGTGGATAAGATGAACACGGCAAGCGGCTCAAAAATCGGAAGGGTCGTGTCGACTGACGCCGGACCCTCCTTTACGACAGTCGATGTTAGACTCGACCCAGGAAAATCGGTCAAACCGGGCCAGTTGGTGCACGCCGCTGTCAATGACAAGGGTGAACCTAAGATAGCAATACTGAGAGTTTCCAACGCCATCGAGCACAACGAATACGAAACTCCGCTCAGCAGCCAGGTTCGCGACGCGTTCAACATAGAGTCCTCCCGGGGACGCGAAGACTTGCTCCGCAAGTACGTGATCGCCCAGACGCAGCCGATAGAAATCATCAAAGTTGGGGACGGCAAAGACCTGATTTCCGAGGAGCCATCACTCGTGGTCCCCGCCGGCAGCGAGGTTTACGAGTCTCTTCGGGGCATTACAGGCATCGTACTCGGCTTCATGGACCCCAAGGCTCATGGAGCTATAATAGTCGGGTCTGTCATAGGCGGTGACGGCCTCCAGGTCGCTCTACCCGCCGACAGCGTCCTCCCTAGACACATGCTGATCGCGGGCAGCACCGGAACCGGAAAGTCCTACCTGCTCGGTATTATCACTGAGCAGCTGAAGGGCCTCGGCGTAAGGCACATCAACGTTGATGTCCACGGCGAACTTTGCAGGGCCACGTCGGAACTCGGAGGACAAAACCTTGTTCCAGGCAGGACGTTGAAGGTGCGTCTCTCGTCGCTAGAGGAGCCAGAAGTTCTCAACATGCTGCCGATCAGCAACGAGTTGCATGTCGACATCGTCTCTCGGGCATTTCTCAACCTAAAAAGGACCGGGAGGGAGTTCGAGGTGAACGAGCTTAAGCGCGAGGCTCTTAACGTGGCCGTTTCGTACGGTGTCAAACAGAACACTCTTGACATAATCGATGCCCGCGTTGAAACGCTCAACCAGATACCGATAATCGGACCCGGCTTCTCCTGGCCACAGGCACTCCAGCAGACCGGTGCTCTTGTGAACTTAGATTGCAGAGACCTCGGACACACAGAACTGAGGATCGTGGTCGCCGCGGTCGCCAGGGAACTGATGAACCTGCGAAGGAAGAGCCTGCTTCCCCCGCTGGTTCTATCGATGGATGAGGCCCACCTCTTTCTCCCAGGCGGCGACACAAGTCCATCCTCGCAGGTTCTGGCAGAGATCATAAGGTTCGGACGACATCACGGTGTCGGGATAATCATATCTTCGCAGTCTCCCGGAGACGTGGACAGGCGCATCGCGAAGATCACCAATACGCGGTTCTTCTTTGCGATAGAGCCTTCTGAGCTGGCCTCCGTTGCCGGACTATTGGCCGACTCGCCTCCAGAATTGGTCCAGAACCTTCCCCGGTTGCGGGTCGGAACATGCCTCCTCGCGGGCAGTAGAGAAACTGTCAAACACGCTCTTGTGATCGAGGTTGGCAAGAGGACCACTACACATGGGGGAGAAACGCCGCGCATGGTCGAAGGCTAACCCGAGGGATTAAGAGGCCTTGTCTGATGTCAAGGAACAGATAATCACAGTTCTGTCTACCAGGCAGAAAGGCTTCTCGTTCGGAGAGATCATCGAAGAGCTAGAGTCTCACGGGGACGTGGCACCGTCCGTTGTCAGGCAGGTGCTGCGAGAACTTGAGACCGAGAAACGGTTGCTCGCCTTCCCCGATCATCTTGAGGGGCCCGGTCGGCCGCGGTATCTCTACAAGCTCGTGTCGGCGGACCTATTGGAGCAACGCCCCGCAGTCACACGGGACTTCGTCGAGGAGGAGAAGGAAAAAGAGGAACGCGACTACAAGCTTCTGCGCGAACTCATCCAGGACTCAACCGGCATACTCGCAGTTCTCCCCAGGGAAGACGCGGACAGGGTCTACATGGAGGCCGCAGAAAGGCTGCTGAAAGAGGAGCCCGTGGACCTTTTCTACAGGTTCGGTCTCTGGCTCCGCAAGCAACACCAGGATTACATCAGCCTTCTGAAACAGAGTAACATCAAACCGGAGAAAGAGAAGCTCGCGAATATTGTTCAGAAGCTCGAGAATCTTGCCGAGCAGATTTTCGAGAGAATGCTGGGCGTGCCGCCTAGGATTGTGGACGAGCAGACCCACAACTGGATGGACGGACCTTACCGCCTGCATCTTACCAAAAAGATGGTTGACGACTCGAGTTTCGACTCTGACGGTTTCTTCAAAATTCTGAAACAATCGGTCCTCGGTAGGACCCTCGAGCGCGTGTCCGTCAGGCCGCCCAGCCCTCCCATATATCTGGGAGGAAGCGACGCGTCCCTTCAGCCTATCGACTTAGCGACAGTGCTGCCCTGGCAGACCGAGTCCAGGGAGATCAACATAGTCACAGCTGTAGGAGTAGGCTACGATATTTTCCGGGACGCGAAGGACATTGACAGGTATCCGGATCCTCGTGTTATGGCTCAGTACGAGAGACGACAGGCCATCGCGGAGGGACTTCTCATACCACCGCCGGGAACGCTGGGCTTCGACGAGCAGTTCGCGAGTAGGGTCAAGGAAGCGGCAATGGATCTCCGCCAGTACGTCAAGGACTACGACATGATGTTTGTCAAGGAGCCCCCGGCAAGGGTGCACTTCCGCGACGGCAGAATATTCCCATTGGAACACCGGTTCTACGACGCGTTGCAGCCCTTCCTGCACGGGGACCTTGTCCGCTACGCCCTCAAATCCTTCCGCAACATAGTCAACGCTATAGGAGCCGAAGGCGGAGCCATGATCTATTGCGGTTTCGTTAAGAGGCCTGGCATCGACATAATGGCCCCTCTCTTTTTCTGGTACATAAGCTTCGGCTCGTCTGAGAAGGGCGGAAAGGCCATCTTTCCCGACATGGCCGTGGAGGACTTCTTGTTCAAGACTCCTGACACAGACAGCGTTGTCATGAACCGGCTTTTCGCAGCTCTCCGCAAGGTCGACCGCGAAGCCGTTTACGTCTCGTTCCGTCTTCTGAGGAGGTTCCAGTCACTGGAGGAAGAGGATGTTCGGCGCTTCCCGCCCTCTACCGACACGGCGGTTTGGCAGCAGAGACTGGAGCGCAAGGCGAGGAGCGCCCTAGGCGCTGACCCCGACAATACTGGTTGCGACCTCGTCGCAAGTCTCTGTGCAAGAGCGGCGGTCCTCGAGTTCTACTCAAGTATTCCAAACCGTCCGCTGGATCCCGGATATGAAAGGTCGGTGATAGTGCCGAGGGTCGAATGCCTAGTCCCGTTTCCGGACCTGGTACCTTCGTCCGACAGACGTCTGGTGGAGGAGAGAGAGAAGGAATACGTGGGCCGAATATTGGATGTGATGTTCTATCCTGGAGTGATGGAGTTCTACCCGGACACCTTGAATCCTTTCCAGAGAAGCTCTCCGGGAGTGTTCCTCGCACCGAAGCCCGTGGTAGAGTCCCACGTCAGCTCTAAGCTCATAGCCCAGGTGTACCGAGAAGATTTTCTGGACCTACTCATCAGGGAAGCTAAGTTCTACTGGCTGACGCTCAGGGATAGTCACCGGCGGTTGGCGCCGGGGAGACCTTGATCCGATCCGAGTTGAGGCTCGATGCGGCGTCGAAAATCGCTTCGCCCAGCAATCTAGCCAGCCTTACCGGTAAGGCGTTCCCTATCAGCATGGTTGGATATACTATCCCCTCAGGAAAGACGAAGTTGTCGGGGAAAGTCTGGAGTGCTGCAGCCTCCCTGACACTTATCGCTCTGTCCTGCGACGGATGTCCGAAGCGGCCGTTGCTGAGTCCGGTACACTTGGCCGTCAGAGTTGGAGCAGGTTTGTCCCAGGCCATACGGCCGTAGGTGTCAGTGTGGCAAGACCCATCTCTATGGCATCGAAGGACGTACCTTCGCGGGAGTGCCGACCGGGAACCACCATCTCGGGGAATGAGCCTGATCCTGGCAATGTTAAGAGACGTGAGCGAGGGGGCCTTGTGGTTCGGGACCGAAGGCGTACACTCCCCAGCCTGCAGCGGGGGATAGTGCACTATCGCCTTTCTCACAGTTTCGAATTCTCTCGAAACCGTTCCTTGGCGACCATGTGTGGGGGGAGGGATTTCCACGACAAAGCCCTTGGCAGCCACAAGCAGGAGTCTTTTCCTTGTTTGCGGGACGCCATAGTCTTTCGCATCGACAACCCTTGAGTCGCAGATATAGCCGAGCCATCTCAACTGACTGACGAACCGGTTCCAAATCCTTTTGCCCCTTATCCCACCGAGCCACGGAACGTTCTCAACAAGCACAACGTCCGGAAGCACCTCCATTACAAGTCTGCCGAACTGGGACAGGAGCCTGGCTTGCTTATGCCCAGGCTTCTTCCTCATGGGAGAGAATGGCTGGCACGGGGCGCAGGCCACCATTATTAGATAGTCCCACTCCCGACGGTCCACATACCTCAGCAAGTCCGAGCCATGTATCTTCCTGATGTCGCAGTGAAGAAACTTCGAGGGGAGGTTGTTCCTTTCATAGGTTTCCTTTGCCCGAGCGTCCAAATCGACTCCGAGTAAAACAGTAATGCCGGCGTCCAATAGGCCCCTTGTCATTCCACCGCAACCGCAGAAAATGTCAACCGCTGCTATCCTCGGCCTCATTTTCCCCCGGTTGCCTCCAGAACCCTCTGCACGCAGGTAGGCAGGTCTGCCTTTATCTCGTGTTCCCAGAACCGGAGGACTGTCCAGCCCTCGGCCAACAATTTTCCATTCACTGTCCTGTCGCGTCTGATGTTGGAACGGATCTTGGACATCCAGAATGCCCGGTTGTCCTTGACGTTAAGTCTCGGGTTGCGGCCGAGCTGGTATCCATGCCAGAAGTCCCCGTCGCAAAATATGACAATCTTATTATCTTTGACGACAAAGTCGGGGGTTCCGAAAAGCTTCGGGTTCTTCTCGCAGTTGACCCCGGCAGACGCAAGAGCCTGACCCATGAGCCTTTCTATCCTAGTGTCCTTAGACCTGATTCTAGACATAAGGGCGCTGCGCTTTTCCTTACTCATGATGTCATGTCTGCGTCTCGTGCCGAACGCCCCACGGGTCACCTGGCAGTCGGTTTTCGCATGATGGTCACGGTGTGGTCGGTTACTATGACCCTGAGAGTATCTCCCTCCCGCCATTCCAGGCCTTCGACGGCCGGCTTGGGAATTGAGACGACGTACGAGTTGCCGACTCTCCGCAGTTTCGCGTTGAAGGCTGTCGGCATAGACGGACGGGTCCTCTAGCCTACTTAAAGCTGTATATCTCTCAGTGTATACAGCGGCTGACGTACCTTGAAAAAACGGCGGAAATCCCAGAGCTGCACAGGACCACAACTCAATAAGCCTGCCATCGAGACAGTATCTCTGCCAACTCTTGAGCAGGTTGCGTAAGGAATTGACTTCTCGATTCTAAACCCCCAAAGACCTTCTCGACGACGCCCGTCTTCTCTACAGTCACCAAAAGTACCCAAGAGCCTTTGCAATCTCAATTCTCTCAATCGAACAGCTGAGGAAGGTTATGGCCATGGACAGAGTAATCCACGGCCCCGGGCTGTCGGCAGAGTGAGGCTGAGATCGGGGGAGGAACCGATGATGCGAACATTACAATTACACGGCAATTGCTGTCGGTTTATTGACTGTTCCTAACTGTTCAACATTTTGGATGAAATACCCAGTGGGGCCGAAGGGCGCTCGAACAAGAAAGGGAGACAGAAAAAACAATGAACCTACAAGCAAACAGGCGCCTCATCGGAGTCCTAGTACTTATCGCATCGAGCCTCACCGCGGTCGCAGTGCCCTTCCTATACCACGCACCGATCAATGCCAACACTGCCAATAATGGAAACGGGTCCGGCAACACGAACAACAACACCAACCCTACCAGCCCGACCAGCACGAACAACCCAAGCGGCACTGGATCAAGCAACGGGAAGAACAGCGACGACAAGGATGACACACATACCCCGAAAAACCACGTCAGCCGCGGTCAAGGCCAAGGACACGCATACGCAAAGGGCCACAGCAAGAGCGGCGATCGAGACCGGGACCCGCCCCACGGGAAACCACCCGGACTCGGCGTCAGTTCTCACGGACAAGGATCCAACCATCGCACCACCAGTGGACCTAGCAGCCACCCGGGCCGTCAGAACGGCCGGAGCGGTTTGCATTTTGCATTCGCGTTCTCCGAACGCGGACGCTCGTCCCTACGCTAAGAACTAAGACCCACAGCTTCTAAGCTCCCCTAACCTCTTTTTCGCACTAGAATCCAAGCCGCACCTTTGAACCAGTCTCATAGGGATTCAGGGTTTGGGCTAACCAGGTTGGTTTGGAGATTCGACACTCTTTGCTGGATTGTAAGCAGAGGCCACACAGCTCCAACACCACGTCGATTACCGGTCTTTCCCTCGCCTGTCGCGTCGAGGCTAGAAACCTTCTCCAAAACGGCAACGAATCTAGCGGTTCCGACAATCTTTGAGGACTCTCTGTCGGCTCGGGCTCTAAGCCCTTTGAGGTACCTCATCCATACAATCAAAAATCCAAATAACATCGTAAGTAAGAGGTAGACCCAGACTAAGGAACCACCTCCCGCGGAAAAAACAACGCGTAATATCGGCAGGAGGGCTGCAGCTAGAAGGACCCAAGAGACCACTATCAAAGCTCGTCCCCTGCTCCTCCTATGCCTGAACACTTTTTCATAGATGAGTATCGAAGCGATTATGGGTGGTGTCCACTCGTCAGGTTCCAGCCTATCCTTCATAGCCGCGGGCAGGATCAAGCCGTCTCTGAGGAGTATGCACTGGTCGTAGGGCAACACTAATTGTCGCTTGGCACCCCGTATAACTTTCTGGATAACTGTCTTCCAACTTACGCTAGCCGGATTGTAATTGGTTATGTTGAGTTGCTGGCAGAGTCCCTTAGTAATTTCGAGTATCTCACCGTCTCCCTCATACGACATGATATGTTATCAGAACCCCTAGGTGGAAGGTTTAAAGAACCTGAGACGCTGGGCAGAGCAGTGTTCAAACATGGTCAATCAAGGAGAAAAAGCACCCGCCTTCAGCCTTGTCGACGTTGACAAGAAGCCGCGCGCCCTTCAGGATCTGGTAAAGGCGAGCCCGGTCACGGTTCTCGCCTTTTTCCCCGGAGCGTTCACCAGCGTGTGCACCCGTGAAATGTGCACCTTTCGGGACAGCCTGGCGGAGCTAAGCAATGTCCCGGCTCAGGTCTTGGCCATAAGCGTGAATGATCCCTGGACCAACAAGGCCTTCTCAGAACACAACAAGCTGAACTTTCCCATTCTAAGCGACTACAACAGAGACACGGTGCGTCAGTACAACGTCTTCCATGAAAACTTCGGAGGGCTAAAGGGCTACACGGTAGCCAAGAGAAGTGTCTTCGTCCTAGACTCGAACGGCGTCATCGCCTACAAGTGGGTCACCGACGACCCGGGCAAAGAGCCCAACTACGACGAAGTCAAAAAGGCAGCAGCCAAGACGGCCCAAGTCATATCCGCTTAATCCGGATTTTCCCTTTCCCTTTTTTTACAGTTTTTCCTGGATCTTCAACGCCAGCCCGGCATTGTCACCGGTTTCATCATGGCGAAGGTAAACGTATGTTTCGTCCGCGTCGGCCATTATCTCCTTGATTTTCCCTGACCATTCTTCGATGGTCTTCATGTCATAAGCATCCTTTCTCAGCCTAAAATAGGCCAGGCCCCCCGTAACTTTGAGGACCGCTTCCAAGTCTTCCGTTTCTGCAACGCAGAACCCCGCCTTGTATTTCTCGAGAAGAAGATAGGTGGAATATTCAAACCAGGACTCATGGCGGAATTCGAACACCCGGTGTGGAATGGTTGAGGTTTTGACGAGAAAACTCTCAAGCAGCTCTTTGTCTTGTTTCGAGTAGGGAGGCAGCTGGAAAAGGATGGGGCCTCTCTTCGCACCGAGTGATTCTAGGGTCTTAGACAGGCGCTCCGAAGATTCAGGTGAGCCGCCTCCAAGCTTGAGAATGTGGGTGATCTGTTTTGGGGCTTTGAATGCGAACTTGAACCCGTCCCCAGTCTTGCCCGACCAGGATTTGACCATGCTGGCGCTGGGTGGGGCGTAAAAGGAACTGTTGATCTCCACACTGTTAAGCCGCTGCGAGTAGTACGCTAGGAAGTCTTCGTTCTTCATCTCCTTGGGGTAGAAATGGCCTTTCCAACCAGCATAGCTGAACCCGGATACACCGACAAAAACCTGCCTCGTCATGGTATCCTTCACTGTACCGGATATCCCATGTTTAGAGGGGGTATTGAAGTAGGGTTCAATACGTCTTTTGGGGGCTTCTAAGGGCGAGTGGATGGGGTTTACTGGGACCCTCCCGCTTGGGTGGATTGGACCCGACGCTTGAAGCTCGGACTTCAGTGTTCAAGGTCTCTAATTTCTCCTGAAGCCCGATTGGGAGCAATGTTCATGTTTCCTAACGACGGCCCTTGGATGGGCTTGGCTGTGGTTCCGAAGTATCGCGTTGTCATCCTCAAGGCTGTAATCTGGACGGAGATTATAATCGTAGCTTTGATGATTAGCTCTGGAACTATCTTCGCATGGGCTGTGCTAACAGGGTCGCTCCAGGTCCGCTCTGTGGTGGAACCGATCGCCTTGGCCCTTGCCCGAATTATGATCTATGGCTTCACGGCGTTATTCTTTTTCGAGCGGTCGATTCTCGTTCTAAGGGCGCGATTTGGGGCGAAATACCCGTTGGACGAGGAGCTCAAAAAGCGGCTCTATGTTCTGGGAACACAGGTTCAAATCCGCATGGGGCTCAACAGCCCTGTTCGGTTCTACATACGTCGACGATTTTCAGGCGCATTCTTTCTTCGAGGGAATAGAGTCGTTGTCGGGGAGGAGCTAGTCAGGAATTCGACCGACCAGGAGCTTGCGGGCGTCATAGGACACGAGCTTGGCCACGCATCGAATCATCACCTGATCATCAAAACGCTGGCATTAGGGGTGACCTTTGGCCTGGCCCTAGCGGCCTTTGCACTCTCCTCATACCTGAAACTCTCGCTGATACTACCTGCAACAATCATCGGTTTCATTATTGTCGCGGAAACCCCGCTCAACTGGAAGCTCGAACACGATGCTGATGCCAAAGCCGCCGAGTTCCTCGGGGGAGAAGTGGTAGCCCAAGCACTGTTGAGGCTGAAGATTAGCAATTTCGACGGAATATCATTCACTCACCCGCCCCTATCAGAGAGAATTACAAGGGTCAACATCGGGCTCAAGAAAGATACCCAGACAGCTAATGAGACCCTAGTCAGGGATCAGGGTTCACTCACAATAGAAACGGAAAACCAGAGGCTCATAGAGGCCGCGGTTGACGTGTGCGGGATGTTCACCGCTGGCCGATTAACCCCCTTCACTGTACAATCGGTGGCAAAGGTGCCGTCGGACCAGGTCTGGTTTGACTCTGGCTATCTCCTCTTGCCACAAAGCATGAGGGAAAAGCTTGAACCTGTAGACTGGAAGCCTCTCATGGCCGTCTCTCTAGTCTGGATCCAGAAATTTCATCGCGGCGGAAAGCGGGTGAAAGACGGTTTACTAGTGTCGCTATTACTAGGCGGCGGACTTCTACCATCTATCCTGATCGTGGCAATTATCGGCGCGGTGTTGGACGAGGCGAAAGTGGGTCTTGGAGCCTATCCACTCCTCATTCCCGCACTATTCTTCGCGTATTGGCCTCTGAGCATTATCCTCATTGAACTATTCATGGCGCGCCGCTTGCGTCTCAGACGGCTAGAGGCCGACCTCTACGCCGCGGATATCTTTGGTAGAGAAGCCCTCCGCCATGTGCTGTCTAAGGTCGATGGCCTCGCAATTGCAGATCTTGAGAGGCGTAAGCATGGCATCGCCTCACGTTTCTACAGGCTTCCAAGCATCCCCGCGAGAATTCAGAATCTTACAAAACCGCCTTGGGATGCCTACCGTTGGCCAGCTTGGATGT
>WNGK01000761.1_pt1 | contig 25328 bp, 21 predicted proteins | sample 5400601 | NCBI WGS metagenome assembly WNGK01 (sample SAMN13153376, study PRJNA577476) | soil metagenome | isolation source: 60 cm soil or saprolite under Garry oak tree replicate 1 | place: USA:California | collected 2016-06-15
CCATTCCTCCCGCTCGGCAAAGTCCACCTCAAAGCTGTAGAAGCCAGGGAAGTTCCACGTGGGGCTGGTGAAGGGTACCCGCACTTCCTCATAGACTCCCCAGACATCCCGGTTCACCCGGAAGCTTTGTCCATCTACCGAGCCAATCGACTGAAAGGTATTATTGAGCGCGTCACGATCGCGAGTGAATCTCGGCGCGTCATATTCGCCGCCGATAGCAAAGGAGACAGGTCCGGCGGGAAGATTGAACAGGTCGCCGTTAAACGTGGCATAACCTATAGGCAACTCGTATTCGCCTGAGTTATGCAATGTAACGTAAACAGCTTGCCTGGCCCTCGGGTTGTTTTGGCCATGGATACCGAGGAACGGATCAAACGCCGTGGCAGGGTTCGTGTCCAACAGCGCGTCCCGCAATCCAGGCTGGCTGACTTCGCCTACGGACAAGTCCTGCCCCTCGTTTCGGGAGTAACGGAAACCAGCCTCCCAATTCCACGTCTTGAAGTAGTCGCCAAATTCGCCCATCTCGCCGCGCAATCCGACATCGAAGAGTTGGTCCCAGTAAGTGAATTTTTCGTGCCTCGGACCGGTGTCTTGGATACCGCGAAACCGAACGCCTGTAGTCATCGGGACTGGGACTCCGTTAATAACCAGAGTGGCATCTCCGACTGTGAAGGGATTGAACGCATTCTGGATTGGCACACTGATGCCGTTCGGACTAAAGAACGTATTAGTTCCCGGCGTCTTGAATGCATCAGGCGTAAACGGTACAGCCGCTAGGGACGCATCGAAAAACGAGCGCGAATATTTGAAGTCGGCAAACACCGTCAGGTATTTGTCGCAGATGTCGCGCGTGAACGAGCCGTAGTATACTTGACGATCACCCGGAGGCAGCGCCGGCGTGAAAGCCGCGAAGTTAAAGAAGAAGTAGTCGCCACCTCCCTTATAGTCAGTGCCGACCTGTGTGAGTTGCACTCTTGGATTGTGGATACCCGGGGCGCCTGGATATGCATTGGGAGCAATCACAAACGGGTTCTTATAAAATGGAGAAGTTAACCGGTTCGGAGCTGAATGCGGCAGCGGAGTATTCACGCCGATCTGCGGGGGACCGACCGGGGCGAAAAACATGCTCGGCAGTAAGCGGCGATTGGCGACGCGGCCAGGAAAATTCCCGCTGCGCCCATCAAATCCGCCAAACGGAATAAAGAACCCGTTGGAAGAAATATCGCGGTCACGACTGAAAATGCCATTGAGGCGCTCCCAGAAATCGGCAACCACCACGATATCAGTTTTGTCGTCGCCAGTGCCGGCTTTCAACCACGTCTCCCATTCACCCATTTCATTGGAAGCTCCGAGATTTGAGTTCCCGTACTGTCCTCCGATCTCCAAGCCACGGAATTTGTGGAGCAAAAAGAAGTTCACCACACCAGAGATGGCGTCGGAACCGTACACAGCCGAGGCGCCATCCTTGAGGATGTCCACGTGGTCGATCATCGAAAACGGAAGCAGGTTGATGTCCACGCCGCCGCTGAATCCGGCAACGCCCAGCGAACCGTAAGCGACGCGTTTGCCATCGACCAGAGTCAAAGTCTCCTTCGGCAACAGACCGCGCAGGTTGAACTGGATGGTGCCGTCACCGCCATTCCCGATGTTCAGGTTGACGGTTCCGCCCGCTTCCTGCGGAATGAATTCCTGCAGGTCCGTTGCGTTGCGGATGCCCAGTTTCTCGATGTCTTGCGGCCGGTAGGTGTCCACTGGGTTCGGGCCGGTTTCTTCCGCGGTAGGAATATTCGAACCGGTCACGATCACGCGTTCTACCTCAGCCGTCGGTGCGGCACCCGGAGGTGGGGCCGGAGCGGCCGGAGCCGGCAACTGCGCGAATGCGTTGGATGCAAAAATTAAGGAAGATCCGACGCTGGCAATAAAAGCGGGGCGAAGGAATCCAAGTTTATTTAGCACGTTTTTAGTCATTAGTTTCTCCATTGGTTTGGTTAGGTTTTTGCAGGATTATTAAAGTTGTACAGGGCTGACAAGCTTTTTTTTCACTTTTCTTAAAGTTTTTTTGAACGGCCAAGCCGGCCTATTTGTCTCCGCACCTCCTCGTTTATTAAAGGCTAGGAGGGCTGACAAGCTTTTTTTTCACTTTTTTGGGATTTTTTTGAACGGGCTTTGAATCACGAATTCGCCTTCGCGCGGGGCTACGGCGGGACAGGTGGACACGAATTCTCAACCGCGGATTACACGAATGGCACGGATGAGGAGCTGATTCCGGAGTAGTTAAGTGGCAAAATAATCCCAACGCTTTCGGGCGATAGCGTTCAACCTGTTGAAGCCAGAGCTTCACGAAAACTCCACGAACACGGAATACTCATTGAAGCGCAGACACACGACAATTCTCGTCCTCATATCTGAGTGCCTCGTCCGTGACATGCGTGTAATCCGCGGATCCATATTAAGTGGTGGTGGATCCAGCCATATGGAAAAAATTGTAATGGCTGGAAAACGCTCGCCAGTTGAGAAGTGTCTGTGGAATCGTTAAGGCGATCACGATTCCTCCGATTACGATGAGCCGAGACCAAGTTCCGTGCAGGCGGCGTGTCGTCCAATCCAGTGCCCAAGCATAGACGAGAAAAAACGGAACCGCGGCGGCAGAGAGCAATCTTCCGGAGGTAAAGTACGGATGCTCGCGCGACGGATACACGCAAGACCCGAAGTCGAAGGCCATTGATAGAAGGGCAACGAACAAGATGAGGACAGCGAAACTCGAAAACGCCAGCCAAAGACTCTCTCGCTGAAGATCGGTCAATTTCGTTAAGCGCGGAAACAGACTGATTACGGCCAAGCCGATCCCGAGCGTGGAAGAGATCCCGTAGAATGCATCGGTCGCTTGGGAAGTGAGTCGTTTGCCATGCCAGATAAATTCGCCCCGCCAGAAACTGGCTATTAATTCTGACCAGAACTCTTTTACTCCATTCAGTGTGAAAATTGGATGGGGCCACCAATCGCTCACCGGCTTGCGAGTCCATCCGAGGAACTCAACTTTCGAGCCAGTGGCAGTGAGATCGCCAAATGCGTGGTAGTTCCAGACGAACCAAACGGCAATTGGAGCACAAACGGATACTGTCAACACAACGAGTGATATTAAAAATGGGCGCAGAATCCTCCTTTGGACGAGTTTTCGGATCTCGACGATCAAAGCTATTCCGACGACGAGGAGAAGGACGATGTTAGTTGTCTTGACGAGACAGGTCGCGGCGAGCGCAAGCCCGGTCCAGATTGCGAGAGGCAGACTTGGTAGTTCGGCCTGCAATAATTTTACCAAACCAATAAAAGCGATTCCAAAGCAAAGCGGAGAGAGCACATCGCTTTGCACTGAATAGAAAGTCGTTTGCGGCCAAACGGTCAGCAGTAGCGGAACGCTTAAACGCATGAACTGCTCATCCGGAAAGACCAGTCTTGCAGCAACGAAGCCCACCCAGACGAGAATCGCAGCGGCGAACACGTTCAAAAAGCGAACCCAATACAACGACCAGCCGCAGGTAATGCCAAAGACGCGGCCAAGATCTAGCCACGAACCTGCGATCGCATAGTAGAGTGGAGGTTCCCCCGATTCATGATTTTGATTGGCTTTCCACCAATCCGAATTCCTGTTTACGACGTCGTTACGTTGCTCGGTCGGCAACATCCAGTTTGGCGGTGGAAAATCGTTCGTCTCGAACTGCTGCGGAGCCATGAAGAACTCCGGCGCGCCGTACAAAGAGATGTAATATGCGGATTCGGAAGAATAATGATCCAAATCGCGCGGCACTTGTCCCCGTGCGTATTTCATTACCAAATCTACGTGCGCCTGCTCATCGACGTTGTTGAAAAACGGAAAGGCGGCAGAAAATGTGAAGACCCGAACTGCGGCTATCCCGCACAGTAGCAAAATCAGCTTTCGCTCATGTCGCGCTGCAAATCGGAACGCGGCTTTCATCACGGTTTCCCCTCGATGACTGCAAGCTTCCCATATTCGCTAATCAACGGCGCAACGCCCGCCGCTTGCAGAAATCGCGCCTCCACCGGTGCGCGAAAAGGCGAATCGCTCTCAATTACAATCGCAATCGGTCCCTCAGGACCCGGTTCATGCCACGGGATTGCCGGCGGATAAACCCGATGTTGATATCCAAAAATCGTGTCGGAGACGGCGAATGTTTCACCGCATTCAAACAGCAATGGATAAACAAAAGAAACAGTGGTCCAAACGCCGGTCACATTGCGTTGGCGTACATGGTGTTCAACGCCTTCGAGATCGACGCCAGGAATCCGCGTCATGCAATAGTTCTCTCCGTGATCGCAGAGCGTTAATGTTTCGATTTGATTGTGGCGCGCCGTGTCGATCATCAGCGCGGTTCCCGTAATCACAACGGCGGCCAAAATCCCGGCTCCGCCGAAACGAACCAGCGCCTTGGAGCAAACGAAGCAGCGCGCCAGCAGCCGGCCGGTGAGCGCCGCGAAAAAGAAACAACCGGCCAAAAAATAGCCAGGCACACGGAAGGGCGCTGTGGCGTACGGAATAAAGCACGCCAATATTAGCATCAGCAGCAGCAGATCCCGTTCTTCATTACCGTTCGCGAAACCGCCACGCACTGCTGCCGCAATTTTCGATGGCGATCGAATGAATGGCCAAACCGCAACGCCTGCCGCCAGCAAGGCGATCATGTAAAATAAAAACCCGGAAGCAGGCTTCTCGGGATAATACCAAAGAACGGTATCGCCTCCGAAGAACTTCGGCATTTCAGTCAAGAAAATTTGAGAGAGCGTCTCGAGGTGAAAGAGGAGCGCAACTCCGCCGCCACCGGTTTTCCCGAGCACAGCGCGCCAGTTAGCGAAGTGATGAGTGAGGTTAAACGCAATGGCCGGCGAGTAGCCGATAATGAATCCAGCGAGCGCGACCAACGCGTTCGTAAACGATAAGTTTCGACGCATCAAGAAGAGGATCCATAGCGCGACGTTAAATGCGATTCCCAACTCCAAACTCCAGATGCTTAAACCCGAAACAATGCCGAACAAAAGAAATAGCGGCCACCTTGGATTCCGGGAGGATTGAATCGACAGGAAGAGAATCGTCAGCAGCGGAATGGAAAGGAAATACCAGGAATAACCTCTCACTTGAAAGTGCCACTTGAGAAGCGATGGGGCGAGTGCAAGCGCGATCGTTGCCAAAAGGGCTGTGCGCTCGCCATAAAGCGCCTGGCACATCCGACAAAATAGAAAAAGGCAGAGTAACGACAGCACTACGATGCAACTCTTCAACGAAATGACGCTGACCCCGAAGAATGCGAACGGAATCGTGGCCAGATAAGCTTCCCAGGCCGCGCCTGCATTATAGGGCTGGCCATACATGTAGAAGGGGAAATAGCGTCCTTCAAAAATGTGTTTGCCCATCAGCCCGATGATCGCTTCATCGCTATGGACATGAGTTTGAGACGCCAGCAGAATCGTAAAGCGCGCTGCCGCGATAATAATAAGCAGCCCAATAAAGAATCTGTGCCGGCGCATCAGAGATTGGTTCTCATTTGACCAACGCGATGATGGCGTCGGCCTCGAAGATCCACAATCGACATGATCCCCGTTTTACCGGATCAAGCCGCGCGGGTTGAGCATCAGATTCAGCGCGGCGAATGAAATCCGAAATCATTTCCCAACTTTTCCCAGAGCCAATCGACGAACCAATCTTTCTTGATCGCGGCAGCGTTGGTGGCGACGAGCGCTTCGGCTTTCTCAACACTGCCGTTCAAGCAGTAAAGGTAGGTAAGCAGGAACGTATCGTTGAGATTAAATACGCCGCGATCTTTCTCGCTCTCCAGAAGCCGAATCGCCCCATCGATATTCCGCCGCGCCAATGCCCCCGCAATTAAATCGCGCATGGTTTCAAGCGGCGGTGTTTGTGATTTCTTCGCCACTCGCTCGGCGATTGCTAGCCGAAATCCATCACTCCCCAGAACCTCCAGCACCGGCACTCGCAAGCCGGAATGGCGCAGATAGAGATCCAGCTCGGCCAGTTTGTTGCTTCCAATCGTCTCAGAGAGATATCGCGACTCGCGGACCACAAAGAATGGTTCCATCGACGCATTCAGCGTCTCTGGCCAGACCGCGGCTACTAACGAAGAGTGAAGAAAACGTTGAAGCGCCGGAAGCGACTCCATGTAGGTCGTAGCAAAGCGGTGAGTCGCTTCCTCATCCCACGGCTGATCGGTTAGCCGCTTTGGATAAATATCTGAAAGCGGCGCAACGGCACGTGTGATACGATCAATTTCCTCGCCGTCCATCAAAAACAGTGCGCCCAATTGTTGCGGAACTTCAATGCCGATCCGCCTCAAATCTGCGCCCGTGGCCGGTTCGCTCCACAACTGCCGAATTTCCTCTTCACTGACGCTGCGTCCCGGTCCTTTGGTACCCATCATGATCCAGTCCTGATCGGCACTGGCCCAGACGGACGCATTCGGGAATGCATTATGGAATGCACGAAGAATTGCTTTTGCTTCCTCGACTTTCAGCTGATTGATCGGCAGCCAAAAGGAGGCGATTCCGCCTTCTTTCAGCCGACTGTTCATGAGCGAGAAAAATTCTTCCGTATAGAGATTAACCGAGCCCGCTACTTTGGGCGGTGGCGGTTCTCCCGAAATGACATCGTACTGTCGCGGAGTGGCTTGGAGAAAGAAACGGCCATCTTGCACAACTGTCTGCACGCGCGGATCCCGCAGCGGATTGGAGTAATTGGTGCTCGAATAGAAATCAGCCAGTGCGAACACCTCCTTGGAAATGTCCACCACATCGATCCGTTTGACGTGCGGCCCATGAAGAAACGCATCGGCTGTGACGCCGCAGCCGTAACAAATAAGCAACACGTCTTCTGATTCCGGACGAAAAGCCAACGGAAGATAAGCAAATAATCTCATATAACGTTGGCCGTACGGATTTGTGGCCGACATCGAAAATGCGTTGCTTACCAAGCGGTAGTAGTATGGTTCACCGAAAAGATCTCGTCGCACGAGCTGCCACGTGTCAGAGGTCCCTTCAATCTTCTTCACAACGTGCGCCAGTACATCCCCCTGGTCGTCCACCTCGAAAGGATGGCTCGCATGCGCGAAATGCGCTTCAGCGCGTCGATACGGAAAAATTGCCAGAATGAGAATCACTGCGGCCCAGAGCCCAGCGATGACTAAACGGATTCCCGAAAGCTTTTGAGGTAACGCACAATCTGCGCGGCCGGTCACGAGGATGCTGAGCAAAGCGTATCCCGCGGCACAAAATATGAGACTCCATTGATAGCCGATGAGCGGCAGCAGGACAAAGCTTGCAACGAGTGGGCCGACGGCCGCTCCCGCAGTATTGAATAACGTCGTGATTCCGGTGCTGTTCATCCGGTCTTCCACGCTGGCTTGAACATTTGTCACAATGGATGGAAAGAGAATTCCCGAGAGCAAGGCGACGGGGAACATGAGAGCGATGGACAACAGCGCAATCTGCCACCATCTGAGATCAAACACGCCCGTACGCGCCTGAATCAACTCGCCCGGAAAAAAGAGATACGAGAGAAGAGCCGAAATCGCGGCTAACAGCAAAAGGACGGGAAGCAAGTGATTCAGCCGCGCCGAGCGGCGGTGTATGACGCTAGCCACAATGCTTCCGAGCCCGATACCCGCCAGCACCACTGCTAGCATAATCGCGAAGGCGGTCGGCGAGGATGCAACATATAAGCGCAGAAACCGGAACCAAATCACTTCTAGGCAAAGGAAAATACAACCCGTTCCAAAGCTCACCAGAAGCAGGCGCCAAGGCGGCCGATAGCTTACATCCAAGCGCAGCGGAAATGTTCGCTCTGGAATAACGGCACCTCTGTCGCCGCCAACTCTTGCGATCAGCAAAGCGGTCGCCGCAGCGAGGCAAACCGCTAAGCCCGCAGCCAAACTCGTGCCGCGAAGTCCAAACGCTGCGATGAGATAACCTTCGCCGAGCACAGCACCAACTACCGCGCCCAATGTGTTCGATCCATAAAGAAGACCGATTGCGCGCCCAAAGTTCGCTTGCCTCAAAACTGGGTCTTCGATTAACACCGGCAGCGTCAAACCCATGGCTGTTGTCGGCGCGAGTAGGATTAGGAATGACACGATAAAACGCAGTCCGAGCAGAGTTGGCTGATAATTCCACAGCGTTTGCCACACGGGTCGCATCAATTCGCCCAACAGCGGAAGACCAAAAACAATCGTGCAACCAAAGATAGCGACAAGCACTTCAAGCAAAGCGTAGAAATGAAGTGGTCGCCACCGCCGGACTCTCGATGACGCAGCTATCGCGTTTCCCAGCGCCAGACCAGCCATGAAGCTGGAGAGAATCAACGCCGCAGCCCAGACCGAGTTGCCAAATGCAAGGCCGCTCAGGCGCAACCACAGGGTCTCGAAAATCAGTGCGCCAATTCCGGACAGAAAGAGAATTCCCGATAAGATCGCAACGCGCGCGCCTGGGTGTTTTTGTAGCCGCCTCGCTGGGTCGAGGCGCGCGTCGCGCGATCCCGAGCGCGACGGCGTAGCGTCGTGGGTACATCCCTGCGTATGTGCCTCACGCGCCGTATGTGATGCATTCGTCATTCCGGGAAAGCAGCGCCGCCCCCACGCGGCGGGGCTATTTTGAGGACGATCGCGCCAGCGATCCCGGCCAGAAGCGAGCCGGTAAGAATCCCTAGCTTTGCCGCGTTAACTGACGCAGTCCCATCGAACGCAAGCATTGCGATAAATAGCGACATGGTAAAACCGATCCCTGCCAGACATGCATAACCGAGCAGAGACGTCCACCGGACACCGCCAGGAAGTTGCGCAATTCCGAATTTGACCGCGCCCCATGCTGTCGCAGTGATGCCGAGTGGTTTGCCAGCGATGAGGCCGAGCAGAACGCCAAGCGTGATTTCCATATGATCGAGCGGGCCACCAATCCTAACGCCGGCATTGGCGAACGCGAACAGCGGCATCACTGCAAACGCCGAGAACTTATGGAGCGCGTGCTCCAACCGAAGGATCGGCGCAGTCACGCCTTCGCTTGCATGCTCGAGCGCGAAAACGGTTTCCTCTTGTCCTTTGCTTGTCAAGACGGCCAGGTCACCGGTTTCTGTGTTGTCAAACCGGTTCAGTAGAGCGCGCGCTTCGCGGGAAAAGTCGGCGGCATTTATCCGCGTGTGTGTGGGAATCGCCAAAGCAAGGGCCACGCCAGCAACCGTAGCGTGCACTCCTGACTCGTGCACGAAATACCAAAGCACCAATCCCACTAATAGGTATGGCCACAAGTGGCGAACCCCAATTGCATTGAATCCGATTAACACCAGAAGCATCAAAGTTGCGCATGCGAGCGCTCCCCATGCGATCGTTTGCGAATAGAAAATTGCAATGATTAGCACCGCCCCCAGATCGTCAACGATCGCGAGCGCGGTCAAAAATACTCTGGCCCCGATTGGCGCGTCGGGAGCAATTAGTGCCAGCGCACTCAAGGCAAATGCAATATCGGTCGCGATCGGAACGCCTCAGCCGCGCGCGTCGAATCCGCTCGTGTTGAACATCCAATAGACTGCAGCCGGCACAATCATACCGCCGATCGCGCACGCGATTGGGAGCGCGGCCTTTTTCACAGATGCGAGTTCGCCCACAAGCAATTCACGTTTGATCTCCAAGCCAACCAGGAGAAAAAATGCCGCCATCAGCCCGTCGTTAATCCACTGGTGCAACGTCAGCGACAGCGAGTGATCAACGATTCCCACCGTGATGGGTATTTGCCAAAGATGTTCGTATATTTTCGCGAAAGGAGAATTGGCAATCACGAGCGCCGCAAGTCCGAATAACAGCAGGACCAATCCGCCGATCGCCTCGATCCGGAAAAAGCGTTGAAATATGGTTGGCTGGATTTTCTTAACCACGGATGGACACGAATCGACACAAATGAAACATGAGCGAATGACGAAGCACGAATGACGAATGCCGAAGGAATAACAAAATGGCAAATGACGAATCCGGTGGCTGCGCCGATACGAATCCTGTGCGCCCGGCAAATCGCGACGGACTCAGTTTTGTTATTTGGGTTTCGTCGTTGATTCGTCATTCGTCATTCGGATTTCGTCATTTTAATGCCTTCGTGTGCATTAGTGTTCACTAGTGGTTAAAACTAAGGGATAATCCTACGCTATCTCATGTTCACCGGCCTGATCGAAGAAGTCGGCAGCGTGATTGCGGCTGGTGCCGCAAAAGGCGGCACTCATTTGAAAATTGCAGCCCCGCGTATAGCGAAAAAGTTGCGGCGCGGCGACAGTGTAGCCCTCAACGGTTGTTGCCTCACAGTGAGCTCGCATCGCCGCGATGAACTCGCTTTCGATCTTCTGGAGGAGACAATCGCTCGTACAAATCTAAAAGACATGCAGCGGGCGCACCTGGTGAATCTTGAGCGCGCCCTGGCTGCGAAGGACCGCTTTGGTGGACATTTCGTGCAAGGGCACGTCGATTGCGTCTCGCCGATCATCGTCTTTCAGAAGAATCGCGCAGATTTTCGATTGGAAATCGAGTTACCTGCTGAGTTCGCCCATTACGTCGCTTGCAAGGGCTCGATAGCGGTCAATGGAATCAGCCTTACGGTCGCCGAAGTTCTTCCGAAAAGTTTCGTCGTGTGGATCATCCCCTACACTAAACGCCACACCAATCTCGATCAGGCCAAGGCGGGTGATCTAATGAACCTCGAGTTCGACATTCTTGCTAAGTACGTTGAGAGAATGCTTTCGTGCAACGCTCCGAAGCCTAACCACTAATGCACGCGAACGGAAGAATGAGAATAGCCAAGCAGTCTTTTCCGCGTGAATTCGCATGATTAGCGGGCAGCCTCTTCATGAATTCGTATCCTTCCGTGTCTATTCGTGGTTAAACCTTCTGTAACCGCGCGGAGGTCGCCCCCGAACGATCGACCGCGTCCTCAGATAGTGGGCGTAATCACGTCGCGCGCGGAGCTCGATTTCGCTATTAGAATGCGCCAGCCCCCCGATTTGTTTGAACTGCGGCTGGACCATCTGGGACGAATAGTGGACCAAGTGGAGAAAAAGTTGCCCGGGTTACGCGCACCGCTCATCATCACAGCACGACATCCTAACGAGGGCGGCAGAAACAAATTGTCTCTTCAGCAGCGTCGCGATCTGCTCGCTCGATTTTTGCGCCACGCTAACTATGTCGATGTCGAATTGCGCTCCGCCCGTGCGCTCGATTCGCTCCTTCAGTTGGCTCGAAAGCAAAATGTGCGGCGCATCATTTCCGTTCATTACCTTAAACGCACACCGTCTCCCAGCGTATTGCGAGCGAAAGCGCGCGCGGGAAAAATGCATGGTGCGGATATTTTCAAGGTGGCGACACGTACTGACACGCCCGCTCAACTTGCGCGACTGGTCGATTTCATCACAAAGAAAGATGTCGACCTTGCCTTAAGCGCGATGGGGATTGGTAAACTCGGCGCGGCTTCGCGCGTCCTCCTCGCGTGTTGCGGGTCGGCTCTGCTCTATGCTTCGCTTGGCGAAAGCGACATCGAGGGACAAATGTCGCTCCAGCAATTTCGTGCGCTCGGATTTGGACGTAGAATGACGAATGACGAGGGACGAATGAAATCCGAATGACGCGGCTCGAATAGCCGCGAGCGGCGGTTTGCTTTGCTTGGGACTTCGTCATTGGTCATTCGTCATTGTGTCACTGTGCGGGCGTTTGCTCTTCCCAAGGCGAGTATATTTTACAACAGGAGCTTTGGCACCATGTCCTCATCTGTAATCTTGCCGAAACAAATGCCGGTCATGCCATTGCCTGGCGCTTTGCTTTTTCCGCATGCGTTGCTCCCGCTCCATATCTTTGAGCTGCGCTATCGACAGATGCTAAAGCACGCCCTCACGCATCACCGCATGTTTTGCGTCGCGCTGCTGAAACCGTATTGTGTCGAATGGAAATCGCCTTCCGATTTTTTTCACATCGCCGGGGCTGGTCTCATTCGCGCGTGCGTCGAACGCCGTGACGGCACTTCGAATCTGATTCTGCAAGGACTGCAGCGCGTCCGATTCAGCGATTTCAAGCAGAAAACGCCGTTCCCGATCGCAACAATTGATTCGCTCGAATCCGATTCCTCCTCCTCTGTGGAAACCGAAGCGCTCGCTGCAAAAGTGTTGGAACTTTATTCCAACCTCAAAGGGGATCGCCGATCTCGTTGCCTCGACGTTTGTAAGCGATCCGCTCCGTCGCCAGCGTGTCCTCGAAGAACTCTCCACCAATCAGCGGCTGCGATTGGTAATTCAGTATCTCCGGGAAGAAACCGGAAGCGCAGCTGCATAGCTGTAGCCGCGTCTCTGTGAGACGCGCAACGCGCGTCTTTCAAACCGATCAGCGCCTCGCAGAGCGAGGCGGCTACATGTGGACAATCCGCGCGTATTCTTCCATTAAATACCGATCCGTCATTCCCGCGATGTAGTCACATACTGTGCGATGCAGTCCTTCTGCCTCAATCCGTTTTGTGGCAGCCTCGCCAAGCCGGTCAGGCTCGACAACGTACTCTTCGAAAACGCGTCGCAGCATCTCGCACGCGCGCCGGTTCACGTCCGCCACACGCGGGTGATAATAAACATTCTGATATAGGAATTTCCGCAGCTTCCGATTCGCAGCGGATAGTTCATCGCTGTAGCAAATGAGCGGTGCCGGTTGACGTCGCACATCGTCTCCGTCTTGCACATTAGCCTCAGCAATCGATCGCGCGCTTGCCGCGATCACATCGTGCACTTGCACATCGATAATGTCGCGAATGATCAACTTGCGCGGTTCGGGTTCACGCGCAGCCGGATAATGGGAAAGCACGGCGCGATGACTTCGACGCCAGACCTCGTTCTCCTCCAGCTGTGCCGCGCTCAATATTTCAAAATCGACCGCGTCATCCAAATCATGACTGTAATAAGTGATTTCGTCGGCGAGGTCCGCCACTTGGGCCTCCAGAGAGGGACAACGATATTTGTGCAAAGTGCGAGCCTCCGACTTGCGATTCTGATCTCGCAGCCGGGACGGTCCCGCCACTTCATCCATCTCATAAAACGCCTGATGCTTCCGCAAACCTTCCCGCACTTCGAACGTCAGATTTAGTCCCGGAAAATTTGGATACGGATTTTCCAGCAACTCCACCACGCGCAGGCTCTGTTTATTGTGATCGAAACCGCCGTAGTCGCTCATGCATTCGGCGAGCATTTCTTCACCGGAATGGCCAAAAGGCGAATGCCCAAGATCGTGCGCCAGGGCGATCGCTTCCGCGAGATCTTCATTCAGCCCTAGCGCGCGCGCGATGGTACGGCTGATCGAGGCCACCTCGATGGAATGCGTCAAGCGCGTACGCAGATGATCCCCTGTTCCATTCAAGAACACCTGCGTTTTGTATTCCAATCGTCGAAACGCGCGCGAATGAATGATGCGCGCCCGGTCGCGTTGAAATTCCATGCGATAGGCGTGACTCGGCTCTGGATATTTTCGGCCGCGTGAATTGCCGGATTTTTGGGCAAACGCTGCAAGCGTCGCTCGCTCCGCCATTTCCATTTGCTCGCGCGTTCTGTAGCCGCTTTGCTCCTCGCCACTCCGTAGCGGTGCGGAGGCGGGTGCGAACCGTGACTCCAATGATCTCTGTTCGCTGATCTCCATTTTCCCAGGCACAATTATTTGTCCAAGCCGAAACGGTTCGCGTGTTCGGAGCCGAAAGCCCGAGTTGTCGATCCTCCCGAATTGTCCACTTGGGCGACTTTTTCGCGTAGGCTCCGCTCCGCCTTTCGCGCTTCCAATTTCACCATCAGCAAATCGAAAACTCCCAGCAAAAACGCAACCAGAGTAAACCAACCGCAAACGATCCAAAACAAAAGAAACCCCAGAGGATGCTGGCGCGGATTGAGCGGCGCTTGCAAAAATGTCGATCCCGCAAACACGAGCACGATGGCGCTGACAACGAGAGCAAACATCATTTTGCGTCGGGTATTTCGATTACGAACCAGGCCTCGCGTTGCCCGAACGACGAATAACGTCAGACCCAGATTTTTTCCGCCAGAAGAATTGTTCGACACCATTGACTCGATTTGCCAGGCGACTGGGCGCTTGGTACATATCGATCTTACAATTCGAGAAAGGCCAAAGCAAAACATGCCTATAAAAGGTCGTCGGAAAAAACAAGTCACGCCCGAACGTTTGATGCAGCTTGGGTTCGGGTATGCTCCTCCGCTTATCATTGGAGCTGCGGTCAACAACAAGGTCTTCGATACGCTGGATAGCGGGGCCAAAACAATCGACCAGATCAGCAAAACCACCGGTGCTTCTCAACGAGGTCTCCGCGCCATCATGAATGCGCTGGTCGGTCTCGAACTTTTGAAGAAAGACCGACAAGGGAAATATTCGCTCACGCCGGAGAGCGAAAATTTTCTTGTAAGCACCAGGCCCGGTACGCTCGCCGGATCTTTTCCAATGATCATGCGGCGGCTGATTCCGCTTTGGTTAAAGCTGGACGACATCGTCCGCACGGCTCGTCCGGCTGAATTGCGAAATCAGGAGCATCCGGGTACCGAATTTTTTGCCGAACTCGTCGAGAACATTATTCCGATGAGCTACGGCAGCGCGCAGGCGTTAGGCGACAAGTTGAGAATCGCGAAGGCGAAAAGTGAAGTGCGCGTTCTCGATCTTGCAGCCGGATCAGGCATTTGGGGGATCGCGCTCGCACAAAAATCGTGCCGCGTGCGTGTGACTGCGGTTGATTGGGCGGGAATGATTCCGACAACGAAGCGCATCACACAAAAATTCGGCGTCAAAGATCGCTTCGATTTCATCGAAGGCGACGTGCTCGAAGTGGATTTCGGTAACGGCTACGACGTCGCCACGCTAGGCCACATTTTGCACAGTGAAGGCCAGGGGCGCAGCCGCCAGTTGCTCAGGAAAGCTTCTCGCGCGCTCAAACCCGGAGGCACAATTGCCATCGCTGAATGGCTGGTGAATGATGATCGCACTAAGCCGCTACCATCGCTCATGTTTGCTGTGCAAATGCTCGTGAACACTGAAAAAGGAGACACCTTCAGCTTCAACGAAATCAAAGGCTGGCTTGAAGAAGCTGGTTTCAAGAAAGTTCGAAAGCTCGAAGCGCCCGGACCTTCCCCGCTTATTCTGGCGACCAAGTTGTAGCCACGCGCCCGGGGCAGCATGCTCTGGGTAGCACACGCGTCTCGCGTGCTGGTTTCGGCGTCGCGCCGAAACGAACTTTCCTTAAGGCGAAATTTTCGGAACTGGCATTCCACAAGAAAAAATTCGAAATCGCGAGGACGCGCTTGCCAGGCACGCGAGACGCGTGCGCTACCCGCGAATCGGCTTCTCACCAGTGGATAGAAGTGCTTTGATACCGTCAAATGAAAAAAGAAAAAACGAAATCGCCCAGAAAAATAAAGACACGATCAGGTCCTACGGATGTTGGGAAGGATGTCCCTTACCGCAAGCCAGCTCTTCGTAGCGAAGCGTTTGCCAGAGCGCTAAGGGATGCGAAGGCATGCACTAATAATCCCGAAACTTTACAAGCTCTTTTTGACGACGCAGCCAGGAGGGCAGCGGCAGTGGCGAGGGAGCCGTTTAAAGAGGACTGGGCCTATCTCCAGACGATGCTACGTCTGGTCCGGGCGCATCATCGCGGCGAATACGACCAAGTTTCGAAAGACGCGCTCATGTGGATCATTGCCGCTTTGAACTATTTGGTTGACCCGTTCGATTTGATTCCAGACAAGACCCCATTCCTAGGTTTCGTGGATGACGCAACCGTCGTTGAATTTGTCGCTGCCAGAACCCGCCAGACGCTCGACGATTTTATGACGTGGAAACAACATCGTTGTAATTGTGTCGAATCGTGAGCGAAATCACAGATTCTGATCTCATAACCGGTGACAAGGTTGATTTCCTGCTCGCGGAAGCAAAGGAGCAACTGACTGCAACCGTCGCCGACGCTGAAGCTTTGACCAAATCTGGTGTTTACCTTCTCGGTGGACTTTTGACCGTAATTACCGCTTTGGTCGGCTTGATCGGAGCGCAATTCAATGGCGCGAAATCCCTATCTCAGCAGAGATGGGGAATCATTGTGCCGCTGTTGTTGACCACGCTTTACGCGGCAGCGGATGCCGCGATGATCATGTGGACGGCACTATCCTCAAAAGAACTTGAGCACGGCGGAAACACGCCCAACAACCTAGCTACTCAAGAACTGTTTCAACTTGATACGCGTTTGATCAAGTTTTCCGAAGCGCTGAGCTATCAGGATCGAATCGACAAGAATCACCGGCGTAATGAGCAAATCGGCATTACAATCAATCGAGGCATCAAACTCGCGTGCGCCGCGCCTCTGATCTACCTCCTGCTGGTCCTAGCAGCGTACTTTATTGCGCCTTCTTCGTTCCGCCCGTAGCGCGAATGCCACTCGGCGGCGGGGGCGCGGGGGGCGGGACCGGAGGTTTAGTAGTTGAGGTTATTTGCGTTGAGGAAGGCATATCTTCGAACGGTTCAAGAATAGAGTATTTCGCTGTTCATCGCAACTTCCCGATCCAGGTAATCGTTTTAAACCAGCAGCAGCGCCGGATTTTCGAGAAGATGGCGAAGTTCTTTAAGATACTCAGCGCCAAGTGCGCCATCGATGACCCGGTGGTCGCAGCTCATTGTGAGCGACATGCGATGGCCGACGACGATTTGATCGCAATCATCGATTACGGGGACCTTCGTGATTTTGCCGACCGCGAGAATGAAACCTTGCGGCGGATTGATAACTGCGGAAAAACTGTCGATGCCCATGCCACCAAGATTTGAGACGGTGAATGTGCCGCCTTGAAATTCCTCTGGTTTCATTCGCTTGTTGCGCGCGCGATGCGCCAAGTCTTTTGTCAACTCACTGATTTCGCGTAGCGATTTGGCCTGCGCGGCCCGAATGACCGGTGTCAGCAATCCGTCTTCAATCGCTACGGCAATTCCTAGATCAACATCTGCGTACTGCACAAACGCATCGCCATCAAACGAGGCGTTTACACGCGGAACTTTCAACGCTGCTTGCACGGCTGCTTTTAGAACGAAGTCGTTTACGGTAATTTTCGCGGCGTCTGCGCCTTCGCCGGCAGACTTCAATTCTTCGCGCGCTTCCATGAGCGGCCCGGCATCGATCTCGATGTTAAGATAAAAATGCGGCACAGGGCCGAGGCTTTCGACCAGCCGTTCCGCAATGATTTTGCGCATCCCGGAAAGTTGAATGCGCGCGCTTTCCCCAGCTTTGATCTTTGGAGCAGCAACGGCGGGTTTTTCCGCTGCCCCTTTTGTTTTCGCAGCCGTGCGCACATCGGTTTCAGTGACACGCCCTTCCGGGCCGGTGCCTTTTATGCTGGCAAGATCGACGCCGAGCTCGGCTGCTATTCGCCGCGCGACTGGCGTAGCCTTTACGCGCGCTTCTTTGCCCCTCTCGATCTTCGGTGCGGGTTCTTCGGCTTCTGGCCTCTTTTCTACTTTCGCCGCCGCCGCTTCTTTCTCCTCCGTCTTTTCGCCTTTCTCCTTCGGTTTCTCTTCTTTTTTCTCCGGCTCCTTTTTTTGTTCTTCCTTCTTCGGCGCTTTTTCTTTGGCTTTCGCTTCCTCTGGTTTTTCTTCTTCCTTTTTCTCTTCTCTCGCTTTGGGCTTTTCCTCTTTCTCAGCCTCTTTCTTTTTCTCAGATTTTTCCTCCGGAGCTTCTTCGCCTTCTCCACCAATAAACGCGATCTTGTCGCCGACGTTTACCTTGCCGCCTTCTTCGACATAAATTTCACTGAGCATTCCGTCCTCTGGCGACTCCCATTCCATGGTCGCTTTGTCGGTCTCGATCTCGGCGAGGACTTCGCCGGCTGAAACTGCGTCGCCCTTCTTCTTCTTCCACGCGACGAGAGTTCCCTCCGTCATCGTGTCGCTCAGTTTCGGCATCTGAATTTCGGGCATGGTGGGATCGTTGAAGGGTTAAAGCGGTTATCTAACAGCCTCGCTTCATCTCAACGCTTCATCGCTTTAACACTTATGCGTAGCAAACTTCTTTCACGGCGGCGATTAATTTGTCTGCGTTGGGTAGAACTGCTTTCTCGAGGCGCTCATTGTATGGCATTGGAACATCTTCTTGTGATACGCGGATGATCGGCGCGTCGAGCTCATCAAAAATATTTTTCTGAATCCGATAGCAAACTTCGGCACCCACCCCGCAGAAGGGATGATCTTGTTCGACGATCACCACGCGATGCGTTTTTGCGACCGAATCGAAGATCGCCTTCTCATCGAGTGGCTTGATGGAACGCAGATCGAGGATCTCCGCAGAGATGTCTTCCTCTTCCAGTTGGGCCGCAACTTTAAGCGCGAGCGGAACAGTTTGCGCGTAACAGATAATCGAGACGTCGCTGCCTTCGCGTTTCACTTCCGCTTTGCCAAGCGGGATAAGCAGCTCTTCATCCGGCGGTTCGACCATTCCTTTCGAGCTGTAGAGCAACTCCGCTTCTAGAACCAGCACCGGATTGTTGTCGCGCACGGCTGTTTTGAGCAGACCTTTTGCGTCACGCGGCGTGGCCGGCGTGCAAACTTTCAGACCGGGCACGCTGGCGTAAAAGTTTTCCGTTGCATGGGAATGGGTGGCGCCGAGTTGATGTGCCGGCCCATTCGGGCCTCGGAACGTGATGGGAATATTGAATTGCCCGCCTGACATCGTAAACATGTTCGGGGCGTTGTTCACGACCTGATCGAAAGCGACGAGCGAAAAGCTGAACGTCATGAACTCAATAATTGGCCGCAACCCAACCATCGCGGCCCCAACTCCCAGACCCGCAAATCCGTTTTCGCTGATTGGAGTGTCGACGATCCGCCGTGGCCCAAAGCGCTGAAGCAAACCGTGGCTTACCTTGTAAGCACCTTGGTATTCCGCAACCTCTTCGCCCATCAGAAAGACGTTTGGATCACGCTCAAGTTCTTCCGCGAGCGCCTCGTTAAGCGCCTGACGATATGTGATTTCCCTCACGGCTTTGCTCCATCAGCGTACGTGTAATCGTACAGTTGGTCGAGCGGCGGCTGAGGGCTTCTCTCAGCGAACTGCACGGCAGCAAGCACCGTTTCTTTTGCGCGCTTGTCGAGCAGGTCGAATTGTTCGTTAGTCAATTTTCCCTCGCGCGTGAGCTGCGCACGCAAACGCGTGATCGGATCGTCGAGGCGATATTTCTCGAGTTCCTGCTTGGTACGGTAACTTGCCGGGTCAGACATGGAGTGTCCGCGATAGCGATAAGTGCGCACTTCCAGGAATGCCGGATGCGGCTCTTTCCGAATCGAGTCCACTATCTCAGCGATCTTGTCGCGCACTTCGCGAAAGTTCATTCCGTCGACAATTTCTCCGGGAATGTCGTAACCCTCCGCCCGATCGACAATTTGCTTGAGCGATGTCGATCTCTTCACTGAAGTACCCATGGCGAAGAGGTTGTTTTCGCAAATAAAAACGATCGGCAATTTATACAGAGCGGCGAGATTCAACGCTTCGTGAAAGGATCCTTGATTAATTGCGCCGTCACCGAAAAAGCACAGCGTCACGCGATCTTCGCCCCGGTACTTGATGGCAAAAGCCATTCCAACCGCCAATGGAACGTGAGCGCCGACAATGGCGTGACCACCGTACATGTGATTTCGCCGGTCGAAGAAATGCATCGAGCCACCCAAGCCGCGGGAGCAGCCAGTTTCTTTTCCAAAAAGTTCCGCCATGCATGCGTCCGCGGTCGTGCCGCGAGCAAGCGCGTGAGCGTGATCGCGGTAAGCAGTGATGACGTAATCGTCGTCGCGCACGGCCGCGATGGCGCCGGTCACGACCGCTTCTTGGCCAATGTAAAGGTGACAAAAACCGCCGATCTTCTGCGCTTGATACTGCTGGCTGGCGCGCTCTTCGAAACGCCGGATCAACAGCATCAGCGAAAGCATCTCGACTTCGTCGCGCTGCTCCACCGGCTGCATGGCGGTCAAGCCGTGCGCGGAACCGCGGCGCGGGCGCGCGAGCCCTCCGCGCTTCGGCCAAGGTTTATGGAAAGAACAAAGAGCAGAGTGAAGAGAAGATCGCTGAGGAGTGAATTGCGGAAAAACATCCAGCTGGGGGTCGCGCTATATTGAGGCAACCCCATTGTGAGTGCCTGAATCAGTCCTCCCAAATTTTTCGCATAGCCAGAGTCGCTCAACCAGGAAAACGCGTTTGTGGTCACATAAAAAATTGTCGATCCAACAATGGAAGCTGGCAAAAGCGTCTTCAGCGAAGGGCGATGCTGTAAGAGAACTCCGATGCACCCGACTGCGCCCAGCGCAAAATAACGAACGAGAATCTGCGGGTCGAGCAGCGGTGCGCCATATCGAAAATTAATCACCGCGTCGGAAATAAAAAGCGTAATGAGAGGCACGGAGAATTTGTATTTCTTTGGAAAGTAAGCGGCGCTACAGAGCGCAATGGCGGAAAGCGGCGCGAAATTAGAAAGCCAGCTTGCGCCGGAATGAATTAAGAGGCCTGTCGTAATGCGGTAAGCGGCGGCTGAAAAAACGACAAGAAGAGCGGGAATCATTGGGAAGAATCTATCCGTCCTGCAAGATATGCAAAGGGAAGATGGACATCGCGCCGCGATGTCCGGCACGCTACAGCACGGCGTCCCTACCTATTTGGCACCTGCGAGCGCTTTGTTGAGCCGAGCTTTGCGACGATTCGCAGCGTTTTGGTGAATGATCCCGCGCTTGGCAGCTTTATCGATTACTGAAATTATTGCGCGCACTTGATCCGCGCTAGGCGTTTGCGCGGAGCGCACCTGCTTCTGCATGGTCCGCAGATGCGTCACGACGCTGCGATTGCGAAGCGTTCGCTTGACTCTCTGGCGGGTGCGTTTGGCAGCTGATCTCGTGTTAGCCATTGCTGATTAAAAACTTTTTTGGAATGTGGACGCTCGCGAGCGCAATCGGGATTGTCAACCCGAAAAGGCACCGGCTTCGCCCCCACTCGCCGTCGCCGCACTCAGACCCAAGCGTTACAACCGCTTGTTCGATGCGAGCTTGGCTTTTTGTCGCTCCCCGGCGAGTGCTCCACCTGTTCGCATTTGCTCGACCGTGAGTGTGGCGGAAGCCGATGTGGAGTCGATCTGATTTTGGTTCTGAGATTTTACACTCTCGGCCACGAAAGTATTGCTTGGTTGCAATGGAGATGCTTTTGGCACCTTCGGCAGGCGGTCAGGGATAATTTGCACAACTGCCCCAAGGGGAAGCCGATCATAAAGCTCGGTGATGTCGCTCGATTTCATCCGGATGCAGCCATAACTGGCAGGACGACCAATTGTTTTCTCCTGCGGTGTGCCATGAATGTAAATGCAACGTTTAAAAGCATGCGCGTTTTGAGCTTCGAGTCCGCGCAGCCAGATAATCCGTGTGATCACCGGGTCGCGACCAGGAGAATTCGGTTGCAGGATTTCGCCGGTTAATCGTCGACTGTGGAAGACGGCGCCGACAGGGACCTTGTCACCGATTTTTTTCTCAACTGCGAGATAACCAAGAGGAGTTGTCATTCGTCCCCATGCATCGCCCAGACCGAACATAGACGTGGACACCGGATACGTCGCCGCTTTGCCACCGTTCCGTAGAAGCATCAGCTTCTGATCCCGCACACTGATGATAAGCTGGCTGGATGTGTCTAGCGGTGTGGCGGAGAAGGCGGGTGCTATTGAAATTAGACTAAAAATTACTGCCAGGGCCCGAAACATGCGCAACTTCTTACTCGACAATTTGAATTTTGTCACGCGGGAATTGCAGCGCCCGCGCGCGAGCTGCCAAAATTGATCTTTGACCAACGGCTGCTGAACGAAGAGAGGCACACGTAAAGAAAACCGCCTTGGAATATCAACAGGAACGGCACCGAGAGGAACTGGCGATGCATAATCGCGAACCCGAGGAAGTAGGTGAAGTAGATTGCGAAGGCGAGTTCCGCCAGTGGAAGTGCTGATTTGAGCGGTCGGTACTTGCAGCTGCGCCAGGGTTGCGATTTGCGTTCGATGCCATATTTGGGCGTGCGCGTAAAATCGGACTTGTGATTGATGAGCGCTTCCAACACCGCGCGTGCATTGTTGAGTGAAAGACCAACGCCTAAGGCGAGCAGACACGGCAGGAAAAGGATCTCTCGCATCCACGTTCGTGGATGCAGCTCGCGTTGGGCGCAAATATAAAAAACCGCGACTGAGGCCGATGCTGCAAGAAAGATTGGAACATCGATAAGCAATGTCCGCAGCCAGCCACCCTGGGGCCCTCCTGATGAGGGGTGCAAAAGAATGCACAGAAGCGCCAGCAGTAGGTAGGCGAAGTTGGACATCAAATGCGCAGTGGCCTCCAGCTTGATCGGAAACGGAAGCCGGCTGCGCCAGATGGTAGGCAACAATTTTTTACAGGTCTGGATGGAGCCCTTTGTCCAACGATGCTGCTGAGACTTGAAGCCGTTCATGTCCACCGGCAGCTCTGCGGGAGTGACGACATCGGAAAGATAAACAAATTTCCAGCCTGCGAGCTGGGCGCGATAGCTGAGATCGAGGTCCTCGCACAGGGTATCATATTGCCAGCCTCCACTTTGTTCGATGCACGAACGCCGCCACAGGCCGGCGGTTCCATTGAAATTGAAAAATCGGCCGCTGCGGCTGCGCGCGGTCTGCTCAAGTAAAAGATGTCCATCCAGAAAGATCGCCTGCATGCGCGTGAGCAACGAATAGCCGCGATTCAAATGCCCCCAGCGGGTCTGTATCATTCCTATTTTCGGATCGGTGAAGAAATGGATGGTGCGTTTTAGTAAATCCACTTGCGGGACAAAGTCGGCGTCCAGAATACAAACGAACTCGCCTTCCGCGGCCTCGAGCCCTACCGCCAGCGCGCCGGCTTTGAAACCAGTGCGATCAAGCCGATGAATGCGTTGAACATTAAAGCCAAGCTGGCGCAGCTCCTCCGCGCACGAGGCAGTGATCTCGCGGGTCTCGTCGGTTGAATCGTCCAGCACCTGGATTTGCAGAAGCTCCCGCGGATAGTCCAATTCGCTCACGGAACGGAGCAAACGCTCGGCCACATACACCTCGTTGAAGATTGGCAACTGCACCGTCACCTTCGGCAGTTGTTTAAAATAACGAGATGGGAGCTGTGCCCGTTTCCGGTTTTTCAGGTATAGATAAATGATGAAATAGCGATGGACACCGTACGCCGAAAGCCCGGCAAGCACGCTCAGGTAGCAAACCGTCCAGATTATGTGTCCAACGCTTCCGTGCATGGGAGTTTCTATAGCTGCCAATCGTTGAGGCAGTAAGGGCGACATGATGCCGTTTCCAGCATGGGCGTCAATTCAAAAATCGTATGCTCGCCTGTGACAGCCCAGACCACATTATGATACACAACAGTCTCCTATCGATCTTCGTAATTGCGGGGGTGGCCGGTCTGGCAATCTCTCTTGATCACTCAGGAGCAGCGGCTCGCCATTCACCCCGCGAGCTAAACTGGCGCTTCGGCAAAGCGAGTGAGCTCCCAATCCATCTGACATCTGACGCAATTCAATGTTTACTGACATTCGCCCTTGCCTGAGGCAGCGAGCAGGTTAACCGTGATGGGCCAGTTTTCGCAACCGGCAGGCATGCAGTTGGGAGATACAATTACGAAACGAAGGCGCGACCGTTTCGAGCGTTTCAAGATCATCTTTCCTATTCTTCTGGCGGGATGGATTCCGGCGATCCTAACGCTTATTGTTTCCTATACGATTCTGCGCGACACGCTGGAATCAAGAATCTTGCGCGACCGGCAAACTTTAATTCAACTGGTGGGTCACCTCGTCGGCCACGATCTAAGCCGCAGCAGTAGCGTTATTGAATATTATCAGACGCTCCCGGAACTAGTCAAAAATTTGAGCGCACCCAACTCCCAGCTTGCTCAACAATGGCTCAACTCTGCGTTTTATTCGCATCCACAGATCGACGGAATGTTCATTACTGCACCGAACGGCGACCTGATTGCATCGATCCCAACGGCTCCGGAAATGATTGGCAAAGATTTTGGCGCTGGGCACTGGCGCGAGCAAGCAGCCGCCGCGAACGGATTCTTTGTCTCCGCAATTCATCCCCGGCTATCGGACAACCGACCGGTCACCGATATCGTCGGCGCAGTGCGCGCGCCAGACCGGACCATCTTGGGCTACATTGGAGTCTCCGTCTTGGTGGAAAGGATTGGCCGGCGCTTGTCCGCGATTGAGTTTGCCGATCGGCTCCTTTTCGAGGTGCTGGATCAAAACGGCGCTGCGTTTTTCGCCAACGATTTCAAGCCGAATCCTGCAACGGCTTCGCCCAAGGGAAATAGCGGATTGATAAAAGAGATCAGCCAGAGCAAAAGCGGGCATTTCGAGCGTCAGGGCAATCTCTATTCTTTCAGCCCCATCGAATCGACAGGTTGGGTGGCGGTAGTCGAACAGCCCAAAAACTTAGCCTACAAACCGGTTCATGATCTTCTGGGACGGATGACGGTGCTGGCAGCCTGGTTGGTTGCTCTGACGGCAGTCTTCGCGTGGCTGGGCAGCAGGTTTTATCAGCGCCAGATGGAATCCAAGCAGCGGCTAGAGCGTGAAGTAATCTTCAACGAGAAAATGCTGGCAAACATGCCTAGCGGGATCGCTTTTATCGATCCAGCGTCCCGTCGCTTCCTTCACGCAAACGATGCCTTCGCGCACATGGCGCAGCGCTTTGGAGACGTACCTGCCGGTCGCGACATCACAGAAACCACTTATGACGATGTGAAGATTGCGCCGCCCGGAGCGATTGAGAGAGTGCTTACTTTTGGAACGCCATTTCAGCTGGTTGAGCACCCGTTGAAGGATAAGACGGGTATGACGCATTTTTTGAATATCAATCTGCTCCGGTTGCAGGGTTCGCAGGAAACCATTCAAGGCGTGCTTTATCTGGTCGAAGACAAGACACGCGACGTCACGTTGCGTCAGGAATTGATTGGCGCGAATGCTGCCAAGGACCAATTCCTGGCACTGCTGTCACATGAGTTGCGCAGTCCCCTCTCGCCGGTAATTGCGATGGTGGGAGAGTTGGAGGCCGAGGTGCCAGATTCCCGCCCCATCAGAGAAGCGCTCGAAGTGGTCCGACGCAACGTTGAGCTGGAAGCGCGGTTGATCGACGATTTGCTCGACGTTACTCGCATCGCAAAAGGTAAGTTGCAATTAAGCTTTGAGACTACTTGCGTGCA
>WNGK01001650.1_pt1 | contig 25310 bp, 23 predicted proteins | sample 5400601 | NCBI WGS metagenome assembly WNGK01 (sample SAMN13153376, study PRJNA577476) | soil metagenome | isolation source: 60 cm soil or saprolite under Garry oak tree replicate 1 | place: USA:California | collected 2016-06-15
GTGCATTCGGCAGATTGCCGGTGATGGAAGAAGTGAAACGCGAGGCGAAGCATCACAAGGTCAAATTGTTAATTCTTCCGACAATCAAGGCTATCGAGGTTCTAAGACAAGAGCTCAAAGAGACGAACGCGATCCTCCACGTGACCTGTTGAGCGCTGCAGCGAGCACCCGGCGCGGGCGGCACTGTACTGCAGCCCCGAATTCCCTACCAGGAGGTGTCTATGCGGTTCAAAACTACTCGGGCGCTTCTAACCGTGTTGGTTCTGGCTGCGCTTTCAGTTGCGCAGACCAAGATTTCTGGCACTGTTCAATGCAGCAAGCCAGACCAACAGCAAAAGATTGACATAGGAGACCAGCCCGGCCATGCCTTCGCCATCAACCAGGGTAAGTGCAAATGGACGAAACCTATGGAGATCGCCGGAACGCAGACAAAGGAAGACATTGGGACCGGCTTCGATGAGATCAACGGCAACAAGTCCCACGGCCATGGCTACGTCGTTGGCACCCTGGCCAGTGGGGATAAGATGCATGTTCGCACTCAGGGCTCGGCAACGATGAAGGGTGAGATGATCGAGAGTGCCGAGGGCATGTGGAGCTTCACGGGCGGGACCGGAAAACTAAAGGGGATTAAAGGCAAGGGAACCTACAAAGGCAAAGGCGCGCCAGATGGTTCGGCTACGTATGAAGTAGAGGGTGAATACGAGCTGCCCAAGTAGCGACTCGCTCACACCTGCGGTTCACAGCTAAAGCAGTCTCAAACGCTCAACTGCTCTTGGCTTTGCCGTGTGGGAAGAAGAAGTCGGTCACCTCGTCGCCTTTCCCACAATCCCGGGAGAGGCCTGTGCGAAGCCAAACCTGATCTGATCGGCCCGTTAGTGATCAGCGTCAAGACCAGCATTCGTGACTGGAAGCAGCGGACGAGGAGCCTGAAGCGGGATGTCCGTGCCCTATATCTTGCGAAGCGCGACCCTCGTATGCCCTGGTACGCAAAGCTCTTGGGCGGCGTCATCCTGGCCTACGCCCTCAGTCCGATTGATTTGATTCCGGATTTTATCCCCGTGCTTGGATACCTCGATGACTTGATCTTGCTTCCCGCTGGGATTCTGCTGCCAGCACTAGCCTGTACCGAATCAAGCTTAAAATTCCCGGAGTGAGAAACTGAGCATTCCCCGCGCGCCCTTTGATGCGACGCGATTGAAGCCGTCAACTCTAACCCGTGCCATTGCCAGCCTTGGTTTCGGTGTGGCAGCTGTAGTCAACTTCGCATGTGATTGCTGGAAAGCTTCCGCGCGCTCTCGAAAGCCGAACCCAAGCGGTCTCAATTATCCGCAGAGTTGCAGATGCAGCTTGAGCGTGGTTAGTGTTTGGCTTGAGTTTGCTCCAAAAGGTCATTCAAATATTGTTGCCAAACTGCGGCGTCGGTGTGAGTTCCATGGCCGTGCGTTTGATTGGAGATCGGTAGAACCACGAAGCGGCCATTTTTCACCTTCTTGATCTCACGCTCCGCAATTCTCAGCTCCGGCGGGTTGATGAAGTCATCGGCTGAGTTAATGAACATTACTGGAGCTGTGATTTTGTCGAGAGCAGGAGAAGGATCATAATTTCGCGAAGCACTCATCGCATACAGAAAATCATTGGCATCGAGATCCGTGGTGACGCGCTTCTTATAGTCATCGAGGTACTTGTCCGCTTCGTCCCGGGTCGGAACATTCTTCTGCATCACCAAAGGTGCGCTGCCTGCGATAAGCAAAAAGTCGGCGGAGAGGGCACGATGCGGGCATGACTGGAGGCGTTTCCCGGACGCAGTCGCGCGGCCAGCAGACATCCAGTGTGGCGCTCGAAGATCAGCATGGGATGATACATGTGCTGGCCGTAGGCGCCGTTGAAGAAGCTGAGTTGCTGCTGACCGTGAGTGGGGTCGTCGGTGGAATCGAGGTCGAGCAGGATCTCGCCGCGCTGACGAACTTGGTCGCCACAGAGACGGATGAACTGCTCGCACAGCAAGTCGTTGGCGTGCACCAGGTCGCGGGCGGAAGGCGCGTTCTCCCAGCGGCTGAGCGTGGGCTGCGAACCGAGTGCGTCGCCTAGTTTCTGATCGGCGACGATCTGCAACATGGGATCGTGGCGCAGACGGTCGGCGTCGTTGGCGTCTTCGTAGCCGGCCACGATCTGATAGAGGCGTTGCCGTAACAGCGCCAGCGAGTCATGGCGCACGCGGTCGTCCTGGCGCGGATCGTGGAGCCGCGCGGCCAAGTCGCGGGTCAGGTGATGACGCTGATCGAAGGCGCGCAAGGGTAACAGACCGGCATCGCTGGTGATCTGGCCCCCGGAGAAATCGGCGCGGATGGGTTGATGACGGTAGAAGGAGAAGCTCAGCTGTGGTAAAACACTTTGTATCAAGCGATGGATGCTCCGAAAGGGAATGCTGGGTGCGCAAAACCCAGTGCTCATCAACCTTTTAGAGCATCCTTTTCTTTTTGGCTAGAGATTTCGTGAATAATCCAGGCTAGCTACCTGCGCCTGCTTATAATTTGTTTTCGTCATCATGAAGATTGCAGGATTGTTTCTCGTTTACCTTATCCCCCTACTGGGCCACGCAGCGCCTGTGCCGCAGTCAGACAGCTTGAATCTGAAGTCGCAACAGGCGAAGGAACTCATGGCGCAAGGTAATTTCGTGCAGGCCATCTCCGTTTACCGAGAACTAAACCAGGCGGTGCCCAACAATCCAGGTTTGAAGCTGAATCTCGGCATGGCACTGCACATGGCCGGCAGGAAACGTGAAGCAATTCCAGTTCTGGAGGAGGCGATCAAGCTTGATCCGCGTCTGGCGCCGGCCTGGCTATTCCTCGGTGCCACACGCTTGCAATTGGGAGAAACGACCGCCGCCGTAAAGCCACTCAAGACAGTACTCGGCTTGGAACCGGACCAGCAGCAGGCCCGCCAGATGCTCGCGGGTGCACTGTTTTCTCTTGGACGAACCGAAGAAGCTGCTGCCGAGTACCGCAAGCTCACAAACTCGAACCCGGAAAGCGCGCCAGTATGGTATGGGCTGGGACGCTGCTATGAATCTCTCGCCAGCAGCGCCTTCGATGAGCTGCAAAAGACGGCACCGGAGTCCGCATATGTTCTGGCCTTACTGGCGGACATCCGTCTGCGTGAGCAGCAACGCTCGAGCGCATTCTTCTTGTATCGTCGCGCTCTGGAGCAGATGCCCACGATGCTTGGCCTGCACGCGGCGCTGGCGGAGATCTATCGCCAAACAGGGCATTCGGAGTGGGCAGAGATCGAAAAGAAAAAGGAATCGCAGATTCCTTCGCCGGACTGCAGTGATCGAAAGCCGGAATGTCAGTTCAGCAGGGGGCGCTTTGATGAGCTGACTGCCGCGACGAAGGAGGCGAGGACAGCCGGGTTCCTCTACTGGCGATCACGCGCCTATAATGAATTAGCGTTGAATGCGTTTACCCGCCTGGGTCAGTTGCCGGCTTCTGCAGAGCTTCACGAACTGAAAGCCCGGATTTTCAACAATCAAAAAAAGTATAGTGAGGCGGCCAGCGAGTGGCGGGAGGCGCTGAAACTTGCGCCCGCTGACTCGCATGTCAAAAAGGAGCTCGCTATCAGCCTAAAATTCGCCCAAGACTATTCGGCAGCGCTGTCACTATTTCAGGAGCTTGCTCGAGAGCAGCCAGAGTCAGCCGAGCTGAGTTATCTGCTCGGTGACACCCTGCTTGCTGAACAGCGGGCAGAAGAGGCGACCCCATTCCTCGAACGTGCCCTACGTCATGATCCGAAATCTGTGGCCGCACACAAGTCGCTGGCACGAGCTGAGCTGGCAACAGGAAAGGCAAGCGCGGCGATCCCGCATCTGAAGCTGGCACTGCCCGCAGATGACGACGGCACTCTCCATTATCAGCTGGCGCAGGCTTACCAGGCGAGTGGCCAGCCTGAGCTTGCCAGGAAGACCTTGGCGGACTACCAGGCCATCCAGCGCTCGGCGGCTGCGCAGCGCGAGTCCGCAGAGCGGGAGACGGAAATCACGCCTCCATGAGCAACGCGTGTGCTTGAGAATCATTTCGCAGGCTCATGTACCTCAACTATGTGGTTGGCGGCGATATTGTGGAGCACTTGCACGGTCCCGCTGGGCCAGCGAATTTCAATCCGATCAATCTTCTCCAGTTTGCCGGTCCCAAAGTGCACGGTCGAGGGGCTTGACGAAGCATAGCCCACCGATGTGGTCACATGGTTGAATTGATCACCTAACCGCACTTTAGCACCGATCCCATCCCGGTTGCTTCGCGTGCCGGTTAATTTTAGGACAAGCCAATGATTTGCTTCCGGGCTGACGTTGTGCCAAAGCTCGGCAAGCTCGCCGAGCGCACTGACCACTACGTCGACTTTCCCATCATTATCAAAATCAGCAAAGGCGCAGCCGCGGTGTGCGCGCGCGAGATCGAGTCCTGCCTCCACGGAAACGTCACGAAACGTTCCGTTGCCAAGATTAGCGAAAACGCTGTTCGGTTGCTTGTAGTGCGTGGATTGAAACAGATCGATCAGATCATTGACATCGGAATTTGCAGTGAACAGATCTTTCCATCCATCATTGTTGAAATCGAAGAATCCGTTCCCCCAGCCGCTGCGCGCAGTTGTGAGCCTGGCGAGCTGGCTCCTGTAGGTCAGGTCCTGGAAGGAACCTTTGCCGGCATTCTGAAACAGCGGGAACGTTTCCCCCGCCAAAGCCGTGAAGTTCAGGTCGCAAAGCCCGTTATTATCAAAGTCACGGAAGTCGGCTCCCATGCTGGCCACGGGCGCGCCATTGTTCGTTAATGCGACCCCGGCCTGCAGCGCTACTTCTTCGAAGGTTCCGTCACCTCGGTTATGGAAGAGAAAATTGGGCAGATTGTCGTTGGTGACAAACACATCAGTAAAGCCGTCATTGTCGTAGTCTGCAAAAGCAACGCTCATGCCGCGGCCGATGTGTCCGGCAATCCCAGCCTGGGCCGTGACATCCTCAAAAGTTCCGTCGCGGCGGTTGCGGTAGAGCGTGTTCGATAGGCCCTCAAAATACTTGGGATGGCAGTAGACGCGCAGGTTGCGCTCGCGATCGCCACAGTAGCGGTCGAAATCAGGGGTCCAGTGGGCATAGTTGACCACAAATAAGTCCAGCCAACCGTCGTTGTCATAATCGAACCATCCGGCGGCTACGGACCACTTGTCGCTTTTTATTCCGGCTTTCTCGGTTACATCTTCGAATTTCCCATTCCCGAGATTACGGTAGAGGATATTGCGGTAAACGCCCGCCACGAATAGATCAGTACTGCCATCGTTGTTGTAGTCAGCGGCGGCCACACCCATAGAATAGCCCGCGCCAGCCACACCGGCCTGCAACGTTACGTCGGTAAACCTCATGTTCCCCTCATTGCGGAAGAGCCGGTTGAAGAATTTCGGCGAGTCTTTCTCCAGACTTGGAATTGCTGCCCCATTAGTGAAAAAGATATCCGTGAGGCCATCGTTGTTGTAATCGAAAGCGGCAACACCGCCCGGCATGGTTTCGATCATGTGCTTGCGCGGGGTGGGATTGTTCTGAAGCGCAAACTCGATTCCCGCTTCCTTCGCGACCTCACGAAATCGGATGGGAGAAGGCGCTGCAGGAGACTTCAGATCAAAATATTTTCCGGGGAATTGCGGAAGCATGAGGCCGCAGGTCCCGGCAAGAAAGCCTCTTCGCGAAACCCTCGGGAGCAAGCGGCGCGCATCTGAATTTCTTCCCGGAGGCATTACAGGGCCCAGAGCTGGCTTCGATCGCGCATTCAGGCGCGGCCGATGAGCAGCTTGTCAACGCGCCGGCTTACGTCGCGGAGATAATTTTCGTCGCCACCCTCGAGCTCCGTGATGGCACTGCCGGAGTAATGAATATCGGAGAAGGCCTGCCGCACCGCCGCCCAGTCCACGTCCCCTTCACCCAGGTTCACCCATGCGTATCCGTCTTCCTTGCGCTTGAAGTCCTTCAGATGAACTTTGACGATGCGGTTTCCGAGAGTATGGATCCAGTCCTGCGGATACCCGTAAAGCACTACATTACCTACGTCGAACCAGGCTTTAATCCAGGGACTCTGAAATTCGTCAACGTACTTCGCGGCCTCGAGCGGGCTGAGGAGGAACTTGTTCCAGACCTCCTCGATAGCAATTACTACCTTCAACTCCTGTGCCAGCGGAATCAGCGTGCGTATCTCCTTTTGCGACCGCACCCAGGCATCACCGTAAGAAGTCTGCGGGTTGACTACTGCCGGCACCAGCAGTACCGCATCCGCGCCCCAGAGCTTGGCATTGTGCAGCGAGGTCCGCATGCCTGCAAGGCTCTTCTCCACTACCGCGCGATCACTCGACGACAGCGGATACTTCCAGTGATCCATGTTCATCACGGAATCAATTCGGATGCCGGCGGCGTCAGCGGCTTTCTTGATTTCCTCCGCAGTGCGTTCATCAGGCTCTGTCGCAGCCTGAACCACCTCGAAGCCGACGTCTCGCGCCATTTTGAAGCGGTCAGCGTAGCTGAGCTTCTCTGGCAACATGTCGAGCAGCACGCCTTTCCTGATCGGAAGCGGTGACGAGGATGCTGGTGCACTGCTGGATGCCGCAGCCGCCAGCGAGTTCCGGAGTCCTCCGACACCAAGGGTTGCCGCGCAGACTGTTGTGAGCGAAGATTTCAAAAACTTGCGACGTGACGAACCACGCATCGCGCACCTAAAGCAATTTATTTAAGTCGATCTTCGGGTCCCAGACTTCTTTGGACTTCAGCGTTTCTTCCCACGTCACTTCGCGACCGCTATAGGCGGCCGTACGTGCCATCATGCAGGAAAGCGCAGACTCAGCGCCTGCGGTGGCCTGATTGTGGAACTTCCCGCTAGTAATGCTTTCCACGAAGGCCTTCTTCTTCTCCGGATCAGCCTGTTCCAGATTGGAAGTGAAATTTCCGGTTACCGAGAATGCCTGAGGCTCGCTGGCCGGCTTCATCGAAGCTTCATATTGCCATGGTTCGTCGCCCCAAATGCCGAGTGGCCCGGCGTAAGGTGACTGCGATGTGCCTTTTGTCCCGAAGAATCGCTCGGTAACGTCCCACCAGCCCTTAGCAAACTGCGTGGAGCTGAAGGTCACGTCTACATTATTGGGATAGTGGAAAATCACGTTGTAGTTTCCGTAGGCGTCGCCATCGTTTGCCGGGCGACCCAGGCGTCCTCCAGTGGCGGAAGCTTTCAACGGGTGGCTTTGGAGAATCCAATTGCAGATGTCAATCACATGAATATTCTGCTCGACGATGATATCGCCGGAGAGCACGCGGTCATAAACCCAGTTCCGCAGCCGACGCTCGACGGAAGAGGCGTTGGGCCAGGCCGGCCGCTCTATGTAGCCCGTCAGATAATGCGCTTCGCCACAAACAATGTTGCCGAGAGCGCCATTGTGGATGCGCTGCACCAGTTCGACAAAGGGAGGACAATCGCGGATTTGGAATCCCACATCCAGGCTTAGCTTGCCTTCCGCACGCTTGCCGATTTCGATCACCTTTAATGCGCCGGGAACGTCAACCGCCACTGGCTTTTCCAGATAGACATGCTTACCGGCGGCTACGACTGCTTCCAAATGCCAGGGATGGTAATACGGTGGTGTGGCGACCACTATAGCGTCTATCTCCTTAGCACTTGCAATCTTCTTGTAAGCGTCGGGACCGACGAAAAGCTGCGAAGCATCGATGGGCGCGTAGCCCTTGGCCTGCTGCAATTGGTCGAAATGATTATGCGCGTTGTCCAACTGATCCTGGAAAAGGTCGGCCAGCGCAACCATTCTGGCGCCACCGGTATCGATCAGGTTTGTCGCATCTTCGGTGCCGCGGGCACCGCACCCGAGCAAGCCTACCCGGACAGCGGAGTTCGCGGCCGTGCCGCGTACTAGCTGGGGCTTCAGTAGCATGGCTCCTGCCGTACCCGTTGCTACAGCGATGAATTTTCGTCGACTGAATTGATTGGAGAAGCTTGGCGTGTCTGAATCGACTGGCATGTGCCCTCCGAATTATCTGATAAGTTTTTCCAAATACATCTTCTCGGTCCGCACGTCCTCCAACTGCTGCGGACCCGAAATCTCGCGCTCAATCGTGACGGCGCCGCGGTAGTTCAGCTGCTTTAATCGCTCGATAATACGCGGGAAATCAACTTTTCCCTTCCCGATGGGGACCTCCTTGCCGAGTTCCTTCGGATCCGTCGGCCAAAGCCCGTCCTTCGCGTGGATGCCCTGTATATAAGGCCCGATTAGCTCGATGGCGTCCACAGGATTCGCCTTACCGTAAAGAATCAGATTGGCAAGATCGAAATTAACTCCCTGGTTGTCCATCCCTACGTCTTCAATGGCCCGCACCAGAGTGATAGGAGTCTCCTGCCCGGTTTCGTAGCGAAAGTACTGACCGTTGCGCTTGCAGTACGTGGCTAGCTCCTTTAGGGCCGCGACTGTCTCCTGATAGACCGGATCGTTGGGATTCTCGGGTATGAAACCGCAATGTGTCTGCAAGGCGGGAATGCCGCACCGTTTGGCAAAATCCGAGGCTTCTTTGAGGTGTGCCATTCGCGCCGCACGGGTGGCTCGGGGAACCAATCCAATCGTGAGCGGTCCCTGATAGAAATCCCAGACTTCCTTTCCAGGACCACCGACGACCAATGCGGTCGCCTCGATCTGGTGCTTATCGAGCGCCTGACGTAACCGGCCGACCAGGTCCATTTCAAACTCGCTCACAAATATCTGGCTGCTGGGCAAGCCAAGTTCGCGGACCTTCTTTAGCGCCGCATCGGGGTCCTGACCGATATCAATGATTAGACCGAGCCGCAACGGTTTCTTGTCATCATCAGGGGGAATGGGCCGTATCGTTTTCGCCGCGCCACCAGACTCAACCGCCTGCGATCGGAGGCCGAGGGCATTCCTTGGGAGCACAACACTCCCCATACTTACAGCCAAGACACTCGTGGAAGCCTGGAGAAAGTTTCGCCGATTCAGTTTGTCCATGGTGCTGGGTCGCAAGCGTAAGGCTCCCGGGACGACGCTGCAAGCAAACGCGGTGTTTCTAACTCTCTTTGATGTAGATCTCCTTCCACCTCATTTTCACACCGCCGCCGGTATGAATCTGCAACGCGATTGCGCCCTCAGTGAACTTAGGTGACGGATCAGTATAGTCTACAATCCTGACGCCGTTGAGCCGGGTAATAATGTGAGCGCCTTGCACCGATACTTCAAGGTCATTCCACGTGCCGCGCTTCAGCGCCTTCTCACCTTCTGGCGTTGGCACCGCAAGCCAGCCGCGCCCGCCGCTTTCATACAGGCCGCCAGTATGATTCCCGATCGTGGGGTCCACCTCCACCTGCATGCCTTCGATATCCGGGCCATGTTCAGGGTCAATTCCGGTGATTCGGGCATGGACAAAAACACCGCTGTTACCCGTCGCCTCGCCCTTGAACTTCAGACGCATCGTGAAATTCCGATATGTCTTTTCGGTAGTCAGATACCCGTATTTATTTGCGGTGCTTTCGCAAAAAATCGTCCCCTGGTCGACCACCCATTTCTCGTCGCCATTCTTCTTCCAGCCGGAAAGATCTTTGCCATTGAAGAGGGAAAGCCAATCCTTGTGCGCGGCTCCCAGACTCAGCGCGGCAAGCGCCAGGACCATCACAACTGCGAAGCCATGTCTCTTCATGAAAGCTCGCCGCCTCGTCTATCACTGCTTCCCACTTCCGGCCGGGAGTGCGTGAATTGGCGAAGGTGAGGGCTAGAGCCGGGGCACGCAGAGGAGCATGCCCCGGGTTTCAAATCAGAATGCCAATCGTAAGCCGAACCGGAACTGGCGTTCGTCGTTCTTCGCGCTCGTGATGGTGAGGAAATCACCGCTCGTGATGCTGGTCGTGCTCGTGCCGGCGTCACTGGGGTTGTTAAAGTGTGGTGCATTGAAGAGGTTGGCAGCGTCAGCGCGGAATTGCAATTCCACCCGCTCGGTGAATTTAAATGTTCGGAACAGGCTGAAGTCGAAATTCACCGCTCCCGGCCCCAGCAGGCTGTTACGCCCCACATTCCCGTATGTCGCAGCTGCAGTGATGGGAGCAAACGAGCTGGGATCGTAAAATGGATTTCCAGTTCCGACTCCGCCAAGTTTTCTGACGGGCCCTACTCGATTAGGAGTCTGCAGCTGATCCACAGCATTCAATGACGCGCCGGAAGCGGTCAGCTGGAAGGGCTGACCTGAAACCGCGCTGAAAATACCGCTGGTTTGCCATCCACCAAGCACCATTGCAGCACCGCCACTATTCGCCCACGTCTTGCCCTTGCCAAACGGCAATTCATAAACGTAAGCAAGCTGAAAGATATGAGGCGTGTTGTAGCCCGCCTGCGCACGGTTGTGACGGAGAGTGCTGGGATCGTTCCAACTCAGGCCAGCCCAGCCGTCGTCATCCGTATAGTTGATGGCCTTAGAGTAGGTGTAAGCACCTTTGATCATAAGGCCGTTTCTGAACTCGCGGTTGATAGAGGCCTGCAGAGCATGGTAATTCGCACTGAGAAAGCCTTGCCAGAACAAGGTACTGGCGGTTCGACCGCTCGGGCTCAGGGCATCTCCAAACTGTGGCGTGTTATAAGGCTGTCCGGCCTGCCCCGTGCCCGGCAAGGATGCATTCTTATCCAGATCGCCAAACTGGTGGACCGTCTGCGTGCCCACATATCCTAGCGAGACCAGGAAATTAGAGGGAAGCTTGTGCTCCACGATCAAATTCCAGGACTCGATATAACCGCGTTTCAGCTCGCCAGGGCCAACACTGCGTTCCAGCGCCTGTGCCGGCAGCTTAATTGCAGGACTGCTGATGTCGGGAAGCTGGAGAGGCGGGATTCCGACGGGGACGGGCCCAGTTTTGGGCGGCGTCGCTAAGATAGAGAAAGATCCCGCCGGAGCGAAGCCATTGACTCCGGAAAAGTTTGAACCTACTGTGAACGGGTAGAAGCCGCGAAGCGGCCTTGCCAGGGGAAGCGGATCAACTGTGATTCCAAAGCCGCTCCGCACGACCGTGTTCTCGCTCACCTGATACGCCAATCCAACTCGGGGTGCGAACAGCTTCTTGCTGGTTGTGACGCCGAGATGCTCAGGGTTCCCCGCGACCCCTCCCAGCAGGACGTTGCCGCTCGTGAAGTCGAAGCGATCAAACTTGACCGGACCATCCCGCGTCATGAGCGGATAGTACTCGTAACGCAGGCCCAGGTTAGCCGTCAGCTTGTTCGTCACCCGATAGCGGTCTCCTACAAACCATCCGAACTGCCATTCCTTGGCAGTCGCTTCGATGAATTGAATGCTCTTGCCCAAGCCACTTGATACCGTTCCCCCAGGCAGGCCCAGCAGGAACTGCGCCCAGGCGTTGAACTGATTCGGAGCTACCCCTCCATTCAACGCGGTCGCAGCACCATCAAAATCAAATTCGCCTCGCGGCCCGGAACCCAACTCCGGCTGCCAGTGGTTCAGGTGGTGGTGGATGATATCAGTCCCGGCGCTGATCTGGTGCTTGCCATGCGACCACCGCACATTGTGGGAACTGGTGAAGCTCCAGTCGTGGCGGAACGCTGGGTTCCAGCCCTCGGAGTTGCCGATGTTAGTGAAGCCGGAAACCGCAAAAAGCGGAAAACCGCTGTAGCGCAGATCCGGCGGCAGGTTCGTTCCGGGAAGCCCCAGCACATCTGAACCAATGTTGGTGCCATAATCGGGCGTTTTGCCGTATTCGCTCATCCGGGTAAAGCCGACGTTGCCGTCAAGGACGAGGTTCGGCGAGAGTGTCAAACTGTGCCCCACGGTCACGAGCTGCACAAATGAGTGGAAATCGCCCAGGCCGCCGTCGCATGCGCAATCACCAATAGCTTTGCCGAGGCTCGGCTCTCCATGAAAGACCGACTTCATGGCGCTATACTTGAAAAAAATACGGTGCGCTGCGGTTCGATTCCAATCAACCTTCCCATCGAAGTTGTTGCGATTCAATTTCTGCAATGCCGAAAAGAAGTAGTTGTCTATGTTGCCTGCGCCAGGCACGTTGGGTGGCGGAATGTAGCTGATGATCTTGGCTGCAATCGGGTCAATTGGTATGGCCGCCTGATTGGCGAAGGGAGTACGACCGGTGCCATCAGGATTTCCTGAAAAAGGATCGTAGATCGTAGTTCCAGTCCCGCTAAAATCTCCGTTCCGAAGCCCCAATGTCGGCACGGTTACGAGACCTGTGTTGCGGTTATCGCGTTCATACGTGCCGTCCCAACCTCCGAAGAAGAAAAGCTTGTCTCGCTTGATCGGCCCACCGAGGACGCCGCCAAAATCATTGAGGATGCTCAAAGGTTTCCTGGGCGCAACTGCCGGGGTCTCAAAGTACTGACGTGCCCGGAGCGCCTGATCTTCATGGTATTCAAACAACGCGCCGTGCAACTGATTGGTGCCTGATTTAGTAATAACGGTGATGGCTGCGCCGCCAGTCATGCCCTGTTCGGGATCAAAATTGTTCGTCGAAATGTTGACTTCCTGGACAGTTTCGGCGGGAGGCACATATACGGTGTGATGCGGCAGCCATACGAACACGTCAGCCGCGCCGTCCACACGCGTGTTGTTGTTGTTCCGGTTGGTGCCATTGATGTTGAAACTCAGCGCCCGCTCTGGCGTATCCGCAATGGCGTTTTGAAATCTTCCCGGAGTCGCTCCAGGTACTAAGTTGATTAAGGTCTGATAATTGCGGTACTGGTTGAGCGGCATCGCCAGAACAGCCTTCTCACTGAGCTCCGTGTGAAGGTCCGTCTTTTCCGTCTGCAAGATTGCAGCGGAAGCCTCAACTGTCACCTGCTCATTGACCGAACCCACTTGTAAACTGAGGTTGACGTGTGTGACCACGTTGGCCGCGACTGTCACGTCGGTTTGCGTGAGCGGCTTGAAACCGCCAGCTGTAAGAGTCAGGTTGTAAAAGCCGGGAGGAAGATCGGTGATGTTGTAGTGACCATTCTCGTCTGTATCCGTCTCTTTTTGGACACCTGTAGCCTTGTTAGTTATGACCCCGTGTGCCTTGGACACGGCCGCGCCACTTTGGTCCGTCACCGTGCCGCTCACGGAACCGAAAAGCACCTGAGCTTCAGCGCGCCTAGCCAATGCCAGCAATGCAAAACTCAGACCAAAAGCAACAGCCACAGCCAGCCATTTGTTCCTCATCATTGCACTTACCCTCCTTCATCAACGATGCCGATAGGACAGAACCGAATGCTGACTGCAATGCTCGTCGACATCGTTGAAGCTAGCTTGCATTCACCCCTGGAGAGTCGAAGAGTTACCACAAGCAAACACTCTGCCGAGTGAAAGGTTTGAGGAAACGTATCCGTTGCCAAGATTGCTTGTCAAGCAATTTCTCAGAGGCGTGCTTGGCTGCAATAGAAAGGAACTATCGTGGTTTAGAAAAACGATTCGCCACACTGATCTTTCAATCCTGATTCGGGACACTGCGGCCGGTTCCCTGGCCGATTGTGACGATCTGGTCGGCTTGAATCTTGTCCCACAACTCATGCTGCCCGTCCGGCCAGTGCACGATCAAAGCGTCGATTTTCGGCTCCTCTCCCAACCCAAAATGCACGCGCACATCGCTGGCGCTTAGATAGCTGGAATCAGTGTGGACGCGACGCAATAGTGTTCTTCCCCTTTGGCGAATTTCGACTCTGGCACCGATGCCAAAGCGATTACCGTGCTTGCCCTGTAAGCGAACCAGCAGCCAGTGATTGTGGTTAAAAAAGTGGTTCTGGTTTAGAAGAAGACGAACGGGGCCGTTATTGTTCGTGACGACGATGTCTACGGCCCCATCGTTGTTGATGTCGCCGAAGGCGGCGCCGCGGCTTACCTCAGCCAGCGCAAAGGCCGTCCCGGCAACCGGCGTGATCTCGCGAAATTTCCTTCCGCTTCCCTCGTTATGAAACAACTGATTTGGCTGGGCAAATGGGTACGGAGTGCCTCGAAGTGATTCAATCCGATTCACGGCGCCATTGGCCACGAATAGATCGAGCCGCCCGTCATTGTCGTAGTCAAACCATTCGGTCCCGAAACCTGTATTAGGGTAGGTTGGCAGGAGCAGGCCCAATGCCGCGGCATCATCAGTAAAGTTGCCATGGCCGTCGTTGATGTAGAGATTGGCGCCTTCCTTCGTCAGATTGGTTTTGAAAATGTCGTCATCGCCTTTGTTGTCAAAATCGCCGGCCGTAACACCCATGCCTGCCTGAGGCAGTCCGTCAGGGCTGAAGGCGGCCCCGGCCAGCACGCCTGTCTCTTTAAACGTGCCGTTGTGCTGGTTAGTCCAGAGATGCGCAGCCGCACCGTCGTTGGCGACGTAAATGTCCGGCCAGCCGTCGACATTGAAATCTGCGCAGACTACCCCGAGCCCGGGTCCGATCGCGGCTGATATGCCAGCTTTTTCGGTCACGTCTTCGAAAGTGCCATCACCACGATTGTGGAACAGGCGTGAGGCTACCGGCTGATACATCTTCGGCGTACAGTAGTCGCGCTCACCGGTTGAGGCATAACATTTCCTGTTTCCCTTGACCGTGAAATCCAGATAGTTTGCGACGAAAAGATCGAGGCGACCGTCGCGGTCATAATCAACCCATGCTGCTCCCGTGCTCCAACGAGGGTCATCCACCCCGGCCTTGTCCGTCACGTCACTGAACGTTCCATCGCCATTGTTGTGGTACAGCACGTTATTTCCAAAATTCGTTATGTAAAGGTCCTGGAAGCCATCATTGTCGTAATCTCCGACAGCGACTCCCATGCCATAGCCGACGTGCCCTAAACCGGCTTGTTCTGTGACGTCCACAAACTGCAGCTTGCCCGTCTCGCTCAACAGGTTCCGGAATAGCCGGTTGCCCGGCTTCCAACCGGGTGGTGGAGGGAACTTCGTGCGCTTCGGATCCAGAGCAGGATCAAACGTTGTGCCCTGAATCAACAGGATGTCAAGGTCGCCGTCGTTGTCGTAATCGAAGAGGGCCACGCCGGCGCCCATGATCTCGGGCATGTAAAACTCGCCCGTGGCGCCGGTGAAGTGATGAAAGTTAAGCCCGACTTCCTGTGAGACTTCGCGGAACAGTGGAGTCGAATCAGATGGTCCGGTCGCAGAAGTCACCAACGAGCATGCCACCCGAGCGAGACCAACGAACAAGAGCTGCAGAAAGTCACGCCGGTGAAAATCGAATGACGAATATGCAGATCGGGCTTGTTTCATTGGGACGTCCCCGGCGCCTCTAGTGCATGCAGGTCGCGTTCGATACTGGTTTGCAGAGCGCTCTGTCCCCGTGCGGCCGCCCCATCCCTTGCCTGGCGAATATAACGCAAGGCGTTCTCCCGGTCACCGGCGCGAGCAAAAGCCGCCCCCAGGGCGTACAGGTAGCGCGGAGTGTTTTCATCCTCCGGCCCAATGGTTTTCTCCAGTTCCTGAATTCCTTGCTGATATCTCTTCTGGTTCACCAGCAGACGGCCCAAATTAAAGTGCGCCTGCTCGTAGCCGGGATTGTTCTCCAGAGCTTCCCGGTACTCGTTCTCAGCTTCTGAAGACCTCCCTAGTGATTCCAGGCTGTATCCAAGATTATTGTGTGCATCTGCATAATAAGGATTGATTTCGATCGTTTTTTTAAAGGCATCCTCGGCCGATTGATACTTCTGGGCGCTCAGGAGAAGCACTCCGTAGTTGAAGTAGCTCTCAGCGGAAGCCGGATCGAGACGGATAGCGGCGCGATAATGTTCCTCGGCCTTTTCGAATTCTCCCAGGCGACCGTAAAGCTTTATTAGGTTGATATGCGCCTGCAGCAGGTCGTGATCAATCTCGAGCGCTTTCTCGTGGGCTGCAGCCGATTCCTGTAACTTGCCTGCCTGCTCCAGCTCTATTCCGATCTGCACCTGGTAACTTGCGCTCCGATTCAGGGCCCGAACTTCGGCCAGCAGTTTGTCGCCGATCGGCGGCGCATTGTCCTTAGTATTCTGGTAGAGTCGGAGCTCTTGCTCGGCCTTGGTTGTCTCGCCCTGAGTCCGATACGCCAGAGCAAGGGCGTAGTGGGCGGCACCAAAATCAGGAAACAGTGAAATAGCTTTGCTGTAAGCTTCGGCGGCTCCAGCATAGTCATGGCGACTCGCGCGGACTCTTCCCAATCCGTAGTAGGCTTCGGCAGTGTCAGGCGCCTGGTTGATGATGTCGGTATATAGCCTGTCGCTTTCTTCCAGGTCGGAAGAAATCAACAGGCAATTGGCAAGCCTCAGCTTGGCCGGGACGTAATCTGGGTTGATCCGTAACGCACGTCGAAGGTTTGAACTTGCCTGCTGGCACTGTCCCTGTTCGGCTTGGGCAAGCCCGAGAAAATAAATCCAGCGAAAATTATCAGGCTCCAGTTCTGCGGCACGGCCATAAGATGTAGCCGCTTCCTGGAGCAAGCCATAAGCCTGAAGGGTCATGGCTAGGCGCCCACTCGCGGCAGCGTCTTTCGGGTGGCTTCTGGCATATGAATAAGCCTCTTCAATCTGGTTGCGGATAAGTGGAGAAAAATTGTCCAGCGAAAGATGGTGCAACTCTTGCGCTGATGGAGTGGCTTGAGCTCCCCAAACCCAGCAGGCGCAAGTGAGCACGTGCAAGGCGATGAGACATGCAGATTTACTCAAGCGATCCACTGAAGGGCTTATCCTGCCTGCTGTTACGAGCTGCTGTTTTTTTTAATGTATCAAAACCGTAGCCTGAAGGCGGGAAGGGGGCAAAGTCTTGTGTGGTTGCGGCCCAGGGCTGCGGGAAGTCTCAGTGTGCTGAGATTGTCCCCTCTGAGATACTTCTACGTTCTTTGATTAATTTGTTTTAACATCCAGCTAGGTAGGCCAAGAGGTGGGATGGGTGTCTCGGCCCGATCGGTTATGTACGCGCGAAGAGTTCGAGAAGCAGCACCGCGCCCGCAGCCCATACGCAACAGCTGCACCGGCAGGATGATTTGATCGTTATGGCTGAATTGGCACAATTTGAAAGACCGGCGCTGAATAGGGTAACAGCGCCAGAAACGAGATCGGAAGCGAGCTCCCGTTTGGTTTCAGTTGACGCGTTCCGCGGCCTAGTCATGGTACTGATGCTCGCCGAAGTGATGCGTCTTCCCGAGGTGGCGCAGGCTTTTCCGCACAGCCTCTTCTGGAGAATCGTCGGCTTTAATACCGAGCACGTCGAGTGGCAAGGGTGCTCGCTGCACGATCTCATCCAGCCGGCATTTTCTTTTTTGGTCGGAGCGGCACTTCCATTTTCGATCGCGAGTCGCAGGCGAAAAGGGCAAAGTTTCCGTCAGATGCTTGGCCATGCGGCCTGGCGGGCTTTGTTATTGATCGTGCTAGGAATTTTTCTGCGCTCGCTTCATTCGCGTCAGACTTACTTCACGTTCGAAGACACACTGACCCAGATCGGATTGGGGTACGTATTTCTGTTTTTGTTCGCTTTCACTCGGGTGCGAACGCAAGTGATCACGCTGGTGCTGATTGTGGTTTGTTTCTGGGCGGCATTTGCGATGTATCCGGCGCCAGGAGCGAATTTCGATTATGCGCGCGTTGGAGTTCCACCGCACTGGGAGCACAATTACACCGGATTTCTTGCCCACTGGAATAAAAATTCGAATCTTGCGTGGGCATTTGATGTCTGGTTTCTGAATCTCTTTCCGCGCGAACAGCCTTTCGTTTTCAACGAAGGCGGCTGGTCAACCTTGAGCTTCATTCCGACACTGGGGACGATGATTCTCGGGCTGCTGACGGGAGAATGGCTCAAGAGCAGCCGATCCAAAATACAAAAGTTGCAAGGGATGGCAATCGCCGGAGTGGGCTTGTTGCTGCTTGGGTTGGCTCTGCAGTGGGCGGGCGTTTGTCCCATCGTCAAGCGAGTATGGACGTCGTCTTACACCCTCTACAGCGGTGGCTGGGTGGTGCTGATACTCGCGGGTTTCTACGCGCTCATCGACTGGAAAGGATGGCGTAACTGGGCGTTCCCGCTGGTTGTGGTGGGAATGAACTCGATAGCAATCTACGTAATGGCCTGGACAATGAGGGGCTTCATCGGCGACTCCCTTGACCGGCACCTCGGTAGCATATTCGGAGTGGCTGGAGCAACCTTTGAGCCAGTGCTACATGGTTTTGCGGTATTGGTGGTTTTCTGGTGCGTCCTGTTCTGGATGTACCGGAAAAAGATCTTTTTGAGGATATGAGCGAATCACAGACTTTCGAGGAGCAAAATACAGGTGGAGTTGAGACAGAGCGATACGAACTGACAGTTGCGAAATATTCAGTCGCTTTTACGCGTCCACTCACCGGATCAGGATATTCAAAGGCTTTTGCCGTCCTTTGACCAGAAGCAGCGCATAGACTCCCACCGACTCATCCGACGGCACCATCACCTTCGGCGAGTGGATGCGCAACTTCTATATTCCCATGCGCGGCGCCAACTGGCGGGAGGCCAACGCGACGAAGCAACGACGGCTACCTGAAGAAGCAAATCTATCCCCGCCTCGAGCACGTAGCGCTCAAAGACATCAGCAAATTCCAGGTGCAGATGCTGCTCAACCAGCCGGCCGCTGAAGGTTATTCCTATAACGTCGTCTACCACGTGCGCGACCTCATCAAGGCGGCCCTCGCCGAAGGCCTCGACCAGGACGTCCTCGAACGCAACGTGGCCCGCAAAACCGTGATCCCGGAGATCGCGGAGCGAGAGAAGCCGGTTCTGCCGGTTGAGTGGTATGCAAGGCTGCTTGCCGGTCTCGAGACGGCGCGCGACCGCGCCATCTTTCTGATCGCCTGCTTCTGCGCCCTGCGGCCCAGCGAACTGTTTGGTTTAACCTGGGACTCTGGGCATCCCGTTCCACCCGACCTTTCAGGTGCTGCGCCGGAGCTTTTCCATCTACGGCAAGAAAGAGGCGCATCCCACCGAAATGCAAGCACAACTGGGGCACAGCGACGTCAGAACAACGCTGAACATCTACACCCAGACGGTTGGTCCGGAGGTGATCCAAATGGTGAATGAAGTAACCAATCGCATCCTGGGCTTGAAGCAGAATGGCAATGAAGCAGTGCATTGAGGGGACTCTACAGTCCGGAGCACCTGATAAAATGCGTGTATCCACTGGTGCAAACCGGGCGCGGAGAGATGGCCGAGTGGCTGAAGGCGCGCGCCTCGAAAGCGATCTTCAAATAACATGAGAACTTCATCCTATGCAGCTTGTTCTGCTTTCTTGCTATATGTGCCCATAAGTTCTGCCCGCTCTAAGACGTGACCTTCCATAGCCTGGGTGAGTTCATCGTGAGTTGCTCCAGGCGGAAGGCGAACTTCCGTATCTAATGCAAAGAGCCGGGCATAATAGCGGTGAGTTCCAGAAGGAGGACATGGCCCCGTGTAGCCGATCTCTCCACTGTCATTCCTGCCTTGCATACCGGTTGCAGGAACGTGCTCCTCATGGGAGACATTAGGGTCAAGGTGGCCCTTCTCTGCAGGGATGTTATAGAGAACCCAGTGCGTAAACCCGCCTGGTCTGGGTGCATCGGGATCGTGGAGGATCAAGGCGAAAGATTTGGTTCCAATAGGCGCTTCCTTCCAGGAGAATTCGGGAGAGACATTCTCGCCTTCACAGGTGAAGCGACTCGGGATTGCTCCTCCCGGACTGAAATCCGCACTCACTAGCTGCATGGGACACCCCTTCCTCTGGCTCGATAAACATCCATTTTTTTGGACTGCTTCGGGACTCAATTCGTTGCCCTCGTTGGGAATTTACCGAGAGACACCACGGGCAGGATTCCGGCCAACGCTTCTAGCATTGATCGGGCAGAAAACCAAAGCGGCATGAGGGAGAACGAACATTAGGCAAGATAGGGTTTTGAGAATCTCATTTGCTTCAGCAAGCATTTCCTCAAAACAGGCAACGAATCACGTTCCCAGAAAAGAGAAGCGCCTTGGTGCTCGAAGCGCATCAGGCTGCCAATTCCTCTTGCCGAAGATTGTTCTTCCCAGACTGCTCAACCGAGTACATGATCTCGTCTGCTCTCTGGATCATTTGGTGCACGGATTCAGGTGGGACTAGAAAAGTAACCGCCCCTATACTGAAAGTCACCGGCCAGTGGTTCTGGCGCATGCTCCGGGTCAGCACGTTCAATAACTTCTCGTGGTTTGCCCGGGGGAGGACATGGGCCGCCATATCCGGTCTTGTGAAAATCGTTGCGTCCTTGCAAGCACGCCGCTGGGCAAGCTGTCCTTGTTTTTCGACTCCCTCTGGCAGTTCTGTAATGTTTGCGGGGACATTGTATAAAACCTAGTGCACCCAAGTACCCACGGGCGCGTCCGGATCGTCCATGATGAGGGCAAAGCTCTGTGCCCCCACTCGTGCCTCCTTCCAACTCAGCTGCGGGGAAACATCGGGTCCGTCGCAGGTAAACTTCTTTGGAATCGTTTCCTCGGCGGAAAAAGTGAGGGTCGCAATCTGAAAAGGCATAGCCTCTCGTCTCACTTGAAGAAATATTGACGCAACAGGGAGAGCCAGCAGAAAGACCCCTGCTAATATCATTCGGACAAATCCGCAGAGCTCATCAGAATCTCCGGCAAGAATCCTAGGCCACGCGCCGAGATGGTTTCAAGGAACGACAGCTTCGCGATACGTGTCGTTTCTTTTAGCACGGCCCGGTTCGCGGGCTTGATGACGGCAATCATCAAGGCGGGTTGCCCAAAGAGAGAACTGACGGAAATTTTGGCTCGGAAGAAAGTCCTGTCCTCTCTTTGTCCTCCCTGCCGGCACAATGACGACTAGGTTTACCTTCGCCTGCTGCCTGACTGGGACTGCGGTCACAGCACCCCACTGAGCTACGGCCAGCCGCCATGCTCCTGCACCTTCGAGCCCTGCCTGAACCAGCGATCTCACCTCGCACTGTCAGAGGCGGTATGGGCGCCGCCCCGGGCTGGTTGATGCCCCCATGTTTTGCAGGTAGTCGAACTACCAGTAATTCGTCTGGCTTCTGGCCGCACAGCCAGGGAGTGAGCAAAACAAGAACAGAAAAGACAACAAAAGCTACTTTGACGAGCTTGAGATCTTCTTTCATGGAAAACAAACCCCCCGATACCGGCGTTGCCGCTTCAGAATCTTGCCGAGCCGAGTGGTGTGTTGGTCGCGCCATGCCCTCGCGCGACCATCTCGCTTTGGCTCTTACCGTCGTCGGCGCCTTCCAATCCTAACCTTGGCTGCGAGGAACGAGACGACAGCAAAGTCCGCCTCACAACCAAAGCCAATAAGAATTAGAAACGTGCCAGCAATCGAACAAGCAATGGTTCTTTCTCCCTCTCTTCCTCCTCGTGCTCCTCGGCCGGCTCCATCTCTAGGACGGTCGAGAGCTGCTCAGATCCTGGGACAACCAGGACGTCAAAGGTCAGACCCGCAGGCAGATCGCCCAATGTAATTTGCCTGCCGTCCAAGAACTCAAAGACGTCCCGCTTCGGCTGTTTTAACATTTTGAAGATCGCTTCGGCCTCCATGCCGAGGTGGAGCGACGCTTGCTGACTTTCGGAGAACCGAAACAGGACCCTGGTCCGATCTATCAGGCAAACCGGACAAGGCCTTCGGGCGTCGAGCTCGGTTTCCCGAACTACCCAATTCGAATGCCAATTCATTTGCTTGATTCCAAGGCGCTGTCCAGTCTTGGCCTCTTCTATATGGTTTGCATACTCACTCGAGAACCAACACATACCCTTTATCCTCCAATCTTGAAAATTTGAGCCGGCACCTCGAGTCTTCGGAAAAGCGCGGATGATCCAGGCTCTGCCTTGCGATTTCAGGCGTGTCCCCGCAGGAGGGAGAGAGGATGTCGTGGGGTTCGGCGGATCTGGTGCCTACTTCGCAGCCCTCGAGGTCTGAGTCGGCGCTCGGGTCGGTCGTTCCATTGCCCTGTCCTCCTCCCAGACTCAGGGTCACAGTATCACCCAAGGTTTACTGAATCAAGGGAGAGGTGATGAGCAGAGTTTTCCGCGTTTGCGCGGAACGAAGCAGGGCAATCCTTCTGGATCATTACTTCGTTGGACTTGACACTGTGGTGATGGTATCGCCCTTAATGAGCTTGAGTTGGCGCTACGCCAGGTGATGGCACTCTCAAGGAGATTGGCACCGACCCGCATTGCCACATGGGCCATTGATATCGCCCAGTTGAATTTCTTCGATTTTGCCGCGCAGTTGTTTTTGGCTGAGATCGGCAAGCCTTCATTATAAAAATGTGATGTAAAGAGATAGCGCCTGAAACGTGGGAGGACTGGCTTTCGTGAGGCCCCGAGCGCCGGCTAACGTGGAACCTTGAAATCGATCTCGCCCTCATCGTTGGCTTTCACAGTGGCTGGTACGTCCAGGTCGGCTAGCGGAATTTTCGTCGCTTTCTCTTCGTTCAAGATCGAAAGTGTCTGTCCAATGATGGCGTAGTTCTGAACTTCCTCGGTATGTTTGTCGCGGAACACCAGTACGGTCAATGAATGAATATCATTCTTCGACTCGGGTTTGGCGGGCGCTTGCCGCTCCTGGCTCAGCCTTTCGACTTCATCTTCTAAGCGATCGATCTCATCCCGCTCTCGCTGGAGCTCCTGCGAATACCTGCCATCCCCGTACCCATCATCTCCGTAGTATGCGCTGGACAGGCGGTCAGTCCAAACAGGTGGTCTACTCGCACGCTGGGGCGCATTGCATGCCGTGAGGAGTGTCCTCAGTGCTTTGGCGCTCTTGCTATTCCTGCATCTTTTAGTTTTCGTGAAGGCTTGACGTTGAATGCTGACCGACTCTCCACCTCGAAGGACAAATCGCTCCGGTTATATCGAAAGCGACCGCGTCACAACCCTTGACCTGCCGCAAAACGAGCCTTTGCTGGAGATTGCAAAGCGGCTCGAATTCGCGACGAAAGCAGGAAAGAGCACCGATGTCCGGAACGGCTGCGCCGACTTCCTGGCTGAGACCTCGCGTTTCTACAGAGTCCCGCCATGCGGCATTCGCGTACTCGCGGCTAGACCGCTGCGGGTATGTGAGAACTGGTCCACCGAACTCTTCGGCGACTACAGTCCAGAAACCATGCTGATCCGGGTCTGGATGCGGACTGCGGTACGGAAAGAGATCACATCCTACGGCACCTTCCTGAGTACGCTCTGCCACGAGTTCTGTCACCATCTCGACTTCCATCGGTTCGGATTTGCGGACTCGTGGCACACTCGCGGGTTCTACGAGCGAGCAGCAGCGCTTTACCACCATGCGCTAGGAACGCCTCCGAAGCGGCTATTCTGGGTGCCAATGGCAGGCGGGCGCTGGCCGATCCATTGGCCACGAACGAATCGAAGGGCTTAACTGAGGAGTTGCTCTCAGTGCAGAGGCATGACAGCACACTAGCTCTTTAGCGCCGGGCGCTGGTCACGGGTTTCTTCTGTCACAATCATGATCTCCTTCCATTTGCGATAAACGTTCACAACCGCAAGCGTCCACAGGGAAACCAAGTCAACGAGTGGCAAGCTCCATATACTCATCCGCACCCACTATCCTCAGCACGACCCGCACCGGAATCGGGAACCGCCGCCGCGTGGGATCACGCACGACGTTCGGCGCGGAGAGCTGATATTTCTTCCCACGAGTTTTGAGTTCGCAGCCTCCTGCTGCTAGCACGTTCTTGACCCATTCAGATTGGCTGCTATATGTGAGGGCAAAGATGAAGCCGTTTGGCGCTCGGAAGACGTTCACTGGAGTTCGGTAGACCTTCCCGGACTTGCGACCCACGTGGGTCAGGATGCCGAAGCCGGGAAGCCAGCCTGCGAAGAGGCTGGTGATACGATTCGTGACGGCGATATTGATCTTCGCCAGCCACCTCTTGCAGAACCGCATGAGCAGGATTCCTGTGGCTGCGATGGCGATTACGATGATGGCTCCGACACTCACGGTTCTCTAGCTCTCCACAACGGCATCCGCTTCGATCTCAACCAGCCAATCCGGGTCGATGAAGCGCACAACCTGCATAATCGTGTTCGCAGGGCGGATGCTGCCAAAGAACTCGCCGTGGACTGTCGCGACCCGTTCCCAATCCTCTATGCGGGTCAGCAGAATTCTTGTTCGGGTCACGTCCGACCGAGTGGGGCTGTCCCTGTGACCGCGATAATTCGCCCGGCTCGTACCGCTCGCGAAATGCCGACCTTCGGCTCGAAAGGCGATCCCGTTGAAACGTGTTGGCGTTGGCTGCTCAAAGTGCTCCTCCCGCAACGCAAACGTAATCGTCGTAGAGAGCTAGTCTCGCATTGTGCGGACGTTCAGGGCAAAGTGTGCGGAATGCTAAGAAAATCAACGCTGGTCAAAAAGGGTTCGCCGAGGCAGCCGCAAGCCGATGAATCTACAAGCACAGTTTTTCGAATTTGGATGGTCTACCCGGTATACCTTTTGGGCTGATGGGAACAACCTGCCGTTTGCGGTGTCAAAGATTGTGGCAGGACTAATTCTTTTGACAGCGCGTGAGGCGGTTAACGCCTTCGCTCCTCTTTTTTGCGAGCCTCCGTCATGAAGACGCTTGATCCTGAAGCAACTTCAGAGGGTATGCAGCCAACCCTGCCGCTCGCAGGATTAATCGCAGCAACTATCACCGCTTTTGCGATGTGCCGCCTTCCGGCACCGCATTTTATGTCTTGGAGCCACTTGCTGGCTTCGGCAACCGAGCGCGTATTCGCAGTTTTTCTTGCAGCAACCCTCAGCAACGTGGGCCTCTACAGGACAAAAGCAGCAGGTGGAGCCTCTCATTGGCATTTCCCGTTGCGAATGGCTCTCTGTGCGATCTGGCTTGCACCTCTTGCGCTTTTTGTTAGTGAGGATTCGGCGTGGGCACTACCGATTACCGCAACTTTAATCGTCGGCATCGGCACTTCATTTCGAATGCTACCAAACGCTTCCGACAATGAAATTCCGTCATTGGTTGACGCATATGAAACCAGTTCGTTCAGCCTGCTCGAATCACCGCACCCGTTCAAGCAGTTTTTCGCTGTGGGCGCGGCTCTCTGTGCCGAAGCAGGTGCACTGGCGACTTTGGGTGGCCATCTCTTTAGTGGCACCCTGCTGGTTGCGATCACTTCCGCCGGATGGGTGTACGCGATAAAACACCCCCCACCTCGAACATCGGACGAATCCTTTCGATCCCGCTCACGTGCACCGATTGCGTTCGCGCTCGCAATCCTGTTCACGGCAGCCGGGTTGATGCCGCATTTGGGCGGGGGACA
>WNGK01001496.1_pt1 | contig 25304 bp, 17 predicted proteins | sample 5400601 | NCBI WGS metagenome assembly WNGK01 (sample SAMN13153376, study PRJNA577476) | soil metagenome | isolation source: 60 cm soil or saprolite under Garry oak tree replicate 1 | place: USA:California | collected 2016-06-15
ATTCGTGTTTATTGCTGATTTGCCTCAATGAAAAATTTCTGGCTGGTGAAACAGGAACCGAGTTCGTATTCGTGGTCGGATTTTCTCGCCGAGGGTCAGACCGCCTGGACAGGCGTTCGGAATTACGCCGCACGAAATAATTTGCGCAAAATGCGCGAGGGCGACGAAGTACTTTTCTATCACAGCGGCGAGGACAAAGCGGTAGTCGGCATCGCGAAGATCACGCAGTCACCTTATCCAGATCCTACGGCGAAGGAGGGCGATTGGAGCGCTGTCGATCTTGCACCGGTCAAGGCCCTGCGGTGTCCCGTTGCCCTTAGCGAGATAAAACATAATCCCCGTCTAAAGAATATTCAGCTTGTCCGGCAATCGCGTTTATCAGTCATGCCGCTAGCTGAGTCGGAGTTTCGCCAGATTGTGAAGATGGGCACGGCATAGACGAACCCAGCGTTGGCAGTAGAGATTTGCAGCTCGCGCGCAGTGTGACAGGCCGAGCGTTTCGAATTTGCCTTGTTCGAAGCTGCACCGAGGCCCAAAATTACCCTGAATGACCACAATTGCGGCAACGGAGTTTCTGCCGCTCGTCGCGACAGCGGGCGCTGCGAGGGACTCTCTCGTCGTCTCTTTGCACGACGTTGCTCCTTCGACTCAGCGAGTCGCAAACAACATCATTTTAGAACTAGCGCGCAGGGGCGTGGTTACGTGTTCCCTTCTCGTGGTCCCCGATTATCATCATCAAGGGTTGTTCACCAAAGATTCACAATTCGTGTCATGGTTGCGCAATTTGGAGGCGGACGGCTACGAAGTTGTCATCCACGGCTACTGTCACCGACGCCCGCGTCGCCCAAACGAAACGATGCGCGACAAGTTCCTCACCCGATTCTACACGAATGACGAAGCCGAATTTTATGATCTCGACTACAAGGAAGCATTCCGCCGGATCACGGCCGCGCTGGACGAATTTCGGGCACATGGTCTCAAGCCGCGCGGCTTTGTCGCACCAGCGTGGTTGCTCAGCACAGAAGCCGAGCGCGCTGCGCGCGATGCCGAATTGGAATACACGACACGGCTGCGAACTGTGCGGGACTTTCGCTCAAGCCAGAATTTTCCGGCAAGATCAATTGTTTACAGCGTTCAAAGCAGTTGGCGCCGTGCAGTGAGCCATGACTGGAATGCGGCGCTGTTCCGGCTCTTAAGGAGCAATCCGCTGCTCCGCATAAGCATCCATCCCGCCGACTATTCTCACCCGGAAATCTGGCGGCAGATCGTCAACTTCATCGACGTCGCGGGTGATCGAAGAGCAGCCACCACCTACCAGGCCTGGATCGCCGAACAAAGACTGAGGTGTGGGGTTTAACGATGAGCAAGTGCGACCTGCATGTTCATTCGCGCTACAGCGCGCGCTCCGAAGAATGGCTATTCCGGCGATTCGATTTTCCGGACAGTTACACCGATCCAAGGGAGTTACATGCGCAGTTACTGAAGCTCGGGATGGATTACGTCACGATCACCGACCACGATACGATCGAGGGGTGTCTGCAAATAATTGATTTACCTCAAACGTTCATTAGTGAGCAGATTACGACTTATTTCCCGCAAGACTCATGTAAAATTCATCTCTTGGTTTGGGGAATCTCAGAAGAGCAGCACCGCGATCTAGAACGCGTTCGGGACGATATCTTCGAGCTGCAGCGCTATCTGCAAACGGCTCAAATCGCGCACGCAGTTGCTCATCCGTTCTACAGCATTAACGGCAAGCTGGAAGCATCACATTTGGAGCGGCTGATCCTCCTTTTCAAGCACTTCGAAGGGATCAATGGGTTGCGAGACGCGCTCTTGAGCGAGCTCGCGCAGAATTTGTTCTGTTCACTTACGCCCGAAAAAATCAGCAGGTGGGCTGAAAAACATAGTCTCGCGCCTACGCATGCGGAGCCATGGGAAAAGATTCTTGTCGGCGGCTCAGACGATCATGGAGGACAATTTGGCGCTTCGGCCTATACGGAAACGCCACCGGCCAATTCGGCAAAGAAATTGCTCGAACACATTCGCAACGGCGATTGCGTCGCGCGGGGCCAAAGCGGAACTCCCCTCGCCCTCTCGCATGGCTTTTACAACACGGTCGCCTGTTTTATCCAGGATCGTTTCCACGAAAAACTCGGACCGGGGGCCGTGCTGCTAGAGAAGATGTTTTCGCGTTTCATGGAAGGACGCGCTCCGACGGAATTCACGCTCGCAGAAAAAGCGAGCCTGACTGGGAAGGCTGTTTTGTCAGGAAAAATCTTCGACCTGCTCAAACCCGCAAATGTATCGCTATGGAAGGAGCTTTCTGGTTATTTCGCCCTGCCCGAAGTAAAGGCAAAGCTCGGGGCGCAATTGTATGCTGTCAGCGAACCGGAGCGCCGGACGTTTCTAATGGCAAACATGGTCGCCGAGCAGCTTGCGTTTCGTTTTTTCCAAAAATTCGTGCAGCAAATCAGCGACGGTAACATGGTCGAGAGCATGCAGGCGCTAAGCGCGATTCTGCCAATCCTGGTGATCCTTGCGCCGTACATCTACGGTTTTCACAGTCAAGCACCCTCGCGAAAATGGCTGTGCGAGGTCTTCAGACAACTGACCGGCGAAATTCCCACTGCCTTGCAAAATACGAAGCGCGCCTGGTTCACCGATACCCTCGAGGACGTCAATGGCGTCGCGACCACTATCCGCAAAATGACCGGCGCGGGAGCAGCGGCCGGGAAGGAATTAATCGTCGTAACCTCCCGCAGCGAGCTGCAAGTCGATGATATCCCCATCGAGAATTTCAAACCGATCGGCGAATTCGAGTTACCCGAATACGAGCTGCAAAAGTTGAGCTTTCCGCCGATTCTTCAGATGCTTGATTACATTCAGCGGGCAAGATTTTCCGAGATCATCATCAGCACGCCAGGCCCAGTAGGTCTAACGGGTTTGCTCGCAGCAAAAATGCTCAACCTGCAAACCAGCGGCATTTATCACACCGATTTTCCACAATACATCCGCATTCTTACCGAGGACAGTTTTCTTGAAAGCGTCACGTGGCGTTACATGCACTGGTTTTATGGCCAGCTCGACACGGTCTTCGTCAACTCGGAAGAATATCGCCAGAGTTGGATCGGGCGCGGCTTCGACCCGGCAAAACTTAAAATTTTCCCACGCGGACTCGACACGGAGCTGTTTCATCCGGCCCGGCGCAATCCCGCGTTCTTCCAAAGGTTTCGCGCTTGCGACGGTGAGGTTCGCCTTCTCTATGTCGGCCGGGTTTCACGGGAGAAAGACCTCGATTTTTTGGCCACCGCTTATCGCCGTTTGCGAGACGAGGGCTTGCCCGTGCACCTCTTCGTGGTGGGTCATGGTCCATACTCCGACGAGTTTGCTAAATTGTTGCCGGAAGCATCGTTCACCGGCTATCTCACTGGCAAGGCATTGGCGACCGCCTACGCGTCGGCCGACATTTTCGTTTTCCCGAGCACGACGGACACGTTTGGAAACGTTATCATCGAAGCGCAGGCTTCCGGTGTGCCCGCTGTCGTTTCCGATTCCGGCGGGCCAAAGGAATTGGTACAGCACGATGAGAACGGACTCATCACGAAATCGCACGACCTGGATGACTTTACCCGTGCGATCCGTGCGCTGGTTGTCGATCCAGCGCGGCGCAAACGCATGGGCAATCGCGCACGGCAAAGCGTGCTGGACCGCACCTGGCCGAGCGCGTTCCGCAAGTTTTGGTCGATGACAGAAGCCTAGATTCCAATCAAGCCGTCAACGAACCTCAGAATTGGTAGCGATCTCAGGATGTGGCATTTGGAATGGAAAATCACCCCTGCGTCCAGATACAACGCCGCTATCCGATTGGGGCCGAGTTGATCGGCCCTAACGAAACGCATTTTCGTGTTTGGGCACCGAAAGCCCAACATCTCGATCTTGTTCTCGAAGAACGCGTAGCGAACGACGCGAAGCGAATCTTTCACTCACTGCAAGCTGACGAGGACGGATATTTTTCTGGCACTGCCGGCGTTGGCGCCGGTGCGCTCTATCACTTTCGGTTAAACGATGGGGAAAATTTTTATCCCGATCCGGCATCACGCTTTCAGCCGGACGGCCCGCATGGTTCTTCCTGCGTTGTCGATCCAACGAAATTCGCATGGAGCGATGCAGAATGGCGGGGAACGGCAATGAAGGGCCAGATCATTTATGAAATGCATATCGGCACGTTCACGAAAGAAGGGACGTGGCACGCCGCGACGGAGCAGTTGGCGGAGTTAGCGCACATTGGAATCACTGTGATCGAGATGATGCCGGTTGCGGATTTTCCAGGCGAATTTGGGTGGGGGTACGACGGTGTCGATTTTTTCGCACCTTCACATTTGTACGGAACTCCGGAAGATTTGCGGGCGTTCATCGATCGTGCCCACTCGTTAGGCCTCGCGCTGATTCTCGACGTCGTTTACAACCACTTCGGGCCCGACGGAAATTATCTCGGTGTTTTTTCTGACGATTATCTGGTTCGCGAAAAAGAAAACGAATGGGGCAACGCGATAAATTTCGACGGGCCGAATTCAGGACCGGTCCGCGAATTTTTCATCACGAATGGGCGTTACTGGATCGAGGAATTTCATTTCGATGGGTTTCGTTTCGATGCGACACACGCTATCCGCGATCAATCCAGCGAGTACATCATCGGGGCTGTCGGGCGTGCGGCGCGCAAAGCGGCCGGCTCGCGCTCAATCATTTTGATCGCTGAGAACGACCTACAGGAAGCCAAAATGGCGCGGCCGCGCTACGTAGGCGGTGACGATTTGGACGGGATGTGGAACGACGATTTTCATCACAGCGCCGTGGTTGCATTAACCGGTCGCAGCCAGGCCTACTACGGCGACTACCGGGGCGCGCCGCAGGAATTTATTTCTGCCGCGAAACAAGGCTTTCTTTACCAAGGCCAGGCGCTCTCGTGGCAAAAAGCGTTGCGTGGAACGCCCACTTTCGGCATTTCCCCGGAGGTTTTCGTTTCTTTCATCGAAAACCACGATCAAATCGCAAATACCGGACCCGGTGAGCGGTTACGCTTTCAAACTTCACCCGGGCGTTACCGGGCCATGACTGCTCTTCTCTTGCTCGGGCCCTGGACGCCGTTGCTATTTCAAGGAGAAGAATTCGGCGCGTCCAGTCCGTTCCTGTTTTTTGCGGACATAGGCGATTCTTCGGTGCGCGATGCAATTCGCAGAGGTCGCGCTGAATGGCTGGCGCCATTTTTATCCGTTACCGAGGAAGAAGCGCGGCGAAGATTGCCGGCTCCGGATTATCCGGACGTATTCGCCCGCTGCAAACTCGATTTTTCCGAGCGCGAAAAAAATCGCGAGCTTTACGAATTGCATGTCGATCTTCTCAAATTGCGACGCGAAGACTCCCGTTTTCAGCAGCAGATTCGCGGCGGAATCGACGGCGCCGTCTTGGGGCCTGCGAGTTTCGTTCTACGATATTTTTCGAAGGAAAATGACGATCGACTGCTGGTAGTAAATTTTGGAAAGAGCCAGGTTCTAGAGCCTGCTCCAGAACCTCTGCTCGCACCGGCATCGGGTTGCAGATGGGAAACGCTCTGGACGAGCGACTCTCCGCGCTACGGCGGGACGGGTTCGGCCGCAGTCGCCACTCAGGAGCAGTGGGTTCTGCCGGCTGAGTGTGCTGTCGCCTTGCAGCCGGTCTCAGGAAAATGATGAAGCAGGAATGACGAAGTCCAAATCCGTGCGTAACTAATTTCGTCATTCGCGCTTCATGAACACGCTGCGGTATGGGGATGAAACGCGTTTGCACTCGCCGCATTCGCAGCGCATAACTTCCGCCGATGAAATTTGCCTTTCTCATTCTTGCACTCGGCGTCTTAAAAATCGCCGCATTTGCGCAGGAGCAACCTACTCCGCCGCCCCGAGTTTATCCCGTCGCTCTGCCGAACTACGACGAGGAGACGGCGACACGATTGCAAATTTTTTTGGACAACAGCGATTTCGGGCCGGGCAAGATCGATGGCAAAATGGGCGAATTTTTCCGGAAGGCGCTCATCTCATACAAGCACGCGCGCGCCATGCCCAAGACCGGCGCAGTAGATCAGTGGATGCTCGATCAAGTTCCGGTGACTTACACGACCTACACAATCAAGGACGAAGACCTGAAATTCGTAGGCGATGTACCGAGCAGTCATGCCGAGCAAGCTAGATTGAAATGGCTGCCTTACACGTCGCTGCTGGAATTCGTCGCGGAACGTTTTCATTCGGCGGAGTCTTACATTCAAAAGCTCAATCCCGGCAGAAATTGGGAACATCTTCAGCCGAGTGACGTCCTCAAGGTGCCGAATGTCTTGCCCTTTGAAGTTGAAAGATTCACCGAGGGAAAAGTTCCCGAAAATCCGGCATTCGGCTCTCGCAAGATCTTCATCGACACATATGAACATCTGCTCGAGGTCTTCGACCAGGACCAACTCGTCTGCGTTTTTCCGATCACGCCGGGGTCGAAAACGTTACCGGCACCGGTGGGCACATGGAAAATTCTCGCTGCAACAATTTGGCCGTGGTTCCGCTACGATGAAGGGATGCTCAATTACGGTGTCCGCACCGAAAACTACTACAATCTTCCGCCTGGACCGAACAATCTCGTTGGCATCCTCTGGATGGGCTTAAACAAACCTGGCATTGGGATTCATGGCACAAACAATCCCGAGACAATTGGCCGCGCCGCCAGTCATGGCTGCATTCGCCTGGCGAACTGGGACGCCGCGCGCGTGAAAGATTTGGTGAGCGTCGGCAATACTGTCCTCATCTTTTAGGTCAACGCGTTCTCCCTTGGCACGCCGTAGCGAGGCGAAGGCGGCTCCACGCGTTGCCAGTAATGCGGCTGTGCCGCGCGATATTCGCGCCTTCGGCGGTCTGTCTGCCTCGTCCCGCCGCGGCGGGCCGACCCACCTTTGGAAGACTCTGCCAAAAAATTTTCGCGCGGAATCGTGGCTTCAAACGTCTAGGCTTTAGATCGACCCAATGGATGCCAGCGAACGTGAACAGTACCGGGCGGCCATTCACGGCGATCGGGAGGCATTCGAGATGGTTATTCGCACGCACAGCCGGGCACTTTTCGCCATCGCTTACGGCATTTTGCAAAACCGCGAGGAAGCGGAGGATGTCGTGCAAGACTCGCTGGTTAAGGCGTGGAAGACGCGCTGGCGCGTGCGCGATCCGGAAAAATTTCCCGCCTGGCTGGCAACGATCGCACGACATCGGGCGCACGATATTTTTCGCAAGCGCCGCAACGTTTCGCTCTCGGAACAAATAGCCGAACCGATCGAACAAGAGCCGAACGACACGACTGCGCTTGATCAACAGTTGCACTCCGCGCTAGCTGCGTTGCCGGAACTTCATCGCGCTGCACTCACCTTGCGTTACTTCGAAGAGATGGATTATCGCACCATCGAAAATACCATGGGCCTGACCAACGGCGCGCTGCGCGGAATTCTCGGCCGCGCTCTCGCTTCAATGCGCAAACAACTTCGCCCCGCTCTGGCGTCAATGAATTAGAACATATGGCAACCATTCACGACGAAATCGATAATTACCTCGCCGCCGATCTTCACGGCGAGCTTTTGGAAGACGAACGCAGCGCCCTTCACACTCATCTAGTCGAATGCGCGGCCTGCCGAAAGGCTCATCAGGAAACCAAAGCTATGAACAAAATCCTCGAAGAAACTCTCGCTCAAGAAAAACCTGATCTGGCTTTCGAACAGCGCATGCTGTCCAGTTTTCGCAGTCGCATCCCGCAACGACGTAGCGGATTTCCAGGCTCGCCACGGGACGAGTCCGTCCGATTGGCGGACTGGATTGTCGATCTTATGCGCTTGCGTGCAGTGCAATTTACGGCAGTCGCGGCGATCCTTGTGGCATTAGTTCAGATGGGCCGCATGATCACAGGCGAAAATGCGACTGCGCTGCGCCCTCGTGAACGCTACGCCAGGGAACAGTCGGTCGCACAACCATCACAACTCGCGCCGTCACAGACAGGTCAATCCGGTGCTTTAGGTAAATCAGACGAACTCACCGCCGGCAAACCAGAAGACTTGGTGCACGAGGCGCCGCCGCCGGCCCCGCCTGAAGCTAGATCAAAATTTCACGATGAGGCCAAAACGTCTCCGACAACGGTTGCGCCGGCCAAGGTAGCCCAGGCAGAGGCCAGTGGGAGGCAAGGATTCGTCGCAAGCCCAGAGATCGCGAATGCTCAAGAAACAGAACCCAACCAACCGGAAACGCCCTCTCCAACACTAGCCAATCGTAAGCTGATTCGCAACGCGGCTGTCCAACTGGAGATCATCAGCTTTGATGATGCTGTTCAGAAGATCACAACCCTGGCAAACGAAGAACGCGGGTATGTCGCGACAACGAATTCCGAGAAACAGGCGAATGGAAAGCTGCGGGGTCAAGTTGTCGTCAAGGTCCTGCCGGAAAGTCTTGATCGTTTTTTGCAAAAAGTTCGCGGTCTTGGTGAGTTAAAGAACCAGACGCTCGGAACTGAAGACGTTACTAAGGCGTATTTCGATACGGATGCGCGCCTGAAGAACGCGCACGTGATGGAACAGCGCTTGATCGACATGTTGAAAACGAAGACGGGTAAAGTATCCGATTTGCTCCAGGTGGAGAAGGAACTTGGACGCGTCCGCGAAGAGATCGAGAAGATGCAGGGCGAATTGAAATACTGGGATTCGCAGGTGCAATTCGCGACTGTGACAATTTCGCTTGCGGAAAAAGACATGGAGGAACCTGCCAGGTTCCTGCTCAAGGAGCGCGCCCAACTCGCGCTTTATGCGCCGGATGTGGAGAAGATTTACAATGACGTCAAAGGTCTCGGTTCGCCAAAGGTGCAAATTACCAATGCCCAGCTGAATCGCGATTACTCCGGACGCGTCTCGGCGCGGATGAGCATGTTGATCGCACCGGAAGAAAGCGACGCCGTGATCGAAAAGGTTAAAGGCACTGGGCGCGTTGAAAATTTCCAAGTCCAGACGGAGCGCATCGCCCAAGGTGGCACCGGCATATCCGAGAATGCAAAAACCAAGCGCGACAAGGTGGAACTCAACATCACCATCTCGCGCGAGGAACAGGAGCAAGCTTTCCAGCAGACCACTCTGCGCATTCGCACCGCGTCGGTGGACGAAAGGGGAAAGGAGCTTCGCGCTCTGGCCGAGAAACAAAGCGGACGCGTTCGTAGCTCTACGTTTAATCGCGATCCAGATGGACGTGAAATTGCAGATGTTTCGCTGCGCGTGCCGATGAAAAATTACCCGGCGCTCATGGAATCGCTCAACTCGTTAGGCAAAGTCGAAAATGTTAGTGTGCAGCGTCAGGATCGCACGGACGCACAGATCGATGAGACGAACGCGCCGGCCGACATCTCGATCCAAGTTTACAGCCAGGGCAACATCGTATCGCAGGAGAGCGGCTTGTTCGCGACGCTGCGACGCACACTGACGCAAAGCGCCGGCGCGATTATGTGGAGCTTGCGCATGATCGGCGTGGCAGTCGCATTTCTCGCGCCTTGGACAATTGCGCTTGTTGTAGTGATTTGGATCACGCGGCGCGCGATACGCGCACGCCAATCCAGGTGAACCGCGCTCTCTCTTGCCATCCTGAGCAGCGAAGACGGCCAAGGACCTCCCGGTCGAAGTGTGCGCTTTCTCGTTAGATTGTGTGATCAACCAGCTTGTGTGAGGTCCCTCGCTGCGCTCGGGATGACACGCGTGCGCTGTACGGAATCATTCTTGCCCGCCGCCGAAACGAGTCATAGGTTATTTATATTTCCCAAGGAGGAGGTAGCCCGATGAAATCTCAAGGCGGTATCAGCTATAGCAACGCGGCAGTCGCCGCGACACCAAAACATTTACTCCAATTCGCAGTCGATCAGCGGTACGACGATTACACGCCGGTCGATCACGCAGTCTGGCGTTTCATCATGCGCCAGAACATTTTTTTTCTGAAAGAATACGCGCACAAAGTTTATTTCAAAGGTCTCCTCAACACCGGCATCTCCTTTGAGCGCATTCCGCGCATTGAAGAGATGAACGATATTCTGGCAAAGATCGACTGGGGCGCAGTTGCAGTTGACGGGTTCATTCCGCCCGCGGCGTTCATGGAATTTCAAGCGTACAAGGTGCTGGTGATCGCGTGTGACATGCGGCAAATCCATCACATCGAATACACCCCAGCGCCGGATATTGTCCACGAGGCCGCAGGGCACGCGCCGATTATCGTTGATCGCGAGTACTCGAAGTACCTGCAGCGCTTCGGCGAAGTCGGCGCAAAAGCAATGTCATCTAAAAAAGACTTCGAGCTGTACCAGGCAATCCGCCATTTGTCGATCTTGAAGGAGCGCCCAAACGCCGACCCGAAAGAAGTCGAGGAAGCGCAAAAGCTTGTCGAGCATCGACAGAAAACCTTGGGCGAGCCTTCTGAAATGGCGCTGCTCTCGCGTTTGCATTGGTGGACAGTCGAATATGGACTCATCGGAACGCTTGAGAACCCGAAGATTTACGGTGCTGGCTTGCTTTCATCGATTGGTGAATCCGTTTCGTGTCTGGAGCCGACGGTGAAGAAAATCCCCTATTCCATCGACGCGCAGAATTACGCGTTCGATATCACCACGAAACAACCGCAGCTTTTTGTCTGCCGCGATTTTCAGCACTTAAAGGACGTGCTCGAAGAATTTGCGAGCAAGATGGCCTTTATGATCGGCGGAGTCGAAGGCATCAACAAGGCCATCGAATGCAACAACACCGCGACCTGCGAGTATTCGTCCGGCCTGCAAGTGAGCGGCGTTTTCAACGAAGTCATCACCGACAAGAACAATTCCCCAATTTATCTGCGGACGACCGGCAAGAGCGCGCTGGCGCTCCAAGGCAAAGAGATCGAGGGCCACGGGATTGATTATCACAAGGATGGGTTTGGTTCACCGATCGGGAAATGGAAACAAACATCAACGGCTCCAGAGCTGCTTACTAATGATCAGCTGCACGCGCTCGGAATTGGCGAGGGTAAGAAAGCTAAGATTGAATTTGTCAGCGGCATTGTGGTTTCAGGCAAGGTCGAGAAAATCCTGCGTCGCGACGGGAGATTACTGCTGATCACGTTCTCGAACTGCAGTGCAAAATATGGCGACTGCGTGCTGTTCAATCCCGACTGGGGCACCTACGACATGGCGGTCGGCGAGCGAATTAGCTCGGTGTTTAACGGCGCGGCCGACAAGGACGCCTATAATCAAATCGCGCTCGTTCCAAAGGAACGCACTATTAAAGTTCCATCGGACGCAAAGCGCAGGCGACTAGAGAATCTTTACGCGCAGGTGCGCAAGATTCGCGAGAGCAAAACCGGCTACGAACGGCTTGGCGAAATTTGGGAAACCCAGCAGGCCGAACATCCGAACGACTGGTTGTTGTCGATGGAAATCTTCGAAATCCTCGATACGACCGATCAACAACCCGAGCTCAAGGCGCGCACCGAAAAATTCCTGAACAACAAAAAAGCGCAGACCAAAGATCTGACGACATTAATTAGTTGGGGCTTCCGTCTAGTCGAATATCACAAAAAGCCGGAATACCAGGCGGCGCTGCACGTCTCGCCAAAGTAGCGTCCAGCTTGCGTCCCGACACGACTCTTACGCCAAAGATCTGGTTCGTCGCCTCGTCTCCCATGGAATGCGCGACCGCATTTAGCGATTTTTGAAACCTCCAATGACGAAGCACCCGAATGAATGCGCCGGCCAAACACGGTACCAATGTCACTGAATTTGATCAGAAGCGTCTCTTAGCGACCGGCGGCACAAAGAGTCCCGGCAAAGCGATCGCTAATCGCTTCCAGCGCGGAGGAGCAACCGTGATGAAGGAGAAGAACTTCGTGCAAAAAAGGCCATCGAGGGCTGGAGCGTGAAAACAATCGGGAAATACAAATTTCAGCTGCAGTCTCGTCTCGAGACGAGTTTGCCCGGCGTATTCGCGGTCGGCGACGTTCGCGCCGAGAATGTCAAACGCGCAGCGACCCTCGGCGAAGGGTCAATCGCGGTCGCGTCCGTCCATCAAGTGCTACACGAATAGCTGCGTATGCCTGCCTGCATACACATCGATGCGATCACGTCAATTAGACAGCCGCAATGCCGCGAATGCGAAGAATGCGTGACGGTCGGCGCATACTGGGTCCATCTGCGGACATGCCAGCAAACACGCCACACGACCGGCCACCCGGTCATCTCATCCGCGCAACCCGGCGAGGGCTGGTTATACTGCTATCCTGACGACGCCTTTGCGGAATACTAAATTCAAAGCCGTGCAAATAAGAAGAGGGCTCGGCGATGCCAAGCCACCATCATGTCGGGATTCATCCGAGAACCTTGTGACGAGAGCATAATCCGGTCGCATCCGGCTACAGCACCTTGTTCAAAATCTTCCGGGCGCTGGGTACTTGCGGCCACAACTCTCGCTTCAAGTATGGCGTTCATCGACGGCACAGTCGTAAACGTGGCGCTGCCCGCGTTGCAAAAGAATCTAAACGCCACAATCGTGGACGTGCAGTGGGTCATCGAGGCCTACTCGCTTCTGCTCGCGGCGCTCCTGCTTGTCGGTGGATCCCTCGGCGATCACTACGGACGACGCCGCATTTTCCTGGTTGGTATTGCGCTTTTCGCTTTGGCCTCTGCGTGGTGCGGACTCGCTCCTAACATCGGTCAACTAATTGCCGCGCGCGCAGTGCAGGGGCTTGGCGCGGCGCTGCTGGTTCCGGGGAGTCTCGCAATCATTAGCAGTTCGTTCCCGTCGAACGAACGTGGACGCGCGATCGGTACTTGGTCGGGATTCAGTGCGATCACCACCGCAATTGGACCCGTTATTGGCGGTTGGCTGATCGAACACGTTTCATGGCGCGCCGTATTCTTCATCAATATGCCGATTGCGCTTTTGGTAATCTTAATCTCGCTCTGGCGCGTTCCGGAGAGCTCTGACGCAGAGAGCGCCGGACTAGATTGGCGGGGTGCGATTATTGGAGCGCTCGGCTTAGGCGCTCTGGTTTATGGATTAATCGAATCTTCGCGGCTTGGTTTCAATGATCGGTCGGTGCTCGCGGCCGTCGTTGCCGCGGTCGCGCTTCTCGCGCTCTTCCTGATAATCGAGGCGCGAGTCTCTAATCCGATGTTGCCACTTTCGCTTTTTCAGTCGCGAACGTTTACCGGAGCGAACCTGCTGACATTCCTGCTCTACGGCGCTCTCGGCGGAACGCTGTTCTTCCTGCCGCTAAATTTGATTCAGGTCCAGCATTACTCTGCCACTGCAGCGGGCGCGGCGCTCTTGCCATTTATCTTGATTCTCTTTCTGCTTTCGCGCTGGTCGGGCGGACTCGTTGAGCGCTACGGCCCCAAAGTTCCGCTCATTGCAGGTCCATTGATCGCAGCCGTTGGCTTCGCGCTCTTCATCCCGTCCGGTATAGGTGGCAGTTACTGGCAAAAGTTTTTCCCTGCCATTTTCATACTCGGAATAGGCATGGCTGTAAGTGTCGCGCCTCTCACCACTACTGTAATGAATTCCGTCACGCAGAATCGCGTCGGCATTGCATCGGGTGTCAACAACGCTGTTGCGAGGGCGGCTGGACTGCTCGCGATCGCGATTCTTGGAATCGCGATGCTTCACGCCTTTAATAATGCGCTTGAGCAGCGATTGTCCGCCTGGAAACTGCCGCCTTCCGCGCGGCAATCATTACAAGCTCAACGCAGCAAGCTCGCAGCCGCCTCCCTTCCGGAAGATGTGGATGCATTAACACAACAGGCAATTAGTCACGCGATTGATGAATCTTTCGTGTATGCTTTTAGATGGGTCATGGGGATAGGAGCAACGCTTGCCGGCGTCAGCGCGATCGGAGCGTTACTCCTCATCGGTACAGCGACGCGAAAAGCCACGTTTGCGGGACCCTGATTCCTTTTTGAGAATATTAAAGTTGGAAAGTCCGCCAATCGGACGGACCCGTCCCGTGGCGAGCTTTCGCGAGTTGAAGTCAACATTGTTACCGTATGATAACTGTGGGGAAGAGAATCTCCGGACTTCATCACGTCACTGCTATCGCCAGCGACCCGCAGCGCAACCTGGATTTCTATGTCGGATTGCTTGGGATGCGTTTGGTCAAGCGCACAGTCAATTTCGACGATCCCGGCACTTATCATTTCTACTTTGGCGATATCCGCGGCACACCGGGAACAATCCTGACATTCTTTCCCTGGCCGGGCGTGCGGCGCGGACATCGCGGCACGGGCCAAATCGATGCGACGGGGTTCGCGATCTCGCCGAACTCAATTGGCTACTGGCTGGAGCGCTTCAAGGACAAGTATGTCGCCGCGGAGAAAACGGCTCCGCGATTCGGCGAAGAGGTAGTTCGCTTTACCGATCCAGATGGACTTCTGCTTGAACTGATCGGTTCGAGTTCGTTCCCGCCGATTGAGCTGTGGCCGGACAGCTCTATTCGGCCGGAGCACGCGCTCCATGGTTTTCACAGCGTGTCCGCCGCCTTGGAAGGTTACGAGAGGACAGCGCAATTACTCACACAGAGTTTCGGTTATCGTCTGATCGACCAATCGGGAAACCGGTTTCGCTTTGCATCGCCGGACGAGACTGCGCCAGGTCGAATGGTCGATCTGCTTTGCTTGCCCGACACACACGCGGGGCTGGTCGCCGCCGGGTCGGTGCATCATATCGCCTTTCGCGCGAAGGATGATGCCGAGCAGTTGGAATGGCGCGCGCATCTGGTCGAACTCGGCTACAACGTGACTCCAGTGATCGATCGGACTTACTTTCATTCGATTTATTTCCGCGAACCAGGCGGAATTCTTTTCGAGATCGCTACCGAGCCGCCAGGCTTCACACTGGATGAAACAATTGAAGAGCTCAGCTCCAAACTGCGTCTGCCGCCGTGGCTGGAACCCGCGCGGCCGCAGATCGAACAAGTTCTGCCGCCGATCAAAGTTCCAGCGAAACAATGAGGCCGCAACTGGATTTCATTCACGAATTCGTTCCGGGACCTTCTGAGCGGACGCTGCTGCTCTTACACGGAACTGGCGGCAACGAGCGCGACCTCATCCCGCTCGGACGTGAGCTCGACTCGAGTGCCGCGTTGCTCAGTCCGCGTGGCAGAGTGTTAGAGGATGGGATACCGCGATTCTTTCGCCGGCTAGCCGAAGGTATGTTCGACCTCGAAGATTTGAAAAAACGCACGAACGAGCTGGCAGACTTTGTTGCTGCGGCAACGAAGCATTACAAGCTCGCCGCTGATCAAGTCGTCGCAATCGGTTACTCCAATGGCGCAAACATTGCGGCCAGTATGTTGTTGCTACGTCCAGAAATACTGTGTGCTGCAATGTTATTTCGAGCCATGGTGCCGCTGGTCCCCGACAGCTTGCCAGACCTTTCATCGGTACGCGTTTGGATCGGAGCAGGAAACCAGGACCCAATCATCCCCACATCCCAGACGCAACGTTTGGTGGAACATCTTCGTAGCGCGGGAGCGGATATGACAATTCGTTTTTTCAATGCTGGCCATGGCCTAACGAACAGTGAAGTTGAAGCGGCGGGGCAATGGCTCAAAGACCTTACGTCGTAAGCATCAAAGGAGGTGGATCGGCTGCTCCGTCGGGCCACAATAAATTAATGCGGCTTCGCCCCTATTTCTAACATCGAGCAAGGAACCGCTCGATCCACCTTCAGCCGGAATGCGCGCGTCAAAAACCAAAAGATCCTTCGCAGACACTCTCGGGCGCTATACGACAGCGACGCTGTATTTGGTGATCAAGACGTGAAGTCTTTCAACGATCCAGGTGGTGGCTATGGTAATCAGAATTGTTCGTCTTTGAAGTGGCGCTTGCCTTTCAACGCTTTGGCGTATTCGTCCTTGCTTAGAATATTTTCGTCGAGCTGCATGTCGCTTCGGCAAAAGTTTTTGAAGAACGTTTCAATGCGCTCCTGGCTCTTCATCACTTCGTCCGTCAGATAGTTCACATCAACATTGATGCAGATCGCGCCCACGATTCCAAATTCCTTGCGCAGAATCGGGATGGTCGTGCACTTGAATTTGCGCGAGCCGATATTGAGCTCGTAGTTCAACTTTTCTTCGTTGAGAAGCTGGCGCTTTTTGAGATCAATCAGCAAGTTCGTGGTGCCATCTCGCAGATGGCGGCCGGTCACGTTGTTTTCCAGCACAATGAGCGAGTGCGCGGGATCAGCCAGGTTGTGCAACAAAATCTCCATTCCACAATTGGGAAATGATTTGCCAATCAGGCGCACGACCCGGACGTAGTTCTCGAGGAATTCAGTCGTGTCGTCGCCAATTTTCTTTCCGTATTTGCCGAAGAGTTGCGCATAAACCTTCTGCTCCGCCGGTTCGAGCTGATCCCGCACATTGTTTTGCTCGCCGATAAAAATCAGTTGGCGCGCCGCTGTGCTGTCGTCGTTTTTGAGGAAATAATGCATCCCCAGTCGGAAATCTTTCAGACTAAACTGCCCAAAATTTTCGCGAGTAACTGTGAATGGATAAAAATCGTACTCTTCGAGATTTCTCCCAAACTTGCGACGCCGCTCCTTGTATTTGCCCCAGAGAAAGCCCGTCGCTAGAAAAAGCAGCGACACAATGACCGACGCAACAACGTTGATGGTAAGCTCGCTTTGTAACGCTTTGATCATAGGCGTGCCTTCATTCCACGAATCACAGATTTCCAGACAAGCTGGAGAGAGTGATATTTTCCAACGCTACGTCCGCGGGCTGCGACAGGGCGTACGCTACCGCGCTGGCGACATCCTTCGGCGAGATCATTTTGTCGCGGGGCCAATTTCCTTCGACATGATTCCAGATGTCAGTGTCCGTCGCCGCAGGATAAACGTTGATGACGCGAATCTTGCGGTCGCGCAATTCTTCGCGCACCGACTGTGAAAACCCTTCGAGCGCGAATTTGCTCGTGCAGTAGGCGCTCCAGTTGGGAAATCCCGTTTTGGCTGCTATGGAAAGAATGTTCACGACGCTCGACCCCGGCGGCATTCGCGGAGCAAAATGCTGCGTTAACATGAACGGCGCGGTGATGTTGACGCCGACAGTTTGCTCCCATTCGATTGCCGTGATCTCTGTGAACGGTTTCACTACCGCGACGCCGGCATTGTTCACGAGCAAATCGATTGGTTCATTGCCGACTTCGGCGATCAGGTCGGAAACGCCAGCGGGAGTCGCCAGATCATGAATTAAGAGCACGACCTTCGCGCATTGCGGCTCGACAGCTTTTCGCGTGTGCGACAGGGCAACCGTGTCGCGCCCGTGCAAAAGCAAGTGCACATCGGGTGCTGCCAGTTTCTCCGCGAGCTCGCGGCCAATCCCGCGACTCGCCCCGGTAATAAGATAGCTTTTCATCTGTGCTTGCAGAAAACGTCGAACGTCCAACGCCCAACGTCCAATTCGGAGGAACCTGTGGCGGCAGGCGTGTCGCCTGCCAAATGATCGGTTGCAGCCGACACGGCAGCCACTACAGAGGAACTCGCGGTCAGGTTCTCCGCAGCGTAAATCGGTTATTCGCAGTCTCCCACAAGCGCAAGCGGACTAGCTGTTGATTAAGACGATTATCGAGCTTTGGCCAGAGCGCGCGGACGATATTCTCTCCAGTGGAAGGTACGTCCCGAAAATCATCCGTTTCGAAATCAAGATGTCGATCTTGCCAGGGCCTTAGCGATTCTTCTATTGCTTTCTTGAGCACAATAAAGTCATGGAGCGTTCCGCTACGCGAATCGTACTCGCCGCCAAGAGTTGTTTCTGTCAAATAACGATGACCATGACCGCGCGGATTGTTGCACTTGCCGTAAAGGTTTGCGTTTTCGGAGTCAGAGAGCACGGCAGCATGTAAGCGGTGAGCAGCATTAAATGACATTCGCAGCCCAAGAAAAACCGTTTGGTCGCTCCATGCTTCCGCAAAAAAGTCGCCCCGCTCGTGCAAGCGCACGCGATGTAGGGCCGCGTCAGCGTCAGCGTGTTCGCAAATGTATTTCGCCAAACTCTCGGTCGTGACGGGACGATTCGTTAACCCGGCAACTTCCTGATTGAGATATCGGTGATCGAGTTCGTCATGCAAAGCGCGGACACAAGTATTGATTGCGTCGTACCGCACCAACGGATTTTTCCCATCGAGACCTTCTGCTCGAAAAGTGAGACGGGCACGATAATTGTGCCCGTGAGTTGAAGTTGCCGACCCAAATAGGCGCGCGTTTTCCTCTGCGGTCAGATGGGGTGACATCGTTCTGCGCGCCGCCGAAAATTCGAACCAGTAACTCGCCTCACTCGCGCCATTGGAATAGTAAGTCGCGCTCCGTTCCGGCGACTCGGTAAGGTGACAAGCGCACAGTTTTGCTTTGGCATCGGAGAATAGCGGCGCAACATCGAAATAAAGCTGGCGCGCAATATTGTCAGCAGTCGGCGGAAGGTCGCGAAAGGATGAATTGTCTTCGTTCAGAAACCTGTGATCGAAGCGTTCCCGCACAATTTTGCCGGCGCGCTCCTTGATTTCGCTAATGTTGATCAGCATCCCGGTCGCTGAATCGACTGGGCCGGTGAAAACGAAATACGCAACGTAATTGCGGCCGCTTCCGTGGCATGCTTCTGTCTCCGGACCGAACGCGATCAGGTTCTCGCTTTTCGTCCAATCTCGAACAAACAATCGGCGCGAGGCCGAAAATTCGAGGCGCTTGCTGACGGTTAGGAGCATCTTGCCAATAATTGTATGCCGTCTCTGCGAGACGGCACCTAAATTAGAGGCGTTCGCCGCGGCGAACGCCCTCCAATTAGTCTTTCAGCAGCGAGAGAAATTCGGAACGTGTTCGGGCATCATCTTTGAAAACACCGAGCAGGCAGGATGTTTTCATTACCGAGTTCTGTTTCTCAACGCCTCGCATCATCATGCAAAGATGTTTCGCTTCCACCACCACTGCCACGCCGGATGGTTCGAGACATCTCATGAGCGACTCAGCGATCTGAGTAGTAAGATTTTCCTGAATCTGCAAGCGACGCGCGAAAACATCCACAATGCGCGCCACCTTGGAAAGGCCAATCACTTTCCCATTCGGGATATAGGCGACGTGCGCCCGTCCGATGAAAGGAAGCAGATGATGCTCACACAGGGAATAAAGCTCGATATCCTTGACCAGAATGATCTCGCTCGCATCCGACTCGAAAACAGCGTCATTAATGATCTCGTCCAAATCCTGCCGATAACCTTGCGTGAGAAATTCCAACGCGCGCGCTGCGCGGTCCGGGGTGCGTCGCAGACCTTCTCGATCAACGTCCTCACCGATGCTGTGAAGCAATTCGCGATACGCATTCGCGATTCGGTCGAGCTCCTTTTCGTTTAACCGATTGCTCTCCCGTGTGAATCGTTCTTCAAGATCGAGATCGGAGTTGCGGCGTTGAATCATGAGTCGTGTTTATAATGTAGGTCAAGTTTTCAACTTGCCTTCTTCAACTCGCAAGTTGGAAACCTGCGCCACCTTAATCGAGCCAGCTTTGCGGATACTTGGGATCGTCCAGCGCCAGCGATTGCTCGGTCAACTCCAGTGTGTGTTGCGTATCGAACATGACCGCGAGCTCTTCGGTGCGCGTCGCGTTCTTGCTGGCCATGATCGTGCCCGGATGCGGGCCGTGCGGAATCCCGCGCGGATGCAACGTGATCGAGCCGCTTTCGATTCCGCGGCGTGAACCAAAATTCCCGCGCACATAAAACAGTACCTCGTCGGCTTCGACGTTGTCGTGCACCCATGGAATTTTTACGGCCTCGGGGTGCGTATCGAGCATGCGCGGCGCGAACGTGCAGACCACGTAGCCACGGATCTCGAACGTCTGATGGATCGGCGGCGGTTGATGTACCGTGCCCGTGATCGGCTCGAAGTCCTGGGCGTTGAAGGTGAACGGATAGAGAAAGCCGTCCCATCCCACCGCATCGAATGGATGATGCGCCATTGTCACGTGCGTCCAGCGCGGGCCGTCTTTCACCAGAACATCGACGTCTTCTTCTTTATCGATTGTGATCAATTCCGCTGGTGCGTGCAAATCGCGCTCCGAATATGGCGCGCCCATCTTGATCTGGCCTTCGTGATTCACGTAACGCTGCGGAATTCGCACAGGCCCGGCCGACTCGAGAATAAGATAATCTTCCTCTTCAACTTTATTCGGCACGATTCGGTAAGTGATGCCGCGAGGAATGACAATGTAATCCTCGGCCCGATACGGCAGCCTGCCGAAAACCGATTCAACTACGCCGCCGCCGTGGAAAACGAAAATGATCTCATCGGCGCCGCCGTTTTTGTAATACTCGAATTTGTCGTAGGCCTTTGCTGGCTTCGCGCGGTACGCGGTCATGTCCTGGTTGAAAAGCATCGGGACGCGTCCGGTGTAGAGGTCGCCGCGCCGGGGAATGTCGGCCGTTTTTAAATGATGATGACGCAGCGGACTGTCCGCGACCTTTTTGAGCTCTTCGCACTTGAGCAGCTTCACGTTGCGCACCCGCGTTGGTGGACGAAGGTGATACATAATCGAATACGCTTCATCGAATCCCTGCGTCGTGAAGACGTGCTCGTACGCGATGCCTTCGTTCTTATAAGTCGGCGCCGCCCCGTTGCGATGAAACCAGATGTGATGTTTTCTCGGGATTTCTCCCAGTTTTTGATAATACGCCATTGTCGATCCTCCTCCTTTACAAATTGCCTCTTGCGGCCTGTTCGCGCTCGATGGCCTCGAACAGCGCTTTGAAATTGCCTTTGCCAAAGCTTTTCGCCCCTTTGCGCTGAATGATCTCGAAAAAGAGCGTCGGACGGTCTTCTACTGGCTTGGTGAAAATTTGCAGCAAATAACCTTCGTCATCGCGATCGACGAGGATGCCAAGCCGCTTCAACGAATTCAGTTCTTCGTCGATGTGGCCGACGCGATCCAGCAGCGTGTCGTAGTATGTGGAAGGAATATGCAGGAACTCGACGCCGCGTTTTTGCAGGTCGGTCACGGTCTCGATGATGTTTTTGGTGGCCATGGCGATGTGCTGAACGCCTTCGCCGTTGTAAAACTCAAGATATTCCTCCACCTGCGATTTCTTTTTACCTTCGGCCGGCTCATTGATCGGGAACTTCACGAACCCGTTTCCGTTGCTCATGACCTTGCTCATTAGCGCCGAGTATTCGGTCGAAATGTCCTTGTCATCGAAGCTCAGGATGTTCCGAAAACCCATCACGTCCTCATAAAATTTCACCCACGGATTCATCTGGTTCCAGCCGACGTTGCCCACGCAATGATCGACATGTTGCAGGCCAGTCTCGGGCGGATTGTAATTCGATTCCCATTTGCGGAATCCCGGCATGAACGGACCACGATAATTTTGTCTTTCGATAAACAGATGAACGACCTCGCCGTAGGTATTAATGCCGCTCATGACTAATTCACCGTCATCATCCTTCAGCGTCTTTGGCTCCATGTAACTCTTGCCGCCGCGTTTGGTCGTTTCCTCCCACGCTGACGTTGCATCTTCCACAGTCAGCGCGAGCACCTTCACCCCATCGCCATGTTTGTGGTGGTGATCTGCGATCGAATGATTCGGCCGCAGCGGCGTAGTCAGCACAAATGTAATCTTGTTCTGCCGAATCGCGTAGCTCGCCCGATCTTTCGTCCCTGTTTCCGGCCCGGAATAAGCAAGACTTTGAAACCCGAACGCTGTTTTATAGAAATGCGCCGCCTGTTTGGCGTTGCCCACATAGAACTCGATGTAATCGGTCCCTTGGAGTGGCAAAAAATCCTTCTCCGCTGCAGGAGCCGGCTTCATTTTTGGAGCAGCAACTGTCGTTGGCATAGTGACCTCCTAACTCTCTCGCGCTGAACGCGCCTCCTAAATATAAGATCGACAATCACGCCTCGCAAGGTTGGGCCGGAGATGCATCACTGTGGTGGCAGGCGTGCCGCCTGCGAAATTAAGGAACCGCTCTGCGGGCGGCGTTTCTCCTCGGCGTTGCGCTTCGCACAGCGAATGCGGCTACAGGTTACTCCTGCGCAGGCGAGGCAACGAGTTTTTGGAAGCGCGGATCGTTCCGGAACGGATCGAACATCGGATCGAGCCGGAGCAGCGCAGGGGTGAGCGGGGAATTTGTCCGAAAAGTTTTCGCTCTATTGTTTCGGCGCGAGCGAGGCGACGATTTTCTCAAAGCGCGGATCGCCGCGAAGTGTGTCCCAGAAGGGCATCAGTTTTAGTGCGCCGTAGCTCAGCGCGTCCGCCGCGTGGGGAGCGCGCAGTCCAGTTTCCAGTTGCTGCAAGGCTAGCTCCTTGTCGCCTGCCCACGCTGCCGTGATGGCGAAATATTGAAGGACGCGACCACCGTTGCTGACGTCTTTTTCCAACGGTGTGAGCGCGATCGCTCGGCGACCTTCGTCCAAAGCCTGTTCTTTGCGCCCCAAGGCAGCGTCGATTATGGCGAGCACGCAAAGCGCCGGTCCGTAGTCCGGCTGCGCCTGCACAATCTTTTCCTGCTGTGTGCGAGCCGCTTCAAAAGCAGCGTGCGCGCGCGCCTCATCTTTGGTCATCCGCGCCAGTAACCCTTCGCCGAAGCTGCGGCTCAGAATAATCGTGCCTTCGCCCCAGCAGGCATTGTCGCCCAGCGCGACGAGCGCGCGCTCGGCAGCAGCGCGCCGCCTGGACGTCGCGGAAAGCGCCAGCAGCTAAGCCCTGCCGGGCTCTTCGTAGAGCCCATCCAGCATCTGGTGCACTAGGACGGTCCGGCGCTCTAGGCTAAGGCCCGGCCGTCTTTGTACCACGTGCGTGTGAATTCGCCGCCGGAAATATTAATGTAAAGGCCAAGCTGGTACCGGTAACGACCACCGGGGCCAGTGAGATGCATGAGCTTCCGGTGATCACAGGGGTCAGTTCCGGCATCGTTCTTGAGTTTTGTACCCGACTGTCTGAGCTCCTATTGCCGTGATGTCGTCGGACTAGGACCGCCGAAGCAACCCCTCGATGGCATTGACGACTGACGCCAGTTCGTCACGCGCCGCCCTCAGTTCATGCTCCTGCAGCGGGTGCACGACGTAGTCTCGGAGCGGATCCCACAACGGATTGACGAAGACATTGACGCGGACGTCGTGGATGATTTTGCAGAGGCTTTCGAGCCGATCCGCCAGAGCGGAGGGAATCGATGCGAAGGTCAGTGTCGCCGAGATCTGCGTGCCGCCCGCAAACGTAATGAGCACTGTCACGGTCACCTGGCCGGGCGCCGGTCCGAGCGTCACTTGGAACGTCGGCTGCGTACCGGTTTCGCCAGGGGCGGGCTGCGCGTTCTGCACGCTCCACTGAATCGTGTAGGCCTGTCCTACCGGCGCGTCCGTAATAGTGAAGCCGAGGCGCGCAACGGATCCCGCAGCGGCCGGCGTACCGCACTCGTTGGTGCGGCGGGCGATTTTGACCGCCGGCAGGCGGATTCCCCCCACGTCCAGCACCCACACGCCGCGTCCATACAGTGCGGCCGACACGGTGTGCTGCGCGGGCGCGTATTGCAGGTCCCGGACGTCGCCGAATGGCAAGCCCTGGTTGAACAGTCCCCAACTCGCGCCTCGATCGGACGAAAGATAGACCCCAACGATCGTGCCCACGAACAGCAGGGGCGGATCGAATGCCTGGCCTGGCACAATCGCCAACGTGTTGATTGCCAGCCCTGGGAAGTTGGAGGTCACGTCGAGCCACGTCGTGCCCTCATCCGGCGTGTGCCAAACGCGCCCGCCGTACGACGCCAGATACGCTTCGCCCGGGTAGCGAGGGTCGACCGCGATCGCCACGATCTTCCCGCCAAAGTTCGTGCCGTGACGCACCGCCCGCCAATTAGTCCAGGTGCCGTCACCACCGCCGTTTACCGTCAGGTAGATTTCCTGTTCGTAGGCGACCCATATGATGTCGTTGGTCGCGTATGCGATCGCGGTGCTCTGCGCAGACGCAAACGTCGGGCTGACCAGGCTCCACGAATCGCCGCGATCAAGAGTCTCGTACACGCGATCGATCCCGACGACAAGCCGGGACGTGGTGATCGGATGAATGGCGAAGGGTGCGAACCAGTCAATGGAGGCGTTCTTCGCTTTTGCGTCTGCCGGACTGCGGTCAGCCCAGGTCTCGCCGCCATCGTCCGACCGAAAGAAGAAGACGAAGTTCGACACGCCGGTATAGTAGGCGTACTGACCGCCCACCTGCGGGTCCGGATCGAAGCGGACTTTGCTGGCGTCGGAACCGTCGACCTCGCGCCAGACACCGTTCTTCAGGAGGGCGATCGCGTTGTCCTGGCTGCCGCACAGGACGAGCCCGGGAGTGGTTGGATGCGGGCCGACGCCCTGCGTCAGGATCGTCTGTAGCGTTGCCGTATTCAGACTCTCCCACGTGCCGGGGCCTGCCCCACGATTAGCGCGAGGCGTGAACCGGTAGATGCCGCCGTCGTTGCCGTTGTAAACGCGCCCGTTAAAGAACGCCCAGGCGTGCTGGTCGGTGTGTGGTCGCAGGCCGTTTGAGCCGACGTCGATGGACGTCCAGTGGGCACCGGAGTCGGTCGATTGGAAAATACCATCCTGGCGCGAGTCGTTCACGCCTCCGATGTACAAACTACCGTCGGGCGACATACGAAACGCAAGGGCGCTGTAGATATTGATAGATGCGAGCCCCGTGACCGGCGAGAACATCGCGGCCGACAGCTGAAACACGTTCATCAATCGGGACGTTGTGGCATTGGCGAACCCAGCGAAGACGCCGCCGTTCGTGCCAGCACTGCGATCGGCGGCGAGGAGGATGTCGCCGATATCGCTCCCAGTCACGGCAGTGCCTTGGATGTCCACGAGCTGAGTCGGCACTTGGCTCCATGCGGTGCTGCCCGGATCGCGCCTCCAGACGCCCCGGTCGGTCGGCGTTCCCCAGCTCACGGCGAGGTAGAGAGTCAGCCGGCCCTTTGCATCCACACTGCATTCGAGATCGGTCGCGCGAAAGTTCGACGGCAGGCCCGCGATGTCCGGCGCGAACGACACCCCACCGTTGGTACTCACTTGGAATTGCGCGTTGCCACCTGCTACATACAGAGTGTTACCGGACGCATCGGTCGGATCTACGAGCAGGCGGCAAAGGGCACCCTCACCGGCGAACTGCTTGGTCAGGACCGTCCACGTTGAGCCACCGTCGACCGATGCGAGCACACCGAATGCTGGATCGCCGGCGCA
>WNGK01003704.1_pt1 | contig 25289 bp, 20 predicted proteins | sample 5400601 | NCBI WGS metagenome assembly WNGK01 (sample SAMN13153376, study PRJNA577476) | soil metagenome | isolation source: 60 cm soil or saprolite under Garry oak tree replicate 1 | place: USA:California | collected 2016-06-15
CGCTGACGACGCCGTCCTGGTCCAGGAGGCGTCGATCATCGCCGGCATGCGGATGCTCCTCGACCACGCTGGCCTCGTCGTCGAACCGTCGGCCGCGCTCGGCATCGCGGCGATCCTCGAAGACCGTGACCGCTTCGCCAGCCGGCACGTAGTCACCATCGTGTGCGGCAGCAACGTCGACCCAGACGCCTATCACCGCTGGGTCGGCGCGGCTCCCATCCACAGGTCCTGACAATTGCTCTCGGCCGGCCCGCAACGGGGAGCGACAGCACGATCCCGCGGAGCGGCCGCCAAGGTCCTCCGCTACCCGACACCGATCTGGCGCGGGCTGCCGGTTCTAACTTCTTGTCTGAGATCTCGTTAGAACCTGGTAGGACAGGTTACGCAGAGAGCCTGGTCAGGCTACAGGCCCAGGCCGCGGGCGATGATTTCTTTGAGGATCTCGGTGGTGCCGCCGAAGATCGACTGGACGCGGCTGAGCCGCCAGAGCTCACAATCGCGCTGGAGCAGCGGACTAGGGCCTGTATCAAACTCGGCCGCCCGCGCTGCCTCGGCCGCCTCCCGCCGCGCCAGGTCCGCGGCATGGGCCGCGACGGCCCGGTTACGCCGCGTCGCCCACTCCCGGTCCGCATCCACCCTCCGAGGGTACGGGCGAGCCGTCCCGGGCATGATGAGCGGTGACTCAGGAGGAGTGTCCGATGATCGGCACGTTGCGCACGGTGGTGCTCGACGCACCCGACGCCCGGCGGCTCGCCGCGTTCTACACCGCCCTCGGCGGGTGGACCGAGCAGTACTCCGACGACGACTGGATCACGATGGAGACCGGGGACGGGTGGCGCATCGCCGCCCAGCGCAGCCCCGGCCACGTACTGCCGCGGTGGCCCGATCCGGCGTACCCGCAGCAGGCGCACCTCGACCTGCGCGTGCCGGACCTCGACGCCGGCTCGGCGAAGGCGGCCGGGCTGGGCGCCGAACTGCTGCGCAAGAACGAGAACTGGTACACGCTGGCCGACCCGGCCGGGCACCCGTTCGACCTGTGCCTGTTCCCTGCGAAGCAGGAGACCACGCTCATGGCCGTGATGCTCGACTGCCCGGACGCCAAGGAGCTGAGCACGTTCTACGCGAAACTCCTCGGCAAGCCCGTCACGTACGAGGGCGAGGGCGTGGCGATGATCGGCGAGGACGGGACGCAGCCGGTGATGTTCCAGCAGATCACCGAGTACCACGCGCCGCGGTGGCCCGACCCCGCGTATCCGCAGCAGTTCCATCTCGACGTCACGGTCGACGGCGTCGACGCGGCCGAGGCGGCGGTGCTGAAGCTCGGCGCCACCTCGCTGTCCTCCGGCGGGGTGAACTGGCGGGTCTACGCCGACCCGGCCGGCAAGCCGTTCTGCCTCTGCTGGGACTAGTGCTCCCGCCGGTCAGAGCCCGGTTCCATCTGGTCAGCGCGAGCCGCGGCGTTCGCGCGGTGCGATCTGAGCGGCGATCACGCGCCAGGGGATCGTCTCGCCGCGCCGCAGCTCCTCGAGTCGGGGCGTGGCCCCGGACTCGGGGCCGAACCAGCGGCCGTGCTCCCGCGAGCCGCCGCGCAGCGATGTGTATCTCGGCCGGGGTCAGGATGCTTACCACGCCAGCATGAGCACGTGCGGCGCTCGATGACCACCGCGGCGGCCAGGGCCGTCGTGCACAGGGTGGGGCAGCCCTCCAGATGCGGGCCTTCGGCGAGCGCTGCGCCCTCCCCTTCCGTCGCGTCCGGCAGCACGAGGCTCCTGACTCGACCGAAGTTACGTCCGCCGGAACCCCTGTCTTGCAGGGGGGCTCAAGCAGCGCCGACCTTGCGGACGGGCTGGTACTGGACGTGCAGAAGCTGACTGAGAAGGCATAGGACCTAGACTTCAGGAAAGCTGACCGGAACCACGTCCACGAGAGGCAGCTAGAGCAGGGGGGAGAGCTCGATGGCCAGGACATCGAAGATCGCGAGGAGGCTGCTGGCGGGAGCGGTCCTTCTCGGGACGGTGCTCGCCGGGGCGGCTTTCGCGGAGGGGTCGGCTAGCGCCAGCTCTGCGCCCGTCGTGTACGCCGCACGGAACAACGGGTGGCACGGGTACACGAGGCCCGGCACGTTCATTTTCGGGAACGGAGGCGCCCCGTACTTCACCGCGCTGCAGTGGAAGTCGTGGGGCTCCGGCAGCGCCTGGGGCACGGGCAAGCTCTGGACCCAGAAGCCGGGCTGCTCTCCCAGCTACAAGTGCACGTACAGCTCGCGCTGGGTCGGCGTCTACCTGAGCACGGTCAGGACGCACGACGGCGTCAAGTACTACGCGCGGATGGCTGTCGAGTTCTTCGTCTCGGGCAAAGCGCGCTGGGTCGTCGGGTGGTTCGGGATTCACGGAGGCACGGTGCCCTACTGGCAGTTCCCGGCGGTGTTCCCGTACTTGTAGCGCGCCTATCTCTTGACCGCCTGGGCGAGTTGGCTCAATGACGCGTGCTCGTGAGTCTCCTGCCTCGCAGGTCCGCGGGCGCTCTGGTCTGCGTCGGGGCTTGAGGTGCGTTGGAACCCGTGCACGGACGCGCGGAGGCAGGAGCAAGTATTCGGCGTCAAGTGCGGAATTACCACTGGCGGGTACGTCGCTCCGGTGACGCTGGGTTACTCGGAAAGTGGTCATCAGGATACGGGAGTCGCGGTACCGCCGGGTCGGCAGGGCCAGTCAGGGGCTACAAACCCACAGAAACCCCACAACTCCGCGACACGGTGCCTGATCCCCACAGGAATCCCACGGACGAAACGGCACACCCCGGTACACTTGTTATGCGTGTTAAAGGCACGGAGAACAGCCGGTCAGCAGCGCCTATGCGCATGAGCTGGGCTGTTGGAGCCTTTTCCAGGTAAGCGCTCTCGGAGTGATAGAGCTCCTGAAAAGCGGAAGCTCAATAGCATAATCTGTTGTGCCGGAATCCCGCTCGTAGGAGAGATCAACACACCGATAACACGAACAAGACGGCATTACCCGGTACATGGCGACACGACCGCCGCGATGACCTAAAGTCCAGTGAGCAGTGAAGATACGAGTGAGATAGACTGAGTTATCTTGCTGGCGATGATGACCTCGGGCGTGGACGACCGCCTTGTAAACGGTAGGTCACATCATCGACCGGGATCCAGGTGGGGTCACAACAGGCTCGGTCAGCGCTCCCCGCGGTCGCGTAGCGTGACAAGCGGGACATTGTTATTAGCTCGAACAATTACAGATCGCCGACTCGGCGCGCATGACTGACATGCCGCCCACCTCCGTCGCCACATGCAGAACGTCCCGTTATGGACACCTTGTCCGCCGCCCTGGCAGCATCATCGTCGGCCGTATGCGAGACTGGTACCGTCTGGCTTGATACTAATCCTCTGTATTTACGGAAAACGGATGGACAGTGCAGACTGGACACAGATACCGCGTCCTCCGGGTCCTCCGGGATATGAGCCTGCATCTTCACCAGCCGGCTGCGGCGGATGCCTAACGAGGCGTAGGCCTGAGGGCGCCGACCGACATCGGGCGATCTGTGTGCGACATGGCCGGCGGAACGCTCTGCTGGCTGCTTTGACAGCGCGTTGCCACGCTGGATTCGCGCTCAGCGGGAGTTGCGCGGGTCTGCCCCATCTGTCTGCCCGATGCCTCACTTGATTACGGAACGTTCACCGAGATCACCGTCCGGCGCCGGCGTGGGTCCAGGCGGGGATACCCACCTGAGAGGAGGCGCGGCGTGCTTGGCGGCATCAAGGACCGCGGCCATGCCGAGTTGCTGATAAGCCTCGAACTCGGTGGCGTCATACAGTTGCTGTAGCGTGCTATCAGACGGGTACGTGGGATGGTCCCTGGCATATGCAAGGACGTCCCACGGCGCGCCGGTCCACCAGCCGAGCTTGCACACCCAGATCTCACCCTGCTGTGATGGTGCGGACGCCTCTCGGTACTCCGGGAGCTGCTGGAACCGGCCATACGCCCACGGACGCACTACCTGGCCGTGTGCCAGATCGCGGCCGCCCCGAACCATCGCGGTCGGGTCTAGCTCGATTGCCACTCCGGCATCGGCTCTCGCCAGGCCGATTGCGCCGCCGAGCGTGAACCATGTGTTTGCCTTGTCCCCGGAGGCGTCGAGCACCACGATGTGACTGGCACCGCGGTGCAGCGCTTCGACCAAGCCAAGATTGTCGTAATGTCCGCCGTCGGTCACGTACATCCAGGTCGCGCGATAGCTCAGGCTGCCAACTGCCTCCGCCCACAGCAGGCCAAGAGTGGGCTGCATGGCTCGGTACCAAAATGCGCTGACCAGCCCTCCGCGGCGCCTGAGGGTCAGCACGTGAGCCCAGAGCCGGGCCTCCCGGTCGGAGTTCCTGTCCTCATCGCGGTCCCAGAATAGGTGCGGAAACTGGTACCAGAACAGCAAAAGCAGCGGATGCCGCTCCCACCAGCTACCCCAGGTACCTTCCGCCAACGCATACCGGTCGACCCACTGACTTGCCTTCTGGACCAAAGCCGGGTGGGGTAGCCAGACGCCGAGGCGGACATTAGTCGCGGTCAGCAGGATCCGGTAGGCATGCCGCGTCGCCGCGCCCATCAGAGGTGAGATCGCCGCCCCGCTGATCGCGGACACGTCGAACAAGGTGAACCTACCGTAACCCTCGAGAGATTCGTAGTCGGAGGTGCGCGCCCGGACACTATCCGCTGGACCGTTCCCGCCGTGCAGAGTGACGTGCTCTGAATCGAAGCTAATGCAGAAACCTCCCTGCCCAGGTGGAACCTCCCGCACTGCGTTGATGTTGGCCGTGCCGCAGATCACCAGGCGAGGGTCGGAACCGTCCTGCAAGTCAGACAGGCGGGTAGCGGCAGCCGCGTTGAACAGTGTCCGGGCCTTCGCGAGGTTCTGTGCGTCTGCCGCCCGGCGAGTGACGGCAAAGGCATCGGCCAGCCTCCACCGGTAATAATCATGCATCGACATGCGGTTGACGTTCACGGCGACGCGGGTAATCAGCATCACTGCCAGCGCAAGACCCACCGGCAGAAGCTGGCCTGCCGTGAAGCCAGCCCTGGCACCGTCGCTTGTCCATAGCAGCGCTAGGACAACGCCGACGAGCACGACCACGGCACTGCCCAGCCACGGCAGCAACTTCTGCCGCAGCCAGCCGGCCAGCAGCGTGAACAATCCCGGCTGCGCCCCGGCGGTTCCCTGGCCCCCGCCGACAAGCGCATTCCACTTGGCCAACCCCGCCTGGCTGAACCGGGCCACCGCCGCTACTGCGGCGATCAGGCCAGCCAACGCCGACAGGGACAACGACGGCCTCGCGCCAAAACCAACAAAGTGCGCGATCGTGTCGTATGAACCCGTGCTGCGAGTCAGCCACGAGATCAGCAGGGGAACAGCGAGCATGGCCAGGGCCAGGCCAGCAGTCAGAAAGGCAGCCCAGTTCACCAGCCTGGCACGGTTGGCACCGTAGTCACGGTCATCTGGTTTCAGGAACTCCCACCTCGGCGCCCGACCCGTCCCGCGATAACCGCCAGGTATCAGCGTCAGCCACCAGAACACGAACAGGGCGAGCATTATCGCGGCAGCGATCACCGAGGGCAACCACCAGCCCGGCCCGGTCACCGCGGCCGTCAGATTATGTGGCCCGGACGGAACCAGCACCCCTTGCCAGCGCAGCAACCAGCCCCAGGCATGCGCCAGCGCGTACAGCGGAGCGAGCGCGAGAATGAACGTGATCGCTGCCCCGAGCAGAAGCGAGAGGATGCCGACCAGCGCCGTCGCGCTGTTAGGTGCGGTGTAGTGGGTGTTGTAACGGAGGTTGCGCTCTTCCGGGGTCCCGGGAGCGTAGGCGGGGGGTCTTTCTCCGGGGGGGATATCGTGCGCGACAAGCGCACGCGAGGTGGCGATATAACTCCCCCCTGATACGCCGAAGATCCAGCTGGCCTTCGGGAGCAGCCCAGTCTCAGCGAGGCTCTGCAGCGCTCCCAGGCAGTAGGCGGCAGAACGGATGCCGCCGCCGGAACAGCAGATGGCCCACTTACCCCCTCCTCGTGGCTGCGCACCACCCGTTGCGTCCGGATCCTGCCCAGCCAGCTCCAGTGCCGTTTGGACGCCGGGCATCGCGCCGCCTGATTCGGATGAATTCATGCCATAACCCCCCAAATTTGATCCGGGGCGATCCAGGTCGCTTTGGATATGCGCCACCGGAAACTGAAGGAATGGTCTACGCGGCACACGTTCCTGTCAAGCGTCCGGAGTCAAGGACTGGCATGCCACCCGTCCGGGCGCACCGATCTGACGGCCGCGGACGGAGCCGAGACGGGGTGCTCTTGCGGATGCGGTCGTGCCTGCGACATGCTACAACCTTGTTATGGCGGGGATAGTGGGGATCCATGGCATCGCCCAGCAGTTCGGGGGCGGTTACCAGTTGAGAAGCGTGTGGTATGACACGGTGCGCGATGGCCTGGTGGCCGCCGGTCACGCGCCGGTGGCGGGAACACTTGCCCCCACCGACTTGCAGGTGGCGTTCTTCGGTGATTTGTTCCGGCCGCCTAGAACAATGGCCGCGGGCGAGCCGCCATTCTCGGCCGCAGACGTTCAGCCCGGCCCAGAACGGGACCTCCTGACGGCCTTTTACGAAGCGGCGGTTGCCCAGGACTCGACTCTCGGCCCGCCGCCAGGGGCGTTGGGCGCCGGAAGGGCGGCTGTCCAGGTCATGCTGAACCGGCTGGCCCGCTCGGCGACCTTCGCCAAGATCACCGAGCGCGCCTTCATCGGGAACCTGAAACAGGTGACAGCGTTCCTCACCAACCCAAAGGTCAAGCAGGACGTGCTTGGCAGAGTGCGGGATCAGATCGGCTCGGATACGAAGGTGGTGATCGGTCATTCGCTGGGGTCAGTGGTTGCCTATGAGTACCTGTGCCACGACCGGCCGCCGTCAGTAGAACTGCTGGTCACGCTTGGTTCACCACTTGGAATACCCAACGTTGTCTTCGACAAGCTCACTCCCGCGCCGGTCGGCGGGGCGGGGGCCTGGCCTGGCACGGCGGCTGCCTGGGTGAACGTCGCTGACCCCAACGACATCGTGGCCCTGCGCAAGGACCTGGCTCCGCTCTTCCCGGGTTCCGCGCCGGAGCAGACGATCGCCGATCGGCTGGTGGATAACGGGAAAGAGCCCCATGCCATCGAGCGCTACCTGAACAGCCGCCAGACCGGAAGCGCGCTCGGTGATGTCCTCGGTTGACAGGCCAGCTCCGATGAAACGGGCGCTGCTCGCGGCGGGGACCGCGTCCTATGAGCATGCCTGGAACCAAATGAAGATCTTGGATAAGGTTCCCCTGGCTCTGCGGGACATGGTGGCCGCATTGACCGGGCTGGGTTTCTCCGCCGTCACAAAGCCGCCAGGCTACAACATCGACCTGACGAAGCACGCCCTGAGCGCGGCCGTCAAGAAGGCTGCGGCCGCGGCTCCCGTGGTCGTCATGTACTACACCGGTCACGGCGCTGATCAGGATCGCGGCACCTACTATCTGGTGACCAGGAAATCACGGCCCCGCACCCTGGACACGTCGGCACTGGCCGCGCGGGAGTTGCTGGGGTTGTTCACCCTTCGCGATGACGACGGGATGATGCTCCTGGACCAGCCTACGGTGCTGGTCATTCTCGATTGCTGCTATTCCGGCTCCGCCGGGATGAAGATGCTCAAAGAGGCGCTGTCCGGGATCGGCAACCCGAACACGTGGGTAATCGCCAGCGCCGGCCCGCTGGAGTACGCCCAAGAGGGTGTGTTCGCCAGAGCCTTCCGCGAGGCGCTGGTGCAGCAGTGGGTCGGACCCTCCCAGGAGTTCCTGAGTCTGGACACCATGATCCAGGCCGTCAAGGACGCCATCGTTCGTGAAGTCAAACGAGGCACCCTCGCCGGCCTCATCGAGCAAGAGCCAAGGCTCTTCCCGCCTGCGACGGGCGTGACCGGAATCATGCCGTTCTTCCCCAACCCGCGCTACCGGCTGGGGCTGGCGGGCATGACCGTCGACGAGCAGCAGCACTGGCTGTCTCGCGTGCGTGGCGGCCCGGACGGCTCCCAGGCTGGGTTCTACCTCACCGGCACGACCGGGCGTCTGCTGGCCGCCGAGCACCTCGCGAAGTGGATGACCGATCCCCGCGACAGGGGTCTGGCGGTGGTCACTGGCAGCCCGGGCACCGGAAAGTCGGCGCTGCTCGCCCTGCCCGCGTTGCTGGCAAATCCGACCCAGCGGGAAGACCTGCTGCGTGCCAACAGGCCAAGCCCCTTGATCAAGCACATGGCGGTCGTGTTCCCCGCCGAGACGCCTGTCACGGCGATCCACGCCCGTGGACTCAACACCGATGAGACGGCGAGAGTGATAGCTGAGGCGCTCGACAGGACGGCCGGGACTGCTTCAGCGCTGCTAGAAGATCTCGAGAAGACTCCTGAGCGGCATCACCGGGTCGTCATCGTTGACGGGATCGACGAGGTTGCCGCACCTGCCACTCTGCTTGAGAGCCTGCTGGTTCCCCTGTCACGTCGGCTCGGTGTGCGGGTGGTCGTGGGAGCGCGCCATCACGTTCTGGCCCGGATTGCTGATCGCGACATGACTATCGATCTCGATGCGGCTGACTACCGGGACCGGAAGGCACTGACCACCTACATTCATCGGTTGCTGATAGCTGAGGAAGAGCCCGGCGTCACAACTTGCTACCAGGCCGGGAGTGATACCGCCGATGGTGCGCGTGGTGTAGTTGAAGCGGCGGCTGACGCGATCGCCGAGCGCGCCACCGTCGGCGGTCAGGGAGCAGAGTCGTTCCTCGTCGGCAGGCTGCTGGCACTGGCAGTTCGCGCCCAGCCCAAGCCAGCCGATATCATCAGCCCGGAGTGGCTGCCGGCCAGCGTGGCCGTGGCCGTCGACGAAGAGCTGGGACGACTCGGGTCCAACCCGTACCCGGCGCGGGTGCTTCTTCAGGCGCTAGCCTGGGCCAAGGGCCCCGGGTTGCCCTGGGAGACGATCTGGGCGCCGGTGGCCACGGCATTGGCGGGGGAAAGCGGGGAACCGAGCCCGCCATCCAACGAAGACATCAGGCAGCTGCTGCTGAAGGCAGGTGCCTACGTGATTGAGGATCGCGGTCCCGGTCGGCGCTCTGTTTACCGGCCATTTCATGACTTGTTCGCCGCTCACCTGCGTGGCGAACCAAGTCCCGAGCAGATCAGTTCCGACCGGCGCGCTGTCGAGAGGATCTGGGAACCGCGCCGCCGCCAGACCGAGAAAGCTATCTATGACGCCTTGCTGGCCGTCGTGCCCTCTGATGGGCAGACCACGCGGGACTGGATCAACGCGCATCCATACCTGCGGACCTACCTTGCCCAGCACGCGGCGGCGGCCGGGAGAGCGACGCTCGCGGCGCTCGCGGCGGACATCGGCTTCCTCTCCGTGGCCGACCCCGTGACACTTAGCCCCCTGCTCTCGCCCGCAATCGCGGAACTGCGCGACGTGGCCTGCATCTACCGGCACGCCCGGCCATGGCTCGGCGAAGACACGCGGGCGAATGCCGGTTACCTGCAAGAAGCGAGCCGGGCGCTGAAGGGCGCGGTCGGCAACGTGGATCTAATTAACGCGGTGGCGTTCGGCGCCACGGCCGGCGGTCAGCTGCTGCTCGCCTCCGCCAGCTGGGACGGGACGGTGCGGCTGTGGGATCCGGTCACCGGCGCTCTCGCCGACGAGCTCATCGGTCATACCGGTGGCGTGAGCTCGGTGGCGTTCGGCACCACGCCCGGCGGTCAGCTGCTGCTCGCCTCCGGCGATGACGAGGGGATGGTCCGGCTATGGGACCCAGCCACCGGCGTTCCCGTCGGCAAGTTCCTCGGTCATACCGGTGGCGTGAGCTCGGTGGCGTTCGGCACCACGCCCGGCGGTCAGCTGCTGCTCGCCTCCGGCGGCGAGGGGGGGATGGTGCGGCTGTGGGACCCCGCCACCGGCGCTGCGGCCGGCGACCCCCTCCCCGGCCATACCGGCTGGGTGAACGCCCTGGCGTTCGGCGCCACGGCCGGCGGTCAGCTGCTGCTCGCCTCCGCCGACTGGGACGGGACAGTACGTATGTGGGATCCGGTCACAGGCGCTGCAGCCGGCGACCCCCTCCCCGGCCACACCGGCGGAATGAACGCGGTGGCGTTCGGCACCACGCCCGGCGGTCAGCTGCTGCTCGCCTCCGGCGGCGAGGGGGGGATGGTGCGGCTGTGGGACCCTGCCACCGGCGCTGCGGCCGGCGACCCCCTCCCCGGCCATACCGGCTGGGTGAACGCGGTGGCGTTCGGCACCACGGCCAGCGGGCAGCTGCTGCTGGCATCCTCTGGTGACGCCGGGATGGTACGGCTGTGGGACCCGCTCACCGGCGCGTACTCTCCGGCAACAGCGGTTGGATCGAGGTCGCTTTAAGCAACCTCATATCGCGCTTTTTCCAGTACCGCGAATGAATGAGAGCCCGGATCGGGGGCCACGCGCCCTATGGTCGCCAATTTAACGGTGAGGGGATAGAGCATAACTGGACCTCCGCAGCGCCCGATCACCCTGTTCTGCGCAGCTCAGCTGGCGGACACTGAAACTTCTGCAGCCGCTCCGAACGGCGGGAGTGTGCGCGTTCTCCGTGGCTTTTCGTGGTCACTCAGCGTGCTGTCGACCGCCGACCCCGATGCCTGTCGATCCGGCCTCAACTGCTCTGTGGCCGCAAGACAGAAGCCCTGGACTGCACGGTCCTGCACTGCCCGACACGGATTTCCGCAACAGGGCCAGTTCTAACTTTTCGTCTAACATCGTGTCAGAATCCGGGAGCACGAACTTCGTAGAAGACCTGGTCAGGCTACAGTCCGAGGCTGCGGCCGATGATCTCCTTCATGATCTCGGTGGTGCCGCCGAAGATGTACCGGACCCAGCTCGGTTCTGGCCCGGGCTTGTGGCGTACTCCTGCCTGTATCCGTAGCCGCTGCAGCTGAACGAAGTGGTCTGTGACCTGGTTGCAAGCTCGGTGTCTCACCGTTGACCATGACGGGCCTCGCGCTGGCGAGCCGGGCGAGCACCGTTCAGTGATGGTGCGGTCTATCCGGTTCGGCTGGCCTTCTTGGAGCTTCGGCTCTCAGCCGGGTGCGTACCAGGTCAGCGCGCGGGTCTGGATCTCCATCACAAAGGACATGTACAGGCGCTTGAGGAGCACGGTGTCAATGGTGAAGTCGGCCAAAGGCGCGGTTCCGGTCTTATCGACCGGCTCGTTTCCCCGGACCGCTATGCTCCTGCGTTGGGTTCCACGCAGCGCAGCCAGCTACCGCACTTGCGTCCCAGGCGCGGCAGTCTTCCGACCATTCTTTGCAGAATCGTCATTAGCCCAATCCCTGTAGGCCGCCGCTGAGTAACGGGCTTGCTCTAGCAATTCACCAGTAGCGTCCCTGAATCGGACCCACTGACCGGGACTATCCCTGAGAGCCTTATCGATATCCATCGTCCCTGAAACCTTTTTAGGAAATGGTGCGGCTTGCATACATTCGTCGGCCAGCGGCGAGGCGCCACTCGCAAGACCTGTTCTGTCGGGACCAATCGCCGCTGATGGCATGAATCGTAGCGCAATTGAAACCATATCAAGATAGTGAGCTTCTTTGTTAATTTGGTAACCAGCAACACTTGAAATTGAAAGCACGTTACGCATTGATTGCGCCATGACGAGAAACCACTTTGCTATGGCGACGCTCATGGTCTTGAAGAAGGTCTCCGAATCCCACGCCTTCGCCGTTTCGACTGTGTACTGAAGGGCGCCGAAGCAAGCATGGAATTCTACCGCGAAATCCCCGCACCTATCTAGGTTGCTCTCTAGGACCTTCAAAAGTTTATCGAGCGTATCGTTGGCGAAATTTACTTGGTCCAGACGAGAAGTAAGGAACAGGCTCCATGGTCCGCGCTGTCGTTGCTGTAGCCCGCACAGCTGATAAATCGCGTTGTAATAATTCGGATCTATCGCAGGCTCGTCGCGCGCCATGTGACCACACAAATCAAGATTAATTATGTCGAATGGTCCTAGTCGCTGAGCTAGCTCCCACGCAATTGATTGGTCGTCACTCAGCCGACGGAAGTCATCACCCACGACGTCAGACCTCTCGTCAATATGCTCGAAACGGCGAACTTCGTTCAATGAGACGTTCAATGCGTCCCGGTAAGTTGACCCGGGCTTGGCCGACTCATCGAACCCTAGAAAGGTGAGATAGTGCTCTCCTCCGCGACAGAAGCGGCTATAGAAGTATCGAATATCTAGCAGATCCGCGCCAGGCAACCCCAAGTAGCGAAGGGACAAGTCCTCAGGCGATTTTTGACTAAGGAGCCATTCAATTTCGGAGCCCCACTGAATCTGCCGTACAACTTGCTTTCGTGGCCTGTGCCAGGCCGCAAACTCTCGCCGAGTTCGAACTGGCTGGCTGTAGGAGGTTTCGTTGAAGACGTCAGCCAAGTTCAGCGACGATTCGCTTTCGGGAACCTCCGACTCGTTCTCGTCGTTAACATTCATCACTCGTATGCCTGCAAAATTTCGCGGATTGCAGTTAGCATGTTTGCCTGCTCGTCGGTCGATAGAAAGTCAAGGCAGTCGTATGCGGCAAGGATCTGAACGATTTTCTCAAGCCGCGCCTCAGTAGCCTCGCGGCGTTGCCTGGAGTTGGGACCCGAGAAGTCGCCGACTACTCGCGAACGCGGGAAAAGATACGTATCGTCCGTAGACGCTTGCACCTGTCGATCGGAAAAAACCACCACAGGAGGCTGTGTACCATCATCTCCTCTTCTTTTACGCCAGACGCCTCCCGTGATCTCATCAGCCAAGCTCTCCTGTTGCTTCGCGCCCTCGCTTCGACGCTCGCTCAGAGCAGCTGCCGCAACCCTTTTTTGGACAGCAATGAGACGGCGCAAGGCAGTATGGAGCCACTTTGTAAGTGTGACAACATGTGGATGGGCGTAGTTGAAAGACTCTCTGTCAATATTAATTGCGCCGTCGAATCCTTGGGTAACGAAGACTTCACACGTAATTTGAGTCAGGCGACGTTGCTCGGCTGCAGGAAAGTTTAGGAATGTCGGATCGAAGAGTGCCCCAGTCGCATCGTGCACCCGGATTAGCACGCCTTGATTGTCATTAGGGACTATTTTTGGCGCCCACATTAGGTAAGCCTGGAACGCTAGATTGCCGCCGCTCATCTCGATGTCGACGCCTGTAAACTGTTCGAGCTCATTCGCCACGAAGAGAAGTGGAGCCTTGACTGCGCTTGAAGTAGCCGGCAAATTACGCATTCGTATCGGACGTCGGAGTTCAAGATCATCTATAATTACCGTGAAATCAGAAGTTGACTGGACACTGTTTCCGAGGCCGGCTGCCTGCCTTACTGATTCTTGAGGCGACAGGTGGAGCTCCATTTCTTGCCCTTGACGTGTAAGCCTGAAGACCCTTGTTCGATCATCGGCTTTTATGTCGAACGGGTGAACGTCAATGTAAGGCAGTGGACACCAAAGGCTTAGATCCCAGGCCATTTGCAGATAGTAATCAAAGAGCTGTTCTAGTCGCGGGTTAGGGATACCACGGTAAACCGAATCCCATACGGCATCGAACAGTTTCCGGAATGCCTTTTCAGGCGAGTCATTTATTTGCCAGGGTAGCTGACGGTAGCCTGTCCCAGATTCCAGCAAGTCTTCGTCCTGAGCTTGAACGGTTCCGATGTGAAATCTAGGAGGTTTGACTTCTGGAACTTCAGCCTGATCCGTAGGGTCGCGTACGCCATAAACAGCTTCCCAAATGTCCTTACTACGCAAGGTCTCTCTTGTCTGAGGCCTGATCGCATCTAGCACTATCGTGGTTCCATGCGCCCGAATATCGTGTGCCGGCTCGCGCCATACAAGAACTTTGCCGGCCTCGTATTCCGAATCATCAGCAGGCCGGACCTGCTCCGAATATTGCTTAAGCAGTATACTCGCGACTGTTTGCTTATCCTCGTCGGCTACCTTAGTAATGACTTGAAATCCATGCGTAAGTTGTGCAACCGAGAATAGGCCGATACCAATTTTTCCGATGAGTGGTCGTCCTGAGGGACTGCGCGTCGGATCGCTAGCGCTCGCGATTCCTAGCTCTATACCTGAGGCCGTTCGTTTGGCGCTGCCTCCTATATGATGCAACAAGTGACTAAGGGCCTGCGGTGACATACCAATGCCATCGTCTTCGATCACCATCCTAAGGAATCGCGGCCTGTCCGTACGAATAGTGACCTTCGTAGCATCGGCATCGTAGGCATTGGAAATCAACTCTCTGAGAGCGGACCCTGGCTGTCGATAGATTCCATCTGTCACTCTGGCGATGACACGATCGTCGGTTCGGAGCGTCGTCTCGATAGGCTCGTCGTGAGCATCGTCCATTAGCAGCGCAACTAGCTCCGACTCTGACAGCTGGCGTTGCGGAGTCTCATGCATGTCGGACACGCCATGACTTTACCCATTGCAGGACCTCATCGGGCAAGTTTGGGGCTTTCACGCACCCTGCCTTCGCCTTGTCCTCCGTTCGGTCGGCTGGAAGGACGACACCGGATCTGGCGTAGCGGAAGGCCTGCGATGGGTCGCCGAAAGGTGCACTGATCGTATGCCCGCCCTCACTCTCACAGTTCGGATTCCGGACGCTCGCGGCTTTGCCTCCTCCTGTTAATACCTGCCACGGACACTGCCGAGGTTCGCCGCGCGCCCTCGGGGCCTGGCCCTCGCCGTCAGGCTCGCTGGGTCGGCAGAGGCTGGAGGGGGCGACCCGGACAATGCGCGGCGTTCTGGCCCCGTGGGGTGTGAACATCTTCTCATCATCCGGCGCGCTTGCCACGAGGGTGACAGCCTGGACGTCGTGCCGACGGACGCGGTACCGGGAGGTACGGCGGGGACCGCAGACGGCCGGTCATGGGGAGCCGAGCGCAGCAGCCACCGCGGCCGTAGGGTCTACGTCCGAAGGACGCGAGCGAAGCCGCCGCCGCCCCGCGACGGCACGTCCCGGGGGTGAATCCCAGCCGCGTATGGCGGGTCACCTGGCGCTTCATTCTCTCCGGTTAGCCGCTTCCGTCTCGTACTGTTCATGGCCAGGCGCTGCTTGCGGTCCTGGAAGCGCTACTCCACATCGACCGCCCATACGGCCAGAGGTGATACAGCGGACAGGGCTGCCCTCGGGCACGGTGTATCCGACGCGATCTCCACCGAGGCAATCGCCGGATCGGCCGGATCGGCGAGGGCACGCTCGAAGTCCGCACGGACGGCTCCCAGGCCCGCTGGCGGCTCCGCGGCGCGGTGACCCGCACCGTGCAGCGCCTCTTCCACCTGGCGGCCGTCCCCCTCGGCAGGCCTTCATGATCACATATCGGCGCTGGCCTGCGAGGTCCCGGGAGTAACGTATCCGGTCGACTGCGGCAGCCGGGTCACCACGGTGATCTCCTTCATGGCGTCGGTGGTGCGCCGAAAGGCCGCAGAACCCCTGATGCCGCCAAGTCCGCCTCGCTGAGGACAGCACCGCTGCCGGACGACAGGACGGGATGCTGAACAAGACGTCTTCAGATGGGCACGTAACGTCGGTGAGCGTCCCGCCGCGGCTGTCTAGCCTGGGCCGCATGGACACGCTGGCCTCATGGGCGCAACAACTCGCCCGGGCACTCCTTGAAGAGGCCCTCCCCCGCCGCTGGGCGCACGTCCAGGGCATCGCCGCACGGGCACGCGGTCTGGCACCGGTTCTCGGCGCGGACGCCGATCTCCTGGAAGCCGCCGCGTGGCTGCATGACATCGGCTACGCGCCCGGCCTCGCCGCCACCGGCCTGCACGCACTCGGCGGCGCCCGCTACCTGCGCGACACCCAGCACGCCGGCACCATGCCGTGCCGGCTGGTCGCCCACCACTCCTGCGCCATCATCGAGGCCGGAGAACGCGGACTCGCTGACGTCCTGGGCCGCGAGTTCGAGCCCCCGCCGGACCTCCTTGGCAGCGCGCTGACCTTCTGCGACATGACGACCAGCCCGGACGGCGAGCCCGTGCCGGCCGACAGGCGGCTCACCGAGATACATGATCGCTACGGCCCAGGGCACCTGGTGAGCCGGTCAATCCAGCGCGCCACGCCGATGATCCTGCGCGCGGTCGAGCAGGTCCAGGACATAGCCGCCCGAAGCGCATAGCTCCGCAGACCGGAAGTGGGGGCAATGCTAAGGGAGACCGTATGGCCCGCTGCAGCTTGCCGAGCCGTTAGTCCCCACTAATGTCCCCACTGGCCTTGCTCGCCTGGCGAATCAGGCCTCTGAGCTGGAGCCCCGTTACGGAATCGAACCGTAGACCTTCTCCTTACCATGGATCGATGAACGGTTTAATTGGCCCAGGTACAACCTCTGACCAGGTAGTACGCTCCCAAACACCAGCGGAATCCGGCCTATGGGATTTCCAGAGCGAAGCTCTCGGTGCGGTCTTTATGCCCAAGGCGCCACCTTGGTGGCAGCGTTGGATTTCGCAGGCCAGCGGCGTTTAGTGATCATGAAGGCGGCCCGATGGGAACGGTCAGCCAGGGGACGACGGGTACGCGGTGCGGCTCAGCGTGCCGCGCCGCAGCGGCTGGCGCACCTGGTTGCCGCTGCTGTGGTGGCCGGCCGGGGCGCGGAGCCGGCCTGCTGCGGTAGTCATGCCGACGGCCAGCCAGCGGCGGGATAGCCGACTGAGCGCAAGTACTCGCGGGCCTGCGACACGGCGGCATCGACATCGGGCAGGCCGAGGCCGACGATGTAGTCGTCTGGGTTCCCTTTGCCGTCGGTGTCATAGCTGAGCACCCAGCCGGATCGCCAGCCGCGGCCGACTGGGTAGCGCTCGTGCCAGACGAGCATTGGCGTCAGCTTGCCGTCGAATACCAGGTCGCCGGGATCCAGGTCATCCTCGAACACCCGGCCGCCAGGGTCGGGCGGGACGATCACCCGGACAACGGGCAATTCTTCCTCTTGGAGCTGGCCCATCTCGCCGGTCAAGTCAGCCATAAGTAAAGTCCAGCATGTTGCTGCAGGGGCGTCATCAACTGGACTGCTTGACCACGGCCGCCGAACCCTCCAGCGGATCAGTCGCAACGGAGCAGAGGTAAGACGGCCTCGAGGTTTCGTCGATCGAGAGCGTGACGCTGAGTGATGGGAAAGGACAGAAGAACGCGCACAGTGCCGCCGTTAAGTATGCCATAGACAGACAGATCCTCGACGCTCAGTAGCGCACAGAAGGGATGATCCGTGCGGCCACGCACTTGACGACACGGCTGACACGTCCGACTCTGCCGATGTGGTGGCCGTCCTGGCACTCAGCCTCGGGGCTACTTCCGTTGTACGGGCTGGCTCCGTCTTCGTCAGAGGACTCACCATAGCTGTCGCACCGGCGCTGATGGTTCACGCGATGTGCCGATGAACGTTCGACGATCTAGCTAGGAATACCGTAAGTGCGGTAGGCAAGCGCTATCGTGGAGCGAGAATACCTATGGCATCCGTTAGTTCACATTGAGCTAAGAGGCGGTGATGATGTCGCATGAGCTGGACTGCTGAACTCCTTATCTCGGTCACGGCTGGCGTCTCCGTTGCCGCCATCGTAGCTGCTGCGCGTGCTGTCTGGATCCGGCGGCGGGTTCCGATCGCACTGTCCCAGGCTGTGATCCGCAGGCATTACGTCGAGCAGATCCTGGCCCTGTCCACAGCAGAGACCGTCACCTCCCTGGATGCGCTTTCTCCGCGCTTCACGCCTCGTGGGGAGGATTCACAGATCAGCTCTCTTCAGGACGCCTGGGCCGCGATCAACAGAAGAGGACGGGTTCGGGTCGTCATCGGCAATGCCGACGAGGCAATCACCGGTGGTGCAGAGCTTGTAAGCAAAGGTATCGAGGTCAGAATCTCGCCCTCATTTTCGTCGGAGAACCTCTCATATCACGTCTTCGGTGGCGATAAGATCGCGTCGACCGTTGTGAACCAGCAGGTACATGACAAAGTCCAGCCAGCCCTTTTGGATGGTGTTGGTCCGCTCGATGTGTTCAGGCATCACTTCGTCACGGTGTGGAACACTTCCACCCCGCTTGAGTCGGTGATCGCGGAACAGGCTATCCTTCGCGCTGGAACGGATGCCGATGCCTCCGTCGTGTGTCAAGCGCTTCGTGATCGAAGTCTGCTTTACCGACTCGACGACAAAGTGCGAGCGGCAGTGGCGCAGCACTCCGCTTTCCGGCATTCGAGCTCGATTATTTTCATAGTCGGTCTTCCGGGCTCAGGCAAGTCATTCACACGTCGGCGCTTGGCGGAGCGACTTGGCGCGCTGCGAATCCGGACCCAAGAGCTAACCGATTATGTCTTCGCCTACCGCGACTTTATTCACGGGTCCATCAAACTTGCACCGCCCCGCGGAATGGGCTTTGAACCGGACCTGGCGGGTGCATTCAAGGTCTCAGAAGAGAATCACCTCCGGCCGGCACTCAGCTCCCTGGCCTCGCGCGTCCTGTCCAGCGTAGGGAGCCAGGAAGTTACCCTCGTGGAGTTCGCCCGATCTGATATTCTCGCCGCACTGCAGGAGTTTGGCGAGGAGACCGTTAAGCGTTCTCAGGTCATCTATGTCGACGCGCACGAGAAACTGCGTCAAGAACGGCTGCACCGTAGAGAACGGCCGCCAGAACTGGCTGTTTCTGGTGCCGTGACGATCACCGTGACCGTGTCAGACGACCACAGGCTCCCCAGCGCTGCGCAGAAGTCCATCTATGGACTAGATGACATTACTGTGCTCCGTTCCGACCTCCGGTGGCGCGGCCGAGTTTTCACTATCGTTAACGACGCGGACCACTCGCCGCAATTCGAGACAGCACTCGACGAATTCATAGCGCAGGTTACCCTTCCCTATATGACATCTCATCGCTGACCGTAAAGGTTGTTCCCTTCCAATCGAACATACCCATCAGCGACGTCCCACGCTTATCGAGCTTGGCGACAAATTGTGTTTGGTGCTCGCTATCAACGCCAACTCCCGCCTCCTAGTTCACATGTGCCCAGAAATGCAGTCGCCGAGTAGCTGATCGATGCCGTGGACCTTACGGTTATTGTCGCATTGGCTGACAGAACCTACGCGACGGCAGATCTTAAAGTGCCCCAGAACTGGATGTTATGCGCTCTGCGCATGGCCCCATCTGTAACGATTGCCCACCGCTTAGAGTCGGCGATCTGTAATTGTTCGAGCTAATTACAATGTCTTGGCTTGTCACCTACGCGACCGCCGGGAGCGCTATCGTTCATCGAACCATATAGGTGCCTCGCTCCGATGGCGTCACAGCCGGGGAATGCTATCCGCAGATCTCAGGCCGAGTGAATCGCCAGGACAAACCGTCTGATCCGGCTTGCCCCGGCCAGGCCCGGCACGCAACCTGCGTAGGCATACGCGGCTGACGTCACCCGTAATTTCTAGCCGAAGATTTTGTCCATTACTTCTGCGCCTTGAGTGAGCGCGGGCCGGATCTCGTGGCGGTAGACCGCCTCAGTCGTGGCCGAGCGTTCATGTCCGGCGAGCAGCGCGATGCTCTCGACTGGAACGCCGTTGGCGGACAGGACCGACACGAAGGTGTGCCGCATCTCCCGGGGCACCCAGTCCTCGCCGAGCCCGGCCTTCTTGATGATTATGCGGAACGCGCGGATCACGTTGTTCGCCGTCAGCGGCGAACCGATCCTAGAGGCGAAGACCAGGCCGTGCTCCTGCCAGAGCTCACCAGCCCTCAGCCGCTCCCTCTCCTGCCGCTCCATATGCTCTCGCAGCGCCTCCACGCAGCGCTGTGGCAACGCCAGGGTCCTCCTCGACTTCTCGGTCTTGGTATCGCCCCCATGACGCTCGGAGCGCCAGACATAGATCGCGTACCGGTCCTCACCCGCTCGGGCGGGATCGAGCCCCGCGGTGGTGATCGGTTGCCATCCCGCAGAGTCGTCAACCCAGGTCACCACGTGATCCCAGCGCAGCGCGCGGGCCTCTTCGGTGCGGATGCCGACCAGCAGGCTCAGCACGACGTACGCGTGCAGGCGCGTGCGCTCCGACGCGGCCAGTAGGGCCTTCGCCTGCTCCAGCGTGAAGCTCTTCGACGGCCTCCCGCTGCGGCCCTGAGGCGTCTTCACCAGGGCCGCGACGTTGCGGCCGACCAAGTCGTTGGACTCAGCATGCCGGATCGCCCGCTCCAGCGAGTTCCGGGTGATCTGCAGAGACCGGGTGGAGTAGCGGGTGGCGAGCTGGCTGAGAGCCGACCGGATATCACGCGCGCCCAGGTCGCGCAGCGGCCTGGCGCCGATCGCATCAAGCACCGGCCCCAGCAGGCCCTCGTAGAGGGTGCGCGTCCGGTCGGACGTGCCATCCAGCCCTTCGCGCAGCCAGTCGTCCACGGCCTCCCGCACTGTGTAGGTGCTCGAAGACCTGACTCCGGCATTCAGTTCCTGGTGCAGCGCCTCGAGTTTGGCTCGGACCTCTTGCTTGGTCTTGCCGGAGACTTTCCGCCGGATCCGCTTCCCGTCGGGGCCGTACCCGAGCGAGACCGAACCCATGTACCGGTTCCTCGCGGCGTCCAAGTAGATCCCGTCCTCGCCGTGCCCACGGCGCCGGACTTTCGTCTCGGACATAGCGGGAGCCTAACACTTTGGCTCCCAGTTTGGCTCCCAGCGACACTCGTCTGGGAGCTATACCCCCTCTGACCTGCGCCCCGACCGCGACTCGAACGCGGGACCTACTGCTTAGGAGGCAGTCGCTCTATCCGCTGAGCTATCGGGGCCTGCCAACGCCATAGCCTACCTGGACACACGGACGGCTGCCGCCGTGAGGTACACGGCGGCAGCCGTCGTAACGGCAGGCGGGCTCAGCCGCGCCCCTGCTGCGCGGTGACCAGCACCTGCACGCCGCTGGCGAACTTGGCCAGCTCGGCACTGTCCCAGCCCAGCGACACTGGCGCCTGGATGACCACCCACTGGCCGCCGGCGATCTGGAAGGTGAGGATCTGGGTGTCGCCCTGCACGTCGAACATGCCGGGCCGCCCGTTCACCGGCCGCGGGATGCCCTGGGTGGGCGGGCTGCTGGCGTCCCGGGACTGCAGCATGACCACGAGCTTGCCGACGTAGGAGTCCGGGCTTTTCGACGGGTCATGAGCGGGCGCGATGACCAGCGCGTATGGGTCGCTGCCCTGCACCACCCAGCCCTTGGGCATCTCGCTGACCCGGTACCCGGGCGGCTGCGTGCCCTCCCACGTCACCAGCGCGACCGTATGCGGCTGGCCCGGACTGGCCGGGGCGGTGCTCGCCCGCGCCACGGCCGGAGGCGCCGAGGCGCGGCCCGCAGAGCCCGCAGAGCCGTGCAGGGCCAGGGGCACGAGCGCGCCGCCGAGCACGGCGGCGGTCACGCCCGCTAGGCCGACTAGCCGCCGGCGCCGCCGGCGCAGCATCCGACGGCCCCGGGCCAGGTCCGCGGCAGGGTCGCTGCGCTGACCCGGATCGGGAGCGTGCCCGTCGCTCAGCGCCAGTTCAAGCAGGTCCTTAACGTCGTTCACGGATGTGTCCTTTCCACGGTGGCGTGGCTGAGCAGGTCGCGCAGGCGGGCGGTGGCCTTCGCGGTCTGGCTCTTGACCGTGCCCTCGGAGCAGTTCAACAGTTCGGCGGTCTCCCCGACGCTGAGGTCGAGCCAGTGCCGCAGCACCACGGCGGCGCGCATCCCGGGCGGCAGGGCGGCGAGCGCGGCGCGGACCTCGCCGCCGGCCAGGCCGTCCGGGAAGGCCTCGGGCGGTGCGGCCGCCTCGGGGAGTTCGGGTACGTGACGCTCGCGCCGCCGGCCGGGGCGGCGGACCTCGTCGATGTGGGCGTTGACGACAATTCTCCAGACGTAGGCGGACTCGGTACCGCCTCGCCGCACCTTCGGCCAGGCGACGTAGAGCCGGGCCAGGGCCGTCTGGACTAGGTCTTCGGCGAGATGAGTGTCCCCGGCCGTCAGCAGGCAGGCCGAACGCACCAGCCCGGTGCGCCTGGTCTGGACGAACGCGGAGAACTCCTCGTCGCGCGATGATCGTGGCATGCACACCTCCTCACCCTCAATACGGGTCAGGACACCCGCCAGGTTGCCCGCGGCAACGGGACCAGCCGGGGCTACCGTGGCGTGCTCTGGTCCGGGCGGAAGGCGGCGCCGTGACCGGGCACGATCACCGACGCGAAGGACAGCAGGAGTTCCCGGCTGGCGTGCAGGGCAGCGGCGTCTGAGCCGAGCGGATCGTCGGCGGGCCCGTTCGCACCCCACCACGCGTGCGTGCACACGAACACGTCGCCCGGCGTCGACGCGACCGCCGAGATGTCCTCGGCGGTGTGGCCCGGGGTGCGCAGCAGCCGGACCGATGGCCCGAGTTCGGTCCCGTCGGCGTCGCGGTCGACCCAGCGGTCCCCCACGTACATGGCCCAGTGATCGTGAATCCGCGCCGCCGGGAACAGCGCGGCGTTGACCGTGTGATCGGGGTGGTGATGACTGAACACCACGTCGGTCACGTCCCCGGCCTGCGGGCCGTGCGCGGCCAGCGCGGCGAGCAGGGCCTCGCGGGAGGCCACCATGCCGGGATCGACGACGATCACCGCGTCGCCGTCCAGGATCAGGGTGACCGTCCCGGCCACCCGCTCGTCATCGCCGTCCCGGCCGACGTACCCCTCATGCAGCACGTATACCGACGCGGACCCGCCCGGCACGATCTTCACACCAGTCACGAAGGTGACACTACCGGCCCGCGGTTCCTGACGCATGGTTGTGGCAGCGTACCCACTCTTATGGGCAGGTTGCCACTTCCATGCGAATCGCAAGCCGAACAAATAGTGCATATCGGGCGCTGAGGGCGCCGGGGTGATCGCCGGGCGAGATGGAAGGGGCGCGATCGGCCGGGGTGGAGCGCCACGGGAGGGCGAAAGGGGCGGGGCGCTACGGGAGGGCGAAGGGGAGGGTGATGCCGTCGAGGGCGTGGGCGCACAGGTCGTCTTCGCGGTCGGCGGGGAGTGCCGCGATGACCGTGGCGACCAGGTCGCGCAGGCGCTTGATGTTGGCCGCGAAGACCTCGAAGACTTCGGCCTGGGTGACGCCCTCGCCTTCCTCGAGGCCGGCATCCAGGTCGGTGACCAGCGCCAGCGGGGTGTAGCAGAGGGCCAGCTCGCGGGCCAGGACCGCCTCGGGGTGGCCGGTCATGCCGACCAGCGTCCAGCCCTGGGCGGCGAACCACTGCGACTCGGCGCGGCTGGAGAAACGCGGCCCCTCGATGACGACCAGCGTGCCCGAGCTCGCGGGGACCCAGCCCTGCTCCCGCGCCGTCGCGACGACGACCGAACGTACCGACGGGCAGTACGGGTCGGCGAACGGAACGTGACAGGCGCCCTCGTCGTAGTAGGTCTGGTCTCGCGTCGTGGTCCGGTCCACGAGCTGGTCGGGGATGACCAGCGTGCCCGGGCCATAGGAGGCGGTCAGCGAGCCGACCGCGGTCGGGGCGAGCACCCGCCGGACGCCGACCGAGCGCAGCGCCCACATGTTGGCGCGGTACGGGATCTTGTGCGGCGGGAACCGGTGGTCACGGCCGTGCCGGGGCAGGAACGCCACCCGGCGGCCGGCCACCTCGCCCACCGTCACCGGGTCGCTCGGCGCCCCGAACGGGGTGTCGATCTTGACCTCTTCTGCGTCTTCGAGGAATTCGTAAAAGCCCGAACCGCCGACGACGGCAATACTGGCCAGGGGGGACCCCAGACCCTCCCGCGTGGGCGTCGCCAGATCTGCCATGACCGCTCAGGCGACCTTCTCGCTCGAGGATGACTTGGCCGGGGTGCTGGCCGTCTCGGACTTCTTGGCGGCCGAGCCGTTGCTGCCGCTGGCGGCCGGGTCGCTCGACGCGGCGGAGGACGACTCGCCCGACGGCTTGTCCTTGGCGGCCGCCGGAGCCGTGCCATTCGAGCCCTTCCGGCTGTCCGTGCGGTAGAAGCCCGAACCCTTGAAGACGATCCCCACCGGGGAGAACACCTTCCTGAGCCTGCCACCGCAGGCCGCGCACACGGTCAGCGGCTCGTCGGTGAACTTCTGCAGCGCCTCGACCGGCTCGCCGCAGTCGGTACAGGTGTACTGGTATGTGGGCACGGACCCTCCTTGACGCGGGCCTCAGATTAGCACTCGGGACCTCCGACTGCTAAGCATACTCAACCGCGGCGGCGGTCCCGGGATTCCACAGGCGCAAGGGGTTCCAGGGATGGCTCCCTGGTCGCGGGGGGTCGGGGGTCGTCCCCCTGGCGGCGGAGCGGGGGTGGTGTCCCCGGGCCGAACGGGTGGGCTATCCCGCCCCGACGACGGTTATCCCGGCCTGCGGGCTGGCCGCCGCCCGCACCGGCACGTCATGGCGCTCGGCGGGCACGTGATCGACGAGCTCGTCGTCGTAGACCAGCGCGATCAGCGGGACCAGCGGGCCCACCCGGGCCAGCGCGCGGTCGTAGCTGCCGCCGCCCCGGCCAAGCCGGTTCCCGGCCCGGTCGACCGCCAGCGCGGGTACCAGCACCGCGTCGGCCCTGGCCACCGCCTCGACGCCGCGCGGCGGCTCGCCCGGCTCGCACAGCCCGCGCGGCCCCGGTACCAGCGAGTCCGGCCCCTCGTAGGAGGCCCAGTCCAGGTCCCCGCCGGGCCGCAGCACCGGCAGCAGCACGTAGCTGCCGCGCTTCCACAGCGCGTACACCAGCCCGTGGGTGCCGGGTTCGGCGCCCACCGAGTAGTAGGCCGCGATCGTCCCGGCCATCTGCACCTCGGGCCGCTCGAGCAGCGCGTCCCTGATCGCCCGGCCGGCCTCGGTCCGCTCCCCGGCGGAGAGCCGCGCCCGGGCCGCGAGCAGCCGCGCCCGCAACGCGGCCTTCTCCTCTTTTATCCCGGGCACGTCCCTCACCGTACCGCCACCCTGACGGCCGAACCGGCACGTCGCGGGCACCTGAGGCCAGGATCACCCCGGGAAGTTCGCTAGTGTTCAGGCATGGCTGATACCGCCGCCACCGTGCCCACGCTCACCAAGAACGTGACCAAGGCCGTCATCCCCGCCGCCGGCCTGGGCACCAGGTTCCTGCCCGCGACCAAGGCCACGCCCAAGGAGATGCTGCCGGTGGTCGACAAGCCGGCGATCCAGTACGTCGTGGAGGAGGCCGTCGCGGCCGGCCTGGACGACGTGCTGATGATCACCGGGCGGAG